>Ga0187772_10001876_pt1 | contig 10206 bp, 9 predicted proteins | sample 0116_SJ02_MP15_2_FD_133137 | JGI IMG/M metagenome (GOLD analysis project Ga0187772, IMG submission 133137) | Tropical peat soil microbial communities from peatlands in Department of Meta, Colombia - 0116_SJ02_MP15_20_MG | ecosystem: Environmental > Terrestrial > Soil > Wetlands > Peat | place... | reverse complement strand
TGCGGGCCCGCGGCAGCGGCTGGCTGGTGACCGGCGCGGTCCGGCGCTGAGCCGGCCCCGCGGCCTTCAGCCCAGCGTGAACGGGTCGCGGGTGGCGCCGGTCAGCTCCACCCAGACGGACTTGGTCTCGGTGTACTCACGGATGGCATCCACGCCGTTCTCCCGGCCGATGCCGCTGGCGCCGAACCCGCCGAACGGCACCTGCGGGCCGACGACCCGGTAGGCGTTGACCCAGACCGTGCCGGCCCGCAGCCCGGCCGCGACCCGGTGCGCGCGGTGCACGTCCTTGGTCCAGACCGAGCCGGCCAGCCCGAACTCGGTGCCGTTGGCCAGGGCGATGGCCTCGTCCTCGGTGCGGAACGTGGTGACCGCCACCACCGGCCCGAAGATCTCCTCGCGGACGGCCCGCATCTCGCCGTTCGTGTCGACCAGGACCGTGGGCTCGACGAACCAGCCGCCCAGGCTCTCCACCGGCCTGCCGCCGCAGGCGATCGTGGCCCCGTCGGCGCGCGCGGACTCGAAGTGGCTCAGCACGGTGGCGTACTGCTTGTCGGTCGCCATCGGGCCCATCTCGGTCTCCGGGTCGAGCGGGTTGCCGATCTTGATGGTCCTGGCCCGGCTCACGATGCGCTCCACCAGAGCGTCCTTGACATCCTCGTGGACCACCACCCGCGAGCCCGCCATGCAGGTCTGCCCGGTCGCCGCGAACACGCCGGCGATGACCCCGTTGGTCGCGGCGTCGAGATCGGCGTCGGCGAACACGACCTGCGCGGACTTGCCGCCCAGCTCCAGGGTCACCCGGGTCAGGTTGTCCGCGGCCGCGCGCGCGATGAGCTTGCCGACCTGGGTCGACCCGGTGAAGGCGATCTTGTCGATGCCGGGGTGGGCGGCCAGCGCCTGGCCGACCTCCGGGCCCCAGCCGGTGACCACGTTGACCACTCCGGGCGGGAAGCCCGCCTCGCCGACCAGGCCGGCGAAGGCCAGCGTGCTCACCGGCGTGTAGTCGCTGGGCTTGACCACGATCGTGCACCCGGCGGCGAGGGCCGGCGCCAGCTTCCAGGTGAGCAGCAGCAGCGGCGAGTTCCACGGCACGATCGCCGCGACCACGCCGACCGGCTCGTGCCGGGTGTAGACCAGGTAGTTGGGCTTGTCCGCCGGGATCACGCTGCCCTGCACCTTGTCGGCCAGGCCGCCGTAGTAGTAGTACCACTCGGGCAGCCCGGCCATCTGGCCCGCCATCTCCCGCAGCAACTTGCCGTTGTCCCGGGTCTCCAGCTCGGCCAGCCGCCCCGCGTCGCGGGCGATCAGCTCGCCCAGCCGGTACAGCAGCTTGCCGCGCTGGGTCGCGGTGAACGTGCCCCACGGGCCGCCGAGGGCCGCGCGGGCGGCGGCCACGGCCGCGTCCACGTCCCCGGCGTCGGCGTCGGGCACCCGCGCCCACGGCTGCCCGGTGTACGGATCGGTCGAGGCGTAGCTGCGCCCGGACCTCGCGGCCCGGGGGGAGCCGTCGATGAGCATCAGCAGCTCGTCGGTCTGCGGCTGGTCGGCCGTGGCGGTCATGTGGCCCTCCTAGGAAATCCGGTACTTCTCGATCAGCCGGTTCCCGATGATCATCTTCTGGATCTCCGCGGTGCCTTCACCGATGAGCAGCAGCGGCGCGTCGCGGTAGAGCCGCTCGATCTCCGAGTCCCGGGAATAGCCGAAGCCGCCGTGGATGCGCAGGGCATCCTCGACGACCTCCTGGCAGTACTCGCAGGCCAGGTACTTGGCCATGCCGGCCTCGAGGTCGCTCTGCCGTCCCGCGTCCTTGTAGCGCGCGGCCATGACCACCATCTGGTGGGCCGCGACCGTCTTGGTGCCCATCTCGGCCAGCTTGAACAGGATGGCCTGGTGCTCGGCGATCGGCTTGCCGAACGCGCGCCGCCGCTGGGCGTAGCCGACCGCGAGCTCGAAGGCGCGCTGCGCCACCCCGGCCCCGCGCGCGGCCACGTTCACCCGGCCGACCTCGATCCCGTCCATCATCTGGTAGAAGCCGCGGCCGGGGCGCTCGCCGAGCACGCGGTCCGCCGGGATCCGGAACCGGTCCAGGATGAGCTCGGTCGTGTCGACGCCCCTGTAGCCCATCTTGTCGATCTTCCCGGGGATGGTGAGCCCGGGCCGGGTCTCGCCGTACCCGGGTTCCTTCTCGACCAGGAACACGGTCAGGTTGCGGTGCGGCGTGGCCGCGCCCTCGTCGGTGCGGGCGAGCAGCGCCACCAGGCTGGCGGACGCGCCGCTGGTCAGCCACATCTTCTGGCCGCTGATGACGTAGTCGGGGCCGTCCCGGGTGGCCGTGGTGCGGATGGCGGCCACGTCCGAGCCGAGCCCGGGCTCGGACAGCGAGATCGCGCCCCGCGTCTCGCCGGAGGCCATCGCGGGCAGGAAGTACGCCTTCTGCTCGTCCGTGCCGTGCTGGCTGATCAGGTGGGACACCACGAAATGGGTGTTGATGATGCCGGATATGCTGATCCAGCCCCGGGCGATCTCCTCCGCCACCAGGGCGTAGGTGAGCAGCGACACGCCGAGCCCGCCGTACTCCTCGGGGATGGTCAGCCCGAACAGGCCCAGCTGCTTCATGCCCTCGACGATCTTCGCGGGGTACTCGTCGGCGTGGTCGAGCCCGGTGGCGACCGGCAGGATCTCGGTGTCGACGAACTCGCGCACCGCGGCGAGGATGTCCCGCTGCACCTCGGTGAGGCCGTCGGTCTCGGTCAGGCGGTCCACTGCTGCTGCCTCCCTCGGCCTCCCGTCACCCGGAGCCGTCCCCGGCTGGGACCTCCCCGGTCGGGGCCTCCCCGGCCACGCCCCGGTCCGCGAGCGCGCGGACCTCGGCCGCCGACAGCCCGAGCAGCCCGGTCAGGACCTCGGCGGTGTCGGCACCGAGGCGCGACGCGGGGGAGGGACCCAGCCGGCCGTCCTGCTCCAGCGGCGAGGCGGCCGCCAGCACCGGGCCCACGCCCGGCTGGTCGATCTCGCGCAGCATCGGGTGGCCGTCCAGGCTGCCGTCGCCGACCAGGTCGGTGAACCGGCGGTAGCGCGACCACAGCACCGAGGCGCCGTCCAGGTCCCGCCCGATGTCGGCGACGCTGCGGCAGGCGAACCAGGGGGCCAGCAGCGAGGCGATGACCTCGCGGTGGGCGTACCGGTCACCGTCGACGGCGAAGTCCGCGCCCAGCAGCCGCTCCAGCTCCGCGAACGTGGGGGCCAGGCCGGTGGCCGCGGCCAGGCCGGCGAAGTGCCGGGCGGTGACCGCGATCACCATGACCCGCTCGCCGTCGCCGGTCGCGAAGTCCCGGGCGAAGCCGCCGTAGAGATGGTTGCCGATCCGGGGCCGGTCGGCGCCGGTGAGCCGCGCCTCGGTCAGGAAGCCGAGGTGCGCGGTCACCGCCAGCGCGACGTCCTCGAGGGCCAGCGTGATCCGGCTGCCTTCCCCGGTGAGCCGCCGGTGCCGCTCGGCGGACAGCAGGCCGACCGCGGCGTAGAGCCCGCACGCCACGTCCCAGGCGGGCAGCACGTGATTCACCGGCCCCTGGTGCCCCTCGGGCCCGGTGATCAGCGGGAACCCGAGCCCGGCGTTGACGGTGTAGTCGACCGCGGGGCGCCCGTCGCGGTGTCCCAGTATCTGCAGGTGGATCACGTCGGGCCGCACCCGGACCAGCTGGTCGTAGCCGAGCCAGGGCCGGCCGACCGCGTTGGTCAGCACGATCCCGCCGCCCGGCCCGGAGGCGGCGACCAGGCCGGCCAGGATGCGCTGGCCGTCGGCGTCCCGGAAGTTCAGCGTGACCGATTTCTTGGCCTTGTTCAGCCCGGTCCAGTAGATGCTGGTACCGGACGGGGCCAGCGGCCAGCGGTGCTGGTCGCCCGCGCCGCCGATCGGGTCGATCCTGATCACCTCGGCGCCGAGCTGCGCCAGGGTCAGGCCGCACAGCGGAGAGGCCACGAAGCTGGGGATCTCCAGGACCCTGAGCCCGTCCAGCGGCGCGCCGCTCACGGGGATGACGCCTTGGCGGGCAGGCGCCGCAGGTCGTCGGCGGTGAGCTCGCCGGTGGAGACCAGCAGCCGCGCGAGTTCCTCCAGGGCCCGCGGCCCGCGCAGCCCGGGAGCGCCGAGCCGCGCGTAGCGGTCCCTGATGTTCTCGCACCGCTTGGCCACCGTGTGCGCCTGCCAGCCGATCCGCTCCGCGGTCTCCCGGGCACTGCGCGGCGCGGGATCGCCCACGTGCCGCCAGGTCAGGTAGTCCTCGAACCGCGCGGCCAGGACCAGCCGGTCGCTCTCGGTCAGCCGGGCCCGGTAACGGGTGGTGGTCACCGCGTGCTCGCTGGTCACCGGCTTGGCCGCGGGATCGGGGACGTCGTCGAGGTCGGGCAGCCGCAGCCGCAGCGCGTAGCGGTCCAGCGCGCCGGTCACGGTCACCTTGGCGTGCCACTGCTGCAGCGGCACGGCGAGCCCGGGCGGCAGGTCCACCCGGAACCCGCGGTCGCCGAGCAGGTACAGCACCGAGGAGCTGCTGTCGTTGTGCAGCCACCAGCAGCCGTCGTGATAGTGGAAGCTCCCCGCGTTGCGGGACACGCCCCGGTCGGCCGGGGGCAGCACGGCCGAGCACGTCGGGGCCCGGCCGAACGTGAACGGCTCACCCGGACGGACGCGCCACGTCTGCGACTCGTACATGACAATCAGCAGCATCGTCTGGGCCCGTTCATGAGCCTCTTTCATCCGTGGTCTTAGACACAGAGTAAGTGGGCAGTCCGGACTGGGCCTCCCACTGGGCCACGGTGAGCACGTCGGCCTGCCGCGGGAACACCTTCTCGGTGAGGACCCGGTGGACCTCGGGGTCGGCGTCCAGGCAGGCGTCGGCGAGCACGATCAGGCGGTAGTCCAGGTCGGCCGCCTGCCGCAGCGTGGACAGCACCACGCCGCTGGTGGCGATGCCGCTCAGCACCAGCGTGCCCGCGGCCAGGCCGCGCAGCAGCACGTCGAGGTCGCTGCCGGCGAACGCGGACACCCGGCGCTTGGTCACCACCAGGTCTCCGGGGGCTGGCGCGACGGCCGGGTGGATCTCGGCGGCCGGGTCGCCGTCGGCGAACCGGCCGGCCGACGCGATCGCGGAGAAGGTCCGGTTCCTGGCGCTGATCTCGGGGTGACCGGGGCGGAAGCCCACGGTCACGTAGATCACCGGGAGACCCGCCGCGCGGGCCGCGGCGACGGCGCGGGACACCCGCGACAGGTAGCCGGCGTCGTCGCCGAAGCGCGCGACGACGCCCCGCTGGACGTCCATCACCAGCAGCACGGGCGCATCCATGACGCGGCGGCTCCTTTCCTGGGTCGGCCGGTAACCTCAGAGCCGCTCGTCGTAGCGGACCGGCGTGGAGAACCGCGGATCCTCGTGGCGGCGCCAGTACTCGTCCCGCAGCCGCGCGGTCAGCGGCCCGGGCACGCCCGTGCCGACCGGCTCGCCGTCGACGACCACCACCGGCATGATGCCGCCCGCGGTCGAGGTGACCAGCACCTCATCGGCCCGGCGCAGGTCCTCGGCGCTCAGCCGGCCTTCCTCCACCGGCTTGCCGCCGTCGGCGGCGATCTCGATGACCGACCGGCGGGTGATGCCCTGGAGCGTGCCGCGGGCCGGGGTCAGCCACCGCCCGCCAGTGTGGGCGAACACGTTGTAGCCCGGTCCTTCGGTGATCGCGCCGGAGGCGTCGCGCAGCACGACCAGCTCGGCGCCGTGGTCGTAGGCGTCCAGCTGGGCCACGTCCATGTCGAGCCAGTGGTAGTTCTTGATCACCGGGTCGACGCTCTGCGGCGGGATGCGGGTCACCGGGCTGATCCACAGGCGCGCGCCGGCGGCCTGCCGGTCCGGCGCGATGATCCAGATGAACGGCACGGCGAAGCAGTAGAAGGTGGCCCGGGCGGTGCGCAGGTCGCGGCTGCCCGCCGCAACCCGGCCGCGGGTGCAGGTCATCGACACGTAGGCCTCGCGCAGCCCGGCCAGGCGGACGCATCCGTGCAGGATCGCCTCGATCTGGGCGCGGTCGAGGCCGGGGTCCAGCCGCAGCCGGGCGAGGCTGGCGCCGAACCGGTCGAGGTGGTCGTCCAGCCGGTAGAAGCGCCGCCGCCAGACGTGAGCCACGTCGTACGCGGCGTCCGAGCGGGTGACGCCCAGGTCGAGCACGGAGATCTTCGCCTCCTCGACCGGGCAGTACCGCCCGCCGATCCAGGCCGCTCCGGACGGCCAGGGCGGCGTCGCCGCGGCGGGGTCCGCGCCTGCCTCCGTCATCCGTTCCTCCGCCTGGTCCCGCCCGGCGCGCGCCGGGCCGCGGCCCGGCGTCCGCCGGAGCCGGGCCCGCCTTACCCCGACGAGGATTCCAAGCGGCTTCGTCGATGGCAAGCGACGGGCCCGCGCACCTCGGCGGTGTCCTCCGGCCTGATCCGGAAGACGCCGAAGCCGAACTGGGGGATCGTGTTGCCGTTGTTCAGCGTGATGTCGGGTACTCCGGTCACGACGGACTCTCTCCTCCTACGTGATGGCGCGCACTGCTCGGTCTGCCTTCCCTGCCCGGACCCGGCGACTTCATCCACGCCCCGGTGACCGGGGCGGGACACGGGCGGCAGCGGGGCCGGATGCTGGCAGACTAGGGGGATGCCCGCGCTGCCCCTCGCCACCTCCCGTGACGCGCGCGGCGCCGCCACCGTCCCGGCGGCGCCGCACGAGCCATGCGTCCTGCTGAAGCTGGGCGAGATCGTGCTCAAGGGCAAAAACCGGCAGCAGTTCGAACGGCTGCTGCACGACAACATCCGGCGCGCGGTGCCCGATGTCGGGGTGCAGATCTGGCAGCGCGAGGGAGTGATCGTGCTCCGGATCGCGGGCGGCCGGGGCGGCCCGGCCGCCGAGGCCGCGGCCGACCTGGTGGCCGAGCGCATGCGCAACGTCATGGGCCTGTCCCGGATCTGCCGCGCGGTCCGGGTCGCCAAGGATCCCGAGGCGGCGGCCGCGGCCGCGGTCCGGCTGGCGGCCGGCCGGACGGGCACGTTCGCGGTCCGGGCCCGGCGCCGCGACAAGCGCTTCCCGGTCACCTCGTCCCAGCTCGCCACGCTGATCGGAACCCGGATCCAGGAGGCGTACGGCTACCCCGTGAACTTGTCCCATCCCGACCTGACCGTGTACGTCGAGGTCGACCAGTCCGAGGTGTTCGTGTTTACCGAGGGGCTGCCGGGACAGGGCGGCCTGCCGGTCAACATGAGCGGCCGCGCGCTGGTGCTGATGTCGGGCGGCATCGACTCGCCGGTGGCCGCCTACCGGATGATGCGCCGCGGCCTGCGGTGCAACTTCCTGCACTTCTCCGGCATGCCGCTGACCGGGCCCGAGTCGGTGTACAAGGCCTACGGCCTGGTCCGCGAGCTGGACAAGTTCCAGGGCGGGTCACGGCTGTTCGTGGTGGCGTTCGGGCGGGCGCAGCAGCGGCTGGCCTCGTCCGGGGCGGGCAGGCTGCAGATCATGGCGCAGCGGCGGCTGATGCTCAAGACCGGCGAGGCGCTGGCCCGGCGGCTGCACGCGGCGGCACTGGTCACCGGCGACTCGCTGGGCCAGGTGAGCAGCCAGACGCTGGCCAACATCACCGCGCTGGACGACGCGGTCGCGCTGCCTATCCTGCGGCCGCTCATCGGCCTGGACAAGACCGAGATCATGGCCGAGGCGCGCCGGATCGCCACGCTGCGGATCTCCGAGCTGCCCGACCAGGACTGCTGCTCGCTGCTGACGCCGCGCCAGGTCGAGACCCGGGCGCGGATCGAGGACCTGCGCCGGATCGAAGCCCGGCTGGACGCCGACGACCTGGCGGAGGAACTGGCCGCGGCCGCCCAGGAGCACACGCCGACGCCCGAGCCGGTCCCGGCCCGGTCCTGACCTACGCCGGGACCGCCGCCCGCCCGCGCGCCGCCCGCGGCGCGGCGAGCCCTCGCCACGGGCCGGCCCAGGCCGCCCGCGGCCAGCGGCCGTGGGCCCGGCAGCCCCGCGGGGCCAGGTAGACCCGGATCACCCCGCGGTCCCCGGCCGTCAGGTAGAGCCGGACCACCTCGCCGCGGCCCGCCACCACCAGCCGGTCCCGCGGCCCGCGGTGCCAGGCCGCGCGGTCCTCGCGGACGGCCAGGTGGATGCCGGGCACCCCGTGCTCCCAGATGGCGGCGCTGCCGCCGGTCGTGGTCAGCAGCCCGCCGGTGCCCCACAGCGTGGTGGTCCCCGGGATGAGCGTCAGGTCGCCGACGCCGACCCCGGTCCGGGGGGCGGCGTCGATCCTGGTCCGCGTCCAGGCGCCGGTGCGGGACAGGTGCAGGATCCACGTCGCGGGGCTGTCCCCGCCGGTGACGACCGGGATCCAGATCCCGCCCGCGCCGTCCGGGGCGAACCGCTCGGGCTGCTGCACCGGCCACGGCGCCACGAAGCGCTTCCAGCGCCGGCCGTTCCAGCGGGCCAGGACCAGGTGCCCGTCCGTCCCGTTCACCGGCGAGAGGCCCGACACCCAGACGCTGGTCCCGGACACGGCGAGGACATCGTCGAGTTGGGTGTCGGCCAGCGCCGAGCCGGCGCCGGCCAGCCGCGCCCAGGCGCGGCCGTCGTAGTGGACCACCGACCCGCCCCGCGGGCTGACCGTGATCGCCCAGATGTCGTGGCGGGAGACGGCGCTGGCGCGGTAGATCGCGGCGGCGGCCCCGGTCTGCCTGACCCAGGCCCGGCCGTCGTAGTGCCAGGTGCCCAGGCCGGCCTCGCCGCTGAAGCCGGAGGAGCCGAAGACCCAGACGTCGCTGGGGGTGATCGCGACGACCGCCGTCGCCTCCCCGGCCTGGGGCCAGGTGTGGGCCACGGCCCACCGGGCGCCGTTCCAGTGCAGCGCGTACCCGCCGCCGACCGCCCAGACGTCGCTCGGTGACGTGCTGGCGGCGGCGACGATGAAGCCGCTGAGCCCGGCCGGCAGGGCCCACGGCTGCCAGCGCCGGCCGTTCCAGTGCTCGGCCGCGGGCGAGCTGGTCCCGCCGGGGTTGGTGCCGCCGAACGCCCACGCGTCATCCTTGGCGGGCGCGATCACGGCCGAGTAGCCCGAGGCGTTCCCGACCGCCCCGTAGTGGACCGCCGTGGCCATCTGCCACGCCGGCGGGGCCGACGCGGCCTGGAGGCTCGCCGCCATGGTCGCCACGGCGGCGGTCACGGAGCCGAGGACGATGCCCGCGCGGCGGGCTATCTTCATCGCGGTCTCCACTCGGCGGGAGGGTGTCGGAAAACCGGGTCGATCAGCGCCAGATTAGATCAATACAAAGCTATAGGAAAGCGAGTCCCAAGTTCGCCCGTGAACTCTTGACTTTCCGCGGTATTTCGTCGCCGGTCGGCCGGGCTCACCGGGCCGGGCCGCGGTGTGACAAGCTCGTCGGCGGAGGTGATCACGTGCAGATCGGACTGCAGATCCCCGACTACACCTGGCCCGGCGGTCCGGCCCGTCTCGGCTGCGACCTGGCCACGGTGGCCCGGACCGCCGAAGAGGCCGGCTTCGACTTCATCAGCGTCATGGACCACTTCTTCCAGATCGGGCCCATCGGCCCGCCGGACCACGAGATGCTCGAGGCCTACACCACCCTGGGGTACCTGGCCGGCTGCACGTCCCGGGCCACGCTGGTGACGCTGGTGACCGGCGCGGTCTACCGGCATCCCGGCATCCTGGCCAAGATCGTCACCACCCTCGACGTGCTGTCCGGCGGGCGGGCCTGGCTGGGCGTCGGCGCGGCCTGGAACGAGGAGGAGTCGCGCGGCCTGGGGATCCCGTTCCCTCCGGTCGCCGAGCGCTTCGAGCGGCTGGAGGAGACGCTGCAGATCTGCCTGCAGATGTGGCGCGGCGACCAGGCCCCCTACCACGGCAAGCACTACCGGCTGGAGCGCCCGCTCAACTCGCCGCAGGCCCTGTCCCGGCCGCATCCGCCGGTCATGATCGGCGGATCGGGCGAGCGGAAGACGCTGCGGTTCGTGGCCCGCTACGCCCAGGCGTGCAACCTGTTCCCCGGCCCGGACCTCGCCCGCAAGCTCGACGTGCTGCGGGCGCACTGCGACGCCGAGGGACGGGACTACGACGAGATCATCAAGACCTGCTACTACATCTTCGACGTCGGCGAGAAGGGGGAGAAGGCCGG
>Ga0187772_10001875_pt1 | contig 10207 bp, 8 predicted proteins | sample 0116_SJ02_MP15_2_FD_133137 | JGI IMG/M metagenome (GOLD analysis project Ga0187772, IMG submission 133137) | Tropical peat soil microbial communities from peatlands in Department of Meta, Colombia - 0116_SJ02_MP15_20_MG | ecosystem: Environmental > Terrestrial > Soil > Wetlands > Peat | place... | reverse complement strand
GACCTGAGAAACGTTGGCCTCGACATTCACCGTCTGCGATACCTGGCCGACAGGGAGCGAAAAATCGACAATTACGACACCACCGACCGAAAGCGTGATGCCGGAGTGAACCACGGTTTGAAAGCCAGCAAGCGTAGCTTGTACGTTATAGGTGCCGACTGGCAATTGCGTGATTGTGTAGCGCCCAGAGGCATCGGTGGCGGTTGATTGAACCGTGTTAGTTCCGACGTTGGTGGCCTCAACTTTTGCGCCGGCAAGCGCGCCGCCGGATGCGTCAGTAGCTGTGCCCGAAATCGTGGCTGTTTGAGCCTGACCGTGGGCTTGTCCCACGCTTATGACAAACGCAAGTAAGCCCAGCACCAAGCACGCCCACACACACTTCGCTACGCTGGAAAACTTCGGCATAACCCCACCCTCCTAAATACCTGAAGTCTCGGAATCAGGTGTGTCGCACCCCTGCGCCACACTCCCTGTGGGGCGGGTGATACTACTAAGGATACGTCCTTGTCAAGACAAATATGCATACAACACTCGAAACGAGATTGCCGACTGGAGCGTAGGGTCCTGTAGAGATGCTTCTAATTGCCGACTTTTATGGCGACTAGAAGGACTAGGATGAGGTCGAACGAAACCACGGGATCGGTCGATGCTCGAAATGGATACATTTGCATGCGCTGAGGGCACAATGGCGTTGACAGCGTTCGGTCGGTCCCTTATCTTGCTTGAGGTTTGGGCAATTCCAGCCCGCGCGAGGCGAAAGGCGCTCGCGATTGAATCCAGAGGGAACGGATTCGGGCGATTTCAACCCGCCGTGTGCAAGCGTAAACGTAAATCAGAAGGGCGCTTAGATTTGGCGCGTGGCGTGAGAAGTGGAGTTAATCGCGCAATTTGGTGAGTGAGGAGAAACTGTGAGTAACAAAAGTCTAGAGGACCTTATACAGGCTGTCGGCAATCCGGTGAATTTGCTTCGCAATTCGCAGACCGGGCCGTATGTGTATCCCGTGGTACCCCCGGAGTACTCGAACTGGCGAGACGAGCAGCGTGCATGGCAGCAGACTTGCGTTCTGTTCAACCAGTCGTACCACATGATGGATATGTACGTGTCCGGCCCTGACGCGCTCAGGCTCCTCTCGAACCTTGGGATCAATAGCTTCAAAGGCTTCGAGCCGGATCGCGCGAAACAGTTCGTGCCGTGTAACTACGACGGATACGTGATCGGCGACGTCATTCTCTTTTATCTCGACAAGGACTTGTTCAACCTTGTCGGGCGCCCCTCAGTTCACGATTGGGTGCAATACAACGGAGAAATCGGTAAGTACAACGTGAAGTTCGAACGTGATGAGCGAGCTGTCGTACAGAGGGGGCCGGTGGTTCGAAAGGCGTACCGCTTCCAGGTACAGGGCCCGAACGCGATGAAGGTCATCGAGAAAGTGACAGGCCAGCCGGCGCCCCAGCTCAAATTCTTCCACATGACTTCCATCACGATTGCAGGTAAGAAAGTCCGCGCACTGCGCCATGGCATGGCGGGCCAGCCCGGACTCGAACTCTTCGGTCCGTGGGAAGACGCCGAAATTGTGCGGATGGCGCTGTTTGAGGCCGGAAAAGAATTCGGCATGCGACTCGTTGGCGCGCGGGCGTATTCCTCGAATACGCTCGAATCGGGATGGATTCCCTCGCCCATGCCCGCGATTTACAGCGGCGAAAAAATGAAGGCGTTCCGGCAGTGGCTGCCCGCGAACAGCTACGAAGCAATTGCCTCTCTTGGCGGTAGCTTCTATTCGAACAACATCGAGGACTACTACCTGAATCCCTGGGATCTTGGCTACGGTCCGATCGTGAAGTTCGACCACGATTTCATTGGACGAGAAGCCCTCGAAAAGATGGCAAAGCAGCCACAGCGAAAAAAGGTTACGCTCGCGCTGGATAGCGACGACGTGACCCGAGCGATCAACACTATGTTCCAGAAGAAGGATCGCGCCAAGTATTTCGATTTTCCGTCTGCGGTGTATGCGACGCTGCCGTACGACAAGGTGCTGCATCAAGGAAAGACGGCGGGGATTTCCACCTGGTGCGGCTACAGCTCGAACGAAGGCAGAATGCTCACGCTCGCGATTCTGAAGGAAGAGTACGCGGAGCCCGGCACGGAGGTTACGTTCGTGTGGGGCGAGGAAGGCGGCGGATCATCCAAGCCGACGGTCGAACGCCACGTGCAAACGCAGATTCGCGCGATCGTCAGCCCAGTTCCCTACTCGGAGGTCGCGCGCACGCAGTACGCTGAAGGCTGGCGCACCGCACAAGTTCACAAATAAACCTAAACGGCGCGATTGGTTTGGAGAAGTGATCGGGGTGCGGCGCCGCTACTGCTGGGCGGGAACTTTCTTCGGTAGCGGCGGCGGGATTGGCATATTCTTCAGCTTCATTTTGTATTCGGGGTACATCGTCTCCGCGCCGCCTCTTGTCGCCTCGATTGGAACTCCATATCTTCGCGCAAACTCGTCCAGGAATGGGTTCATCCCCGGCAAGTGGTGCGGCACAACTCCCTCGGGGCGGTCCACTTCGTCGACAGATTCGCAGGGCCAGGGCGCCATCTGCTGCTGCGGGTTGTAGACGAAATCGGCCGTTCGCATGAACGGCTCGGTCAGGTAGACCGGATCGTACATAATTATTGCAACGGTTAAGTAGTCCCCATGCCTGAGAAGATGAACTCGCGCCGTCGCGAGATCGCTGCGAGGAACCCCATTTAATCCCAGCCAATTCTCTTTCAAGTGGGTGGTGTAGATGACGAGGCTGTCTCCGTCCCACTGCCCAGTGGAGAATCCGGCCCAGGTGTGCGCCGCGTAGTCAGGCGGATGCGGCCGGCCGTCCATCCAGATCGTTTGCTCGGCGCCATAGGCCGAAAGGTGAGTGTGATACGCGATCACTTTTTGCGTAGCCCGATCCACTTCCTTCCAAATGTGAACATTCGACGGGCCTCGCCAGCCGTAGTCCGACCCGTGCTGGCGGCACTGGTTCTCAGGCAGTTCGACAAGCGCCGCGTCCCATGCCTCGGATCGCTGGCGTGCCGCGTCGCTGATAGGAAGTCCGAGATAGTCGCCGATTTCGGCGCCAGCCAGTCGCTCGCGCTGGTCCTCATCGAATCGAACCGACCACTCACCAGACGGATCTTCCTGGGCACGCGCCGGGAGGCTGAGCGTTGCCGCCAGAAAAGCTAGCAACAGCAACCCGGCTGCAATTCCGATTGGAGAAAGCCTTCTCATCTGCGAATTCGCAAGTTCAAGGCCGACAATATCTGATTTCAACTTGGAATGTCAAAGAGGCAGCCCGTGCATACATTGCATTGGCGAGCCCGCATTCAATTTCTTACGAGAAAGAAGATAGCGCCCGATCTGGCGTAGAATGGATACAAGTTGGAGTTGACACCTCCGCGGCGAACGTAGTAATTAGCGTCAGCGCGAGAGTTTCGAACTTCATGGGACGGAAGGCGGCTCACGACAGAAAAGCGGCGCGGAAGGCTGCGATTCTCATCGAAGTTACGGACGAATTTTGAGGCTATCAATTTTCTCACAGCGAATCTCGCCACGTCTCGTCTCTCAGATGGTGCTCTCGAGATCTCGTAGGAGGACGTCATGAGTTACAACTATCCCGCGACGGGATATCACCACATCACGGCCTGTGCGGCCGGTGCGCAGGAAGACGTCAATTTTTTTACTGGCGTTGTCGGGCAGCGCCTTGCCAAGCAGACGGTGCTGATGGACGGAAAATTCCCCCACTACCACCTCTACTATTCAAACGCGGCCATTGAGCCCGGCTCGATCATGACCACGTTTCCGTACAACCGGCTAACGGGCCGGCGCGGTTCGGGCCAGGTGCAGTCGATTACATATACGGTCGCGAAAGGTACCTTGCCCTTCTGGCAGGAGCATTTCAAGCGCCACAAAGTTGAGCACGGCCCGATTGAGGAACGATTTGGCCAGGGCTTCATCCGGTTCAACCATCCCGCCGGTATGGCATTCGAAGTTTTGGAAGACAAGGACGACACGCGCGTGGGCTGGAGCACACCGGAAATCAAAGAGAGCGAGGCCGTGCGCGGCTTTCATGGGACGGTGCTATCGGTTCGCGACATCAGCGAACAGGAGAAGTTTCTCATCGAGGCGTTGGGCTTTCGCAAGACGGGCGTCGACGCAAAATATCACCGCTTTGAGATTGGCAGTGGCGGTGCGAACAAGACGCTGGTCCTGCTGCACGAGCCCGATCGCGCGCCAGGCAGTTGGACCTTTGGCGCCGGAACGGTCCATCACATCGCGCTTTGGGTCGCCGATGATGAAGCGATGGCCGCGCAAAAGGCAATTTACGAAGAACTGGGTTACACCGACGCTTCTGAGATTAAGGATCGTTACTACTTCCACTCGATGTACGTCCGCTCGCCGGGAGGAATTTTGGTCGAGTGCTGCTGCAACGTCCCCGGTGGGTTCGAAAAGGACGAGCCGGCAGACAAGCTCGGCACAAAACTCCATTTGCCGCCCTGGTTCGAAGACCGCCGCCAGGAGATTCTCGCCACGCTGGAACCGATCGTGGCACCGCGGACCGCAACTTCTCGCAACTGAATCAGGGGACGGAGATCGGAATCCGAATCGATGAAACGAAGCCAGGATAGAATTCTGACTACGCACGTTGGCAGTATCCCGCGACCACCTCAGTTGCGGCAACTTGCCGAAGCAGCACAGAAATCGCCGCAGGATGGGCAGCAATTCGAAGCGGCGCTTCGAGAGTCCGTCGCCGAAATCGTCAAAATGCAGGCCAAGGTCGGAATCGACATCGTCAACGATGGAGAATTCGGCAAATCCAGCTGGGCCAATTACATTCTCGAAAGAATCTCAGGCTTTGAGCGCCGTCCGGACCAGTTGCGGCCAGTCTACTGGTTGGGGCGGGACCGAGACCGGTTTCCGGAAGTGATGGCCGCGGAGTTTCCTTATTTGAGCGGCGGTGTGCCAACTGTGGCTTGCATCGCTCCGATCAAGTACAGCGACCGCCGCAGCATCGATCGCGACATCGCAAATTTGAAAGCTGCGTTGCGCTCAGTAAATGTCGAAGAGGCGTTCCTTCCGGTTGTAGCACCCGCCAGCACCGCCTACGACGGCGTGAACGAGTACTATCCGACAGAAAAGGACTACGTGTACGCGATTGCGGACGCCCTCCGCGAGGAATATCGCGCAATTTACGACGCCGGTCTGATCGTTCAGGTTGACGACGCCGTGCTCGCCAACATGTACGATCACTTCGTTCAGCAAAGCCCGGAGAAGTATCGCCAGTGGGCGGGCCTGCGGATCGAAGCTCTCAATCATGCTCTCCAGGGAATCCCCGAAGATCGTGTTCGATATCACGTGTGCTTCGGCAGCTGGCACGTGCCTCATCTGGCCGACGCGCCGCTCGAAGAGATTGTCGGATTCATCCTCACCGTGCGCGCCGGGGCATACTCAATCGAAGCAGCGAATCCGCGTCACGAACACGAGTGGCGCGTGTGGGAACAGAGAAAGCTGCCGGACGGAAAGATTCTGATTCCCGGCGTGGTGACACATCACACGATCACAGTGGAGCATCCTCGCCTCGTGGCGGACCGGATCGTTCGCTTCGCGCGCCTCGTGGGACGCGAGAACGTAATCGCAGGCACCGACTGCGGCTTCGCGCAGGCGCAATTCATTCAGCGCGCGGCGCCTTCGGTCATGTGGGCGAAATTCGAAGCGCTCGTCGAAGGCGCGCGCATCGCAACCGCAGAGCTTTGGCAAAAAAGCAGAACTGCGGCTTAGGTATTCGTCGAATGCTCGCTTGGATTGCCGCCACTCGCTCTGGGGATCGGCTCCAGAGCGGAACTTCAGAAGCCCTTCGCGCTCGCCGTGATCGGAGGCCTGCTGTTTTCAACTTTCATTACGCTGCTGCTGATGCCCGTGCTGTACTCGCTCCTCGATCGCAGGCGAAGTGCCGACTGACGATTCTGGACGTTTGAAAGTCTGCGCCTCCAAATTGGGCGTTTCTCTCCCGCTCGTTGACTTTCGGCAGACTCGGCCCTCAGAATGACTGCCACTTTCCAAGGCTGAGGTACAAACTGTGAAACGAGCCGCTTCTCCTGCTACGAGCCGCCAAATGCTTCGGCACACAGTCGCAACCCTTGCGTACCGTGGTGGCAAAGCTTTGCGCGGCGCTCCGCCCGGATTTTCCGAATTTCGCGTTGGCGATTCGACGCGCACGCCCGGTCAGATTCTCGCCCACGTTGGCGACCTGCTCGATTGGGGACTGTCGCTCGCGAAAGGCAAGCAGGCGTGGCACAACTCCGATCCGCATTCGTGGGAGGAAGACTCGGAGCGTTTCTTCAAGGCTCTCGAAGCGTTCGACAAGCAACTGGCTTCGAAAGCACCCCTCGGATGCGCCCCGGAGAAGCTCTTTCAGGGGCCCGTTGCGGACGCTCTCACGCACATAGGCCAAATCGCGATGCTGCGCAGGCTGGCGAGCGCTCCTGTCCGCGCAGAGAACTATCTGCGGGCGGACATCAAAGCGGGCCGCGTCGGCGCGAAGCAGTCCGCGCCCAAGCAGGAATTCGATTAACCTGTAACGGACGCGAACACCGCGATCACACAGCTGCCAACCAAATCTTAAGTTTCGCTAATCTCCTGGCCACAGGCTGCTCGTCCCACTCTGAATTGCAAAAAATGTTTCCTTTGCGCACATTCGTCTCTGGATCGTATTGCGGCGCGCGCAGGCGAAGGCTAGATTCTTAACGTTCGCAGAAAACTTCCTCGGAGTTTCCTCCGGCTCTAGGCTAGCGAGTGCCGCAATGGTGACAGCCAGACAAATCGGAATCGAGATGACGGCAAGCGATCCAGATGCCGGAGCGAATACGGCCCTGCTCCCCACGGAAGCACAGTCTGAACAGAGATTCAGCGAACTCGAAGCTCGCGTCGCTGAATTGCAACGCAGGTGTGCCGATCCTCGAAACGTCGAATGGCAGAAAATCGCTGCCACGATTGATCAAATTCTCAGTCGGCTCACAGATCGAGTATTGCAGCTCGAAAACACTTGTTCTCAACTCAGAAACTTCGTCGCCGCGCAAAGTCAGACGAGGACTACAGCGCAACAGGACCAGATGTCTCAGGCGCTCCGCACCGTGCAATCGCAGATTTCTGATCTCAATTCGCGGCTCTGTAATTACGGAAATGCCGTTCGCAACATCAAGAACCTTGCCGGTCAAGTCGGATTCGAACGTCAGGAGCGCTCTCAGTCCTCAAAGCCCTCTGGCCCGAGAATCGTTCCGTTGAAAGCGAAGGGCTGCACCGAAGAGGATTTGTGTTCCGATTGGGTTGCGTTCTGGTCGAGCGAAATGGGCCACCGCCCGACCTTCCATCGCAAGATTTGGGAACTTTGTTATGTCCCGCAGATTCTATACAACGAGGGCAAGCTGCAGGAAGGCAAGCGGGGTCTTGGATTCGCCTGCGGCGCTGAGCCGCTTCCGAGCCTATTCGCAAAATATGGTGTTCGCGTGCTGGCCACCGATCTTTCCCCGGATAGAGCCGAAGCGAAGGGATGGATCAAGAGCGGACAGCATGTTGCGGGGTTTGAAAGAATTCGGCGTCCCGAGATCTGCCCCGACGCGTCTCGCCTCGCAACAATCGAAGGCGCCTATCTGGATATGAACGACATTCCTCCGGTGCTGGACGGCCAGTTCGATTTTTGTTGGTCGATTTGCTCACTCGAGCATCTTGGAAGCATCGAAAACGGACTGACTTTCATCGAAAATTCGCTTCGCACGCTCAAGCCGGGCGGGGTTTCTGTGCACACCGCCGAGTTCAATATCAACGAGGGCAAAACCATCGTCACCGGCCCGACGGTCCTTTTTCAAAAGCATCACTTCTTACAGATGGCTCAGCGCCTGCGCGCCCAGGGCTTTCAGGTCTACGATTTCGACTTTGATTCTGGATGTGGAATTCTCGACGATCTGGTCGATCTTCCCCCATACGATGAAACGGCTGTTCGCAGCCATTCCTATGCGCACATCAAGCTGAGCGTCGCCGGCTTCGTCTGCACTTCGTTCAGTTTCGTTGTTAAGAAGCCGGAGTAGGCAGCGGACAACCGTCGCGTGCGAAATTAGAGAAGGCGAGTTTTTGGGTATGAGGGGTCGTGTCCGAATGGACCGACAAAGAAAAGTGGCCGGGGGCTAGGCTGAGGGACCCGAGCCGCCCGGCCTTTTCTCACCCATCTCCGCAGGGTCTGGGCAAGAACTCGTTATGCGGCGTTTTCGCCGTTCCGCATGAACTCGTAGCGTTCGATCGCCGCCGCCACGCCCACTTCGCCCGAGCCCTCGGGGCTGCTTCTCAGCACGCGTCCCAAGCAGCGAACGCGCACCGGCCCGGCTTGCGTCAGTTCGTGCGGCAGCGTCATCACGATTTCGACCGGCGCACCGCTCTTCAATCCCTTGGGAAGGTGGAAGTAGAGCCCCCGCGAGCTCACCTCGCGCGATTCGGTCGCCGCCTCGCCCACGACATTCTCGTCGGTCCAGCGGACTGTCAGCGGCAGGCGCATTAGGAAGCGCCGCGATATACGTCGCTCTTTCAAGGACACAGGACAACTCCTCTAGATTTCGCGACTAGATTAAGGGCAGGCGCTTGCCAAACCAATAGAGCGACGGAGCCAATTCTAGAGGCCGAAATTGGTACAAGCGTACTAGACCTATTTTGGCTAACTTCTTGCAGCAGAATTCGTTACAGACGGGCTCCAAGAAAAAGTACTGGCAGGTTTGCAGAGAGAATCGCGCCGATGAATCAGGCTTGGTCGATCAAGCGGTGGTGAATCGCATAAAGGGCGAGTTCGAGACGGTCGGAAACTCCGAGTTTGTCGAAAATATTGTGAAGGTGATTCTTCACGGTCTGCTCGCTGATGAAGAGCTTTTCGCCGATCTCGCGGTTTCGGAAGCCCTGTGCCACAAGCTGCACAATCTCTTTTTCGCGGTCGCTCAACAGAGGCTTTTCCCGCCGCTGGCCCGACTCCGACGACTTCTTGAATGCGTCAATCACCTCGGCCGTCATCCGGTTGTCCAGCCAAATTTCGCCTTCCGAGACCTTCCGGATGCTTTTCAGCAGCAAATCGCTTGCGGACTGCTTCAAGACCACGCCCCGCGCGCCGAGCCGCATGGCACGTACCACGTCCCGATCATCCTCCGCCGCAGTCAGAACGATGACGCGCGTTTGCGTCGTATCGAAGTTGACCTCTTCAAGGACGCCAAGTCCGTCCTTTTCCGGCATCCGCAGGTCCAGCAACAGGATATCCGGTTTCAGCTTGCCGAGCATCTTGGTGCACTCGACGCCGTTGGAGGCTTCGCCGACGATCTGAACGTCGTCCGCACCCTCCAAAAGCTTGCGTAAACCATCGCGAAAGATCGCGTGGTCGTCCGCAACCAGGATGCGAATGGCCTGTTTCGCTTTGCTCATTTCAATTCAGCGGGATTTCGACCGTCAGGCGCGCCCCATGCCCGGGATTCGATTCTACGGTCAGAGTGCCACCCACGCCCCGCGTCCGTTCTTTGATCGAGATCGGCCCCAGACGCAGGCGATCCAGTTCCTCGCTTGTGTATCGCCCAGAGAAACTGAAGCCCCGGCCGTTATCGTCTATGACGAGAGAGACTTTCGCCTCGTCTTGTTCTAGTTTTACCACGACGTGACTCGCGTCCGCATGTTTTTTTATGTTGTGTAGTGACTCACGATATATCTGGAAAAGTTCGCGGCAAATGCGGTCCGGAATGCGCAAATCGCGGTCCTTTATGAACAGATCCACCGCCAAACCGTGCTCCGTCCGGAAGCGTTCGGCGAATCCCATCATCAGTTCGCGCATGTCGGCGCTTTCCACGCGCAGCGGACGCAGATCGGTCACCATCCTCCGCAACTCCTCGCTTTCTTGCTGCACTGTTTTTTGAAGCCCTGCCAGCTCCGCGCCAGCCTGCTCGGGCTTTTGGGGGAGCCTGTTCTTGAGCACGTCGAGCTGGATTTTCAGGCTGAGCAGCGTCTGCAGCACGCCGTCGTGCAGGTCACGCGAGATCCGGCTTCGTTCTGCCTCCACCGCGCGTGCCCTCAGGCTGCGCAACAGGAAACTGTGCTCGAGCGGAGACCCTACGTGCCGGACGATTTGTTCGAACCACCTCAAATCTCCGGGCGAAAACCGCCTCCGT
>Ga0187772_10001874_pt1 | contig 10208 bp, 7 predicted proteins | sample 0116_SJ02_MP15_2_FD_133137 | JGI IMG/M metagenome (GOLD analysis project Ga0187772, IMG submission 133137) | Tropical peat soil microbial communities from peatlands in Department of Meta, Colombia - 0116_SJ02_MP15_20_MG | ecosystem: Environmental > Terrestrial > Soil > Wetlands > Peat | place... | reverse complement strand
GCGCGATGCCGTTATTTGTCTCGCTGCCACTCAGCCACGCCTGCACCGCCGACGTGATGTTGACCAGGATGTACTGGTTCTTGTCCGCCGTCGTGACATTGACATTCGAAGCGATGGCCGCGCCCGGAGCGGGAGCGTTGCTGGCGTCAATCGTGCCCTCCGACCACGCGCCGCTGACGTAATCAACGTTAAAGCTGCCCGCAGCGGTCACGGAATTGACATACAGCTTCAGCGTGGCTTGGCTGACGTTGGCAGTGGAGGGAATCGAGCCCAGATTGAACTGAATGTAAGTAGTCTGCGAAGCGCCATCAACATCGAGCAGGGTCTTGGAGCCGTAGTTGGTGGTCGGGTCGGCGGTGTTGGTGTAGGAGTCGCCGAGTGGCGTGATCTGGGCATGCGCCGCTGTCCACGCAAAGACACTCACGAGCAGTACGAGCGTCGGCAGGAACTGCAGTTTTTGCGATTTCGGGACAAGGTATGCGCGGTTCATAGTTCCTCCTGGGGTTCCCTTTTCAACAGAAAGTCCCTTACTAGGGAAATCGAAAACGGCGGGCAAAAGACGACACAGGTAGGAATTTTTGTGCTGCGGGCGGGCTGGCAAATCAGCGGAGCAGCCGCGTCTTACGTTGGGGAGTTTCGCGGGAAGAAGATGGGGGCAAGTCAAGGAGCGGAATTGTCGGCTCGCAGCTAGGGTGATTTCCCACCTCGGTTGAGCCGCAGGACCCGCATGCCCGGCACGCGCTGTCAGAATCACCCCGCGCAAGTTATTGACAAATAAATATCTTATAAAAATTTCGCAAGTTAATTCACCCTAACCTATTGATTAATAAGTATCTTACCCCTAAGTCCTTATTCCTCAAAGATCAAGCGAGATTCGGCCCAGCTCGACCCGTCCTTCTCTAAACATCTGATTCTAAAGGCTCGCAAGAAAATCAACAGTCCCGCGTAACTCCTTATTTCTCAAAGATCTAGCGGAAATGTCTCTCTAACCGTCTGATTCTAAGAGATCGAATCAGGGGGGATAGGTTACCAGCTGATTAATAGCGATGCGCCTCAAACGCTTGTTCCGGCTGCAACGCCGCAAGCTTCTCGCGCAATTCCTGCGTCTCAGTGAATGACAAACTGCACCTCCGATAGTCCTTGGCCCATTGTCATTTGCGCTAATATGACCATCGGCAATATCGTTCACGTTGGGCAATTGCCGTTGCGTCGGACCGCAAACTCTGGAGATTGCTTCCTCCTCCTTTTCCAGAAGCCTGATCTCTAACCGTAGGTGAAGTTTATGCGCTGCCTTTCAGTCTGCACCGCGCTGGTTGTCCTTCTCGCCGCGGAGTTCTCTTCCGCGCAATCAAGCTATCAGGTCATCTCCGTTCAGGACGGTGGAACCATCAAAGGCTCGGTGAAGTGGCAGGGACAATTGCCTCATCTTGCCCCTTCTGAGATCAACAAAGACCCGCAAGTCTGCGATCCTCTAAGCGAGAAGCATCGCGATCTCGAGCGGCTTCTCGTCTCTGCCGACGGCGGCGTGGCCAACACCATCGTCTATCTCAAGAACGTCACCGCCGGAAAAGCCATGGATCTTCCGCTCGAGCGCCGCTTCCTCAACCAGAAGACTTGCCGCTACGAGCCCCACATTTTGCTCGTGCCATTAACGGCGCTGCTGACGGTCAAGAGCAGCGATCCCTTGTTACACACCGTGCACATGTCCGGCAGCGCAGATTACAACCTGCCCTTTGTTACACAAGGACAGGAAATCAGCCGTCCCATGACCCGCGAGGGCATCGTCGATCTCCGCTGTAACGCAGGCCACGTGTGGATGAATGGCGAGATGATGGTTGCTTCCCATCCTTACTACGCAGTAACGGACCACGAGGGTAACTTCCAACTGACCGATGTTCCACCCGGACAATACGAGATCGTAGCCTGGCACGAAGGATGGAGGGTGATTGGCGAAAGCCCGTTGTACGACGTTATGACGCAACTGCGTGTGAAACGTCCCGTCTTCTCCGAGCCAGTCATCTGGAGCAAATCGGTCACGGTTCCGGCCCGCGGCACAGCCGAGGTCCACTTCACGCTGGGAGAGCACATGCCCCAGATGGCGCAAGGCCATTGACCGCTGTAACTGCCGGACCCGCGCCCTTCTTAGTGAAGCGCCACAATGTTATTGGCGACCACAGCGCCTTCACCACCCACCATCAATCGCATCGTGATGCGCTCCGCTTTGTAGTGATGCGTCCGGTGCAGCAGATACACAACCCCCAGACTGGCGCCATAACCCAGAGCGAACCCCGCTCCCTCTCCCGCAGCGCCCCGCGTGACAAACGGACGCATCAATGGATTCATCTCGCGGTGACCTTCACTCAGGCCGCGTTGGGTTGTGATCGCATCGGCCGTGACCAGCGCTCCAAGAAAGCCGAATTCCACCTTCTTCTCCAGAGTCCAGAAGGGCGGAGCACTCGGTGCATCGGGCAGGGAGCCCGGGGCAGCAAGGTTCTCCGCCCGCGCAGCGGAAGCCAATACCAGAACTAAGAGGAAAAAGGAGGAAAGGTACTTCATCGGTCTCGGCCCCGCCCACGTGTCACTGAGCCTAGGCTAAGGCCGAGCCACACCATCGTACATGGCCCAAAGAACTAGGAGGGTAGCCCTTCGGTAACGCTACGAAGACATTCTTCGGTAATAGTAACCTCGCAAAACCCCGGGCCGGGCATCCGTCCGCGAGTCACAGTCAACGCCGCTCGCCTCTCGGATGCAGACGGCTGCAGCCTGAATGTAAGCCACTGCAGTAGTGCAGAATTGGAGTCAATCAGACGAGATCAAGCTTGTTCGGTTTCCGTAACAAGTAATACTTTCCTTGCCAGGGAGAGCGCGCGACGCCCCTATACTACACGCGCAGTATGAGGAGGAGGGGCGGAACTGTGCTGTTGAGTACCCCCTCAACGGTTCCGCCACCTTCCGATTGCACTACCTGAGCCAGTACTGGATGTTTCCTGCTAGACGAATCCTCACAACCCAGCTATGCGGCCACCTGGCTCGGCAGGTTGCCCGCAATCGACTTCACGATGAGGTATTGCTGGCTGATTCCACCCGCAGGAGACAGAATGGCTGGAAAAGCCAGCGCCGCGTCCAGTCGCAGTTCTGAAACCATGCACCACACCTTCAGCCGGATCGCCTGCTGGAAGATCTTCTGCCCCGAAGCCGCAACTTCGGGATTGGAATGGAGTCGCGCAGATTGGCCCATCGCGACCAGCACCCCGGCGTTTCGCGACAACGCTCCCACGTACATTCTCGCAACCCGGATGCGACTGCGCTGCACGCTACGAAACTCGCGGGATGATAGGTTCTCCCGCAAGAACTGCTCTTCTTCCCGATCGAGCAGGTTCTCGAAAGCGTCCAAATCTATGGGAGTAAGTTGGGAAGCGAGCGCCGCCTCGCGCCTTGGAGCATAACGCGACCAGACCTGCCAAATCAGGAAAACGAAGAAGATGCTCGCGATCGACAGCAAAATAATAAGTGGGATCATAGTTGAGCGATCCTTTCTATACCCTCGGCGCCCTGGGGGACACACAGCGATGAAATAACTCCACCAGCTGCATCCGACGCCAGCGCAAAGCAAAGCCAGACCAGCACGGCGACGTGGAAAACTCCCATTTGCACGCAATCGACGATTTTCGAATTCTGGTTGGAAACGTACTCTCTCCACACATGAATCAACGGTTCAGAGCCCGCCACCAGACCCAGACCCAGCATTACCCCAAGCGCGAAATGCGCAATCCTGACTCTCAGGTAACGATGCCAACAAAATACCAGAACCAGCAAACCACATTGTGCCACATTGAATGCCTCGACGCTCAGATATGGCTGCAACAGCCGTTGGCCGGGGATGTGGTAATAGATCGATGCGATAAAAACCGCAGCCAGCAAGACGAGGAGAGCTGTTATCCACCTTAAAATCGGAGCCGTAACTCGGCGCAACGACGCGTCATTAGTCAGGGGCGATTCGAACAGCTCCTGGAGAACACCGAAGTGTAAGGCGCTGCTCCCGGCGCGTAACAGAAGATCGACGTTTGTATATGTTTGAATGGGTAGTTTTCGCAAATACAATCCGAACAGAACCCAGAATTGTAGAGATTCGAAGACAAGGTAGGTGAAGAAGATCGGAAAATTCCGATAGCGCGAGTTACGAAACATTGCGGCAGCGACCCCTAGGAGCAGAACGTGAGGGCCGATCCAGAGATACTGCCACAGCAAGTCTTGGGAACTCATACGCTCGAATGCTGCCGTCCCAGAAATGTATCACTCTGTCCGGCAGCACTCAAGCATGAAGTTATCTAGTTGCTGGCGACGCAAGTGCCCTGAACGCCGCAGGTCGGGAACGGATTCCCATCCGCCCGCAGGCTGGTCGGAATGGCGGCTAAGGTGGCGAGTGCAAGAACGAGAAGGGTAACTTTTGCTTTCAGTGAGTTCACGGGGTATCCTCTTTGGAGCTGAAGTGAATTTCGGTGACGGCAGTCTGAGGCGAAACAGGCGCGGGCAGCGAAGGAATTAGCGGTTAGCGAGTTTTTCGGAAATCGTAGCGCGGAACAAAAAGGTTTCCCAAAATGGCACTGAAATCGGCTTACGACGATCTCCGCGAAAAAACCTTGGCGAAGATCACCGGAATCTGGGGAAAGCTCTTCTACGTCGCTGAGCGTCGCTCGCCCGAGGGCACCTACAAACACTGGGGATTTGAGAGAACCTATGGGACTTCAGCCGCACAGGACACGTTCGCGCGCACCCATCAATCTCTGATCGGAACCATTCTGCGCACGCGATTGAAGTTACTGCAGGAGGACTTGGAACACGCGAGCGAGGTCGCTGGCACTACCCCAGCTTCTTATTTGTCGAAATTGACGGCAGGTCTGAACCGTTTATTGCCTTCAGGCTGTTCGAAGATGACAGAACTACACTTGGCTTCAGTGCTGAAAACTCTTTCGGCTCTTGCATCTCGGCGGCAACGAGATCGCCAATCCTCATCGCAATCCCCACCACTTGACCAACGACCTCGGCCTCCTGCGGATGCTTGAGAATTCGCACCGGCACTCCGGACAGCGGATGTGGCTGCAGCACCAGCCCAGTGGGCCGTAGCGAACACCAGCAGCAGGTCAGGCCATCGCGGGTTTCCACCAGATAGATCGGCCGTTCGTATTCGGAGCGCCATTGCCGTTCTACCACCCGTCTCCGCGTTTCATCCACTTGTACGAAAGAACCGGGCTGCAGAATCGGGTACATCGTGAGGTCTTCGGTGCCGATGAAGGCATACGTGTAGCCCGGAGAATCCAGGTGCCTAAGCATGGACATCGGAACCATGCCCCATTGCTCAATCATCCGTCTCAGGTCCGAGGTCATTCTTGGATCGAATCCCGGATCAATCTTAACCGGCATGCGGCAGGCCACTTCTTCGTGATCGAAGGCTGCGATGTGCGTATGGGCCGGCTGCGCCAACGTCCACTCCGAACTGATTTGACCGAGGTCAATGCCATAGAGTTGCAGCAACGAATGAAACGGCCTCCGATAGATAACGGACATCGAGTAAAAACGGAAAACGCTTGGAAATACTCCTTTGGTCTCAATGTCAGAGAGTCGACTCGGTGGGATCAGATATTCGTCACTTCCCTGTTTCTCTGCAATCGTTTGGCTGGCGTTTTCGACATCCCGCATCGTGAGGCCGAGGCGGTCTCGTATCTTGCGTAGGTCTTGCCCTGCCGTCAGCATGTTGACTCCCAACCGAAGGGGTCTGTGGGGTCGCCCCGGGTATTGAGGGGTTCGATTGCCCTGCATGTCTGGGCAATTCCGTCATTTCACCTCAACCTGACTCTCGAATCGCGGCGTGCGGATGAACGAGTAAACGCCTGTGTGGTTGCTTATATACCAAGTTGTGCAACCACTTTCAACTATATTGTTCGCTTTTCGTAACAACGTCAAGATGCCTAATCGACTATTTCCTGAAGTCTGTAGCATGACAGCATTTTTTGCTTTGTTCACGGTTGCGGGCCGACGCTCCCAACAGCGCGATTTCCGGAATCCGTAAACATGAAACTTTGCTACCCCGTCAGCGCACAAGAACCTTTACAGCTCTTGCACTGAACGTAAGCTGGAGAAAAGCGAGTTGCTCCAAGAAACGTGGGCCACCTGCCGTCTCTTCATCAACGTTGTTTTGGGCACGGTGCGGAGAACCTGGAAAACTGCTTTATTCAGTGGCGATAAACGGCGGAATGATCTTGCTTACCGATAGGATGCTGCGAATCTCATCCCTTTGTTGCCGGCTCAGTGCGGTGAACTGGAAACCATATTCTGTTCCGAGGTTTCGAATGATCCTGGCCGGAATCACCAGTTCCGTTCCGTTGGGCATTGGGATCTTAAGTGTGGCGAACTCGCCAAGAAACAGCTCCGCGCCCACGAATGCTCCCAGTCCACTTTCACTCAAATCACGCGCCCAGCCCTCGGTCAGACGATTCTCCCCTGCCCTCACAATCTCGATCTTTATCCGTGCCTCGAACTGATGTCGCGGCAGAATTCTCTCGACCCCTACCTGTTTATCCGATTCCACGAAATCCACCGTAACTTTCCCCCGTGAGGTCCACGAAATGCCGGCGCGACTTATTCCGATACCGCAAACTCCTTTGATGGCTTGTTAGCATGAGTTCGCGCTTTGTGTTTCTCAACGGATATGAACTTATGAAAACCGAACTCCTGTCAAGACGGAATTTCCCAACCTTCATCTTTCATCTTCTGGTTCGTCCAGTGCTGTAATTGCTGAAACAGCGTAGGCTCAATCACAACGAATCTCAAGCCTGCTCTGCCGCCAACGTCGGCCCACACCAGGCGCCCTTTTGCATGCATCAGCGTTTCGCTGTCGGGCAACGAGAAATTCACGTCGAGCAGTCCGGCAAAACCGACCGTCTCATTGACACAATCCAGCCCCATGCCTCCCGTGCTCAGATTCGCCGCCTGCACCTGCAGCTCTTTGCCGTTTGCATTCCTCAACGTTACAGCGAGATTCACCTTGGCGCGGAAAAACTTCTGTTGCTCGAGACTGATCGTTCCCAAAGTCGCGGATCCATCACCGGTGGGCGCGTCGATGCCGTACTCGCGCAGTTTGCGGCTTAGTGTTCGGCGCGAGATCCCGAGTTGCTCGGCGGCCTGCGCGCGATGGCCGCCGGTCTGCTCCAGCGCGCGGATGATCATCTGTTCTTCCATGTTTTCGAGATTGCCCTGCGGCAACACATGTGTCGTCTTCGTCGCAGACGAACCTTCTTCGCACAACTCCGCCACGATTTCGCGGGCCGTGATTTCGCGCTCTGCCGCAGCCATCGCCAGCTTGGCAACCAGGTTGCGCAGTTCTCGGATATTCCCCGGCCACGGATGGGCCTGCAACGCTGCCAGCGCGTCCGATGCAAAACTCTTCTCCGGCGCTTTCTGTGCCAGGAAGTGGCGTGCCAGGGCGGTAATGTCCTCCGGCCGCTCGCGCAGGGGCGGAACCCGCAACTGAAACTGGCTCAGGCGATGGAATAGATCTTTGCGAAACCGCCCTTCCTTCACCGCCAGGTCTAGATCCTGGTTGGTGGCCGCTACCACCCGCACGTCGACCGTAATTTTTTGATGTCCTCCCAACCGGTAGTAGGGCGCTCCGTCCAGCACGCGCAGTAGTTTCACCTGAACCTGCGGCTGCAATTCGCCGATTTCGTCGAGGAAAATCGTGCTCTGATCAGCCAGTTCAAACAGGCCCGGCTTCGAGGAGTCCGCGCCGCTGAACGCGCCCTTTTCGTATCCGAATAACTCACTCTCTACCAGTTGTTCCGGCAGCGCAGCGCAATTAATATCTACGAGCGCTTTCTTGTGCCGGTACGATGATTCGTGGATCGTGCGCGCGACTAACTCTTTCCCGGTGCCCGTTTCTCCGATGACGAGCACTGTTTCGGTATGTCCCGCCACGCGCTCCACCATCCCCATGAACTTGTGCATCATCGGGCTGGCGATCAGAAACTCGGTGCCATCAATCACCCGGCGAGTCAGCGCATGCTTGGCATGGGCTGTGCTTGCCGGATTGCGGCCCAACACCTCCGGTTTGTCTCCCGCTGGCTCGCTGGCAACCCCGACCATGCCCGTGACATTGGAGTCGACACCGCGTAGCAGCGTAAGGCAAAGATGAACGCTGAATTCCGCTCCTGATTTCGCGCGGCCGCGCAGCATGTGCTCGCACTTGCCCTTCTCCCGGACTGCAGCCAGCACATGCTTTGTGAGCGCGGACCGATCAGCCGGGCAAAACAGGTCAGCCAGTTTCTTCCCCACAAGTTCGGCCGGCGCATACTCATATCGGCTGAGACCGGTGCTGCAACCGGTAATGATCCCTTCCAGGTTGACCGTAAAAACCGCATCCTGTTTCGCTTCTGGACTCTCTGCTGCAAGCGCTCTTGCGGGCGCGGCTGCCTGGAAGGAACCACTGGTGCTGCTGCCGGCGAACTTCTGACCTTTGTCCATGCGCGGAGACACGCTAGATGTTGATGTTCCCTGGCACTGCGATCAATGCCGCGGCTCAGCCGGCGGCTTGAACTTCACCTATCGTCATTCGGGGGACATTGGGCTAACTAGTCGATGCTGCCATAGGCATGTGACCCGCGCACCCATTCGGCATCGGACGCTCAAACCAAAGTAACTTCACGCGCTCGTGCCAATCTGTCTTTGTGGGCCAAGTTGTCCTTGCTCATTTTTGTGCAGGACCATTTTGGACCTTTCCTTTCAACCATTTCAGAAAAAGGCGCTTTGGCGGGCAATCTGCACGAAGATTTGCTGGAATAGCGCAAGACGCCTCATGAAATCCAAAACCTCTCTCACCATCGTTGTGCTCGCACTGGTCAGTGTGGCCGCCGCCCGCAAAGAAAAGCTCGCCCCCGAACTTCGCAACCAGACTGGGGGCAACTCGGTTAACGTCATCGTACAGTTCAACGCGCCACCTACCGCGGACGATCAGAGAAAAGTCGCAAGATACGGCGGCAAGCACAACGGGGACCTGGCCCTGGTTCACGCGATACTGGTTTCGCTGCCCGCCAATGAGGCAGACCACCTGTCCGATGAGCCTTCGGTGAAGTTCATCTCTCCCGACAGGCATCTCACCGGCTATCTGACCAACACCGCGCCTGCGATCAATGCTCCTTATGCCTGGTCGCTCGGTCTCGACGGCACTGGAATCGGCGTCGCAGTCATCGACAGCGGTATCGTCGAAAGAAGAACCCTTTCCGTCGTAAGATCTGATTTATCCGATCCCGCAGGCGACAACAGTCGTGTTGTTTATCGCAAATCCTGGGTCAAAGACGGGCTGGATGCGGATGATGGCTTTGGCCACGGCACGCACGTGGCGGGCATCATCGCCGGCAATGGTTACAACTCCTCCGGGCCCGATGATTTTCAAACTCTCAAAGGCATTGCTCCCAACGCACACCTCATCAATCTCCGCGTGTTGGACGGCAACGGTGAAGGCAACGACAGCGACGTCATTGCCGCCATCCAGACCGCTATTCAACTCAAGAACACCTACAACATTCAGGTGATCAACCTCTCGCTCGGCCGTCCAGTCTATGAAAGCTATCTCCTCGATCCGCTCTGCCAGGCGGTCGAAGCGGCTTACCAGGCAGGCATCGTCGTCGTGGTCGCGGCGGGCAATGATGGCCGGGATAACTCGGCCGGCACCAATGGATACGGCACGATCAGCTCGCCGGCCAATGATCCATACGTGATCACCGTGGGTGCAATGAAGTCCATGGGAACTCCGACACGGACCGATGACTTGATCGCCACCTATAGCTCCAAGGGGCCAACCGCGATTGACCATATCGCTAAGCCCGACCTGGTGGCCCCGGGAAACCTTGTCGACTCCTTCATGGGTAATCTGGCTACAACCCTGGCCACAACTTATCCGCAAAACATCGTGCCCCTGAGCTACTACATGACTGGCGGCACATCGGATCCGTCCCCTTACTTCACACTCAGCGGAACCAGCATGGCTGCGCCCGCAGTCAGCGGTGCGGTCGCCTTATTACTCCAGGCCGAGCCGAATCTTTCGCCCGACCAGGTCAAGGCGCTGCTCATGAAGACCGCTTATAAGACATTTCCGCAATACAGCAGTTATACCGATCCAACCACCGGCATCACTTACACCGATCAATATGACGTGT
>Ga0187772_10001873_pt1 | contig 10210 bp, 4 predicted proteins | sample 0116_SJ02_MP15_2_FD_133137 | JGI IMG/M metagenome (GOLD analysis project Ga0187772, IMG submission 133137) | Tropical peat soil microbial communities from peatlands in Department of Meta, Colombia - 0116_SJ02_MP15_20_MG | ecosystem: Environmental > Terrestrial > Soil > Wetlands > Peat | place... | reverse complement strand
GCGGTGTACGCTCCCCCATCAAATAGGGCGTCCACAACAGTCCATCCGCTCCCGCCGCAGTTTTCGCCGCCTCTTCCGCCAGTCTCCCGTACGCGTCGCGCCCATCGTCTTTTCCCGCACCGAATTGATCGCGGAACCACCGCAACGACAATCCCGCGCCTTGCGTCACGCCCATTACGTGCCATCGATTCGGAATCGCATGACAGAACGTGTGTATTCTTCCTTTAGGTTCCAACACCGGATCGCTCGTTGCTGCAAATACCACGCCCGACGTGCCGATTGTCGCGCTCACCGCCCCCGGTTTCACGATTCCCATTCCCACCGCGCCGGCCGCTTGATCTCCCGCGCCTGCCACCACGGGAATGCCCGCGCGCAAACCAGCAAGACGCGCTCCTCCCTCATTCACGTAACCGCTGATTTCGGACGACTCAAATACCTTCGGCAACAATCCTTCATCCAGCTTTGAAACCTCCAGCATCGGCTTCGACCAACGCCGGTGCACCACGTCGAACATCAATGTGCCCGAAGCATCCGCCACATCGATCGCCCGCGCGCCGGTCAGCCGGAACCGGATGTAATCCTTCGGCAACATCAGCGATCGTACCCGTGCCCACTTCTCCGGTTCGTGTTTGCGTACCCACCAGATTTTCGGCAGCGTGAATCCCGTAAGCGCCGGATTCGCCGTCAATTCAATCAAACGCCCCGCGCCCACCTGCCCCGTGATCTCGCGGCATTCTTCGTCGGTCCGCTGGTCGCACCAGATAATCGCGGGCCGCACCACTTGGTCCTGAGCGTCCAGCAACACCAACCCGTGCATCTGTCCTGTCAATCCGATTGCGGATATTTCTTGCCCGGCCGCGTCACTTTTCGCCAGACACTCCTTAATCGCCCCGCACGCAGCCCTCCACCAATCCTCCGGCGACTGCTCGGCCCAACCGATACGCGGCGAACTCATTGGCTCATGTTCGGCCGTCGCCGCGCTGATCACCCGACCTCGCGCATCGATCAAAACCGCGCGAGTTCCTCCTGTCCCTACATCAATGCCTAAGAGGCTCATATGCGAAAGTTGCTTTCCCCGAATGTTTCAATCAACGCGTCGAGAATCGGAAGATGGTTACGGAGTGAAATTTACTGCCTGGCTTAAGTTCCGTGGTAGGAAATGCCGGCTGATTCGGTGAATCGGGAAAGTGCTGCGTCTCCAAGCAAAGCGCGGCATTTCGTTGGTACGCTACACCGCCCTTGCCCTTGATCGTGCCGTCCAGAAAATTCGCGGAGTAAAACTGCACACCAGGTTCCGTGGTCAGCACCGTCAACACGCGCCCTGTCGTCGGGTCATACACTTCGGCGATTTCCTTCAGATCCTTGCCACCACCATCAATCACGAAATTGTGGTCATATCCGTTATGTGCCAGGTGCAACTGTTCATCGTCCGCATTGATTCGCTCGCCAACCGTGTGCGGCTTCAGAAAATCGAATGGAGTACCCGCCACTGGCTTTAACTCGCCGGTGGGAATCAGACTCGCGTTTACCGGAGTAAATCGCGACGCATTCAACTTCAATTCGTCACCAAGAATGGTCTTGGTTCCATCACCGGACAAGTTGAAATACGAGTGATTCGTCAGGTTTAGCACCGTGGCCTTGTCGGTGGTCGCCGCGTAATCAATTTTCAGCGCGTTACCCTTCAACGTGTATTTCACCGTTACCGACAAATTTCCAGGAAAGCCACTTTCCCCATCCTTGCTTAAATAGTCTAGTTCGACGCCATCCGGAATGATGTGGCCTTTCCACATCTGATTGTGAAAGCCGTCCGGTCCACTGTGTAGCGTGTTATCGCCGTCGTTCTTCGGCGTGTGATATACCACTCCGTCCAGCGTGAACTGCGCATGCGCGATACGGTTTGCGTAGCGCCCTACAATCGGCCCAAAAAACGGATTGCCTTTTCCGTGATTGGCAGCGTAATATCCGGCGGGGTCGTCAAACCCCAAAACCACATCCGCGACTTTGCCGCTCCGGTCAGGTATTTTGATCGACAGCACGTATCCTCCATAATTCATCACCTGCACTTCCACTTTTCCGTCTTTCAGCGTGTAAATCTCCACCGCCGATCCATCCGGAAACTTCCCGCCACTTCGCTCGCTCACTTCGGTCTTTGCCATCAACGCACCCGCCATTCCCGTACAAACTAGCAGCATCGCCACAGCAGGTTTGAAGAGTTTCATGACACCTCGCTCGCCCACATTCTATGGTGACTGCACACCCCAGACAACCCACCTGACTCGACATCTATAATGCTCATTCACTTCGACGCTTGCACTTTCGGCATCATCTCCATCGTCCAGATCGCCACCGGCCGCATGTACATTGACGCCCGGTAGTTCCCCGTGATGTCCCACGCTTCCGGCGTGCGGAACCAGTAGCCCTTAATTTCGTAGCTGGTATGATACAAGCCCCACAAGGTCCGGTACGCCTGCTCGGTCATTCCTTCGCTCAGCATCAATCCGGCCAGCCCCATGGTCGTTCCGGTCCATACTTCGCGTACCTGCTGATTGTCCCTCAATTGGATCAGTTTGCCGTCTGTGGTGATCCCATTCACCGCCCCCATGTTGCCGTCGGCAAATTTCATCACGTTGCAGTCGAAAATCTTCTGCAGCGCGCTTCGTTGCATCTGCAACGGCACCAGATCGCCAAGGCCGGTCAGATTCGCGTACCACTGCCCCGCTAATTGATCGGCTTGAATGTTGTCCTTATACTCGCTTTCCGTGTCGTACCGGAAGTATTCGCCATTCCACAGCTTCTGGATGTAGCTTGCCTGCGCCTTCAGGAACATCGCATGATAATCGCCAGCTGCCTTCGTATCGCCCAATTTTCGGCCGATTTCCTCGGCTGCCCGCAGCGATGCCAGCCACAATCCGCCGCAATAAGCGCTGTCTCCGCGCACCACCCATTCGTCGTAGGTCTGGTCGGGATACCCCTGGTTCTGCGGGATGCCATCGCCCGTGGTGTCGTATTGCTTCAGGTATTCGATTGACTCGCGCACTGCTGGCCAGGTGTATTTCAGAAACGCCGTGTCGTTTGCTCCTGAAAGCACGTAGTCGCGGTAGACCAGCAGCACGAATTTTGGATTCAGATCCTTCCATCCATTTGTGTCCTGCCAACTGAACTGGTTGATTTGCTTGAATGGATCCTCCGCGGGCACGCCCAAATCATGTGGCGCCGCACCTTTCGCTTTTCGGATGCGATATTGTGGCGTTCCCGTCTCCTCGGTCTTCCACAACCACGCCATGCGTTCTCGCGATTCCTGCGGCACCGTGTCCGCGAATTCCTTCATCACCCCTTTTTCGATTTCCGGCCAGAACTTGATCAGCGGCATCGACCCATAAAACCGCACATCCAGCGTTTCGTAAAATGGATAATCGAAACACTCCATGAACGAGTACGTCGGTGCCTGCTTTGGATCCGCGTCTGCAGGTCGGCCCCAGAACGTCCCTCCATCCGCCAGCGGATACAGCTCATTGAACAGCATTCCGCGATACCACAACGGCTTGCTCTCGTCATTTATATAGGCAGCTTGCCACGCATCGATCGCCGCGCTCCACGCATCTGCGTTCTTCAGCGCGTCCTTCGCAATCGCCCACGCGTTCAATCCGCTGGTTCCGTAATAATCCGTATATTTCCTGTGCCATTTTCTTCCCGAACCAAACTCCGCTACGGGAAGATCCCATGCAATCACCATCGGCACGATCTTTTTCTGTCCTGGCTCCAGCGTGAATCGCACCGCAATCGCGCCCGCAATGCGCTCGCCGCTGCTGGTCCAGCAATCGTCTCCATCTGCAAGCCTTCCGTCCTTGGCAAACGGCTTCCACACTTCTTCCCCTGAGCCGTCCGGGCTGAACGTGGTCTGATATGTCACCTCCACTCCCGGTTCGGCTACGCTGGCGATTGCGAACTGCCCGTCCCACTCCTCCGTGATTTTGCCGATGTGATTCCGGTCCAGCACAATTCCCTGCATAGTCTGGTTTGGCCCCAATACTTCGCTTTTCGAATGATTGAAGTCGCCCTCGCTCATCGCATCGCTCATATCGTGCCGGTACGTGCGAAACCATCCAATCATGTTTTCCCACGACAGCAGTACCGCTACGGTTATACGTTTGTTCGTCGGATTTTCCGCGTGCCAACGATACACTGCCAGTGGATAGCTGGTCTCTTTGTAATTGTTCGGCAGGATCGGCGAGAACTGCTCCAACACCACATGCGCCGGAAATTTCTCCCACTTATAGTCGAACCACGATTTTGGATACAGCGCGTAATAATCTCCCGCTCCCGCCGGATAATCCCACTGCCACGCGCGCAAGCCATCTTTCGGGTGCCCGTTCATCAGCACCTGCGCCACACCCGCGCCATCTCCTTCTGCCTTTTGGAACATTGCGAATTGATTGCCGGTCACCGCCTCATATTTGTGCACGCCGCCTTTCATGTGCCAGCGCACAAAGTCCCCTCGGTAACTCCGCGAAAACGTCCCGGCGCCAAACCCGCCGACCGGCGCGCCCTGCCAGTAGCCGTCGTCCACATGTTCCGGCTCCAGCCCCGGCTTTTTGGTTCCCGGATTCTCCAGTGCTGCTCCTAGCGGTCTCTTCCAAGCCGCCTTGGGGACGTCATCGTTGGCCGATAGAAGCGGAGCGCCACACCCCAGCAGCAATAAAATCGATACGACCAAACATCGAAGGTTATTCTTGCGCGAATTCATGGATACCTCCAAAGCGGGATGAGTGGAGGTTTGGTCAGGTGGCCCAAGCCCGCGCCATCTTAGCAAAACCTTAGTACAATATCGATTTTGTGTAAAGGTGTTGGGCTAGCTATGGCGGATAAATACCACTATTTGAGAGAATGCGCACCCGTCGGCGCCCGAATCTAAGGCTTCGCTGGGACGCCCGCGCCGCTGGGTCGAATCTTTTCTGCCGCCACGATTCCCTGCTCCTCCAGCACACTATAGAACTTGTCCACGTCCAGATTTTTCAGCGTCTCCACTGCTCCCGAGGGCCAGTGAATTTCCAAGCTGTCAATCTTCGGCGTCTTGCCTAGCCCGAAATGCACGCGCGTGTCGTTCTGCGAAAGATAGCTTCCGCCGCTATGGATTTGATCCGTCTGCGTCATCCCGCCCGCCACCAATTTCAGCCGCGCCCCAATTGCCATCCGGTTGCTCTTCGTACCCGCCAATTCAAAACTTACCCAGTGATTTCCCGCCAAGCCGTGATTCCGCAAAATTTGTGGCGCTCCATCAATATTGCTGATCACAATATCCATCTGCCCGTCGTTGAACAGATCCCCCACCGCGAGGCCACGCGAAGAGTTCGCTTCTGTGATCGCTGGACCACCCTGGGCACTCGCATCACAAAACGTCCCGTCCCCGTCGTTCATCTGCAAAATCTTTGGCTCGCGATACCGCGTTCCCGTCGGCAACGAATCCACTTGTGGATAGACGTGCCCGGTCACCGCAATCAGATCCAGCCAGCCATCATTATCTAAATCCACAAACGCCGTTCCCCATTTCACATACGGCAATGACGGAACCGCCACCCCCGATTTGTACGAAACATCCGTAAAGTTCCAATCGCCATCGTTGCGATACAGCACACTATATTCGTCGGCAAAGTTCGTCGCATACAGCGAGGGCCTACCGGTGTGGTTATAATCCCCCACCGCGATTCCCATCGACGCCTGCTCCGACCCGTCTTCATCCACCGCGGTCCCCGACTCTAATCCAATCTCCGAGAATTTCCCGTTTCCTTCATTTTTATAGAGAAACTTCGGCGTCGAATCATTCGTCACGTAGGCATCCGGCCGTCCCACATTATTAAAATCCGCCCAGATTACCTGCATCCCATAGTAGCCATTCGGATCCGATACTCCCGCCTCTTTCGAGACATCCGTAAACGTCCCATCCTTATTGTTGTGGAACAGCGAATCTCCCGCGCCCTTCAATCCACGCGGACCACACTGCACGTCCAGGCCGCGATACTTGCAGGTCGACGCCGAACCGAATCCTGGCAAGTCATCCATATGCAGATCCACGTAATTCACCACCATCAAATCCAAATATCCGTCGCCATCGTAATCTCCGAACGCCGCTCCCGCCGACCAGCGCCCGTCCGCCACCCCCGCATGCTGTGTCACATTCGTGAACGTGCCGTCCCCACGGTTGTGATACAGCACGTTTCCGCCGGTCATGCACGTTACGTACAGATCCGGCCAGCCATCGTTGTCGTAATCTCCCACTGCTCCGCCCATCGCTGCGCACGGCGTTCCCACCCCCGCCTTGTCGGTCACGTCCGTAAACGTTCCGTCGTGGTTGTTGCGATACAGCGCGCTCCGCGGCATCTGCCCCTTTTTCATCATTGCCACACTCGGTGCATTCGGGAAGAAAATGTCCAACCAGCCATCGCGGTCATAATCAAACAGAATCACTCCGCCGCTCATCGATTCATTGATGTATTTCTTATCCGGGTCCGAGGCGTGTCGAAACGTGATCCCCGTTTTGCCCGTAACATTTTCCAACAACGGGATCGTCCGGCCTTGGCACACCACGGCCTTAGCGCCCGGCGGTGGTGGCGGCGGGGTAGGATGGCCCCCTTGGCCCCATGCTGTTCTCGCAGTACAAAGCAACAGCGCAACGGCCTTCACTGCCGTTTTGATTGTTCGCCGATTCAAAGCCGAAGTCCCGCCTATCCCACCCAATATTCAACGCACTCCCAAAGAAGATCTGCTTTGCACACAAAAAGGCTGGTCATTCCGAATGCAGTGAGTACTCTTTTGCATCGCGTTTGGTGCGATGAAATCTCTCTTCGATTGGATGAACGCCTCTAACCTTTATGCCCGAGCGTATCTCTCGCTGTTCGGCTTCGACCCGCTCAACGCAAAGAACAATATATAAAGGTAGCAAATCACCGGCAGGAAGAAAGCATGGTGAATCCCGATGCGGTCGGCGATCGCACCTTGCAGCAGCGGAATGATCGCCCCGCCCACAATAGCCATAATCATCACGCCGGATCCGTCACCCGTCAGTGGTCCCAGTTCCGCCACCCCCAGCGTGAAGATGCTCGGGAACATAATCGAGTTGAAGAATCCCACCAGGATGATGCTCCACATCGCCAAGTGCCCCGACGATAGCATCGAAATCGCCACCAGCACGCTCGTCGCCAGCGCGCACACTCCCAGCAGAATCCCCGTGTGCGCCGCCGCCTTCCCTCCGTTCAAGGTCGCCACTAACGCAATCGCCGCCGCCGCGATCGCTACCAAGACGAACAGCGGCCTTCCCGCAAACACCAGCCATCCGAGCCAAGTGAGGTTCGGCACTCCTGGCTCATATCCGGCTGGCAAGCTATTCCTTATCGGATACGACAGTAAAATCAGCCCCACACTGAGTGCGGACACCAGCCACATGTATTTCGCCTTCGCTCCCCCAAGAAAGTTCGATCCAATGAACCGCCCCAGCATCGCCCCGCCCCAGTAAAACGCTACGAAACTCGCTCCCAATTTTTCCGCAAAGCCCGCGATGTTCGGCTCGTGGAAGTAGTTCACCAAAAAGCTCCCAATCGAAACCTCCGCTCCCACATAAACGAAAATTGCAATCGCGCCATAGATCAAGTTGGGGTGTTTCCAGATTGAGTCCTGCACTTTTTCGCCCACCTTATGTTGGGCATGCTCAATCTTCGGCAATTTGAATAATCCAATCGCTATCGCCAGCACCACCAGCGCGATTCCCAATCCCACGTACGGCGCCTTCACCGTCGCCGCCTCGTGCAAGCGATACGCCTGCAACACATCCGGAGGCATTGCCCGAATTTCGTCGATGGATTTCGCAGCAGCGCTCAAGATCAACAACCCACCGAAAAACGGCGCAAGGAAGGTGCCCAGCGAATTAAACGCCTGAGTCAGGTTCAGCCGGCTCGACGCCGTCTCTGGCTTTCCCAGCACCGTCACATATGGATTCGCCGCCACTTGCAGACAAGTGATGCCCGCAGCCAAAACAATCAGCGCCCCCAGGAACAACCAGAACGACGGCACGCTCGCCGCCGGTACAAACAAAAACGCCCCCACTCCCATCGTCAACAAACCTGCAACCATCGCTCGCTGGTACCCAATCCAGTCAATCAGTTTCGCCGATGGTATCGAGAAAACCGCATACGCCCCAAAAAAAGCGAACTGCACCAGCATCACTTTCGCGTAATTTAAATCGAAAATCGATTTCAGGTGCGGCACCAGAATGTCGTTCAGGCAAGTCAGGAATCCCCACATGAAAAACAACGTCGTGACAATGGCAAGTGCGCCCGTATAGCTTCTCGAAGTCTCTCCCCCGCTCCCGCCGACCTTCGTCGCGTTCGTTACGCTCACGTTTGCCATGGTTCCCGGGTTCCTTTTCTCCGCCCTCGAGCGGCCCCTGATTCAGCCCTTGATACTGCCACAGCTTTTCCTTATCCCCAAAGGTGTCCCGTCACAGGCTCCCTGCACACAAAATGGTGTAAGGTTGTGCCGTATCGTTATTCTTCACGCGATTGCGAGATTCCACTATGACCCACTCCGCTTGGATCCTGCTGGCCACTGCTCTGCTTGTCACCCTTCTTACTCCCACCACACTTCACGGACAAAAGTTCACCGGCACCGTCGTTTGGTCCGAACTCGGCCTTCCCACCGCCGACGCCGCCTCCGCGTCTCCCGCGCAACTCGCACAAATCTTTCCTGACGCCCGCCTCCTACCCGCGGATCAACTCGCCGCGGCTCTCGGCGATCCGCAAACGCACCTCCTCATTCTTCCTCAAGGTTCCGTCGTGCCCGAAGCGGCCTTCTCCGCCATCTCCGACTATCTTCATCGCGGCGGCAATCTGCTCGTTCTCGGTGGCCGTCCGTTCACCCGTTCCGCTTATCGCGATTCCACCGGCTGGCATCTTCGCGACTACAGCACCCGCTTCTCCCGTCCCCTGCAAATCGATCAATACCAGATCACTCCCGGCTCTTCCGGCGCTACGTTCACTCCCAATCCCGATATTCCCATCGACCTCCCGCACTTCTCCTGGAAACGAGCTTTCAGTCCCATCATTCGCCTAAGCACCAGCGACCTTTACCCTCGCGGCGGGTCGGCGGGCTCCCTCGATATGAACCTCGACGCACTCGTCTGGGGCGTTACCGACGGTCGCCGCCTTTCTGCTCCCCTCCTCCAGATCGACAACTTCTCCTCCAACTTTGACGGTGGCCGCTGGATTTTCCTCTCCGCCGATCTCGCCCCCGATTTCTACTCCTCTCCCGATTCCACCAAGCTTGTCCGCCTCCTCGGAGAACGTGCCCTGCAAGGCGCGCTGGAATTTTCCGTTCGTCCCGCGCTTCCTTTATATCTTCCTGGCGAACCCGTCGAACTCGAATCCATCGTGCACCCCGCCAACAAACCCGCTGGCCCGCTCTCGATTCAGATCTCGACTTATCCCGAAGATCAGCCTTCGCAAAAACAGTCCGCCACCATTTCTCTTCCCGACACACAAGGCACCGTGCTTCCCCCGGCGCAGGGCAAGGGCCTGCAAATCATCGAAGCCCGTCTCCTCGAAGGAACCACCCTCCTCGCCATCTATCACTCTGCCTACTGGATTCGCGACGAAGCCTTCCTCCGCTCCGGCCCCAAGCTGACCGTCAACGCAGACTACTTCACCCTCGATGGAAAGCCCCTCGCCGTGGTTGGCACCACCTACATGTCCAGCGAAGTGCAGCGCCTCTTTTTCGATCATCCTAATGTCTACGTCTGGAATTCGGATCTTTCTCTGATCCACACCGCCGGCCTCAACATGCTCCGCACCGGCTGGTGGACCGGCTGGGACAAGGTCTGCGATGAAACCGGCCGTCCCTACGACCGCACTCTCCGCACCCTGGAAGCCTACTTAATGACCGCCCGCAAATATAATCTCCCCGTTCAATTCAACTTTTTCGCTTTCCTTCCCGAAGTGCTCGGCGGCATCAACGCGTATCTCGACCCCGAAGCCGTGCGCCGCCAACAGAATCTCGTCAGCTCGGTAGCCGCACGATTCCACGATGTCCCCTTCCTTGCCTGGGACCTTATCAACGAACCCAGCTTCTCCAAGCAGCTTTGGCGCATGCGTCCCAATTACGATCCCATCGAAGTCGCTGCCTGGAACGCCTGGCTCGACAAAAAATATCCGGACCGCGCCGCCCT
>Ga0187772_10001872_pt1 | contig 10211 bp, 8 predicted proteins | sample 0116_SJ02_MP15_2_FD_133137 | JGI IMG/M metagenome (GOLD analysis project Ga0187772, IMG submission 133137) | Tropical peat soil microbial communities from peatlands in Department of Meta, Colombia - 0116_SJ02_MP15_20_MG | ecosystem: Environmental > Terrestrial > Soil > Wetlands > Peat | place... | reverse complement strand
CCGCCGTTCATGGATTTCCACACGCCGCCGCTGGCAGCACCAATGTAGACGGTGAGACGGCCATTCTCTTTCACCGCGGCCACTGACGTGACACGGCCGCTCATCTGCGCCGACCCGATGTTGCGCGCCCCGAGGCCGGAAATCGTATCGGAATCAACTTTCACGTCCTGCGCGCGCAGCGGTGCTGCAAAAGCAAGAGCAGCGGTCAGCAGAGCGGCGAAACCCAAATGCGTCTTATTCATGGCGACTCAACCTCACTCTCAAATAGGCAACTCAATATGAGAATTCATTCAACGTATTCATACGATCGCTGGCAGCCGGAAGGTTCACGTTCCGCCAGCCGGCTTGGTGGCAGGTTTTGCGGGCACAACAAATTTTGAATCATCAATTGGCACATTCTGCTCGATCTTCTCGACGGTAATCTTCGTTCGGTTGGGATCGCCCTTTTGGCCACTTTCCATCGCAAACGGGTAGTAGATTCCGTTTACTTTTTCGTAATCCCCGAAATAGGTTTCGTTTTCCTGAATTGTTCCGCGAACGGTGGTCTGCGTCTCGACCTTCAGCAGCATGTAGGAGTCGGTGTCGATGTAGTAGTAACGGACATCGCCATTCTTCAGAGTCAGCTTGACCTTGTAGCAATCCGTGCCCTCAACGGAATCATGGCCGACTAGCTCCGCTTTGTGACCTTTGTCTTTGTAATCCACAAGAGGGCCGTCGATATCTGCAGCCACTTGCAGGTCTTTCGAATCGTCATCGGACATCAGTTCGGCGTCGCGGCGCCCACTGAAGGGATTGACCTGCCATCCCCCTTTGCCGTCATACGCCTGCACTTGCGCCATTCCTTGAATGATGAATTCCTGCCGGACGCGGTTGGGTCGCTTGTTTAGTTGCACCACTTCCGCCTGAAAACCGTCGATCTGGAATTTTCCACTTTCTCGCAGCGTGTCGACGCCCTTCAGCTTGTCCATGCCGCCGACAGCTTGCACGTTCTTCGCAATCACGTCATCGACGGTCTGCGCCGACAACATCGCTGGCGCGGCGAGCATCACAACAAGAATCAACGGAACTCTGCGCAACATTGCTTTTGCTCCTTGGCTGTAAGTCAGTCGGCTTCAAAACGGAGTTTCAGGCCGCTCCGCGCCCCCACCCGTAACGCGGCGCGCCCGTATACCGTCCTCAGACGTGCTCCGTGAACTTTGGGTAGCACACTTGTAAATCAGGACCGAAAATAAATCAAGCACCAGCGCGTCCGAGCATGATCGCTCCACTTACTATTTCTCGTCGAGCTTGCGGCCAGCGTCGAGGTTATCGAAATTCATGATGGCGTTCAGGACCAGCGAATAGCTGCCGATGGTTTCGCCGCGATACACGGGATTATTCGAGAACAGGATCACATGACCGGACCCATTCGGCACATCGATCACGGCTGCATGCTGCGCGATTTCATTTCCGCCCTCAACGAGCCCCGACACCTGAAGGTCCTTGTTATCCGCATAGCGCAAAATCACCCGAGGCCGATTCGCCGGCGGAATAACGTAAATGCCATTGCGCCGCTGATCGTCGGTGAGCGGTACCGCCTGCCAGACCTCAGCGTGCGGCTGCTCTGCCGGTTCTATTGCGGGACGCCCCGGCGTGAAGTCAGGATCAGTGAGGGTGCCACGACCGGTGGCCCGTTCGCCTTGTTCTCCGCCGAGCCGGCGGAAGCCCCGAAATCCCGCCATATTTGAAACGTCAAAGATAGGGCCGTTATCGCAATAGACGGAGAGTGTATCTCCAAATCCGTATGCAATCGGACTGGTGCCGTCGACGAGCCGAGTCTTGAGGATGCTACCGATAATCTTCATCTGCCGCGGGCGGTCCACGGAAACGCCGCGAGTGAAGCCAAGCGTCACAGCGAAATTCGAAGTGTCCATCGCGGTGACGAGCACGCCGCCTTGGCTCACGAAATCTCGCAGATGAGCGAGCCCGTCCAGGCCAAGCCCCGGCCGAATGTCATCCGTCTGGTCCGTCTTGCCCAGGTTCGGAGTTTCCGGCGTCTCCTTCCACGGCAGAGGATTGCCCCATTCGGTGGGCATGCCGTTCACGATGCCGAGGGGATCGCCGCGGCCGACCGGCGGGAACAGAATCACGTCATATTTCTGGCGCAGGTTGCCGTCACGCGAAATGGCTTGCGTGCTGATGTAGTCGTACGGAACCTGCATCTTGTCCAGCCCGAGCCGCCACCAACCTTCCTCTTGCGTTCCCTGCCAAGTGTGGAGCAGAGCTACTCTGGCAGCTCGCACCGGATGCGTTTTCACAGAAGGCGCATCGGCCAAGGCGTAGACCTGCACGCCGAGCGCTGTGGTCGCGCTCTGCAAGTCTGAAGAATTCGCGTTCTTGATGATGAAGGAGCCGCGATTGAACTTGTGGCCGGAGGACTCGAAAGGCTCCTCGGTCGCCTCAATCGAAATATCCTTGAGCTTGTATCGCAGCGTTGCAAGCTCGGTATCGCCATTCGCGTTGATTGCGAAGATAGTTCCGCTGCCGCTCACGCTGCCCGGAGCTTTCACCTCCGGCACGAGCTCCATCGGCACGTCGAGAACCTTTTTGTCGACCACACGCGTGGTTTTGACGTTGAAGAGCTCAGGAAATGTCCAGGCGGTGTCGTCATAGGGAGTTTTTTGCGGGTCTTCGGGACTCCAGTATTGGTAGTCGAGGAGCGCGTCCGCAATACGGGAATACGGTTGATCCATGCGAACGATGTAGCTGCCGGCGGCAAATTGAACGGTCTTTGGCTCCGCCGATTCTTTGCTCTTGTTATCCGATTCTTTCTTTTGCGCATCGCCTGCGGGACTCGCGTTTGCATCGTCGGCAGGTTTCGCTTCTTTTCCGCCTGGCTTCTCTTTCTTCGCCGGCAACGTGACGCTGAATGCTTCCTTGGCACGAGAGATTTCCACTGCTTGCATTCGCAAAACCGAAAGGAGTTGCGCATGGGCGCCGGGCCGAGGATCGTCGGCAGGGAAAACGTAGGCCGCGGGACCCTCGTTCGAGGGCTTCAGCACGGATCGCTTTGACTTCAAATAGAAATTCCGCAGAAACAGACTCTTGTTCTCGTTGAAGTAGTGCAGGGACGTAAGCAGGCCCGTTTCCTCGTAATTGTTGTTGTCGCGTTGCGACCATTTCACTTTGGGCCAAGGCGGATTTTGCCGGAACCATGTGCGCGAATACTCTGAGGGATCGAGCGTGTGCTCTTCCGTATCGGCGCCGCCGTTTCCGTAGGTCTCGTAGAGGCGGCTGATTCCGTTGTGAGTCGCGGCAATAAACATCAAGTATCCGGGCGACCATGTGTCGAAATCCCCGTGGGTGAAAACGCCCGGCATCCCGAACTCAGTCATATCCGCTACGTTGCGCCACGCGAACATTTCCCATTCATTCGCGAGGATGGGATCAATCCACGCATTGAACGGCCCATCGCCGGCTGTGTTGTCGTAGAGAAAGGGCACGGATTCGTGCAGATCGTGCAGCACTTGCGCTTTCCAACTGACGTACGTGTTCAGCACGTTTTGTGTGAGCTTCAGGGTCATGCCCATCGCATCGCGATTGTTATCGTGCGCAACGTAGTGGCCCCAATAGATGAGCGGCGGCCAATTCTGCTTGGGGTGGGCGAGGTGCCAGCGGTAGATGTCCACCATGCGATCGCGGCCATCGACTTCGACAATGGGCGTAATGAGCGTAATGACGCCGTTGCGAATTTCGGAAATATACGGGCTGTCGTCGACCGCCAGCCGATAGGCCAATTCCATCAGGGCCGTGGGAGCGCCTGTTTCAGGCGAGTGAATCGTCCCGGTGATGTAGTAAACGGGAACGGAAGATGCGACGAGCCGGTCAGCTTCGGCATCATCGAGCTTGATGGTGCGCGGGTCTGCCAATTTCGCGAGTCGCACACGATTCTCTTCCAGGCGCGCGAGATTGGACTCCGACGAAACGGCTACCGCAATCATTTCGCGCCCTTCTTCGGTGTGCCCGATGGAGAAAACCTTCACGCGCGGAGTCGCCTTTTCGAGCATCCGCATGTACTCGTACACCTGGCTCGAGTACGGGAGAATTCCAGGGGCGCCCGCGACGTCGCCAAGCACTGCTTTCGGCGTCGGCACGGTTTTCGAAGCCGGCAAATAGTCTACGAGCGGCGACGTGAACGTGGGGTCCGTCGTGTATTCGTGAATCCTGTTCGTGTACTCCTCATCGATTGGCTGCTTGGGATCGCGGCCGGGTCTGTCGCCACCGTCAGCCGCTAGCGGTGTCACGCTGCAAAAGAATCCACAGAGTAGGAGAAAGCCAACGAAGCCGATTCGAATTGCGTCCTTGTACGATGACATCAGGTCCTCCACCGCTTGATTCTTCAAGATGAGTGCTGCGGGACCCATGCGCCCCGCCGCGCAGCACGTCATACCACTCCATTTGAGGCCTGTAAAGGTGCGCTGTGGGAACTGCGACAGTGACGCACTGGCGTGGGCGGTTAGCCCGAGCATTGACTTGGCCCGTCTCAAGGCAACAGCAGTTATAATTGAACGAGATGCTGACTCAACCAGGGAGCGACGAACCGAAGATCTCGCCCGAGGATCGTGTCAGGAAAATCGTCCGCTACATGCCAATCCTGATTGCGATCGCGGCTATTTACGCGGGCTTCGTTCTCGTTGTGCGTTGGAACCAAACTCGCGACGCCGAGGCCAAAGAGAAGGCCGCGGTAGCGGCCGAGAAGCGAGCCGCAGACGCTCGCGCCCTGGATGCAGTGGGCGGCACCGAATTTGCGATCCTGAGTTTCTACGCGACGCCCGGGCTCGTCCATCGCGGTGACCAGACGGAACTATGCTATGGAGTGGCAAACGCCCAGAGCGTGAAGATTGAGCCGGACATCGGCCGCGCGGTGTGGCCTTCCGTGAATCGTTGCATCGATATCGCCCCGAAGAAAACGACCACGTACACGCTTTCTGCGCAAGACGCCCACGGCAACACGAAAACGGCGTCGTTAACTCTCGAAGTGCATTAGCCTAAAGAACCTCAGCTCCGATTTGCGGCAAGCCGCGCAAATCCTCTATACTTTGTAGGTATCCCGGCGAGAAGCGCCGCGGCGGCTTTCCTTCCCTGTTTTGAGGGCGCGCGGCCCGCCCCGACCATGAGCGATATTGCCGAAAAAATTAAAAAGAAACTGAAAGACGAAATCGCGGCACTCGAGCACGAGTTGCACACGGAGCTTCCCAAGGAAATCAAGGTAGCGCGAGCGCACGGCGACCTTTCTGAGAACGCGGAGTACAAATACGCTAAGGAGCGGCAGTCTTACGTCTCCGCGCGGCTTGGGCAGCTTCATCAACGCATGGCCGACCTTTCGCTGATGAACTTGAACAATTTGCCCAAGGATCGCGCTGCTTATGGGTCGCGGATTGTGGTTCTCGATCAGGCCAAAGACACGAAAATCGAGTATAAGCTCGTGACGATAGAAGAAGCCGACGCGGCAAAAGGCTTGATTTCGACCAGTTCGCCGATCGGTCGCGCGCTGTTGGGAAAGAAGGTGGGCGACGAAGTGGTGATCACAACGCCTGCAGGCAAGAAGGAATACGAGGTTGTGAAGCTGTACACAATCTATGATGAGGATTAGTGGAGTAGTGCCCTTTCCATGCTGACACGGAGTATCGGCCGGTATCTTTCCTGGCCAATCGACTGTCTGGCATCCCTCCTGGCAAAAACAGGCGTCCCACCCAATGTCATTACGTGGTCCGCGTTGGTCGTCAATCTGTGGGCATGTGTGTTTTTCGCCGCCGGAAGATTTGCGGCTGCGGGCGGACTGATGATTTTGGCAGGCATGTGTGATCTGCTGGACGGCCCAGTCGCGCGGAAACAGAATCGCGTTTCGAAGTTCGGTGGCTTCCTCGAGTCGATTCTCGATCGCTATTCAGACCTTATGCTGTTCCTCGGACTGCTCGTCTACTACGTGCAAGTGAACCGGTTCCCCTATGCGATTCTGGCAGGCACGGCTATGGCGGGCGCCGTAATGGTAGGTTACGCGCAAGCGCGCGCAGAATCGCTGGGGCCCGCATCCAAAGTCGGATTCTGGGAACGGCCGGAACGAATGGTGCTGATGATTGTCTGCGCGCTCGCGAATCAGATGGAACTTGCACTGTGGATTCTAGCGATCGGCCCGAACATCACCGTCGTCCATCGTATTATCCACACATGGCGACAAGCGGAAGGAAAACAGCGAAGTACGGGCATAGAAGACAAGGCTGCTTTGAACCTGGCAGCAAGGCAAGCTAAGCCGTCTCAGGAAACACCTGCTACCATCCTGACTCGTTCGGCTGGCAGAGGCAGTTGAATGCCCAAGCTACTCGGCATCATCGGCGCGCTGGTGATTTGCGCCGGACTCGACCTCCTCTGGCAGTGCCGCCACGAAATAAGGTTTTGGCTTTCCGCTTACGTGCGAGTCTTCCGCGCTATGCTCCGCCACGACGAGCCGCTTCAGGTTTTCCCCTCGAAAGAAGGTGCGCAAAAACGGCAGGGCGCCGTGCGCTTCCTGCTGGGAATGGGATTCACGTTCTTTCTTGGGCCCATCCTCATTGCGCTCAGCATCACTCTGATGTTCTACACCAATCTCTGACCCTCTGCCTTGCGACCCTCCCTCATCGTTCACGGCGGCGCGTGGCAAATTCCCGAGCCTGCCTTTGCCGATTGCCGCGCAGGAGTTCGCGATTCGCTCGAAGCAGGCTGGAAGATTCTGTCTGCCGGCGGGTCAGCCATGGACGCGGTCGAAGCAGCAATCGTCGTGCTCGAAGACGATCCTGTGTTCGACGCCGGTATTGGCTCGCATTTGACGCTGGACGGCCGCGTCCAACTGGATGCCATCGTAATGGATGGCTCGACGCTGAAGGCCGGAGCCGTCGCGGCCGTGGAGCGAGTCCGAAACCCGATTCGCCTCGCGCGACGCGTCCTGGAAAAGAGCCCCCACATGATGCTCGTTGGCACCGGCGCGGAGCAGTTCGCCACGGAAAACGGCATGCCGCTTTGCGATCCCCAAGAATTGATCACAGACGTCGAACGCGCCGCCTGGCTGCGTTGCCGCGAAGATTCCCACGCGGCTGAGCACCACGTCGGACACGAACAAGGCACCGTAGGTGCAGTTGCGCTCGACTCCAAGGGCAATCTTGTCGCTGGAACCTCGACTGGCGGGACGTGCTGCAAGCATTCCGGCCGCGTCGGCGATTCTCCGCTGATCGGCTGCGGCTGCTATGCGGATTCCGAGTGGGGCGCTGCCTCCTGCACGGGGTATGGCGAAGGCATCATGAAAATTGTCATGGCGAAAATGGCGGTTGATCTCCTGGCTGCCCCGCCGGACGATCCGTATCCCCTGCGACCTCGGCCCGAAGGTTCGCAAGCTCACCGCAATCACGCACAATTCGTCGCCGATGCCTGTGTCCGCAAACTCGCGCATCGCGTCCATTCCAATGGCGGGATCATTCTGCTCGATCGCGAAGGTAATCCTGCCGCCGCGTATAGCACTCCCGCCATGGCATACGGATTCGTCGAAAAAGACGAAAGCCTCAAAATCGCTCCCTAGCGTCGACTCCCAACAGCATTTGATCTCGCCCAGACCTGGCAGCAAGAAGCAGTTGACGCTCAATATATCATACGATATATTTCAAGGTGCATCAGGAGGTGCATCATGCGTTGTGGAACCACTTGGAACACTTGGACTTGGGCTTGCGCAGTACCTTGGGCTGCCTATCGCCCATGGAATCGATGGAGCCGCTTTTTCGGCGCTGGCGAGGTGCGTTTGGCTTTGCTGTCGCTTTTGGAGGAAGGGCCGAAACACGGATACCAACTGATGAAGGAGCTCGAAGCGAAGTCCGGCGGCCTTTACCGCGCCAGTGCCGGGGCAATTTACCCGACGCTGCAGCAGCTCGAAGACGAAGGGCTGATTGCATCCGAGCAGTCCGAGGGGCGTCGCGCCTATCGTCTGACCGACGCGGGCAAACAAGAGCTGAAGAACTCCGCCAGCGCTGTGGCGAAAATTTGGGAGCGGGCGCAAAGCTGGGAAGACTGGGCTCCGTGGATGGGACCCGCCGCGGGCATGGTTGCCGGCCCAGCGGCGAGCGTGATGAAAGCGGCGATGCGCGCTGCTACGCGAGCGAGCGAAACTCCCGAAAAAATATCGAAGATTCGCGAGATCCTCGAGCGCGCCAAAAAGGAAATCGAAAACCTCGGCTGAAAATCCGATTTCCCTTGCGCTTAGAGCGCCGTTGGAATAAGAATGGAGACAGAAGCTCAATTTGTCTCTTACAGGCCCGCGCAACGCCATTTTCCTCCTTTCGACGTCCCGCGCGGGCCTTCTCTTTTGTTCACGTAAACGCCTTTCCGCCCGTTCACTTCGCCGGTGCTGGCGCGGGACTCGCTTCGCTCGACCCAAACAGCGGCGAATCCTTCGGGAAATCCTCACCCCAGATGTAGTGGTTGAACCAATCCAGGTTCGACTGCAGCAGCGCGCGCCGCGATTTCGGTTTGTTCACGCCATGACCGAAGCCTGTATAAAAAATCAGGCGCGACGGCACATTTTCATCCTGCAAGCCGCGATACAGCTCGTAGCTATCAGGAACAGGAACGCGCTTGTCGTTGCTTCCCTGCTGAATCAACGTCGGCGTTTTCGCTTGCTTGATGGTCGTGATCGGCGACGTCTTCGCATAAACCTCAGGATCGCTCCACGGCGTGGCGTGCAGATATTGCCGCGTGAACGGCGTGATGTCTGTGTTGACGTAGTACGTCATCCAGTCGCTGATCCCCGCGCCCACCGAAATTGCCTTGAAGCGGTCGGTGTGCGTCGTCAGGAACGCCGAAATGTAGCCGCCTTCCGACCAGCCCATCGAGCCGAGCTTGTTGGGATCCACAATGCCCTTCGCGATTAGCGAATCCACGCCGCTCATCACGTCCCACATGTCACCGACGCCGAGGTTGCGTACGTTCAGCGCGCGAAACGCCGCGCCATAGCCGGCGCTGCCACGATAATTTGGTTCGAGGACGAGCGCGCCTTTGGAAAGGAAGATCGGCGTAGGATATGCGTAGCCGCCCGCGTTGAGCAACGGCTGCGAGATGCCGGTTGGCCCGCCATGAATCATTACGAGCAGCGGATATTTTCTCGATGCATCGTAGTCGGCAGGCTTGTACAGAATGCCTTCGATTTCTGCGCCATCCTTGCTTTTCCATGAAACCACTTCTTCGGTGCCCAGAATCCAGTCCTTCACTTGTGCCGTCATGTCCGTGAGTTTGCGCGGCGAAAAATTGTCGACTGGCGAGACGAACAGCTCCGTCAGGTGCGTTCCATCGTCTGCAGTGAAGGCCATGGTCTTGAAATCCTTCGTAAAAGAAACGCCTTCACCAAAAAACGCATCGGGCTGGGTGATGCGCTGAATTTCATCGAATTGTGGATTCAAGCGAAAAGCATGAGCATTTGTGCGCTGCAGCGCCTCGAAATAGATTCCGTCCGGCCCCCAGTCGATCGGTTGAGGATCTTCATCGAATTTCGCCGTGAGATCGCGAACGTCGGCCGGACTCGTCGCCGTCTTTGCCACCACTACATCGAGATCGACCACCGCGATGTGGTTGTTCGTGTAGTAGTAATACTGCTGGCCCAACGCCGTCGAGAATGCGATCTGTTTTCCGTCGGGCGAAAACATCGGCGAACCGTCCGGCCCCGGCAGCGCCACGATCTTCTTCACTTGGTTGTTTTTCGTGAGGTCGAGCAGATAAATGTCTTCATCGCCGTTAAATGCGAGCATAGGATTCGGCGTGGCGCTGAAGGCGATCCGCGTTGAATCGGGGGACCAGTCGAACGAATTCACGCTGAGTGACGGATCGGATGTGAGTTGCTTCGCCGCGACGGGAAGAGAATCTTTCAGCGCAGCGCTCACATCCACCAGCCAGAGCTGATTCTGCTCGTAGTCCTTTTCGAAGACGTCGAAGTCGCTGTACTTTTCTTTGCGGTCCTTGCTCGCCTTGCTTTCTTCGGGATTCGCGGAGAAGACGATCGATTTCGAGTCCTTCGACCATTCGAAGTCGCCGACGTCGGTGGGCGACTTCGTGAGTTGCCAGGCTTCGCCGCCGTCGGGCGAAATCAGCCAAATCTGGTGCGAGGCAGGTTTTCCGCCGCCTTCATCGGACTTCCCTTCCTCCTTTTTCTCGCCTTCCTTTTT
>Ga0187772_10001871_pt1 | contig 10211 bp, 9 predicted proteins | sample 0116_SJ02_MP15_2_FD_133137 | JGI IMG/M metagenome (GOLD analysis project Ga0187772, IMG submission 133137) | Tropical peat soil microbial communities from peatlands in Department of Meta, Colombia - 0116_SJ02_MP15_20_MG | ecosystem: Environmental > Terrestrial > Soil > Wetlands > Peat | place... | reverse complement strand
TCGAGCTCCTGGATGTATTGCTGCAGAGTGAGCGGTTGCGGCTCAGCCGCACTGGACCCCGCCGATTGGCTGAAGACTACTGCGGGTGAAGCGAAGAAGAGAGCGAGCACAAGGAAGAATCCTGCAAGCCGTCGCTGCAACACGTGCGGAAGCATCACGCCGAAGGCACCGTGCCTGTCGCTGGGGCTGAGCGATCGAGCGACGCCATCATGAACTGCAGATCGAACGCTTCCTTGCGAATCCGCGTGTCGTAATAGCACAGCACCAGCACGATCAGGAAAATCGGTCCGGTCAATGAGTGCCCTACCGCGGAGAAAATCGTCCCCGTCAGGCTGAGCCAGGGAGGAATCGTATGGGCTCTTGCAATTGAGATCATCGTGGCGATGTAAAAGGGAACATAAAACACCACCGATCCGACGGCACTGATCACCGCCGCCAGCAGAAGCGCGACGAAGACCTGTCCCCGGCGCCCCTTTGTAAGCTGCACGCTCCGGCGAATCGAGGCGAGCACGCCAAGATCCTCCAGCATCAGCGCCGGTATCGCCACCGCATACCGCAGCGCCAGATAAACCATCACGCCGATCACCGCCGCGTACACCGCGATGGCTAAGAGAGCCATGACTGCCACCGCCGCGGGTTGCGCCGCTGCAGCTCCGGGGATCGCCGCCGTCAGGCCGACGATCAGAATCGCGCCGGCTCCTCCGAGCACGAACGAAACGGCGATCGCAATTCCGAGTACTCGGATCAGGACGTTCAGCGCGACGGCGAGCAATCGCCACACCTTCCCCAACGCGTTCTTGTACGCGGTGGCGACCGTGGATTTCCTTCCGAGGTAGGCTTCCGATACCGCGAACGTGACCGCGGCTGCGACAATCGAGTAAAGAATCATCGAGACCAACGCGACTACGGCCATGAGACCCATAAAGCGCCAGAATATCCCCATCACGGCCGCCGGGGGCGCGGACGCGAATCGAGTCGGGTCGGTGAAGCTCTTCACGTAGGCCTGCGAGATGAAATAGTTCACCGGAACGAAGAGGGCGGCGGGAATCGCCATAATCCCGACGAATATGCCGAAATGCTCGCGGTAAAGCGTGAAGGTGCGATCCAGGAGTTCGCCCAGACTCAGCGGCCGGAGCTCGGTGGTCTCCACGCGGTCCTCTCTCAGGCAGCACGCTGCAACGTGAGGTGGGTGTATCTAATCATACGGTGACAACAGGCGCAACAATCGGCTGGGCGCGTGTTTCGTCGTGGAAGCGCTGTTACCAACCCATCGGGGCTTTGTATGCCGCCGTCACGATCACCGCGGTGATTTGCTTGATCCTGTGGTCCTGAATCTTGAAAAGCTCCGCGATCTGGGTGCTGTTGGGCCATTCCGAAAAGCGGCCCATGGACATCTTGCCGCGGCCGGCGACTTCGATGGTTTGCTGCGTCGCCGGATGTTGGAACCGCACGATCGCCAGCACGAGGCCGCGCTCTTCGTCCACGATGGGGAAGCGCCGGGGACTGACGCTTTGAATGTAAGTGAAAATCTTCGTGCTCAGCTGCTCGCCACAGCTCAGCGCGCCCAGCCGGGAAGTCGCCGAGCCCGGGCACGTCTGGATGCCGTTCTCGATTCGAATGCAGTCCTTCGCGAATGGAACGATGTCGCCGTTGCCCTGCTCGATCCCGTCGAAATACTTCCCGACCATCGCGACCATTTCCGCGCGCGATGGACGATCGGCAGGCGGAACGGTCTCCAGGAAAATCGGCGGCACCTGCGTCAGATTGTCGGTGTTGAGGATTCCCGTGGTTTGCTTCCGCGCGACGAGCGTTTCGATTTCGGTGATTTTCTTGTCCGCGACCTTCAGCCGTGCGAACAGAATCGCCGCTGCGCCGTTTTCCTGGACCAGCGCGTAGATGCCGACCGAGCCCGCCGATGGTTCGGCGAAGTACAGTTTATAGTTGCCGACGCCCGAAGCCGTGGCCCACAGCCCGTCGCCGGGCTCGAGCTGCACACCGTCTTCGGTGAACTTTACGTTTTTCGCCAGCGGCGCTTTCGACGGATCGTGTGCCACCAGCGACGCGACAAACTGGTCGACGATGCCGTTCAAGCAGTCGCGGCCACAGTCAAAGCCCCGTCCTGGACGGATGCCAGAGCCGACTGCTTTCGCTGGCGACGCGGAGCCGAGCAGCATCGCGATTCCCAGCAAGCCAAGTGCCGCCAGCCTCCCTCGCATCACGCTACCACCTCGCCTCGGTTGACATCACATCGGCCCAACTGCTGCTCCATCCCGACGCCATTCCGTACGGGCACCGATGAAACATCGCCTGAATCCGGCGAATCTTTCCATTCTCCACCTTGAAAGCCTCCGCAATTTCCCAGGTCCATGGAGTCTTCGGTCCCACGGTAACGGTTTTGCCGTCCGGCGTCTGGAACGTGCGCGTGTTTCCCGCTGCGTGATCGAAAAACGTGAACGCCACTGCAATTCCGTGCTCGGTGTCCAGCACCACGAACCGCCGCTCGCGTATCCGCGTGACGAAGTGAATCAGTCCCGACTCGAATTGCGCGCGGCATCCCTGAAGAACCGTATACGAAGTGCTCGGAGCCGGGCTGTCCGATACGGTGTTGCGCCCGCCTGTCGCCATGAACCCGTTTTCGATGCGGCTGCAGTCGTCGGCGAAAAACGAGTAGTCGCCTTTGCCGTCGTTCAGCTGCATGCCAGAGAAGTATTTGTTCGCCGTGCGTGCCAGCTCCTCGCGGGAGGTCCGCTCCGCAGGCGGCAGCGCGGCCGTAAACAGCGCGTCGGGCGCGCCCATCTTCTCAAAGTTTTCCGCGCCGGTGTCCGTGGGCCGCGAGGCGTTGATTCCGTCGCGGACCACGATCGTCTCGGCCTCGACGATCTTGTGCCCCTCGATTTTCAGCCGCAGCGCCAGGTCCACCGGATTGTCGGCCTCGCGCATCGTTCCGAAGAAGACCACTTGCCCTGCTGCGGGATCGTCCATGTAGAGCTTGTACGACCCGCGCGCTGTCGCCGTGCGCCACAAGCCATCGCCGGGATCGAGCTTCTGCCCGTCTTCGGTGAACTTCACATTGCTTGCGAGAGCCGCCTTCGAAGGATCGTGCGCCACCACGGCATCGAGATACTGATCGACGAAATGATTGAGGCACTCGCGGTCGCAATCGCCCGCCGCTGGCGCTGCCGCCGGTTGCGCCGTCCGCGCAGGCGCAACCACCAGCAACGCCACGACCCCCACCGCTACAAAAATCCCCTGGCGTGTCATCTTCCTCTTCCTTCCCACCGCGTCACCACTGCGGCTGATCGGATCGGCAGCGCTCGTAGCTGCTCCAGCCGGAGCACATCCCGTACGGGCTTTGCGTCAGGACCGCCTCGATCTCGTGCAGCTGTCCGTGCCGCACCTTGAAGATTTCTGCGATTTCCCAGGTGAAGGGAGTCGTTGGCCCGGCCGTCACGTGCTGTCCTGTCGGCGTGTCGAAATTCCGCGTGTCGCCTGCCTGGTGATCGAAAAATCCGAAGGCCCACACGATCCCGTGCTCCTCGTCGACGATCGGATACCGCCGGTCGCGAATCCACGAAACGAAATGCAGCAGCCCGGAGCGGAATTGATCGCGGCATGACCACCCCGCCGAATACATCGTTGGGTTCGTCGACGGATCGTACTTTGGCGAGGGCGCCGGGCGCGGCTGGCCGCCCGCCGTCGTTCCTCCCATTGGTGTCATGTTGTTGGTCGTCTGCATGCCGTTTTCCAGCCGGTTGCAGTCGTCTCCGAAGAACGAGTAGTCGCCCTTGCCGTCGTCCTTCTCCATGCCGGAGAAATACTTGTTCGCAGTCTTGATCAACTCGAGCCGCGATACGCGCTCGGCCGGAGGAATCGTCTCCGCGAATCCCGCCCGGGGCTTGCCCAGCTTTTCCAGGTTCGTAGCGCCGGTTTCGGCTAGGCCGCCGCGTGCGATTATCGTTTCGATCTCGGATATCTTCTGGTTTTCGATCTTCAGCCGCAGCGCGAGGAGCACCGGATGGCCCACCTCCTGCAGCACCGTTTCCAACCCAACCTGTTCTGCCTCGGGATCGTCCACGTAAAACTTGTACGTCCCTTTGCCGCCGGCGGTCCGCCAGAAGCCGTCCCCGAGTTCGATGTGCTGGCCGTTTTCGGTGTACTTCACCCACTGCGTTACGGGCAGCCGCGAAGGATCGTGCGCGACCAGGGCATCGACGAGCTGGTCGGCGAAGTTATTCAAGCAGGTCCGGTCGCAGGAGCTTGCGGCTGCGCCGCCTTGCGGGCCGGCCGAAGCAGCACCAGCGAAGATCAAAACGATGAAGAAAATTGCAGACGCACACATGCTCAAAGGTTTTCGGCGCACGAAAATATCCCCCCGGTTGGTCACCGCGCGCCTTGTATAGCAGAACTCGCGCGCCGTCCGCAACGTGGACGTATGCGCAGCGCCGGCTGTATTTTTGGTAGCGTTCTCGCATCCGCGCGATTGCGCGGGCAACCTGGGCGAGCTAAACTGCTTCTGGGATTACTCATGGTCGCCGCTGCCAGCCCGAGACAGCTTTCGCGCCGCCTTCTCGCCCTTGCCGCCATTCTGGCGCTGGCGCTTCTGGCGACCCACGCTGTCAGCCACTGGCACGACCACGGCTACGACGACGGCAACTGCCGAATCTGCCACGTCGGCCACGCACCTATTCCTCAGCCGGCCGCCCAAGTAGCCGCTCAGCAGCCGACGCCTGTTATCCGCTTTGCCGTCGACGACGAAGCCGCTCCGCACCTTGATTTCGTCAGCACGCCCAGCATCCCCCGGGCTCCCCCCGCCTAGCCTTACTTCTCTCAACTGGAACTAGTTCAGGGCACGCGATCGCCTTTTGCGCGGCGCGTGCAGACTTTCACATTCACTCCGACCCACGCCCTTGGGCGTGCCTCATACATAAAGGGAGAGAAATGAAGTTCATAGGCACTTTCGCATTCACACTGCTTGCCATCGGTTTTCTCGTCTGCGGTGCTGCCGCGCGGGCGCAAAACGCAGGAAACTCGGCCAACGTGTCGGGAACGGTCACCGATCCCACTGGGGCGGTCATCCCCGGCGCGACCGTCACCATCCACAATCCGGTCAGCGGCTTCGAACGCACGGCCACCACGGATCCGTCTGGCCAGTTCGCCTTCATCAACGTCCCATTCAACCCGTATCATCTCACTGCTTCCGCCCAGGGATTCGCTTCCTACGTGCAGGACATCGACGTCCGCTCGTCCGTTCCTCTCAGCCTGAAAATCAGCCTCTCGCTCGGCGCCGCTACCAGCACCGTCACCGTGGAAGCCGCCGGGGACCTGCTTGAGACAGACTCGACCGCGCATACCGATATCGATCGCCAGCTGTTCAATACCGTGCCGCTCGAAAGCGCGTCGTCGTCCGTCAGCTCGCTTGTCACGCAAACGTCGCCCGGCGTCGCTGCCGATTCCAACGGCCTTTTCCATGGCCTCGGCGATCACGCCGAGAACTCCTTCTCGGTCGATGGCCAGCCCATCACCGACCAGCAGAGCAAGGTCTTCTCGAATCAGATTCCCATCGACTCGATTCAATCGCTCGAGGTGATCGACGGAGCTCCTCCGGCCGAATACGGCGACAAGACCAGCCTCGTGATCGATGTGACCACCCGCTCCGGCCAGGGCATGACCACGCCTCACGGCAGCGTCACCGCTTCCTACGGAGCCTTCGGCACATCCACTACAGGGTTCAACCTAGGCTACGGCGGCAAGAGTTGGGGCAATTTCATTTCCGTGAGCGGGCTGCAAAGCGGGCGCTTCCTCGATCCGCCGGAATTCGCGGTGTTTCACGACAAGGGCAATGAGGAAAACATCTTCGACCGCGTCGACTATCAGATTTCCCAAGCCGATTCTCTTCAACTCAACCTCGGATTCACCCGCTCCTGGTTCCAGAATCCGAACTCCTTCGATGCGCAGAACGCCACGGCTTGGTTCGGCCCCGACCGCGGCGTCACGCTGATGGGCGTGAGCGACAACGGCATCGGCCCGAATGGTTTCGCCGTCGGCCCGACCGACCAGCGCTCGCAGATACGGACTTTCAACGTCGCGCCGACTTGGACACATCTGTTAAGCCCCAACACGGTCGTCACCGCTGGCGTGTTCGTCCGCCACGATCAATACAACTACTACCCGAGCGACAATCCGTTCGCCGATCTCGGCCCTCCGAGCCTTCAGCGAGAATCGGTTTCTCAGCTCCGCTTCCTCACCAACGCCGGAGCGCGCGCCAGCATTTCCCACGTGAAGGGAATCCACAATTTCAAAGCCGGCGCGGCGTATCAGCAGACCTTCCTCACCGAACACGACCGCCTTGGCATCGTCGACCCCACGCTCAACGCACCGTGTATTACGTTCAACCCCACGCTGGTCGACCCGAATACGGGACTTCCGGGCGCCTATCAGGCCGTGCAGGGGTTCACGGACCCGTCGCAATGCGCTTCTGCTCCGGCCGCGGGCTTCTGCGCACCGGGCGGCTGCCAGGCGAACACCACCGCGAATCCGAACGCACCTAACTCTGCTCTGTATCCCCTCTTCAATCCCGTGCTGTTGCCTTTCGATCTCACCCGCGGCGGCGGCTTATTCGCCTTCCTCGGACACACCGACGTAAAGGAACTCGGGCTCTACGTCCAGGACACCATCACGATCGGCAGTTGGTCGTTCAACGCCGGAATGCGCGGTGACATCTACAACGGGCTCTCCCGCGCCAGCCAGGCGGAACCGCGCCTTGGCGTTGCGTACAAGATCAACCCGAGCAACACCGTCCTTCGCGTCTCGTACGCACGCACGCTCGAAACGCCCTTTAACGAAAACCTCATTCTGTCGAGCACCGGCTGCAACTCGCCCGTCATTGCGGCCCTGATTCCTTGTGTGCCAGCGGCTCTCTCTCCCGGCTTTCGCAACGAGTTCCACGCCGGCCTGCAGCAGGCCTTCGGCAGCCACCTCGTCTTCGACGGCGAGTACATTTGGAAATACACTCACAATGGCTTCGACTTCGGAATCTTCGGCAACACGCCGATCTTCTTTCCCATTGAATGGCACGGCTCGAAGATTCCGGGCTTCACCGCGCGCGTCAACTTGACCAACCTGCATGGCTTCACGGCGTACGTCGTCATGTCGGGCGTCGCCGCGGTGTTCTATACGCCCCAGGTCGGCGGCCTGGGCACCGTTCCGGCCGTTTCCGGCAGCGGCTTCACGCCCTTCCGTATCGACCACGACGAAAAATTCAACCAGACCACGCACCTCCAATACCAGCCGTGGAAACGCGGCCCTTGGATTGGTTTCAACTGGCGGTTTGACAGCGGCTTGGTTGCCGGTGCCTCGCCCTGTTTCGGAGGTCCGGACACCTCGTGCCCCGGCTCCGTCTTGCTCGGTGGCGTTCCGAACATCGGAATGGTCGTCGCCAATGCCGGCGGGGTTCCGATGTCGGCCGATCAGGAATTCCAGGCTGGGTTTACTTGCAACGGAGTCCGTGCCACGCCCACCGTGCCGCTGCCTTTCAACTGCGCTGCAAGCCAGTTCAGCTCGACGCTGATCAAGGTCCCGGCGCCGAACACCGAAAACGACGATACGAATCCACCGCGTATCCGCGCGCGCAACCTTTTCGATCTGACCATCGGCGACGACGACCTCTTCCATGGCGACAGGTACAAATGGTCCGCGCGTATCACGGTGATCAACCTGGCAAACGCAACCGCTCTCTATAACTTCCTCTCCACCTTCTCCGGCACGCACTACGTCACGCCGCGCACCATCACCGGCGAGATCGGCTTTCACTTCTGACGCACCTGCAGACGTAGGAAAGCCGAAACGAAAAGCGCCCCGACTTTCTGGGTGAATCTATCCCGGAAGGTCGGGGCGCCACTTTAGTTCGCTTCGGGGCCTGATGGGTGGTGCGAAACCAGGGAATAGAGGTAGAGGAGCAGCCCCGCCGCCACAAGCGGGCAGCCGATCAGCAGAAACGCCATGAACGATAGCGGATGCGTCCAGAAAAGCGTGCCGCTCTGGATGATCAAGCCGAGCGCGATGATCAGCCCGGACCAGCGGATGCGGCGCTCGATCGAGTTCGCGGCCATTTCAGTTCGGGCCTTTCCAGAACGTGTTGTCCTTCAGGTTGGCCACGTCGTGAATCGAGTCGTGGCAGTCGGCAGTCAGGCAGGACAGCTTGTTGCTCGCGGCCTGCGCCAGCATGTCGGGATTCTTGTGATGTGACGACGCTTCTTCGTATTTGCGCGCGCCCGCGTGGCAGTGCAGGCATTCGCGGTTGTTGTACGGCGTGTACAGCTTGATGTCCGCCGGTTGCGGAATCCTGCCGAAATACTCGACCCAGACGTGGTGCAGGCCGCGCCACTTCGCGCGATAGTCGCCGAACATCGTGTAGTCCGTGTGGCAAGTGAAGCACGCATGGTCACGCGGCACGAAATTGTTCTCGTAGTGCACCGCGGGAATGTATGCCTTGTCGTCGAGAGACAGGCTCTGCCCGAAATCGTGCATGACGTGGCAGGAAAGGCAGAACTTGGTCGATGTGGACCGCTCGAGCTGTTCGTGCACGCCCGCCCATACGGCTAGCAATGGCAGAATCGCCAGCGTGACGAACGCCAGAATCTTCCCTCCGCGTGCGCGGGTCAATTCTGCACGCACGGCCGTGAGAACAGCCAGGAGAATAACGATCGAGGTGAAGAAGATCAGGATGGGAGCCGTAGTGTTCATGCGCGATCAGACTGCCATGCCTCCCGGAAACAGTCGGCGGAGCGACTACTTCGCGAGGCTGCGATAGTACTCGATGACCTGCTTAATCGTGTCCTTTCCGAGTTCTTTCTCGAATCCGTCCATGTCCTTGCCCTTACCCTTGGAAGCGATCTCGATCATTTCGGCTTCGCTGAGCTTCTGCGATTCCGGCGCGCGCAGATCCTTCACTTTAAGCTTACGGCCCTTGACCGTGTTGCCGGAGCCATCCTTCGCGTGGCAAACCGCGCATTTGTCGAGATAGACGTCCTGCGGGGAGTCGGCCGGCCGCGCAGCCGCGGGGGCGGCATGGGACCCCGGGGTGAACGCAACAGCGAGAGCCGCCAGGCTGCAGAGAAGGGTGATAGCATAAATCTTCAGAAGAGCCTTCATTCAAATCTCCTGAAATTCAAGTTGGTGGCTGTGGACAGCCGTCGGTTAGAAATCGCGAGTCCACTTGACCGTCAGGACATTCGCCCCGAAATTGTTCACGCGCACGATGTCCTGGAAGTAGTACGTGCGCTGCAAGTCGACCGAAAGCTTGCCGGCCACCGGGAACACATAATAACCCGTTCCGGTCACGATGGGCCATCTCACCGGGCCATAGGCCGGGGGCTCGTTGGGGACGGCGCCCGCACCCACACCGAAGATCGCGCCGGTGCCGGTCGAGCGGTCGAAATTTCCAGTCAGGCGCAGGCCGCTCCGCTTCGTCGGCTTCACTTCCGCGCCGCCCTGCCAGACGCGGTTGATTTCCTGATCGCGGAGAAAATCCGTCAGCGGCGTCGTGCCGCGCGCGTAGTCGACGTCGCCCTGGGCATAGAAGCTGTCGTAGCTGAACCCGGCATAGATCGAGAAGCGGTCATTGAGCGAGTAGTTCACAGTGAAGGCGTTCGACCGGATATTGTTCTGGAAATCCGCGGCGATCAGCCGGTTGTTCAAAAACGCGACTTCGTCCTCGATGGAGAGCTTCTCGGTTGGGTGATAGCGGGCGACGAAGCGGAAGCCCTGTTGCGTGTGCGGCGTGATCGAGGTATAGGACGCGCCGTTTGTAGTGCTATGGAAATCGCCGCGCAAGGTGAATTTCTTCGAGGGCTCGTAGCCGAAGCTGATCACCGGCCGTACCGTGTTTGTTCGCAGCGTGGTCGCCGGAACGATCGCCGGAACGGTCACGCCGTTGCCGGTGCTTTGCTCGACATCCGCTTTCATCAGCTCGACGCCGGGGCGGATGATCAAGCCTTTCATGGGTATGAAGTCCATGCTCATGGTCAACTCGCTGACGCCGTCCCGCCAGACGTTCTCGGTCGTGCCGGTCGCCGACGTGGTTCCGTTGAACAAGCTCTCGAAGTCCCCGATCGCCGTGGTGACGAAGCGCGAATAGCGGTAGTCCACGTCGGCGCTCCACCAGTCGAAAAAGTGGTAGGTGAGGCCCTGCGTGATGATGTGATTCGGCTCTC
>Ga0187772_10001870_pt1 | contig 10213 bp, 5 predicted proteins | sample 0116_SJ02_MP15_2_FD_133137 | JGI IMG/M metagenome (GOLD analysis project Ga0187772, IMG submission 133137) | Tropical peat soil microbial communities from peatlands in Department of Meta, Colombia - 0116_SJ02_MP15_20_MG | ecosystem: Environmental > Terrestrial > Soil > Wetlands > Peat | place... | reverse complement strand
GTGTTTTCCGTGGTTCCAGATTATGGAGTCGGAAATCGTATAAGTTTGATCCAACTCGCGGCTTGGCACCGGATCGCTGAAGCCCGCGTAGCTGTTAAAGGAGATCCCCGGCAGACCCCAATTAAACGGATCGGAAGGAACCGGCGAACTGATTCCTGCATCACCTATGATGTTTGTCACGCCGGAGTACAAGTTCGTGGTCGAACTGCGATTGTGGTTGTATGTAAAGCTCAACGAGTTCGTGACTTTCCCTTTGCCGTAAGTCCAGCGCACATTTCCGTTCCATCCTTGCACCTGAGTGTTTCCAGCCAGTGAGGGGAACGGATTTACGACGGCGCTGTTCGTTCCTGTCCAGTTGAATCCCACGCTCAAATTGTTCCGTGGACCTCTTTGCCCGCCTCGGCCGCCGAAGCCTCCGCCTCCTCCGGGTCCAATCGCGATGGGACCCTGTCCGCTGTTCGGAACAAAATTGTGAATCACGCGGAAACTCACGTTGTCCGTGTTGCTTTCGTCTGTCGTCAGATACTGGAAATTCTGCAGGGCACCCGGCATATTTGGGAGGGGAAAATACTGTAGCAAGGCCTTGGCCTGAGAGGTGATCAGGCCTGGGTCAATCGTGTTATTCGGAAAAGGTTGTCCAGTGGCCGGATTGAAAATCGTGACGGGGTTGCCGTTCAGGGTGAGCCCTGAGAAATCCCCGTTTCGCTCTGCCTGTGTGGGGACCGTGCTCAATGCATCGTAAGGAGTGCTGCCGTGGACTCCATACCATCCCGCTGTAATGAACGTGCTCTTGCTCCAGTCAAACAGTCCCGGAATTTTCAACGGGGTGCCGACGAACGCGCCCACCTTTAACTGGTTGTAGCCGGCTTTTGGCAATTGCAGTCCATTCAAGGAATAGGGACGCGCGTCGAGCCCCGCGTTGTCGTCCTGCACGTACAAAAATCCGTGCGGCTGGTTCAGATTGAAGTTACGGCCAAAGCGTCCGATCGAAATGGGCCCACCGCCGCCGAACCCGCCACCTTGTCCGCCCATCGGACCGAAGGCAGTATTCCCTCCCTGCTGCTGGGCGCGTTCGCGAAATTCCTGGATTCGCTGCTGGATGTCCTCTTCGCTACCCGCGCCAAAATCCTGGCTGCGTCCCTGCGTTCCCGCGATGCTTACGGATTCGGTCGCGATGTCCGCGCCGGCTCCGCTCATCGGCAGGCTCGAAAGGTCGCCCGCGCTTACGCCGGCATTGCCGTTTCCGTTGCCGTTCCCGGTTTCCCCCAGATTGGAGAAGCTGCCCTCTGCCACCAGGCTCTGAAATCCGCGCCCGGCATTTGCAGCGCCGCTCTGGCGGTTGGCCTGTTCTTCCTGTTGGCGCGAAGCCAGCACCAGTTCCGCGTCCATCTTCCCCGCAGGATTGTCCGGATTCACCACGACTTCCTGCGTGACCGTGGCGAAACCCATGAACTCCACCTTTACGACGTAACGGCCGCGCGGCACATTCTTGAAGGTGAAGGAGCCGTCGACGGCAGTGGCTAGGCTCAGTTTTTTGCCAGTTAGGGTATTGGAGGCCGTCACCGTTACTCCCGGCAGGGGCGTCTTTCCGCTTTTTACTGTGCCGGAAATTTGAAAGCTGGTTGGCGGCGGGGGCGGCGGCACTTCACGCACGACAGGAGGTTCCTGCGCAAAACCCAGGCACACGAGAAGCACCGCGCAGATCAGCGCTACACAAATCAGCACAATGATTCCGCGCAGGAAACCTCTCAATTCCTCTACTCCTGCGGTTTCGTCGCGGGTTGTTCGGACCCGGCGGGCTTCCCTGCGCCGCCCTGCTGAGACATCATCTCCTGCATGCGTTGCCACTGTTCGGGGCTCATCACCATCACGCCCTTGGGCACAAACACGTCGTTCTCTGCCGCCCCGCGGGCCATGATGTGCTCGCCCACCTGAATATCCGCCATGGTGATGCTCTGCCGTCCTCGGTGGAGAGACGTGTCTTCATTGAGTTCCAGGGTTTGTGTCACCCCGTCGGTGCGCAATACGGTCAATTTCGGCGCGTCAATCGCCTTCACCTCTCCGGCGACGTAGTCCTTGCCGAGCGTCCCGGGATTCATCATCATCCCTCGTCCGTTGGGCCCTCCGTTCCCCGGACCCATTGCGCCGGAGCGTGCGCCAATCATCCGGGCCGTGACGCTATTGTCGGCGTTCTGGTCGCCTCGCACCATGACCATGTCCCCGACCTTGAAGTCGGTTGCCTTTGCCAGCTCGCGATCCTTGCGGAACTCCGTTTGCGCCGTCAGCTTGACGGTGATCACACTTCCATCCTGTCCGGTGACTTCCATCGAGCTATCATGGATGGCGGTAATCTTGCCGAAAATCGGTCTCTGCCCGCCCTGCCGGCCTTGCCCCTGCTGCGGGGGAGGCCCTGCGGGCTCATCCTGGGCTCGCGTCAGGCTGACGCTGAGCATCCCGAATAGAGCCAGGAATAAAAACAGCTTGAGTCTGCGATTCACTTTGCACCTCTCTTGACGGATTGCGGCCCGGCAATCGCTAGCTTCTTAGACGCACGCGGCTTCTGCCGCGTAACTTCGGCGTGGACAGAATTTGGCGGCTACCTCAATAAATGTTCCCCAAAACGGGGTGGAAGGTTCCCCGTCCCGAGCCTACATTGTACCGCTTGTGTAGCATGGCTTTACGCCAACTTCGCTTCTGTAGGGCCCGCCCTCGAGATGGCCGCGTTTGCGTGTGTTGTGGCTGAACTTTAGATCGGCCGATGAGTGTGATCAAGCGGCGTTTTCGGAATCACCGACGCTGAAATACGTGCAATCGGGGTGGTGGAACACCAGCGCGCTCACGCTGGCTTCAGGGTCCATCATGAAGCCTTCCGTCAACTGCACGCCGATCTCTTCCGGCCGCAGTAATTTCCAGATTCCGGTCTGATCTTCGAGGTCCGGGCAGGCGGGGTAGCCGAAGCTGTAGCGCTTGCCGCGATAGCGGGAAGTGAACCGCTGCGCCATGGTCATCTCCGGCGGATCGGGGAAGCCCCAATCCTCGCGAATGCGGCGATGCAGCCACTCCGCGCAGCCCTCGGCAGTCTCAATCGCCAGGGCCTGCAAGCCGTGCGATTTGAAGTAGTAGCCGTCGTGCTTGGCTTTTTCCGAGCGCTCGCGAACACCTTCGCCCGCGGTCACAATAAAAACCGCCACGTGGTCGCGCTTACCGTCTTTCGGCCCCAGAACGTAATCGCTCAGGCATAACTGGTCGCCGGTCTTCTGCCGCTTGAATCGCCAGGTCTGCAGCGGTTCTTTGCTGCCCGGCTTGAAGAGGTGCAGTGAGTCGCCCTCCGCTTCCGCCTCGAAGAACTGCCACACGGAGCGGACCTTCATGAAGCTTGCAGCTTCGTTCTTCACCTCTTCCATTTCGTTGAACAACTCCACGGCCTTCGCTTCGCGCGCCGCCAAATGCTTTTCGAAGTCTCCGCGATAGCCCATGTGGCGGCCATAGAGCATATACGGGTTGATGTAGCTCCACACTTCACGCAGGTCGGGCACGAGCCGCACCTTGCGTTCGAGGGAAGCTACAGAAGGGATTGGCAAATCGGTACGAACTTTGGGCGAGCGCTTCACCGCAGGTTTCTCGACCAGCTTCACCGTCGTGGTAACGCTCACGCCGTTGCCCGAACTTGCATGCTCCGCAAGCACGCGCGCTCTTGCTCCCGGGTCCATGATCTCGTTCATCAGGCGCAGGCCGGTCATCGCGTCCTTGGCGTAACAGACCGCTCCGCCGTAGCTCGGCGCGATTTTCTGCTCCGTGAATTTCGCGCTCAGCGCGGCTCCGCCGACCAGCAGCGGCACATCAATGCCTGCATCCTTCAAGTCGCTTGCCGTGACCACCATCTGCTGCGCGCTCTTTACCAGCAGGCCGGAAAGTCCGATGGCATCTGGCTGATGCGACTGATACGCCTTGATTAGCTCTTCCGGCGGCACCTTGATGCCCAGATTCACCACGTCGAAGCCGTTGTTCTTCAGAATGATCTCGACAAGGTTCTTACCGATGTCGTGCACATCGCCTTTGACGGTCGCCAAAATCACTTTGCCGCGCTTCGCGCTGTCTGTCTTCTCCATGAACTGCTCAAGGTGATTCACCGCGGCTTTCATCGCCTCGGCGGATTGCAGCACTTCGGCCACGATCAATTCGTTGGCGTTGAACAGGCGGCCGACTTCAGCCATGCCATCCATCAGCGGGCCATTAATAATGTCGAGCGGTGCAACACCTTCCGCGCGTTTGCGCTCTAGGTCCTCGACCAGGCCATCGCGCGTGCCTTCGATGATGTAATTGGCCAGGCGCTGATCCAGCGGCTGATCTTCTTTCTTGACCTTCTCTTTCTTGGTAGCCGTGCGGAAGTGCTCCGCGATCGCGGCAATATGAAACTGATTGACGGCGGCTTTCTGCTCTTTGCTTTGCTGGCGCCAGTCGGCGGGGACGTTGTGCAGCAGCTCCGCATGGGGGTGATGCGCGGGCACATCTTTCGGCGGATGCTGAAACAGAAGATTCTCCGCCAGCCGCCGCTCCTGCTCCAGAATCGACGCGAAGCGCTCCAGCTTTTCCGTGTTCACAATCGCCAGGTCCAGGCCGGCCTTCGTGCAGTAATACAGGAAAACAGAGTTCACCACTTCCCGCGCGCCCGGCGGCAAGCCAAAGGAAACATTCGAAATCCCAAGAATCGTGCGAGTATCCGGCAGCGCCTCCTTGATCAGCCGGATGCCTTCCATAGTTTCCACCGCGCCGCCGATATAGTTTACGTCCCCGGTGGCGCAAGGGAACACGAGCGGGTCGAAGACGACGTCTTCGGGCGCGATGCCGTATTTCCCGGTCAGCAATTGGTAGGAGCGCTTGGCGATCGCGAGCTTTCGCTCCCGCGTGAATGCTTGCGCCTGCACGGGATCTTCATCGATGCAGCCGACGACGATGGCCGCGCCATATTCGTGAGCGATGGGTACCACTTTCTCTAATTTCTCTTCGCCATCCTCCAGGTTGATGGAGTTGATGATGGCCTTGCCCTGGCAATACGTCAGCGCCAGCTGCACCGCAGACGGATCGGTCGTATCGATCATCACAGGAGTCTTGATCTTACGGATCAGTTTCTCGTAGAAGACGGGTATATCTTTCTTCTCATCGCGCTCCGTGCTTTGCAGGCACACGTCCACGATGTGCGCCCCGCCCTTCACCTGCCGCCGCGCGATCTCCGTGGCCTCTTCCCACTTCTCTTCGGCGACCATGTTCTTGAACAGCCGCGAACCGATCACGTTGGTTCGCTCGCCTACGAGAAGTGGCCGCGTCTGGTCGTCTGCTTCAATCGTCTCGATGCCGGAATAGATGGCGCGATGAGGCTCCGCCGGCCGCACTCGCGTTTTCTTCCCTTCCACCATCTGTGCGATGGCGCGAATATGCTTTTCGGTGGTGCCGCAGCAGCCGCCCACCAGGTTGAGCCAGCCATGGTTCGCGAACTTTTCGAGCTGCGAAGCCAGCGATGTCGGCGTTTCCAGGTATTTGCCCTCTTCGTCAGGCAATCCCGCGTTCGGATAGCAAGAGACGAATTCACCAGTCAGCGTGCTCAGCGTCCGGATGTGATCGGTCATGAACTCCGGCCCCGTGGCGCAGTTCATGCCGAACGCCAGCGGGTGGGTGTGGCGCAGCGAAGCCCACATCGCCTCGACCGTCTGTCCGGCGAGCATCGTGCCCATCGGCTCGATGGTGACGGAAACGATATACGGAACGGGCGTGCTGATTTCCTGGGACAATTTGTGAATGGCTAGAATCGCTGCCTTGATGTTCCGCGTGTCCTGGCAGGTCTCGATCAGCAACAGATCTGCTCCGCCCTCAACCAGCCCCTTCGCCTGCACGTAGTAGGAATCAAGAAGGCCATTGAAGGTGACCCCGCCGGTTACGGTAATGGCTTTCGTGGTGGGACCCATCGACCCGGCCACGAAGCGCGGCTTGGCCGGACTGGAAAATTCGTCCGCCGCCTGCCGCGCCAGTTCCGCGGCCCGTCGATTCAGCTCGAGAGCGCTAGCCTGCAGCCCGTACTCGCCCAGCACCAAGGGTGTCCCGCCAAAACTGTTGGTCTCAACAATGTCGGAGCCCGCTTCAAAGTACTTGCGGTGAATGTCGAGGACAACGTCGGGCCGCGTGCGCACCAGATTCTCGTTGCAGCCCTCGAGCGCGGCGCCGCCAAAATCCTCTGCGGAAAGGTTGCGCTGCTGCAGCATGGTCCCCATTGCGCCATCCAGGACCAGGATGCGTTCCGCCAGCAGTTCCCGTAGAGCGTTCTCCGATGCCTTCAGATCCCTCATTCCGCCTCGAACCTCGCGCCGCCAAAACGCAGCCCAGAACAGCCCACAGTCGCTCCGAGCGCAGCAAGGAATCTCTCTTCGATTAGGGGAAAGAAGAAAAGGAGATTCCTTACTTCGCGGACTCCGTTCCGAACGACGAGTTTGTGGCAGCTCAACATCTTGCTAGAACTTACCTTCCAGACCAGCTCTATCCACCTTATTTTACGTGGCTTTTCATAACGAATCGAATCCATTGGCCGTGCCGATTCCGGGGCTGAACGGGGCCGTTTGACACCTAAAAAGTGCCCCCATGCCTTTGAAAACAAGTCGTATCCGTCAGTAACAACTCAGGAACATCTGCGCCAAAGGTCCTTGCCCCCTTGCCTGGCTTTCACTACCCTCAAGTACAGTGAGTACCGTGGCTACGAAACGCATGTCATCCAAACTTACTGTCTGTTTGCTCTCGCCGCACCCTCTGGTGCTCAGCGAATTTGAACGCCTGTTGTCCAAGGCATCCCAATTCAAGGTCCTCCCGAAGCAGCTGGAGTCGACTCTGGCGCCGGACCTGCGCAGCCTCGAGCCTCCCAAGGCACAGGTGTATGTGATTGATGCGCACGCGGCCCGCCAGGCTACGGGAGCCTTGCTGACCAATATCCTGGAGCGTTATCCGGACGCCCGCTTGATCGTGGTGGGAGATTCCGTAAACGACGCCACCAGCTTTTCGCTGCTTCGCCTGGGCGTGAAGGGCATCCTGACTTACGCTGAAGCCCGGGACCAGCTTTCCCGTGCGCTGCCTCTCGTCTCGAACGGTGGGTTCTGGGTGCCGCGCTCGGTGCTCTCCGGCTTTGTGGATTCGATCCTCAGCAGCCAGGGCCGCCGGCTAAAGACCGATGCGGTCACCAATTTGAGCCGCCGCGAACAGGAAGTGCTGGATTCGCTGTTGGAGAATTTGTCCAACAAGGAGATCGCCAGCAAGCTGAATATTGCCGAGCGGACGGTGAAGTTTCACGTGTCCAATTTGCTGAACAAGTTCGGCGTTCGCCGGCGTGCGGATCTGATCCTGCTGACGTTTCAGCGCCGCCTGGCCTCCCAGGCCTAACGGGCCGCATTCCTTTTAGAAGGCAAGACTTGGGTTCGTCATTCCGAACGGAGTCCGCGGATTGAGGAATTCTCTTTGTCTTTCAGTCGAAGAAGGTCTGATCGCGTTGCCTGGAATGCAGTCTGAGCATCCTGGGTGAGGAATGAATCGGGGGGTGGCCGCTAATCCCCAAACCTGTAACGGATAATGCACCAAAGCGCCTGCACGCCATCTTTCCAGGTGATCTTCTTTCCTTCTTCATAAGTGCGGCCTGCATAGCTGATCGGCACTTCGTATACCCGCCAGTTGCCTTTGGCCACTTTGGCGGTGATCTCCGGCTCGAAGCCAAAGCGGTCAGACTTGATCTGAATATTCTTCAGCACTTCGCTTCGGAACACCTTATAGCAGGTCTCCATGTCGGTCAGCTTCAGATTCGTGAACATATCCGAAAGCAGGGTGAGGAACTTGTTGGCGACGTAGTGCCAGAAGTAGTGGACGCGCTGCGGCCCGCCAAGAAAGCGCGAGCCAAAGACCACGTCGGCGCGCCCATCGAGGATCGGCTCCAGTAGCTTGGGGTAATCGCGCGGGTCGTATTCGAGATCGGCGTCCTGCACCAGAACAATTACGCCGGTGGCGACGGCAAATCCGCGACGCAGGGCCGCTCCTTTTCCCTGATTCTGGCCCTGGAAGAAGAAACGAATATCTTTCAGAGGGAGCGGGTCGCCGCCATCGTTCGCCGCCGACTGGCCTTCGCCCTTTTCCTGCAGGGCGGCCAGATTTTGCAGTATCTCCCGGGTGCCATCCTTCGAGAAGTCGTCGACGACCACAACTTCCTTGCGGATGTCGGTGTCGAGCACGCGGCGCAGAATCTCAAAGATGGTGTCCTTTTCGTTGTAAACCGGAATGACCACGGAGAGTTTCGGGTCGGTAAGGGCGGTGGGCGTCCGTCGCGCGTGTGCCATATGTATGCATGGGATTGTATAAGGAGGGTTTATCGGCGTAAAGCAAGCGGTGGCAGGAGCCTGCGTTTCCGTCACTCACTGTGGTTAAATAGAATTCCGGTTTGGCGAGTCATGGCGACTTTTTTCGTTGAACAGTTCGGCTGCCGCGCTACGCAGGCGGATGGTGCCGCTATCGAACGGCAGTTGCAGGAACAGGGCTGCGTTGCAGCAGCGGACACGGCTTCTGCGGACTTCGTCGTGCTGAACACCTGCACGGTGACCGCGGCTGCGGACACGCAGGCGCGTGACGCCATTCGCAAAATCCATGCGGCCAATCCCTCCACACGAATCATCGTCACGGGGTGCTATGCGCAACGCGCCCCGGAAGAGCTTGCGGCGTTGCCCGGCGTGACACACGTCGTGGGGAATTCGCATAAGCCGGAAATTCCGGGCTTGCTGAAGACCATTGCTGCGGCTCCGCCGATCCTGCAGCGGGGAGATCCCACCCCGTATCACTCGGCGCCTATTTTGAGCGGGGACATTTTTTCTCTTGCGGATGTGCTGGTGGCTCCGGTGCTCGGAGGAGAAGGGAATCACACTCGGCCGACGCTGAAAATTCAGGATGGCTGTAATTCGCGGTGCTCGTTCTGCGTCATCCCGTTTGTGCGCGGACGCTCGCGCAGCCTTCCAGTGGCGACGGTGCTTGCGGAAATGGAACGGCTCGTGGACTCCGGCTTTCGCGAAATTGTTCTCAGTGGGATCAATCTGGGCACTTATGGGCGGGACCTAGCACCGCACGTAGGATTGTTGGACTTGTTACGACTCATCCTTGACGGAACTTCCGTGGAGCGGCTGCGCATCAGCTCGATCGAGCCGCTGGACGTGACGCAGGATCTGATCCAGTTGTTTGCGGCTAACGATCGCATTGCGCCGCACTTCCACATGCCTCTGCAGTCGGCCAGCAACCGCATTCTTGCTGCCATGCACCGGTGGTATCGCGCCGAACACTACGCTCGACGCGTTGAGCTGATTTGCGAGCAGCTCCCCCATGCGGCGATTGGCGCCGATGTAATTACCGGCTTTCCGGGTGAGACGGAAGAGGAACACGAGGCGACACTGGTATTCATCGAAAAGCGCCCGTTCACGTATCTGCACGTTTTTTCGTATTCGAGCAGGCCGGGCACTCGAGCTGCGGCGCTTCCTGGTCATCTGCCAGGCGGTGTCATCAAGCGTAGAGCGCGCGAGCTGCGGGGCCTTGGAGAAGCGAAAGCGGCTGAGTTTCGCGAGTCTCAGGTTGGGCGGGAGCTGCGCGTCCTGACTTTGCACCGGGACCCGAAAGATGGTTCGAAGGGGACGCCCGCTCTCTCGGAGAACTACCTTACAGTGATGATTCCGGAGGCATTGCCGCACAATCAGTGGCTGACGGTTTCGGTGGCTCGTGCCGAAGGGAAAAAATTGGCGGGCTTGCCGCTTGAAGCCATGGTCCACGCGGGAGGAGCCGTCTAACCGCGCCCATGGTCATACTCGGCATCTCCACGTTGGGACGAAGTTCGGCGGTGGCTCTAATCGACGAGCACTCCGTACTGTTCGCCATCGAAGAGGAAAAACTGAGCCGCCAGGAGGCACCGGACATTCCGAGGCTGGCACTCGAACGTTGTTTGCACGAAAACCACCTGAAGATTTCCGATTGCCGCGCCATTGCACTCGCGGAACGCTTTGCACCGGTTTCGCGCACACGGAAGCGCAAAAGGCGACCCGAGCGCACAGCTCTGCAAGAACAACTGTTCTCGCTTCTTCGCGGGGGCCCGCGGCCCGTTGCTTTTGACCATCATCTTTGCCACGCGGCCAGTACCTACTACACATCCGGCTATGACCGC
>Ga0187772_10001869_pt1 | contig 10215 bp, 11 predicted proteins | sample 0116_SJ02_MP15_2_FD_133137 | JGI IMG/M metagenome (GOLD analysis project Ga0187772, IMG submission 133137) | Tropical peat soil microbial communities from peatlands in Department of Meta, Colombia - 0116_SJ02_MP15_20_MG | ecosystem: Environmental > Terrestrial > Soil > Wetlands > Peat | place... | reverse complement strand
TTCCCCCTGCGGCAGGGCCATTGAGGAGGTGGCTGCAGCTTCCTCCAATTACCTCAGGCTCCCCTACTCGGTAAAGGGGAACGACGTCTCCTACTCCGGCCTCCTCACCGCGTCGAAGCTCCTGACGGACGGCGGAAGATCTTTCTCTGACGTCTCGTACTCGATACAGGAGACCGCGTTCGCGATGGTGACGGAGGTCACTGAAAGGGCCCTGGCCTTCACAGGGAAGAAGGAGGTAATGATAGTTGGAGGTGTAGCAGCAAACAGGCGGCTCAGCGGCATGATGAGCGACATGGCCAGGAGGCACTCTGCAGTCGTCACCATTACCCCCATCGAATACAGCGGTGACTGCGGGGCGCAGATAGCGTGGACGGGGTGGCTCGCCCACAGCTGCGGCATCCAGGTCCCCATCCCGGAGTCGAAGGTGCTGCAGGCTTGGAGGCTCGACCGTGTCGATATCCCCTGGCGTAGCTGAATATTCTCAGGGTCGGCTCCTCTACAGGGGGGCCGAGGCTGACGTGGTTCTGGGGGAGTGGCAGGGGTTGGAGGCCGTGTTCAAGATAAGGAAGCCTCTGACCTATCGGCTGAGAGTCCTGGACGAGGCAATACGGCGCCAGAGGACTGTCCGCGAGGCGGAGATGATACATCTCGCGAAGGATGCGGGGGTCGTCTCTCCATTCCTCTACAACGTTGACATACAATCCTCCACTCTTGTAATGCAATTCGTGAAAGGGGTCCGGGTGAAGGATCAGTTGGCATCCCTATCCGACAGTCAGCTGGACGAGACGTTCTTCGAGTTTGGCCGGGACGTCGCGAGGCTGCATCGCTTCGGCATCATGCATGGCGACCTCACAACTGCAAATGTGGTCAGGAGCGACGGGCAACTCGTCTTCATCGACTTCGGTCTTTCCGTGCGGACGGCGAGACTCGAAGATCAGGCGGTCGACCTGAGGCTCATCAAGGAGACGCTGGTTGGCGCGCACCCCGAAGCATCAGCCAGGGCACTTGACGCACTGAACAAAGGCTATGCTTCCATAATCGGTCCTGCGCGGTCCAGAGCGGTCCTGAAGCAGCTGCAGAACATAGAAAGACGCGGGAGATACGCTCGGGTCGCATGAAACATCCATTTCGCAGGCAACGTTTATCAGCCCAACCCTCAGGACTCGCCTGAAAGATTAGGGCATGGCACGCATTCATTCCCACAGGCATGGGAAGTCCCACCAGACGAGACCACCCAGCAAGAGCATCCCCAACTGGGTCTCGACTACCCCGGACGAAGCAAAGGCTGCGGTCCTCAAGCTCGCCAAGGAGGGGGTAACCCCAAGCAGGATAGGGCAGACACTCCGGGACGACTATGGCATCCCCCTGCTGAAGCCGCTCGTGGGCAAGTCCATCGGCAGAGTCCTCGCAGACGGCAAGGCTGCGCCGAAGGTCCCCCAGGACCTGCAGGACCTCATCGACCGGGCCCAGCGTGTCCAGAAGCACCTTCAGGCTCATAAGAGCGACAGGAAGAATGTTCACTCCCTCGAGCTCGTCGAGGCAAAGATCTACCGTCTCTCAAAGTACTACAAGGAAAAGGGAATCCTCCCGAGCGACTTCAAGTACACGGCCGTCGTCGCCCAGCTGGCGTAGCCAAGGGGCGGGCCTGTGGCCGATCTCGAGGGCCTTCTCACGAGATACAGGTCCTTGGTTCCCGGCCTGGCCAGCCTGATACGGAGCGGCAAAAGGATACTGATCGTCACTCACATCGACGCAGATGGCCTCTGCAGTGGTTCGACGGTGTTCGCCGCCCTCACGCGGAAGGGTGCCAACGCCACGCTGCGTGTCGTCCCGGATCTGGACCCCGTGGCGATCGCAGAACTCGGCGCTCAGAATTTCGGCTTCTACATCTTCACGGATTTGGGTTCTACCCTCATAGAGGAGATTGAAGCAGCGCTCCCCGGGAGGTACATCGCCATCGACCACCACCAGATCTCCGACAAGGACGCAGGGAACCCTTCTGTGGTGAACGCATGGCGTTACGGCTTCGACGGGGGGAACGAGGCCTGCTCCTCCGCGATGGCATACTTCTTCGCGTCTGCCCTCGATCCGACCAACGACGACCTTTCTTCGCTCGCCGTTGTCGGAGCCCTCGCAGACAGGCAGGACTCCGGCCCTGGGAGGTCACTGACCGGGCTCAACAGGGCCGCGATGGAGGACGCTCAGGCCAGAGGGCTACTGACCGTCACAAAAGATCTGATGTTCACGGGAAGAGAAACGAGGCCTATCCACGAGGCCATCGCCCTCACCTCCGCGCCGTTCCTCAAGGGCCTCACGGGGAGCAAGGATGCCGTCCTCGCCGCGCTCCACCAGTCCGGGCTGATCCTGAAGGATGGGGGAACCTGGAGGACGATTTCCTCTCTGTCCCCAGAGGAGAAGATGATGCTGACCGAAGTGATTGCGAGCACCCTGGGGCCCGGCGACGGCGCATCTGAGGCCGTGTCGAGCCTCGTAGGGGAGGCGTACACCTTCCAGTTCGAGGATTCCTTCACTCCACTGAGGGACGCCCGGGAGTTCGGGACCCTTCTGAACGCGTGCGGTCGGATGGGGGCTGCTGGAACGGGGATTTCGATCTGCCTCGGTGATCGGACCGAGGCGCTGAAGGCGGCGATGAAGACGCTTGCCGACTACAGGTCAGGGATAAACAGGGCACTCGAGGCACTGACTTCAGAGCCATCTCGTTTGGAGCAGCATGGAATCGTAATCCTGGTCAGGGGAGAAGGAATCGTGGACGAAAAGCTTCTAGGGCCGGTAATCTCTATCCTCACGTCTTCTCCGGAGTTCAAAGACAAGGTGGTCGTCGGGAGGGCAGAGAGCAGGGATTCAAATCTGAAGATATCATCCAGGGTCGGGGACGCCTTTCCTGGGAAGGTAAACCTGGGGGTCGTCATGCGCGAAGCGGCCGAGGCCGTCGAGGGGGTGGGGGGCGGCCACGCCAAGGCAGCAGGTGCCAAGATTCCTTCGTCAAAGGCCGAACACTTCTCCAAAATGGTATTGGAAAGAGTCTCGGCTTGAAGGCAAGTGCAACCCTGACGGTCAGACTTTCTGGTGCGGCTGAGGGGAAGAGCCTGTATGCTGTGCTCAGGCCTGACAACGAAGGCCTCCCCCGGGGGATGAACCTCTCGATGTCGGTCAGGGACAAGATCCTCCAACTGGTGATCTCGGCCGGCTCTCCGTCCGCCTCCCTGTCCACCGCCCTCGCCCTCCTGCGTGACATTACCCTCTTCCAAGAGGTATGGCTTTTATCGCGTCAGAAGGGAGGCAGGGTCCAGAGGACCTGATCTGGAATGATGGACGTCAGGCTGATCCGAGAGAACCCCGAAGCTGTCGTAGCGAGCCTGAAGCGCCGGGGCGCAGTAGACAAGGTCCCTCTGGTGAGCGTCGCGACCAAGGCGGACTCCGACTGGCGGAAGTACAAGACGGAGGTGGACAGGCTGAGACACAGGCAGAACGAACTCACCGCCGAAGTGGCGGCGTTGAAGAAGAAGGGGTCGCCCATCGAGGACAAGCTGCGGGAGGTCAAGGACATTCCCCAGAAGATCAGGGACCTGGAAGCGAAGTCCTCAGAATCGAGCACGAAGCTGAACAGTGCGCTCATGAGCCTCCCGAACATCCTGCACGAGAGCGTCCCCACGGGCAAGGACGAGAGCGAAAGCGTGACGATCAGGACCTGGGGGGAGCGGCCTGACTTTGGCTTCCACCCCAAGGACCACATCGACCTGCTTACAGCCCTCGACATGGTGGATATGGAGCGGGGCGCGAAGGTCGCCGGGGCACGTTTCTTCTTTCTGAAGGGAGACGCGGTCAAGCTAGAGCACGCCATCATGCAGTTCGCACTGGACCTTCTGCGCTCCAGGGGGTACACGGCCGTCGAGCCTCCGTTCATGCTCAACCGGGAGTCCTACGAAGGTGTCGTCAACCTAGAGGACTTCGGGCCGGTAATCTACAAGATTGAGGGGGAGGACCTGCACCTGATTGCCACCTCGGAGCACCCTCTCGTATCCATGCATATGGACGAGATACTCGAGGCTTCTAAGCTCCCCATCAAGTATTGCGGCTTCAGCCCCTGCTTCAGGGTGGAGGCCGGGGCCCACGGGAAGGACACCAAGGGCATATTCAGGGTCCACCAGTTCTACAAAGTGGAGCAGGTGGTCTTCAGCAAGCCCGAGCAGAGCTGGAGGCTTCACGAGGAGCTCATCGGGAACGCTGAAGAGATCTACAGGGCATTGGGGATACCGTACAGGGTCGTCGCGCTCTGCAGCGGGGACACCGGCTTCATGTCTGCAAAGACCTACGACCTTGAAGCTTGGCTCCCCGGCCAGGGCAAGTACAGGGAAATGGCATCTGCCAGCAACATAACAGACTTCCAGTCTAGACGTCTTCGCGTCCGCTATCGCGAGAAACAGAGCGACCCCACCGTTCTTGTGCACACCCTGAACTCCACAGCTGTCGTCACTAGGACTCTTGTGGCCATGGTCGAGAACTTCCAGCAGAGGGACGGCTCTGTGAAGATACCGAAGGCGCTCGCGCCCTACATGGCCGGCATCGCCGGGCTGCAGAAGCGCTGAGGTTAAATGCCCGCGCCGAACGGGGCGCCTTTACTTGCCAAAGAAAGTAGCGAAGGTACGGGACAAGTGGAAGCTGAAGCAGTGGGTCACTGTCACCGCATCACCATCGTTCGGAAACGCCCCCATAGCGCGCATTCCTCTTACAGACGTTCTAAAGCCCGAGGGAAGGGTCATAGAGACAACCCTCTACGACATACTGAAGCAGGACCCTCAGCACTATGCGTTCAAGCTCTTCTTCCAGGTCGACAGGGTCGAGGGAGAGACGGCCTACACGGTGTTCAAGGGGCACGAATACTCCCGGGAGTTCCTCAGGAGCCTGATACGCCGGGGCTCATCCATGTCAGACTTCATCCGAGACTACACCACCAAGGACGGCTACGTTGTTAGGGTCTACTGCACCGCCCTCTCTCAGGGAAAGATGAACAGCTCCAAGAAGCACGACCTGCGGCTGATCATGGACACCGTGATCAGGGAGAAGGCGTCCGGCATGAACTACGAAGGCTTCGTGCAGGAGCTGGTCCTGCAGAAGGTCGCCTCCGACGTCTACAATGAAGCCAAGAAGGTGACGCACCTCAGGCACGTGGGGGTGAGGAAGAGCAAGCTGATATCACGGCCTGAGCCAAAGAAGGCTGAGCCTTTAGCCCCTCTGGCCGCTTGAGACTATCTTTACGATGTCCCTGTTCCTGAGCAAGTGATCCGAGCCGAGCCTTTTCCCAGTCCTCGCATCGATGGCATACAGGAACGTCTCTGCCAGCTCGCTGTGAACCGTTCTCGCCAGGTCCAATGCCGTGGACCCCCCCTTCATGACGAACGCGTCGGGGAGAACTCGGCCGTCCTTGTCCGACAGTCGCGCCTCGTCTTCGACCGGGAAAACAACTATCGCGCTTAGCAGGTCGAAGAAGGCCTCGTTGATAGCATCCTGGACCCCTGTCCCTCCGTAAACCTTCATCACCTTCTCTTCTACCATCCGGAGGGCGTTGCTCTGGGCCGGGCTGAGCTTCTGGGGATCCCTGACACTGAAATTCGGATCCCCAGGCGTGTACGCCACTAGGCCGTGCACCGCTGCTTTTCTCAGGAGCAGCTCCGCCTCCGATGCGCACGGAACGATCCTCCTCCCCGTCTTTCGAAGCACCTCGACGTTTGCCGGGGACGAGGGAAGGTCGGCCTTGTTCGCCGCGACGAGGGAAGGTTTGGTGAGCTTCCTGGTCTCAACCACGAATTGCATTATCTGTTCATCTGTCCAAGCGGTCGGCTTCTCAGTCCTCAGGTGCAGACGAAGCACCACCTGCTCGACGTCTGCGAAGGTGACGGAGAGCCCCGAAAGCCTATCCGCCAGATGCTCCACTATCTTCCCACCGGTCTGCTCCAGGGACCTCGTTGCCTTCTCCCAGTCTTTCTTGATGATGCCGAACATCCACAGGTCGAACTCGTGCTCGACCATGGCTATGTCCCCCACAGGGTCGTGGGTTCCCGGCGGGACCTTCCTCCCTTCCGAGTCTGTGGAGCCCGAGGCGTCAACGACCTGAATCAGGGCATCTGCCTGCCTCACGTCGTCTAGGAACTGGTTCCCCAGCCCTTTGCCCTTCGATGCCCCCTCTACCAATCCTGCGACGTCGACAATCTTCACAGGTATGAGTCTGATGCCGTTTACGCAGGCCGAGTTCTTCGGGTTGTCGGTGACCCCCATTTCCTTGCAAACGCACTGTGTCTTGAGGTGGGCAACCCCTATGTTCGGCTGGATGGTCGTGAAGGGGTAGTCCGCGATTGGAACGTCCTTCAGGGTGGCTGCGGCGAAAAACGTCGATTTCCCGACATTAGGTTTGCCGACGACTCCCACGAGCACGACCCGCCCAAAACTCAGGCCCGTTATAACCGTCTCATTGGACGACTCCGCCGTTGGTCAGGGTCTGTGTGATCGGCGGAGGGTCTGCGGGCGAAGAAGCAGCATTCGAGGCCGACCAGGAGGGGGCAGAAGTCACCATTGTCGAGCGGCAGCCTGCGGCAGACCCGCCATGGAAGACCTGGCCGGAACTGATCTCTCCGTCTTTAGCGAAAGGGGAGCTCTTTCGCGGTCGGAGGAAACCATCTGTGAATGTGCTCACGACGGAGGCGAAGAGCGCGGGCCCGAACTCCGTGCCAGTCTGCAACGGCGCCGCTCTCAGATTCGATTCCATCGTCCTCGCCACCGGCAGCCGGTTCAGGCCGGTTCCGTTCCAGGGGGCCAGGAAGCCTGGGGTGCTCATTCTGGATGGGGCAGAGAAGTACCAAGAGCTGGGCCGTGCCTGCCGCAGTATGGGCCAGGCTGTCGTTGTGGGGGAGGGGTATCGAGGCCTCGAGGTTGCTGACAGGCTGTGCGACTCCGGGGTCAAGGTCCTCCTTGTCGTTTCATGCTGGCAGTATGAAGCTCCCTCCCCGATGGCTTTCGATGTGATTGAGGATGCCGCACGAGAGAGGGGCGTCGAAGTCCAGCGAGGGAGGGTGTCGAAGGCAGTCGGGAGCGGCAGGGTCGAAGCAGTAGTGGTCGGCGGCGACGTCATCCCCTGCCACACTGTCATGGTCGTCCCGCTTCGCGCGCCGAATCCTCTCCCCTCCTCCCTGAGGCTCGGGAACATGGGGGCAGTCGAAGTCGACGGGGCAATGAGGTCAAGCGAGCATTCTGTGTTCGCCGCCGGTGGCTGCGCCGAATTGAAGAGCGACCTCTTGGGTTCTGGGACCCTCGCGGCAGAGCCGTTTCTATCCGGAAGAATCGCCGGTTCGAACTCCGTGGGGTCAACCCGCTCGATCGGTGGATGGAGGATAGACGAGCTGCATCTATTCGGACTCCGGTGGTCTCGAATTGGAAGGCGAGGTGGTCCCGCGGTCGCGTACGGGAATAGAGCGGATACGGTCAGCCGGCGCTGGGGACCGGATTCGGCGTGCATCATCATGCACGAGAGGTTCAGTGAAAGAGTGGTCGGAGTGGAGTCGATCCAACCTTCTGAGTCCGCACCCGCGGGGCTGCCGCCCCTGTCCGCCGGAGTCAGCCTCGAAGCCCTCGCCTACGGATTAGGTTTAAGCGATATATCGCAGATTTCTGAGACCGCTAGGCTGGGGTTGCGAAAGTGGCGAAAGTCCTGATCTGTGACCACGTAGAAGTGGAGAAACTCTCCCTCGGCCCTGGTGTGGTCGTTGACTACAAGCCCGCGATAACGAAGGAAGAGCTCCTCGCCGCAGCAGGCGAGTACGACGCGTTCATCGTCCGGAGCAGGACGAAGATAGACCGTGCCGTCCTAGACAAAGCGACCAGACTGAAGCTCGTCGCGAGGCCCGGCACGGGCCTGGACAACATAGACGTAGAGTACGCGAAGTCCAAGGGGGTCACCGTGGTCAACAGCCCGGAGTCCCTGGTAGAAGCGGTGGCTGAACATGTGGTACTTCTGATGCTGGCACTCAGCAGAAAACTGGTGGTGGCCGATGCTGGAACCAGGGCAGGGAGGTGGGAGAAGAACGCACTCGTGGGAAGGGAGCTGAAAGGGAAGGTGCTGGGGATTATCGGCCTCGGGAGAATCGGGAAGCGCATCGCGGAGGTATCCAAGACTCTCGGCATGTCGGTCCTGTTCTACGACGTGATTTCAATCCCGCCGGAGGTCGTTGGCCCCCTCGGCGCCAAAGTGGTCGGTCTTGACGAACTCTTCGAGAGCTCGGACTACATCACGCTTCACGTCCCCATGACGCCAGACACCGCCCATATGATTAGCGCCCAGAGGCTTGGTCAGATGAAGAAGACGGCCTTCCTCATCAACGCTTCGAGAGGGGGTGTCATCGATGAGGCGGCCCTTGCTGCCGCCCTCCAGAACGGCGTCATCGCCGGGGCCGCGCTCGACGTATTCGAAAAGGAGCCACCTTCAGGTCCCATACTCACGGCCCCGAACACGATCCTCACGCCTCACATAGGAGGGCAGACGGAGGAGGCCCAGACCAATGCTATCGTCGTCGTGGGGGAGAAGGTCCGGGACTTCTTCTCATCCGGCTAGAAATTCCAAGAACGTTTATTTGCCGACTGAAAACGAGGCGCTTCGATGCCCATGTATACCCAGATCTCCAAGACATGGCAAGACATCTTCCATCAGAAGGGAGGGGACATGAGGACCCGGGCGGTGGAGCTGAGGAAGCAGCCGGCGATGCTGAGGGTTGAAAGGCCTTGGAGACTCGACAGGGCGAGGGCACTGGGCTATAAGGCAAAGGAAGGCGTGGTGGTCATCCGGATGCGTGTCTCGAGAGGAGGGATGCGGAAGCAGCGCCCGACCTCTGGGAGGAGGCCGAAGCACATGGGTGTGCTAAAGATCAAGTCGGCGGTGTCTTCCCAGAAAGTAGCGGAGAGGAGGGCCGCTGAAAGGCACCCCAACATGAGGCTCCTGGGCTCCTACCCTGTCTGGGAGGATGGCATCCACGCTTGGTACGAGTGTATCCTGGTCGACCCGATGCACCCTGCAATCAGGAAAGACTACAACTACAGGCGGACACTCGGGATCGTCAGATAGACTATCTCTTCATCTCGCTGCTGTGGCCGGGGAATATCTTCGAGTTGGGGTCCACGTATGACTTCGCCACGTTGACCGCAAGGGCCGCCTGTGCGTAGCCGGTGGCGATGAGGTTCAACTTCACGCCGTCCAGAGGCCCCGCGATGTCGCCCGCGACGTAGACCCCAGGTATGTTGGTCTCCATCTTCCCGTTGACCCTGATCTCCCTGCCGTCTATCTGCAGCCCCCAATCTTTGATGGGCCCCAGGTCGGCCCTGAACCCGATGTTTACGAGGATGGCGTCCACGTCCAGCGTCTCTTCCGCCTGTGTCCTGTTATCGAAGATGACAGCCTTGCTGAGTTTGGTTCCGTCCCCGCTTACGCTTCTTACTTCATAGAAGAGCCTGACGTCGACGTTCGAGTTCTTGAGCGCTATGACGCTCCCCTCGTGCGCTCTGAAGACGTCTCTCCTGTGGACCAATGTAATCCTCTTCGCGATGTCCTTGATGTTGAGCGCCCAGTCGACAGCCGAATCTCCTCCCCCAACGATCAGAAGATTCTTGTCCCTGAACATGGTCCTGTCCTTGACAAAGTAATAGACTCCGTTCCCCTCGTAATCGGAGGCTCCCTTCGCCTCAAGCTTGTTTGGGGAGAACGCGCCGACGCCAGCCGCCACGAGGACCGCCTTCGAAAGGTGCTTGGTCCCCTTGTCTGTCGTCAGCTCGAAGATCCCGTCTGTCCTGCGCAAAGTCGTTACACGCTCACCGAAGACCACCGTCGGGTTGTACTGGAACGCCTGATCCACCAGGTTCTTCACCAGGTCCTTGGCGAGTATCTTGGAGTATCCTGGGACGTCAAAGATGTACTTCTCGGGATAGAGGACCGCAACCTGACCCCCGGGCTCCTCAAGGGCGTCGACTATCTTGGTCTTCATCTGCCTTAGGCCCGCATAGAAAGTCGCGAAAAGGCCCGTCGGACCCGCCCCTATGATGGTCAGGTCGTAGACATCGCTGGACATGGGTTTTCCGGCTGGCCATCTGCAAATGGCGTATAAGGGTTCGCGAGTTCAGGCGAGCCCCGACGCCACCGGGTCCCTGGGCTTCAGTATC
>Ga0187772_10001868_pt1 | contig 10215 bp, 10 predicted proteins | sample 0116_SJ02_MP15_2_FD_133137 | JGI IMG/M metagenome (GOLD analysis project Ga0187772, IMG submission 133137) | Tropical peat soil microbial communities from peatlands in Department of Meta, Colombia - 0116_SJ02_MP15_20_MG | ecosystem: Environmental > Terrestrial > Soil > Wetlands > Peat | place... | reverse complement strand
GCGGGGACGTACACTTCAATTTCGACCTGAGCCGACTGGCCCGCTGGAAGAGACTGGACCCTGAACGATGGGGTGAGCACGCTGACCCCGGGAGCGGAGACAGTTAGTGAAACGCTAGAGGCGTTGCCAGTCCCTGTGTTGGTGACGGTAAGGGGGACGTCGTCGAGCCCTCCGGCCGACAGAGAGGCCTGGGGGGTGCTGAACTGGAGCTGGGGTACTCCTTCGACGTAGGCTGACACCGTGAAATTCTCATTGAGGACAAGCCCGGCCCCGGGGTACATCCAGAGTTCGAGAGTGAAGTTGTGTAGGCCCAGCGAGAGGGTCGGTGAAAGGAAGATGCCATCGAAGGTCAACTGGAAGACAGAATCGGTTGCAACGCTGCCCGAGGTAGTGGCAAAGGTCTCGTTTGTGCCGTCGTACAATGAGAACCCATTCGGTAGGGTCAGGAGCCCTTGGATGCTCGAGGCTCCTTCGGGATAGACATACTGGAATGTCACCGTCAAGGGGACGTTCGTGTCTCCTGGCGAGGCGCCTGTGGGGCTCCCTGGAGTCCCCCATGAAGTGTTGATGTCGCGAGCGACGTAGTTCAGCACGTTGGCCCCCGACGCAGCGGGGACTCCGGTCAGGATGCCTGAAGCGACGAGAAGAGCCAGCGCGGTCAACGCCAGGGCCTTGGCCCTCAATTCAAGACCTCCTCCCTCTCGATCTCCCCGTCCCTGATGGCGATGAGCCTTCCTGCCTTGTGGGCCACGTCGGGGTTGTGGGTGATTATCACCACGGTCTTCCCTAACTCTGCGTTTAGCTGACGCATGAACTCCATCATGACCTCCGTGTTCTTGGTGTCCAGGTTCCCCGTGGGCTCGTCTGCGAGGATTATGGCGGGGTCGTTCGCCAGGGCCCTTGCTACCGCCACTCTCTGCCTCTCCCCTCCGCTTAGCTTGTTGACGTTCCTGTCCGCCTTGGCGCCGAGTCCGAACCTGCCGAGCAGGGCCATGGCCCTTTGTCTCCTTACCTCCTTCGGTACTCCCTCTATCAGGAGGGGGAGCTCCACGTTCTCCTCAGCTGACATCCTAGAAAGCAGGTTGAAGTCCTGAAAGACGAAGCCTAGCTTGCGGTTCCTGACCTTCGCCAGGTCGGCGTTCGAGAGCTCGGACACGTCTATCCCGTCGATGTAGACTCTGCCCGATGTTGGGCGGTCCAGTGCCCCGAGGAGGTTTAGGAGGGTCGTCTTCCCCGAGCCTGAAGGACCGATTATGGCTACGAACTCCCCCTTCTTCACGTCGAAATTGACGTTGTGGAGTGCCACTGTCGAGGTGGTGCCTGAACCGTACCGCTTCCCCAAGTCCACGGCCTGAATGGACTTGGCCGTGATGTCAGGCGCGCCATGGGAGCTCGTAATTCCACCCTAAGCGGGAGGTGAATATGGAGGGGGGGTTGCGGGAGTCGCCCTTGGACGAATAAAGATAGAGAAGATCTCCAGCAGCAGCCCTGCTCCCACAAGAAGGATGCCCGCCAGAGACTCGAGAGCGGCGGTTGTTACCCTGCTTGTGCCGGCGAAAGCCCCTCCGGCCACCCTGGTGAAGTTGCCCGGGAATGTGCCCCCGGTGAAGTTGAATGTCCCGGTGAAGGTACGAGTGAACGTGGTAACAGGGGTGGTGGTTCCGGTCACGAACCTCAGATTCGGGTTTCCGATTACGACCAGGACGAGCCCCACAGCGATAAGAACGATGCTGCCCACGGCCAGCTTGCTTACCATTACCTATCGTGCCGAGTCTCGAAGATGAATTATTATCGAATTTCCATAATCGTTCCCTAATCATTATCGATTTCGTCCATGATTGAGACGCCCTGGCAGGACTTCTAAGCCTCAGGAGAGAAGTGGCAGGGGCCGCGTCCGACCCGAGCTTCGTCTCAGAGCGCGTTCATCGCGGGGGAGGGAAGGACATCTCCAGCTCCCCCTTCTCCTCTTCGGAAAGCCTCCAATCGATCGAGCCGAGGTCATCTCTAACATGCGCAGCTAAGGACGCCCTCGGAATCGGGAAGACGTTCTCCTTCGCGAGCAGCCAGTTGAGTGCCACCTGGGAGGGAGTCTTGCCATGGCGAGCTCCAATCTCCTTAAGCTTCGGATTAGTGGTGAGCTTTCCGTGACCTAGAGGGAAGTATGCGAGGAGCACGACGCCCTCCCTATCGCAGAACGGGAGTATCTCTTTCTCCATACGCCTGTCTGCAAGGTGGTACGGCATCTGGATCGAGGCAATGCGGTGCTTCTTCATCGCCTTGTTCGCTGCGAGAGTCTGTTTGAGAGAGAAGTTCGACACGCCTACGAACCGTGTCAGGCCCCTGTCGACCATCTCTTCCAGGGCCCCCATCGTCTCTTCGATGGGCACGAAGGGGCTGGGCTGGTGAATCTGGTAGAGGTCCACGTAGCTGAGTCGAAGAACCTTCAGGCTTCTTTCGAGGGCCTTGATCAGGGCCCTGCGCCGCAGATGGAGGAACATTACCTTCGTGGCGATAAAGAGGTCTTCCCTATCGCGCCCGGCTATCGCTCTGGCCACGAGCGGCTCGGAGTTGTATATCTCGGCTGTGTCGATCAGGGTGATGCCGTCGTCGAGGCCTGCCTTGAGCGCTTCGACCTTGGAAGCTGCGCCCCCTCTGCTCCCGAGCCTCGCCTTGATGATCCATGGGAAGTCGTAGTAGGTGCCCATCCCCAAGGCGCTAACCTGTCTTCCGGTCCGGCCGAAGTGCTTGAGTTCCATTTCTGGTCAGCTGATGCTCTGGGGCCTTAAATGGGCTTCTGTTGCCTCCAAAAAGTCCTATTGCTGCTCCGACTGACCGACTTGGCTTCGCCACGAGACTCTCAAGCTCACGAACAGACCCACAGTGGTCTCGACGACCAAAAGGAACGCATATTAGGCTAGTTCAACGCCATGCTGATGGCGTTTGGGATGAGCGGGACATGAGGATACTTGAGCAGCTCCCGACTAGGTGTTCGTGCCCAGTCTGTCATCAGGGCTGCCTCTGCGGGGACTGCTCTGGGTGTTCAAACGCAACCCTGGACAGAATGATACTCAGAAATGCGAAGAGGCTCTCGGTCATAGCCTGCGTCATCCTGTTCGTGGGGGGTTTCGTCTTCTTCGTCCCGGTGGTCGCGATGGGAGCAACTCCGACCATTACCGAGGCCGTTTCGGTCAGGCTGCAGCCCGCAGGGGGCACGGCTCTGCCCATGGGCTCCATCGCCTTCTGCTTGTTTGGTCACGGGGCCGTGCTGGTTGACGGGAGCTATTACCCATCGATAGCGCAGAACCAGAGCTCCCGGCGCGCGTGCAGGTAATCGTGCTCCCCGCCCGATTGTGGGCGCCCGAGCTGCAACTGACCGTTTATGTGCGCTGAGTGTTGCTAGGAAGGTTGCAACCAGAAAGACCGTCCTTCCGTCCTGGACCTTAGCCAACCGGGGGTGGCTCCTGTCACCCAGAAGGTGATCGTCATGGTGCCCTGGCGGGGGAAGGACCATAGCCGAAGTCTGAATTGGAAATCCATCACCGTTATTATGAAAGCGTGTGATTGAGCTGAACGTGAGGTTCAACGACCGATGCATGACATCCGGAGGAGCCTTCTCACTGCCGCCGTAGTCGCTTTGGCAAGTGGCTCTACAATCGTTGTAACCAAATACAGTTCACCGAGTCGGAGCCTGAAGAATTCAGGGGCGAATTACATGCGGAAGTGGTCGGACACTACGACGGGATCGGTAGTGAGCCCCGGCCGGACAAAAGGTGCATGGGGGCTGCGGGAGTTCGGTCATTGATAGACGTGCTTGGTTACCTTTGGCTGCTATGGCTGCTTCCCGCTCCGTGCCTTGTGTACTTCTTCATCAGCTTCGTCAGAGAGAATCAGAAGCTCATCAACAAGGACCTGAGCGAACCTATTCCGAGGGACACCCGGATAATTTTCCAGATAACGACGAGGCATTGTCCGCTCATAGTCCAGGAAACCGTCAATCGGGTCATCGAGGTCGCCAGGGAGACGGGGTATGCCAACTACAGGATAGACGTGGTTACGGACAGGGAAGCGGTGGTTCGCCGAGCAAACATGATAGTCGTCCCCCAAGCGTATCAGACGAAGAACCGCGCCAAGTTCAAGTCGCGCTCATTGCACTTCGCAGTTGAATACAGGCGGCTGCGACAGGACAACACAAAGGACGCCTGGATCCTGCACCTGGACGAGGAGAGCTTCATCACGAATCAAACGTTGATCTCTATCCTGAAGTACTTGGGCGGGCCAGAACCGGCGCTCGTCTCCGAAGGTCCGATAATCTATCCCAACAAGATGTTCGATCTCGGCATCACTCGCTATTCCGAATCGCTGAGGCCGTACACCTGCTACAGCTGCGTGTCGCAGATGACCGGCAGCGTGCCGACAAACATGCACGGGTCGAACCTCCTCGTCCGTGCAGACGTTGAAGACTCGGTCGGCTGGGATTTCAGCGGGATCGGAGCTTCGGAAGATCAGAGATTCGGGCACGAGGTCTGGCGAAAGATGGGCAGCGTCTTCGGCTGGCACGGCGGTCTCCTCGAAGAACAGCCGCCCTTCACTGTATCAGACCTAATCAACCAACGGCGGAGGTGGCTGATCGGGAATCTAGAAAACGCGCGGGTTGGAAAGTTGCCATGGGGGAAGAAGTTGAATTCCTTCGTGCAATCGGCCTCTTGGATCGCAGGTTTCCCAGCCGGCATAGCCACTATGTTGGCATTCGTTCTCCCACAAAACATTCCACTCTGGCTGCACGTACTGCTATTCGGATCTACCTTTCTTTGGTTGCTTTCTTATCAGATCGGCCTGGAACGCAACATCCAACCATTTCATTTCTCACGATTGCGAAAAATCAAGGAGCACGTGACCGTGCTGATACTGACTGTACCACTTGGTCTGATTGAGACGTATGCGGCATTCACGGCTCCGCTCCACCTGAGAGGGTGGGTCTGGGTATCCACCCCGAAGAGCAAGAGCGATTACTACGTCTGGGCAGGGGGAAATCTCTCGCGTTAGGATTGGAATCCGTCCGCCCCGTATCTCCTAGTCCTCAAGTAATCTTCGAGGAGAACGAAAGACAGGAAGCTGGCAAGGGTCGCGAGACCAAGAAAGGGGGCGACACCGAGAAGAACAGAGTTCCATGACGTCGCGAGGAGAGCCCACCCCATGTTCATCACGACCAAAGCATTGGCAGCCGTGACGAACACTAAGAAGAAGACCCTTTCCAGCATGTCTAGCTTGGTCATCACGTCGCTTCCAGCTCTCCGCTTTAGGGGATGTCTTCGATAGTTACGCCTTCTGAATCAGAGACCAACCGCCGTGAATTTCGAAACGTGTTCAATGCAGATGTTTGTGTGGTTCTTGGTTAGCAAATGACCCGGGGCCTGGACGTCCGCCGACATGGTATTCCGGTTGAGGCAGATACGGGTAATTGAAGGTCATTCAACCAGACGGAGGTCACAAGGAGCATCCGCCAGGTATGCGCCGCGACCCCCTTCTACGGGCGAACGGCCAATCACGACAGCGTACCGAGGACAACACTCACTGTTGTGTACACCCCAGACCTAACAATGCCTAGCTGCACAGTCTGCCCCGCGACGGTGTTATCTTCTAGGTAGCTCGCGAGGGTGTCGGAGTCCACGACCTTCACGCCGTTGACAGATACAATGATGTCGCCTCCAACGATGTAGTTCTGCCCTTCGATGGTCACAGTCTCCGTCCCTCCCCGAACTCCAGCCTTGTCAGCCGGCCCACCGCTCACGACGGACTGTACGAGGACTCCGTAGGTCACGTTCGAACCGGTAGCCTGCGCCAGTTCGTAGCTCATATCAGCGGTCGATGTGATGCCGAGACTGGGGTGGAGGCCATAGGTCCCGGCCGTAACGAGCGATGAAAGCTCGCGGGCCAGCGTGCTTGCAGGTATCGCGAACCCAAGCCCCTCAGAGTTGCTGACAGCCGCCGTCGTGATGCCAATCACCCCCCCACTTGAGTCGAGAAGGGGCCCACCCGAGTTACCGGGGTTAATGGCGGCGCTGAACTGGATCACACCTGGGATCGTGACGGGGGTGCTGGTCGACTCTGTGATTGTCCTGCCTGTCTGGCTTACTATGCCTACTGTCATAGACCCAGATAGTCCAAATGGGCTGCCGATGGCGTAGACCGTCTCTCCCACGGTCACCGCGTCGGTCGAGCTCAGGACCTCCAGCGGGTGGAACTCCGAATTGGGAGCGGCCACTGACAAAACGGCCAGGTCCCTGTAGCCATCGGTGCCTCTTACCGAAGCAGTATAGGAGTTCCCGTCTGCGAAAGTTACTGTTAAGTTCGAGACGCCGTTCACCACGTGATCGTTGGTAACTATGTACGAAGAGTTCTGATACGAGACGACGAAGCCTGACCCCTGCACGCTCGCGACCGAAGTCTCCTGGCCGAAGAAGGTGTTCTGGGTAACGATCTCATAGCCCAAGACCGTCACGACGCTCTTGCTGTAACTTGAATAGATCTCTTCCGGGGATGCCGCTGTCAGGCTTAGGTTGGACGTAGGGGCCGAAGCCAAGAGGGACTGAAGGTTCGTGTTAGCCTGCTCGAGGCTTGTGACCTGCGAGTGCAAGGCACTCAACTCCGAAGACAGGCCTCCGCTCGGCCCCGTCGCCATGATTTCGTAGTAGGCACCAGCGACGACGATTAACAGTGCCACGAGAACGAGGCTGATCACGCCCCATCTAGGTCTCGAAGGCTCCGTCTTCATGTGGCCGATTCAACCTCGGGTCTATTTAGTGAATTTCCGAAATTGTTCCTGAATCGTTAGAGAATCCTTCCTTATCGTCGCAAAGAATACTGTCGTCGCGGTTATGCTCTGACTGGTCGTCGGCAGACGCGCAGCCAGCTCATTGCAGGAAGGGGGGATTCAAAACTAAATAGCCGAAACCGAGCGCTGAAGAATGTGAGAAGACCCCGGAGGCGAATCAGTGGCGCCGGCTGGATCGCCGTGCTTTTGTGCCTGGCCTTTGGGGTGGCATCAATCGTAGCGAACACCTTCCCACTCACAAAGGAGGGAATCAAGGGCCTCCCGACGCTCGCCGGTTCCAATGAGCCCCCGATTTCTGGCTTTTCGCCTCGGATGATGCCGTCAGGGCGTCAGGCGCAGCCCGTCTCTTCGACGTCGTCGTATGACGAGCAAGTCGGATTGACGTTCACGCAGGACTTCACGTCCATTGAATACAACGTCACAGGCGTTGAGCAGACGGACCCAATCCTGGGGGACGGTCCCGCCTATCTTCTCAGCGGCGTCTCTAACCTGGGCTACTGGTACCAGGTTGGCCTATCGTGGGACTGGGCGCCCGGGCAGAATCCAGGGACTGGTTTCAACATGAACTACGAGGTCTATGACGCCTCGGGAAATTCAGTCTTCCCCTCGGGCGGGCAGGGGGGACTCGCGGCGCTCTCAGGTTCGGTCAATGCCGGTGACACCATTTCCATTGACCTCTACTTCTCGGGCAACAACCAGAGCGTGACGATGCTGGCGAAGGACACGAGCACCGGGGCGGTGGCGTCCGAAACCTACTCGAGCATGGGAGCTACCTACTTCAAGGGTCTCCCGGGTTCAACTTCAGACCAGAACGGTTACTTCACTGGATTGATGACAGAGTGGTATCACAGTGCTCCGTACTATGCAAACGAGGCGGAGGTCGTCTACTCCAACAACGCCTTCGCGCTGTCTTCGGCATGGATGTGGATTGACGAGTTCAACCCGAGCACCTCTCAGGGCGTCTTCTTCGCGAACACCTCTGCACCAGTCTCCTTCAGCAATCCCACGAGGCTCTTGGAGTTCTCGTTCAATGGGACCACCGAGTATGCCGAAGCGCACAGGTTCGTCACAGGCTCCCTGAGCAGCTCGACACCCATACCGGCGGGCGTCCCGCTGACCCTTTCATACGCCGTTCGCGGTCGGTCCGGATACGCCCCTCCGACGCTCACCTACATTTCGAACGGGACTTCGAACACGACCCCCTTGACGGGATCGCCGACGATCTACGAGGCCGACCCTGGGACGGGCTGGAACGTCTCGCTGTCCCTGAACGGGTCCACCTCGAGCGAGAGGTGGGAGACCGGGCAACAGGCTTCCGGCCTTGCCAGCTCTTCCTTGACGGACCTGTTCGTCTATTTCAGTCAGAGGCAGGTAGTCTTCGTCTTCTCGATTTCGGGGGGTGGGTCAGGTTTCTCCCCTCCCACGATAAAATACACCTCCTTCGGATCGTCGGCGACGGCGGCAGCCGGCACTGGAGTGTGGGCCGACTCAGGCTCGAGGTACCAGTACCAGGGCGTACTCTCGGGCTCGGTGCCCGGAGAAAGATGGTATACCAAACAGGCGGGTACCATAGGCTCGTCGGGGATGATAAGCGCGACCTACTATCATCAATATCTAGTCAACTTCGACATCTCCTTCAAGAACACCGGGGTACTTCCCGGCATCGCCCTAAGCTCTAGGTCGGCGGGGCAATCCTACACCGCGACGCTTGTACCCGGGACGAATAACGAGTGGCTCGATCCGGGGGCCGATTACTCGGTACCGCCGTCAATCTCACAGGGAAGTGGTGACAGGCTGATCACCAGCGGAAACGTGACGGGGAAAGTCTCCGCAAGTCTAATCGTCGGTCTCGTGTACGAGCACCAATTCTATGTCACGGTCGCGCAGAACGACCCTAGCGGAGGTAACCTCTCTCAATCGACCGGCTGGTATGACTCCGGATCGAAGCTTGAGATGGACGCCGTCGCCGCCGCTGGATGGCAGTTCGAAGGATGGGTTGGCTCAGGGGTCGATTCAGTTTCGAGTTCCAGCGCTTCGTTTTCCTTGACCGTGGGGCCGGCAGTTCCCGCAAATGAGACTGCAGTTTTCTATCCCGGGGTCACGATAGAAGCAGGAGGACCGGTTTCTGTCTCCTTCAGCGACGGGTCAGTTTCGGGTTCCGTGCCCGCTGGAGCAAGGGCGGTGGTGTACGTCGCGCCTAACTCTACAATGGGTCTGACTGCGTCCGACACCGCTTTTCTAACATCCTTCAGAGGTTGGAATGGCGCAAGCAACTCCAGCAACGCTGACACTGCCTTCGTGGTCGAGAGTCCAGGGGTGGTCCTGTCGAACTCGCAATACGACTACGTCGGAATCGTCTTCCTGGCGATGGTCGTCGGGCTGGTCGCCGTGTCAGTCGCCCTCGTTCTGAGGAGAAAGAGCTCTCGAAGTGTTCTTGGCAGTAGGTCGCCAGTCCCCGGATCGTCCTTCCACCCTAAGGGCGCCACTGGCTAATCACCCCGAGTCAAGATACAGGCTCCTCGAGCGTCCCTCAAGGTGTCATCACCCGGCTCCTTATCACCCTTATAGTACGGCCAGAAACCCAATGTTCAGATGAACGTCGGCATTATCGGGAGCGGGGTGGCTGGGCAGGCTCTAGGGAGAGGCTTTGCCGACCGAGGTTACCCTGTGATGATAGGCTCAGGGACACCCGGGAGCGAGAAGCTAGTCGAGTGGGTCCAAAGCACCGGCAAGAACGCTTCTACAGGCACATTCAAAGAAGCGGCAGCCTACGGAGACGTCGTGGTGCTTGCAACGCTCGGAACAGCCGTCGAGCGGGTGATTGTTCTGGCAGGGGAGGAAAACTTCGATGGGAAGGTCCTAATCGATGTCACCAATCCGCTCGACTTCAACGGGAAGTCTGTCGGTCTGTTCGTCGGCACAACCGACTCCCTTGGTGAACGCATCCAGAGGAGGCTCCCCAAGGCCAAGGTCGTGAAGTGCTTCAACACGGTAGGCAACTCACAGATGGTCAACCCAAAGCACAAACACGGCGAGATGTTGATCTGCGGGAATGACGCTGATGCGAAGGAACAAGTTGCCAGAATAGTGAAGGAGTTTGGCTGGAAGGGCACCATCGATGTCGGTGGAATAGAGGGAGCAAGGTGGCTCGAGGCGCTGGTGCCTTTGTGGGTAAGGGTTGGAGCGAAGTTCAACAGCTGGGACCACGTCTTCGCTGTCCTCCACGATTGAAGGCCGTTCGCTTCTCACTCTAGTCCACGCGAGCGGGTTGCATATGCCGCCTGTGTAGGGCACACCCCCATGGACGAATGGCGAGCAAGGGCGGGTGATTACTTAGAATACATAGAACACTCACGAACAAGTGCGCGCTCGCTTGAACGTAG
>Ga0187772_10001867_pt1 | contig 10223 bp, 10 predicted proteins | sample 0116_SJ02_MP15_2_FD_133137 | JGI IMG/M metagenome (GOLD analysis project Ga0187772, IMG submission 133137) | Tropical peat soil microbial communities from peatlands in Department of Meta, Colombia - 0116_SJ02_MP15_20_MG | ecosystem: Environmental > Terrestrial > Soil > Wetlands > Peat | place... | reverse complement strand
TCGGATTGGGGAGTGTGGCGTAGAACGCGGGCTATCCCAACAGCGGCGGGATCGAATGCGACTGATTCTTCGGTGCACAGTATCGTCGTGGAGCTTTCAGCATTACTAATGAATTGCAAGACCGCTTTCGTAAGTTCAATCGTTGTTTTTTCGGTCCCACAGGAACCTAAGACGATACAAACTCGAGACGCGTCGTGTGCTTTGTTCAGAAACGAATCAGACGACTTTAGAAGTTCAGTTGCCTTGGCGGCGGGGTCGGCCACGGGGTTATCATTCTCAGGCTTCAGGATGTCAACCAGTCGCTCCTCAGGTACCCTCACAGGAATCTCAGAACGGCCGTAGGGCAACCATATTTCCACCAACCCAGTGCGCACCGACTGCTATCAACCAGAGTGCAGCGATTAAGTTTTCATGCGCCTCTGAAGAGTACTCTGGGTGGCCTTGGGCGGCGCAAAAAGGCATAAACACTCTTAGGTCATTAGGTGGTCGGAAGAAAATGTCAACCGCAACCGGTGTAGATGAGTTCTGTAACGTCTTACTCAGAACTGGAAGCCTCAAGTTCGGGACGTTTAAGCTTGCAAGCGGTATACTCAGTCCGTATTATGTGGACCTCAGGCTCATCCCAAGTAATCCGGAGGCTTTCCAAAGAACCGTTGCGATGTACGTCAGCGTCCTCGAACCGAATCTCATCAAACGTGCTCAGCGGTTGGCTGGGGTACCGACGGCTGGAATCGCCTACGCCGCAGTAGTAGCCCTCAACCTGGCCAAACCGTTGCTCTACGTAAGAAAGGAGCCGAAGAAACATGGCCGTGAGAGACGCATCGAAGGTCTCTTGCAACCCGGTGATCGAGTAATGGTCTTGGACGACGTGGTGACGACTGGGAAGAGCGTTCTGGAAGCGGCTGAGGCGATCAGGGCTGAAGGGGGCGTAGTTGATGACGCCGTTGTGCTCCTCGACCGTCAACAAGGTGGTTCGGAAAACATGCGCAAGAATGGAGTGAAACTCCACCCGTTCACAACAATGCGAAGGATTGCAGAAAGGCTTCTCCGTTTAGGTACGATTGATGAACGCCAGTATAACGAGATATTGGGGCAAATTGTCGACTAAATGTACCGTGAGACCTTGCGAAGAGTTCTTCATGAGGCCTAATTAGATGCGGAGTAACTATGCAACTGGAAGTTTTGCGTAATCTACTAGGTGCACAAGCAGCTGTCCGCTTCCACCCCAGATATACAAGTCGACCCTGAGCGACCAAGGGCCTTGTGAGTTAGGCGCGGTGGCAGTGTTAAGGAAAACCTGGTCGACGTATGTTTGGGCATAGCCCACCTGATAAGTGACTGTTGACAGCACATAGCCAGTGGATATGTTAGTCAAGTCAACCCGGATACTGTACTCGGTCCAGTAAGGTCCCCACTGAATGCACGTTGCTGTGAGGTGAGTCTGAACAGTGATCTGTTGGCCCTGCGTCACCGAAGACGGGAACCCGTAGTTGACGTTCTGAACGACGCATGGCTGCGCGGACGCACTTGGGAAGTTCGCAACGATGACGGCGAAGATCCCCAGGAAGAGGATTCCGGAGCTCACCCGGTCCAAGCCAAAGACACCTCGAAGAACTACATACTCTCAGAGATTTAAGGGCACGACTCGTGCACTATAGCTCCTTCGGGCGAAGTTTTGGGTGAAGGTCTGGGTATATATTTGATAGTCTCACGTACTGTTTCCGATTATGATGATAGTAGCTGAGGTCAGTGTTACAGTTCTCGGTGAGGGTTCAAGCATCGGCCGTTTTGTGCGAGTAGCTGTTGAGGCGTTGAAGAAAACGGGGCTAAAAACCATCTCAGGCCCTAATGGAACTTCAATTGAAGCCACGAGCGTCGACGAGATCCTAGATGCGGTAGGGGCCGCACACATGGCGGTTGTTGATATGGGCGCCAAGAGGGTCGTCACGACTCTAAAGATTGACGATAGACGCGACAAACCCGCTACAATGGAAACGAAGCTGAGAGCCATCGATCAAAGTTCGGCTTGAACGCAACCCGGTTATACCGCAATCCCTACGGGGCGAGGTTACAAAGGAACCGGAAGGAGCTTCGCATCACGGCCCAGGGAACGTTCAGGGTCAATCGAGTTGCGGAAGATACGGCTTGCAAATCCAGAATATCGAATAGTCTTCCGAGGGTACCCACCTTCACGAATCAAGTGATGCACCGGTGCATCACCTGCGTGCTTGAGAGTGATTCACCAGCGAATCACTTTATGAGAAGATAGTTCAGCTCTTGCAACCAAACCGACCAGACGCCATCGACACATTGATCCGAGTAGTTCGCGGCAGCCTGAGCCGTCCATGCAGGCAGCGAGGAGTGAACCGTAAAGGGGAATGGATCACCGTTCATCTTCCAGCCGAAACCTAACTTTCACCCACCACTCACACACTAGCATAATGAACACCATCGCAGATTATGTGGTTGTATTGTTTAGCGCAAACTATGGTTCGATCGAGTTCGCTGTTAGAATGTCAAAATTTCGTTAGCGCTGATCACCTTATCCTACATGGATGCCAAACACTGCCCGACCTAACTTTTGGAGTTGAAGCTTTCGATAGCATTCTAACTCTTAGTTTCGGTCAATTTGTTGCTTTTCAAGGTAAACCCGCCCATACACTCTGCATGCTTCTGTGCGTGCGTGCTGTACTTCCACAACCTCTGGGTCCGAACTGTGACGTTCTCTTCGTAGACGGCGGAAATAATTTCGACCCTTACTCAATATCTGACATGTCGGTTGAGCATGGGCTAGATCCGGAAAGGGTTCTGGAACGGCTGCACATAAGTAGAGCCTTCACTCACCATCAACTCGCAAGCATCATAATCGACAAGCTTCCGCACGCTATAGAGGAATTCAAAGCGAAACTCGTCGTCGTCTCCGACATAACTGGATTATATTGCGATCCGGATGTGCGAGACGATGATAAGGATGATTCGCTGCGAATCTTCAGCAAGACTGTCCACACGCTTAGAACGCTTGCCGGACAACATCACTGTCTAATCCTCGCCACAAACCTTGAACCTAGAAACTTCCAGATGGAACGCAGCCTCGAATATGCCACGTATGTGTCGGTGAAGATCGAACAAAAATTCGGCCTTACTCGATTCACACTATTGAAACATCCCCATTTTCTACCTCGAACTATCATTGCACCCCTGCCCGGCGTTAATGTTCTGGAGAATTATCTGTAATGGGGCGCACGATTCCGTCGTGGCGAATGGTTGTTGAAGCTGAGGTTGAGAAACTGAAACGCTTCCAAGAATTCCTTAGGCAGGAAGACAAAACCATGTTCAACGATATGCTAGATCAATGCAAACTGCTTGCTTCCGCCGCCAGCGTCATGGCATCCCCAATAAAACAAGTACCGCTCATAATCTCAATGCTATTCGCGCATCACAAGAAACTGGCCGAATTAGAGAAGCGCTTAGAAGCACACGGCCTTTGACATATCAAGGCTGGATACTGGACCTCTACCCTAGGCCAGGGCACATGGTCGTCTGGCTTAAACAACCGGATGGCTCGTGCGTTCCTCTAGTTGACATGTGGAAACCGCGCATTCACGTCGGCGGAGCACTTGACGATCTCCTAAACCTCCAACCATTCATACCCACATGTAAGTTCATCAACAAATTCGAGAAGGCGGGTGACAGAGAACGAAGTAAAGTTCTCGAAATCGAAGTTGAAAACGAGTCAGAGGCTCAAACTCTCGCGAGACAAATTTTCCGTCGGGGCGGATATTCAAAGTATCGGCTTTACGATGTCGACATTCCATCAACTCAAATGTACCTATACTCCAACGACCTTTTCCCACTGGCATTCGTTCAAGCCGAACCAGTGCATGGGCGCATTGAATGGACCGTTAAGGATTCACGGGAACAGATAGACTACCAGCTCCCACCGCTCAGAACCGTACGGCTTCAGATCAGCACTATGAAAAGTCACAGAATCCAAACATTCGAAGATGAGTTAAACACCATTACCATTCAAATCCGCGATGAAAACATAGTTCTCGACTCAGGCACAGAACCGGACAAATTAATGCGGCTCGTAGGCGCCTTCCGCAAAATCGACCCAGACATCATTTTGACAGAGAGCGGAGACTCATTCATCTTCCCCTACCTCACACGAAGAGCACAGCACCATGGTATCCTCCACGAGATGATGCTAGGTCGAGAGGAGGTTCCGCTTCGCATCTATGAGGTGCAGGGTCACAGTTACTTCTCATACGGGAAAATACTATTCAAACAAACCGCCGCGCGGCTATTGGGGCGGCTACATGTAGACGAGACCAACGGTTTCATCAGCAGTGACTGCGGCCTCGAGGGGCTATTCGAGGTTGCACGTACATGTATCATTCCACTACAACGGGCATCGCGAACGACGATTGGTACAAGCATGACCTCCCTCCAACTCTACCACGCAGTCAAAGCCGGCATACTCATCCCGTGGAACAAGAATGAACCCGAAGAATGGAAGAATGGGAATGAACTAATTGTCGCTGACCGCGGTGGCTTCATCTATGAACCGCAATTTGGCCTACACGAATCGGTCGGGGAATTAGACTTCTCTTCCCTCTACCCGACCATAATGCGGGACATGAACCTCAGTGGAGAAACCGTGCGCTGCCCATGTTGCCCAAACTCTACTAACCGCGTCCCTGAACTAGGATGGAACATCTGCGAGAAATGGGATGGCATCGTTTCAAGGTCATTAGATATTCTGCTCAGAAAGAGGTTGCTCTACAAGAAGTACAAGAAAGAAGCGTCAGACCCTCCGACCAGGCTGCGGTATGATCAACGTCAAGCCGCGCTGAAATGGATCCTAGTCTGCTCATAGCCGCCTACGGCGGCGGGCATTCGGCTACTTAGGGTTCAAGAATGCGCGATTTGGACGCATCGACGCACATATCGCAACCTGCGCCTTCTCCCGTCAAATCCTCAGAAAAGCCGTTGCAATAGCCGAATCGAGAGGTTTCAAACTCGTGCATGGGATTGTGGATTCGATGTGGCTTAAGAAGGGTGATGCAACTTCTGCGGAGTACGAGTGTCTCTGCCGCGAAATCGAAGCTCATCTACGTCTGCCTATTGCGTTTGAAGGGATATACAATTGGATCGTTTTCCTAAACTCCCATACAAACCCACGCATCCCAGTTCTCAACAGGTACTACGGTGCATTTCAAGGCGGAAAACTCAAACTACGTGGCATCGATCTTCGCAGGCATGACACGCCAGGCATCGTCAGGCGTTGTCAATCTGACATGTTAGCGCTATTCGCGCACGCAGAAAACTCTGAGGCGTTCATGGCGCTCATACCCGAAGCCCTCGCCATAGTCAAATCCTACGCAAATATGATTCGAGACGGCGCTGTGCCGTTAGACGAATTGGCCATTGAGAAACGCCTAAGCAAGAACATTAACGAATATCGCAACATGGTCCCACAAGCCATCGCCGCTCAACATCTCAATCGTGAGGGCAAAGAAGTCCATGCAGGTCAAGTCTTAATCTACATCATGACTTGCAACAGGTCGCGAATAATTCAGAATCGCGCTCTTCCAATTGAGTTAGTGGGCGAAAACTACCCGGTTGACTCAGAGTGGTATATCGGTCTACTGCTTGCCTCGGCGGCGAACATGCTCCTCCCCTTCGGGCACACCACTACAACCATGAAAGAATATGTCGAATCGACTGCCCATAATTTAGCTGAAACCAACCAACTTGCGGAATGACCCAGTCTGAGTTCCAACTTGACCCATCTTACTAGCTTCCTTCCACTAAAACACGTGCAGCCGTGTACGGATCCATACGTCGCGCCTCGACCTGGGCAACGACCTTGTTGAATTTGCTCGAGGACTCAATCTCTTGGACTTTAACATCAGCAAAATATCGCCGCACTGCACTTAGAACCTCCCTCCTCATCTTCTCAATATTGGAATGGGTTCGCGCCGAGTCTCGAATGTGTTTGATGTGCTGGCTGATTGCTTCAGCGAGGGCTGCGGTACCCTCACCCGTCGTTGCAATTGTCTTTATAACTCGTGGGCGCCAACCATTAATCGGCTCGCCCATAGCGATCATTGAGTATATTTCTTGGGCCGCTTGGTCCGCGCCTTCCTTGTCTGCTTTGTTGACGACGAAGATGTCGCCGATTTCCATAATTCCTGCTTTCAGTGCCTGAATCTCGTCTCCCTGGCCAGGGGATGTCACGACGACAGTTGTGTCGACGAGTGTTTTTACGTCCACATCTGATTGCCCCGCCCCGGCTGTTTCGACTATTACGTAATCGGTTGATGTTGCTGCGAGAATGCGTACTGCATCTTCCGTGGCACGTGCAATCCCGCCGAAGTGCCCTCGCGTTGCCATGCTCCGAATGAATACCTTCGGATCGGCAGCTAATTCACTCATTCTGATTCGATCTCCCAGCAGTGCTCCGCCGGTGATCTGGCTTGATGGGTCGACTGCAACTACTCCGACTGAATATCCTCCGGCACGGTAATTTTTCGCGAGTTGTGCAATCAGTGTGCTCTTCCCACAACCAGGGGGCCCGGTGACTCCTATGAGGCAGCTTTCTTTCGTCTGCCAGTAAAGTTTCGTGAGAATTTGAAGTCGCGAATGGGGGTCGTTCTCGGCCACAGACATCAGCTGCGAGATTGCCCTCCTGTCGTGGCGGAGTGCTCTGCGGATAAGCTCGTCGAGTTCCGCCTTTCCATGCCCCCTGTCCACTCGGTTTTTCGAAGGCCGTCTAGATGGCGGTTTTTTGGTGGAATTCGCCGTAGCTTTCCCTCACAATATCGCTTATTTCGCCGGTGGTAGCCTTCGCCTTTACCGCTTCAATGACCAGCGGAACTAGGTTAGTTTCGCTGGTCAGCGCGCTTCCGAGTTTCCTAAGGCTTCGCTCGGTTGCGGACTTGGTTCGCCTTTTCTTGAAGGTCTTAACGCTTGCGATTTGTCTCCTAACGGACTCGGAAGTAATTCTATGGATTGAAATTTTTTGTGGCCTCGTGTCTTTGAGAATGTTGACGCCGACGATTTTTCTTGCGCCCGATTCGATTTCCATCTGTTGTTTGAATGCACTCTCGCGGATTTGTGCTTGAATGTATCCTTTCTCGATGGCCTTGACGGCGCCGCCGAGCCTGTCGACCATTTCTATCTCAGAAAGGGCCGCCTTCTCTATCTCTTCGGTGATCCTCTCCAAGTAGTAGCTGCCGCCCATGGGATCAACAGTCCTGGTGACGCCACTTTCAAGAGCGATTATTTGTTGGGTGCGAAGCGCGAGCTTCACGGCCTCTTCGGTCGGTAAGGAGAGTGCTTCGTCGAGTGAATTTGTATGTAGCGATTGTGTCCCGCCTAGGACTGCTGCCAAGGCTTGAACAGTAACGCGTACAATGTTGTTCAGTGGTTGCTGGGCCGTTAAGGTTTCGCCGCTGGTCTGAGCGTGGAAGCGAAGTTTCATGGATTCAGGGTTATGCGCGTTAAACTCGTCTTTCATTATTCGCGCCCAGATTCGACGTGCAGCTCTAAACTTGGCGATCTCTTCGAATATGTCATTATGTGATGCAAAGAAAAACGAGAGATGTGGAGAAAATGAATCTACGGCCAACCCTCGTCGTATGCAAGCCCTAACGTATTCCTTCGCATTGGCAAAGGCGTAGGCTAGCTCTTGGATCGCGGTTGATCCGGATTCTCTTATGTGATATCCGCTGATGCTGATTGGATGCCACAGGGGCATCTTCTTGGAACAGAACTCTATTATGTCGGTGGTGAGCCGAAGCGACTGTTCGGGCGGGAATATGTACGTGTTTCTGGCTATGTATTCTTTTAGAATGTCGTTCTGAGTTGTTCCGCGCAACCTTCCGAGTGACACGCCCCGCGCTTCACCTACCGAGACATACATAGCAAGCATGATCATCGCGGTCGCGTTAATCGTCATAGACGTGCTGACTTTGTCGAGGTTAACACCGTCAAAGAGTGTAGCCATGTTATCTATAGTGCTGATAGGGACACCTACTCGGCCTACTTCACCTTGGGACCGGAGGTTGTCCGAGTCGTAGCCGAGTTGGGTAGGAAGGTCGAACGCAACACTAAGGCCGGTTTGTCCTTGGCTGATTAGAAATTTGAAACGTTCATTCGTTGCATGTGGGCTGCCAAAACCGGAGTACTGCCGCATCGTCCAGAGCTTTCTACGATACATCGATGTGTAAATGCCGCGCGTGAAGGGGAAGACGCCCGGCCCCTCGATACCAAGTTGGCCAAGGTCCGTAGCATCATAAGCATTTTTTACGGGAATTCCCGAAGGTGTGAAGATGTTTTCAGTGCTCAATGGTTGTCCTACACTATTAGAAGCCGTAACCCCCGCTGGCAAAAAACTATTCACCCGAAGCGTAGCGGAGTTCTAACGAAGCCATTTAATTATTCTGATGCTCCAAATCTTCACATGAGCAGCTCAACTGAGGTTGCGATGAAGGAGTTAAAGCGACATTTTCCGCAATTGCAAGAAAGGGTGGACCTTCGCTCAATCGTTGTCATCGGTCGCCTTGCTCCCAGATTCACAGGAGATCGCGACAAGGACATGGCACTTCTTCGCGGTACTATTGAGTCTCTTTACAAGGCACGAACCGCAGAGACGCTGTTAAGAAACCTTGACAGTGAGAGAGACTATGTGCTTGAACTGGTCGACTACGCGCGCATGAACCGGCTTGAGATGAGACGCCTATTTCCGTAAGCCTACCGCTGCCGGCAGCCGACATCTTCAAAGAGAAAGAGAAAAACTCTGAATGAGCGGTTATGGCAGCTGAGTCTGCGACATTTGCCGGAAACGTTCATCTCTTAGCGACCTAACCTTCGGCAACGGGTGAATCGTCTGTGGTAGGATTGTTTGATCCCCTACGGGTTGGTAATGTGATGTTGAAGAATCGTATAGTGATGCCACCTATGGCTAATGACCTCGCGGACGCGCAGGGGAGGGTAACGGACCAGTTAATTGCACATTACGCCCGGCGCGCACCCGGAGTGGGCCTCGTAATCGTCGAACACTCCTACCTCACGCAGGGAGGCAAGGCGTCGTTAAAGCAGCTTGGAGTCGATGAAGACCGCAAGATCGATGGATTAGCGAAGCTTGCGGCGGCGGTCCGCGCCAAGGGGACGCCAGTCTGCATTCAGGTTAACCATGCCGGTCGCGAGGGGAGCCGCGACATCTCCGGCCTAGAAACGGTGGCCCCCTCCGCGGTACCCTCCGACGGTTCAGAGGTCATCCCGAGAGAACTGGAGAGCCGCGAAATACAGGACCTGGTCCGCCTCTATGGAGAAGCGGCTCGACGAGCCCAGAAGGCTGGATTTGACGCGATTGAGGTTCACGGGGCCCATGGCTACTTGCTTAACCAATTCACGTCCCCGCTGAGCAATAGAAGGAGTGATGAGTACGGTGGCTCCTTTGGGGGCAGAATCCGTTTCCCGCTAGAGGCTGTCAAGGAGGTTAGAAGGGTAGTGGGGTCAGATTTTCTCGTACTGTATCGTCTGGGTGCGTCCGATGGAGAGGGACGCGGGGTCACCATCGAGGAGATGCGAACCTTCGCCCAAAGACTCATCCAGACCGGGGTGAACATAGTTGACGTGTCCGGAGGTCTAATCGGGGACGCGCCGGAGGGTATGACGGGGCAAGGCTACTTCTTACCGTTGGCTGAGAAGATCAAACAGGCTGTGGAAGCACCAGTCATTGGCGTTGGCGGAATCACGGATCCCGCGTTTGCGGACCAAGCGATCAGAGAGGGCAGAGTCGATTTGGTTGCTGTAGGTAGAGCGTTGCTCGTGGACCCCGAATGGGCCCTATCAGCAAAGAGATCACTAGCATGAGTCGGAAACGACCCGTTTTAGCACGAAACCTATTCGCCAAAGCCCCAGCATTGTCCAAATAGGCTGAAGCTAGAAACATTACATGGGGTTTGTTGGAAAGCGGTTCGGTCGGTTCTATGGCTGCGCTTTGAACCGGCTGGTCCTTTGAGAAGGTTCATGGAAGGTCATTACCATATGGTTTACCACTGCGGTCTATGTTAACGAACAAATTCACTACTATGCTATGGTGGTGTATGTGTTGTATTGAGGACAGTTTGAAATAGTTTGAATGGGGACGCTTCCGCCGGGAAGAAATAGGAGATACAAGAAATGAAAGATGAGGAGGTACGTAAACTCGT
>Ga0187772_10001866_pt1 | contig 10224 bp, 10 predicted proteins | sample 0116_SJ02_MP15_2_FD_133137 | JGI IMG/M metagenome (GOLD analysis project Ga0187772, IMG submission 133137) | Tropical peat soil microbial communities from peatlands in Department of Meta, Colombia - 0116_SJ02_MP15_20_MG | ecosystem: Environmental > Terrestrial > Soil > Wetlands > Peat | place... | reverse complement strand
CACCTCTGGATATCCTGATCGTCCGAAAGGTCGGAGCGCCCGGAAATCCCGAGTATGGGCTCGGCGCGGTCGCGGAGGGAGGCGTCCGGTTCGTCGATCTGCCCCGGGCCCGGGCCGCCGGGTTCTCGACGCACGAGCTGGGCCCGGTCATCGCGCGCGAGGCGGCGGAGGTCGAGCGTCGTGCGCGCGAGTACCGGCGCGACCGCCTCCCCATCGAGCTGCGGGACCGGACCGTGATTGTGGTCGACGATGGGGTCGCTACGGGGGGCACGGTGCTCGCGGCCCTCGAGGCGCTTCGGGCTCGGGGACCTCGGCAGCTCGTATTGGCGCTCGGGGTCGCCCCCCCGGAGACGGTCGAGGAGCTCCGTACCCGGGTCGATGAGCTGGTCGTCCTGCTCGTTCCCCGACTTTTCTTTGCCGTGGGGGAATGGTACCACCAGTTCAGCCCGGTCTCGGACGAGGAGGTGCGGCGCCTCCTCGACCGCTCGAGGGCGGTCGAAGCGCAGAGCCGGCCCTGAGTCGTGCGGCGCTACCGTGCGGTCTCCGAGGTTCGGTCGATCTCGGCGAGCCACGCGCGACCCTGGACGCCCGGGAGCGTGACCTCGTAGCGCGCCGGTCGGATCCAGCGCACGCGCCAGCCGGCGCGAAACACCGCTCGGATCTCCGCTTGACTGACGCGCCGCGGCCCACCCCAGTCCGCCGGCTCCTCCTCCGAGAAGCACAGCAGAAAGAGACGGCCCCCCGGTACCAGCGTCTTGGCGAGGTTTTCGGCGTACAGGGGCCGGTGCGGGTCGAGGAACACGTGGAACAGGCCGCAGTCGACGACCGTGTCGAAGGTCGCTCCGAGCCGGTCGAGGGCGAGGGCGCTTTCCACCCGAAACGTGACGGCCACTCCCCGCTCCTCCGCTTTGCGTTCCGCACGGCGAATGGCGTTCTCGGCGAAGTCGATACCCCAGACGACATGCCCCCGTCGCGCGAGGAAGATCGCGGTCTCGCCCGTGCCACACCCCACATCGAGGACGCGACCGACGATCGCTCCGTCTTCCTCGAGCCGGACGAACTCGGGCTGCGGTCGGTCGGTCTCCCAGAGCGGCCGACCCTCGTACGCCCGATTGAAGAAATCCATGGGGAACAGGAGAGCTGCCCCCTCCCCAAAGCTCCTCGTGCCCGGCGGCCCGTGCCCCGACGTGTAAGAGTCGGCCGACGCAGCCCGTACGCCGAGACGTGTCGGGTGCGCGAGCCGAGGGGTCTCGTCAGCTTGGCTCGACGGAGGCGACAAAACCCCTCGCCCAGCTAACCGACGCGATGTCCTCGCCCGTGCCGTCCAACGTGAATTCGGTCGTCGCCCGGCACCGTAGCCCTCCCCGCACGGGCTCGGGCACGCCCGAGTCGTTCCCGATCAACGTGAGCCTCCGGGACGTGATGAGCCGCCACCCCGTGACGGTGGGGCCGGACGCCACCCTGCTCGATGCGCTCGTGCTGATGCGCGGCCAGAAGGTATCGGGGCTTCCGGTGGTGGACGAGGGCGGCGCGCTCGTCGGGGTGCTGAGCCAGCGGGATGTCGCGCGGACGCTGAAGGTCGCGGGAGGGATTCCGGAAGTTACGGGTCTCTTCGACCTCCTGATGTTCGGGTTCTCCGACGACCAGGAAGTGAGCATCACCGTCCTCCGACGGATCCTCGAGGAGACGAACGTCCGGGACGCGATGTCGAGTCCGGCGATCTTCCTTAGCTCGGATGCCTCGCTCGAACTGGCCGCCGAGATCATGCGGGAGAACGACATCAATCGTGTCCCCGTGATGCGGGGCGACCGATTGATCGGCATCGTTACCCGACACGACCTCGTCCGCGCCCTTGTCCACTCGTAGACGAAGGCCGGGTTCGCGCCTGGGCGCGCGCTGCCGCTACGCCGGGCGAGTCGCGGGTGCCACCACCGCGACGACGTTCACCGGGACCCGAGCGTCACGGAAGATCCGTCCAACGGGGCAGACCTCGATGGCCGTCCGCAGGGTCGCGTCCACCTCGCTCCGCTCGGCCTTGGTGCGCAATCGAAGGGTGCCGCGAACCCCTCCGGAGGAGTCGAGCGAGGAGTGAGCGTGGCCCTCGAGGACGACCGTGAGCCCGGAGAAGTCGAGATGACGCTTTCGGGCCACGACCACGAACGTCGAGGCGAGGCTTCCGGCGAGGGCGAGCAGGGAGAGTTCGAGCGGTGTGGTTCCAGCGCTCGCACCTCCGTCCTCGGGCGGAAGGTCCACGAGGACGGAATGCGCTCGTCCGTCCTCGAGCAGGAACTCGTGTCCCTTCCTCCAGGTCGCGACCGCCTGCATCCGACCCTTCTAGGGCACCGCTCGGAAGAACGAGATGTGAATCCGGGATGACCTTTCGGCGGGCAACGTCATTCCGCCGAGACCAGCCGGGAAGGATGGCGCGCGGGTCGGGGTCGTTCGAAGACAAGGACATAATGCGAAGGGCCGAGGTCGAACGAACGGCGCGGGCGCAGTCCTCGCGCCGACAGGGCGCGGGCGGCCTCGGCCGGCGAGAGTCGGTGCTTCACCGGGGGGCCCTCGGGCGTCGGGGTCTTCTTCCAGTCGACGTTCACGAGCCGCCCGCCCGGTCGCAGGGTGCGGACGGCCTCGTCCAACGTGGAGGGTGGAAGCCCGTGCAGGACGTTGGCAAGCAGGACCACGTCGGCCGCCGCGTCCTCGAGCGGGATGTGGCGGGCGGTCGAGAGCACGGCCTCGACGTTCCGGAATCTTCGCCCCTCCGAACGTTCGCGCAGGAGATCGACAAGGTCCCGGGAAACATCGACCGCGAACACATGACCGCGCGGCCCGACCAGGTCGGAAGCCGGGAAGGAGAAGAATCCCGAGCCCGCCCCGACGTCGACCACGACCTCCCCTTCTGCGAGGTCGACCTCCTTCCAAAGCCGCACCGGGTCTTGGGTCGTTCGACGCTCGGGGGCATCGAGGACGGCCACGGCGTCAGACCGCGACCAGTGCGACTCATGCATCCGACGGTGGTCGTGGGGACGGCCGCGGGGAGCGGATCCGCTCCGTCGGCTCCTCGGTCCGACACGTCGGTCGCGCGACCGGACCCCCTCGTGGGAGCGGCGGTCCGCGGTGCCCCCATCGCCACTTCCTCCCGACATCTCCGGCGATCGCCCTCCTCGAAGGTACCCCCCACCCATGGCGTGGCGAGATTAGTTGTTTCTCTCTCTCGCCCCACCGATTCGCGTGGTGGGCCACCGCAGGGATCACCGGAGAAGGAACGTTGTGATGTAGGCACACCGGCCTTGGAATTGCCGTAGGAGACGAGAATGGGCCAGGGGCGGACGGGACAGTTCAACGAGCTCGCGAAGTACTACGATGTGATCAACGACCGAAAGGATTACCGAGCGGAATCCGCGCGGCTCCGGGCGCTCGCTTCTCGCTTTGGCGGTCGCGGACGGAAGTCCTGGCTGGATGTCGGATGCGGCACCGGACGTCATCTTGACCACCTGCGCCGCACCCACCCCGTGGTCGGTCTCGATGCAAGCCGAGAGATGCTCCGACTTGCGCGCCGGCGGTTGCCCGGAGTACGGTTGGTGCTCGGCGACATGCGGTCGTTTCGACTGGACGAGCGTTTCGACGTCGTGAGCTGTCTCTACGGGGCGATCGGCCACCTCGCGACCGGATCGGATGTCCGCCGGGCGTTCCGAAACTTTGCACGCCACTTGACCCCGGATGGGGTGGTCTTGGTCGAGCCGTGGGTCGACCGTTCGGCCTGGCGGTCCGGCTGGATTGACCTTAGGACCCATCGGGGTCCGGACCTGACCGTCGTCCGATGCGGGTTCTCCTCCCGCCGGCGGGATCGCTGGGTCCTCCGTTGGCATTTCTTGATCGGAGAGCGAGGGCGTCCGATCCTCCATCTCGAAGTGACCGACACCGGATTGCTCGCTCGTCGCGCAACACTTCTCTCGTGGATGCGAGAAGCGGGGCTTGAGTCCCGGTTCGTGAGCCGCGGACTCACTCCGGGCCGAGGGATCTTGGTGGGGGTCAAGAGAGGGTCGTCGGGCTAGCGTCGTCCGGCGCAGACAGGTCGCTGCTCGGGGGGCCGGTTGGCAGTGTCGAGTCCATACCCTAAAAAACAACGGTGGTCACCGCACTCGAGCCTCCGATGGTCCGAACCGATTGGGATACCCTCGCCGCGTGGCGGGATTCTCGCATGGGCGAGGAGGGCGATCTCTGGCACCGCACGCTCATCGACCCGACTCTGCTCTCCGTGCTCGGGAGCGTGAAAGGGCTCAGGGTCCTTGACGTCGGTTGCGGGAACGGTTACCTCACCCGGCGATTCCGCCGAAGGGGTGCGGCCCGGGCCGTAGGAGTCGACCGCTCTCTCACGTCGATCCGCCTCGCGCGTCGAAGGGAAGCAGCGCATCCGACCGGGGCCGAGTTCGTTCACGGAGACGCAGCTCGACTGACACGATTCCCGGACGGGGGCTTCGACCGGATCGTCGCGAACATGTCCCTCATGGACATCCGGGACATGAACGGGACAGTGCGAGAAGCGGGACGCCTGTTGGCCCTCACCGGTCGGCTCGTTTTTGCGATCAACCACCCGTGTTTCGACATCGACGAGCGGTCGTCCTGGCTCGTCGAACGAACCCCCTACAAGGAGACCGTGGCCCGGAAGGTGGAACGGTATCGACAGGAACGACCGATCCGATGCCTATGGAAGGTCTCGGAGAGCAAGGTGGCGCACACCGTCTCGTACCACCGGACGCTCGCCACCTACTCCCGCGCCCTCCGGGAGGCGGGCCTCGCCATCGTGCGGATCGAGGAGCCGGCGCCGACTCCGGAGTTCGTCCGCGGGAGCCCGCAAGGCCGTTACATCGCGCAAACGCCGCTGCACATCGTGGTAGAGGCCGTGCCGCTTCCGAGGAGCGCTCCCCGGGGCCGAAGGAGGGCCCGCGCCCGCAACTCGGGTTGACGGACCCACCCGAGCGGCCGGCGGGCCAGCACCCTCACACAAGCACCATCACACGGACCCAGAATCCGGCGAGGGGCCCACCGGGCCAGTAGACCGCGAACTCGCGGTCGGGAGAGACGTAGAGCGTGGTGTTCACGAGAGGATGGCTGGACGAGCCGAGAACGAACGGGTAGACCGTGCCGTTCGCCTCGGTGCCGTTGCCATGGACGAGGCCGCCCTGGAAGCTGTTCCACTGCGTGGTCCACAGGGAGAACGTGACGTTCTCGAACGGGAACGACTCCGGTTGGCTCGAGTTCGCGAGGAAGCCGACCGAAAGGAAGACGGTCGTGAAGTAGTAGCGTTCCCCGTCGAGGATGAGAATGTTCGGACCCCCATAATCCGGCTTGAGCCCCGGTATCGCGCCCCCGAACAGTGCGATTCCGAACCCGGCCATCACGACGAGACCCGCGATCAGAATCGCCGCCTGGCGGCGACTCATCGGGTAATCTCGGTCCATCACATGGCACCGCGAGAGGGATTTGAGGGCGGAGGCGTACTTAGCGTCCCTCCGGCGACCGCCGAGCCTGCGGAACCGCTCAAGAGGCTCCGGGACGTGCCGTGCTCATGCGCGCGGTCGCCGTATCCGGATTCCGCGCCCCCGCCGAACTGATGGAGCTGCCCCCGCCCGTCGCGGGTCCGGGTGAGCTACTCGTCGAGATGTCGGCCGCGGGGATCAACCCATTCGATTGGAAGATCGCAGAGGGGATTTTCGAGGGCAAGCGTCCCCACGTGATGCCGCTCGTCTTGGGAGTGGACGGGTCGGGCACGGTCACTGCGATCGGCCGAGGGGTCACCCGGTTTCGCGTTGGGGATCGCGTGTTCGGGCAGTTCCTTCACGACCCGGTGGGGACGGGCACCTACGCGGAACTGGCGCCGGTTCCGGAGGGGATCGGGATTTCCCTCATTCCGTCCGGAATGGGGGTCGAGGAAGCGGCGGCCTTGCCCACGGCCGGGATGACGGCGCTCGCAAGCCTCGATGAGCTCTCCTTGAACCCCGGCGCCTCGCTCGTCATCGTGGGAGCGTCCGGCGGAGTGGGGTCGTTTGCCACCGAGCTCGCTGCCGCTCGCGGTATTCGCGTTCTGGCGGTTGCGAGGGCGCATTCCGCCGAAAGGCTCCGGGCGCTCGGTGCCTCCGAGATTCTCGAGCCCGAGCCGGGCGCCGCACTCGCGAAGATTCGAGATCAGTACCCGGCGGGGGTGGACGGCCTCGTCGACGTGATGAGCGACCGACCCGGATTCGCCCGTTGGGCGACCGCCGTCCGAAAGGGAGGTACGGCCGCGACCACGACGTTTGTCGCGGACGCAGCATCGCTCGGACGTGCCGGGATCCGAGGGGTCAACATCAACCTCCAACCCACCGGCGAGCTCCTCGGGAGACTCGCGGGGGAGGTCGTGAACCACCGGCTGCCGATCCCTCTCGAGCGGCGGGTCGACCTGGGGGGGGCCGCGACCGCCCTGGCGGAGCTGAAGGCCGGGCGCGCTTCCGGCAAGACGGTCGTTGAGATCCAATCCTGACCTGAACAATCTGCCCTCCTCGGGCGGGTCTTCCCTACCGGGTCCGCTTTTCGGAGCGAGCATCGAGCTCAAGGGCCTGCCGAACGAGGGTCGCAAACGCGCGCGAGCGGGCTTCTTCGAGCGTTCGCAACTTCACGTGGCGCAGGTTCTTTCCGGTCCCCTCCAGGATTCCGTCCGGATTCGGAAGTGAGGACCCTCTCCAGAATTCGACCCCGACGTGGCGCGAAAAGGCGCCGACGAGGACCACGAGATCCCGGCCGACGAACCACGGGTGCCCCCAACGGGTCTCGACCCGCAGCGCCGGCCCTGCTCGTCGGATGATGCGCTGAACCTCCTCCGCGATCGACGTCATCTCATCCATCGGCGCTTCGGGACTTCGCGCGAGCTTGGGCACGCGGGTCCGAACCTTCCGCACCGTATCAATCCACTTGGTGACCGGAAACACGTCTCGGGAGGCGTGAAGTTGGACCGTGGGAATCCCGACAGTGAGACTCCGTCGAGCGAAAGAGACGAACTCCTTTTTGAGGGGGCGCCGAGTTCCCGGTATCGGCGACGGCCGTCCCCATCGGGCCCGCGCCCTCCCGGGGGAGCGGGGCGGACGGGACCCGCCGAGACCGGAGGAGCGAGGCGAGGTCCGTGGTCACGCACAATCTGGACAAGATCTTCAAGCCGAGGAGCGTCGCGATCCTTGGCGCGAGCGACACGGAAGGGACGGTCGGGTTCGCCGTGGCGACCAACTTCGCCAGCGGCGATTTCGAGGGGAAGTACTACTTCGTCAACAATCACAAGACCGAGATCCTCGGGATCAAGGTCTATCCGACCATCTCGGCCGTGCCCGACACGGTCGACCTCGCGATCATCGCCACCCCGGCGAAGACCGTGCGCGACCTCGTGGACCAGTGCGGCAAGGCGGGGGTCAAGGGGATCATCATCCTCTCGGCCGGGTTCAAGGAGACCGGCGCGGCGGGGAAGGCGCTCGAGGACGAGATCCTCGAGGTCGCCCGACGGCACGATATCCGCCTTGTTGGGCCGAACTGTCTCGGCATCATCCGGCCGGCGACCCACCTGAACGGCACGTTCCTCGCGAGGGTGCCGAAACCCGGTTCCGTGACGTTCCTCTCGCAGAGCGGCGCGCTCGGTTCGGCGATCCTGGACGAGGCGATCCACGAGAACGTCGGTTTCTCGACGTTCGTCTCGGTCGGGTCGATGATCGACGTCGACTTCGGCGACCTGATCGACTATTTTGGAAGCGACCCGCACACCCGAAGCATTCTGATGTACGTCGAGGGGATCACGGACGCGCGCAAGTTCATGAGCGCGGCCCGGCACTTTGCCCGGGCGAAGCCGATCGTCGTGGTGAAGGCAGGGCGTTTCCGCGAGAGCGCCCGCGCGGTCGCCTCGCACACGGGGGCGCTCTCGGGGGAGGACCAGATCTACGACGCGGCGTTCAAGCGGGCGGGGATCGTCCGGGTCGACGAGATCGCCGACCTGTTCAACGCGGCCGAGGTCCTGAGCACCCAGCCGCTCCCGAAGGGCCCCCGGCTCGCCATCATCACGAACGCGGGCGGACCGGGGATCATGACGAGCGACGCCCTCCTCGCCCGCGGCGGCACGCTCGCCGAGCTGAGCCCGGGGACGATGGAGAAGCTCAACGCGGCCCTCCCCGCGTTCTGGAGCCGGGGGAACCCGATCGACCTCATCGGGGACGCGGGGCCTGAACGGTACCGGGTGGCCCTCGAGGCCTGCCTCGAGGACGAGAACGTCGACGGGATCCTGCTCCTGCTCACGGCCCAGGCGATGATCAACCCCCTCGAGGTGGCGAAGACGATCGTCGAGGTAGTCCACGGACGGACCTACCAGACGAAGACGATCCTCTCCTCGTTCATGGGCCGCACGAAGGTCGTGGACGCGAACGCCTACTTCGCGGCGAACAACATCCCGACCTACTCCTCGCCCGAGGAGGCGGTCAAGACCTACCTCACGATGTACCAGTACCGCCGCAACATCGAGCTCCTCTACGAGACCCCCGAGGAGGTCCCGGTCGACTCCGCGCCCCCGAAGCGCCCGATCTCGGTCATCCTGAGAGGAGCCGCGAAGGAGGGGCGGGAGGCGCTCACCGAGGAAGAAGCGAAGCGGGTGCTCAAGTACTACGGCTTCCCGATCGTTCCGACCGAGGTCGCCACGACGGCGGACGACGCGGCGGCGAAGGCGCGGCATTTCGGTTTCCCGGTCGTCCTCAAGATCCTCTCACCAGAGATCCTGCACAAGACCGAAGCCGGCGGGGTCGCGCTCGACATCGGCTCGGAGGAGGAGGTACGCCGCCAGTTCGATGCCATCCTCGCGAAGGCCCGGGCGTACAAGCCGAACGCGGAGATCGTCGGGGTGACGGTCCAACCGATGATCCCGAGGGACGGCTACGAGCTGATCCTGGGCGGGAAGACGGACGCGCTCTTCGGGCCGGTCATCATGTTCGGGATGGGTGGGGTCGGGGTCGAGCTCTACAAGGACACGTCGGTCGCCCTGCCGCCCCTCAACACCACCCTCATCCACCGGATGCTCGAGGAGACGAAGGTCTACCAGCTGCTCAAGGGATACCGCAACCAGCCGAAGGGGAACCTCGAGCTTCTCGAGAAGACCCTGCTCCTCTTCTCCCAGCTCCTCACGGACTTCCCCCAGATCAAGGAGATCGACATCAATCCGCTCCTCCTCAACGAGAACCACGTCCACGTCCTGGACGCCCGGGTCCTTGTCGACAAGGGGCGCGCCCTGCGCGACCACGACCAGCGAGCGTCGCTCGTCATCAGCCCCTACCCGAAGAAGTACGAGACCCGCTGGACGATGTCGAACGGCGGGGAGGTACTGCTCCGGCCGATCAAGCCCGAGGACGAGCCGCTCTGGCTCGAGATGTTCCAGGGGTTCTCCGAGGAGTCGATCCGATACCGGTTCTTCCAGGTGATCAAGGACACCCCCCACGAGGTCCGGGTCCGCTACTGCAACATCGACTACGACCGCGAGATCGCGATCGTTCCCGAGTTCGTCGAGAACGGCAAGCGCCGGATCCTCGGGGTCGGCCGCCTGAGCCTCGAACCGAACGGCAAGAGCGGCGAATTCGCCATCATCGTCACGGACGACTTCCAGGGGACCGGCCTCGGCACGAAGCTCACGGACGTCGTCCTCGACATCGCCTACGACATGGGGGTCGAGAAGGTCTACTCCGTCATGCTCGCCGACAACCGGCGGGCGATCTCCCTGATGAAGCGGATGGGTTTCTCGCTCACCTACGCGGACGACGGGACGGTCGAAGCGGTCCTCGAGCTGCGGCCGCCCGCGGGCGAAGCGCCGGTGACCCCGAAGGGAGTTCCCGGGACGCCGGCCGAGGGCGACGTCGCGCGGCCTCCTTCCACGATCCGAAGCGTCGAGAGCACTCCCCCGGCGATCGGGGTCCCTCTCGTCACTAACGACAAGTCGGCGACGACCGCGAGCTGACGTCCCGTCCTCCCCGAAAGGCCCCGACCGCGTCGGTCCGTCGGTCAGAAGACGAGTCGTCGTATCGCGGGGAGGGCCAGGAGCAATCCTCCGACGGAGGCGAGCCCGAGCGCGATGAGCGCGCCGAAGTCGGTCAGCGACCAGCTCTCGGCGACCGCGCCGAGCACCACCGCCCCCGCGGAGGCCGAGGTGCCGGTGAAGAGGTAGAGGTTGGCGGT
>Ga0187772_10001864_pt1 | contig 10228 bp, 10 predicted proteins | sample 0116_SJ02_MP15_2_FD_133137 | JGI IMG/M metagenome (GOLD analysis project Ga0187772, IMG submission 133137) | Tropical peat soil microbial communities from peatlands in Department of Meta, Colombia - 0116_SJ02_MP15_20_MG | ecosystem: Environmental > Terrestrial > Soil > Wetlands > Peat | place... | reverse complement strand
TCGCGGGGCCGTTGATCGTCATGCTCGTCGTGACGTCGGCGAGCGGGATCCCTCGGAGGAGGCGCTCCATGTCCTCGAGGGAGCCGACGTTCACCCCGCACTTTCCGACCTCCCCGAGCGCCTCGGGATCGTCGGCGTCGATCCCGTAGAGGGTCGGGTCGTCGAACGCGATCGAGAGCCCGGACTCCCCGTGCTTCAAGAGGTAGTGGAACCGTCGGTTCGTGTCCTCCGGCGAGCCGAACCCCGAGAACATCCGCATCGACCAGACCCGGCCCCGGTACATCGACGGGTGGATCCCGCGGGTGAAGGGATACTGGCCCGGGTAGCCGATCCGATCGAAGCCGGATCGAGGGGAGCGGGGCGTGTAGACCCGGTCCACCGGGATGCCCCCCAGGGTCCGGAACTTCTCCTTCCGCTCCGGCGACTTTGAAAGGGCCGGGGTCAGCGTTTCAGCCTCCCAGCGTCGCCGTCCCTCCTCGACGGGGTCGGCGGCGGACGGGGGAGCCGCCCGGGGCGGGGGAGCGGCGGGCGCACGACTTGCCATCGGGGGGTCGAAAACGCGGCGCAAGTATAAGCCCGGGGGGCGGGCCGAACTCCGCACGCTACTGGGAGAACGACGGATCGACCTTCATGACCGTGTCGATGAACCGCCGCCGGATGTTGCTCAGGTCGACCGAGACGGTCGACTTGCTCCGGCCGAGGCGCGCGGCGAGCTCGGTGACCGAGATCCCCCGCGGGACCGAGAAGAACCCCTGGGCCAGCGCTTCCCGGAACACCCGGTCCTGGGCCGGGGTCAGGTTCAACGTCCGGGGGGAGAACGAGCCCCGTCGGACCGCCTCGACGCGGCTCGGCCCGACGCGTTTCCGGAGCTCCCGGAGCAGGCCCCTGACCTGCGCCGCCTCCGCCACGGTCTCGAACCGCAACGTCCCGCTCTCGAGGAGGATCGGATACTTCGTCAGGATCCGGTGCTTGGCGATGACCCGGTCGACGACGGGGATCAGCTGGACGATCCGGAAGACGGCGGATTCGGCGGTTTCCCGGTAGACCTGGACGGTCTTCACCCCGCGCGTCCGTCGCACCTGCTCCACATAGGTGCCGGCGCCCGGGCCCCGTGCCGCGATCTCGAGCAGCAGACGACCACCGGCGACCGTCATCCGGTTCCGGATCTCATACCGGATCTCGGGATGGGCACGGCTGAAGTCTCCCCCGAGCGAGTCCGAGGGGAGCTCGATCGAGATCCGGAACTCGAACAGGCGGGGCTGACTGACGGGGGCCGCCCTCGGATCGCCGGGCGGCATCCGCCCGAGGGGCTTCTGGACCCGCGCGCGCAACGCCCGAGAGGCCGGCATTCCGTCCCGTTTCCCCGAGGAAGCAGAACCGGTTCGTACGATTTGAACTGACCCGTCAGGGGAATTCACCTGTACCGGGGGTGCAGGTCCTCCGGGACCCCGGTTCACGGCGTGCGGAGGCCCACGAGGTCGCTGCGGCCGCGCGGATGCACGGGGACGCCCAACGAACGCGCGAACCGGGGAAACGCCGTCCCGGTCCACGCGGTGTTGTCCGCGAGCACGAGGGCGCCCGACCTCAACTTGGGACGGACGGTCGAGAGCTCGAACGTGAGGTGCGCCGCGGTGTGGAGGCTGTCGTGGAGGAACAGGCCGACCGACGGGATCTCCGACAGGATCCGCGGAAGGAGCTCCTCGCTCGAGCCGAGACGCAGGTCCCAGTTCCGGAGGAGGTGCTCGGGCACCGCCCACCCCGTCGTCGAGCCCGGTGGAAGGGCCACGGGCGACTCGGTGGACCCGAGCTTCTTGCCTCGTTGGAAGGTCGGAAGGTCGATGGAGTGGAGGGTGCCGTGCCGGTTCTTCTTGAGCGCGAGCAGAAAGTGGACGGAGGAGATCCCGCTGCTGACGCCGGTCTCGACGACGTGGTCGGGGCGTCCGAGACGCGTCAGCGCGTACAGTTCGAACGGGGCCCGGATCTGCGCGTAGTGGGAACGTCCCCCGGCCGCGTGGCGGCGTCGGATCTCCTCCTCCATGTCGAGGAACTCCTCGAGCTCCGCGAGCGTCTCCTCGATCGAGGGGCGCGGCGCTCCGGTGAGCCGCTCGACCCAATCCACGTTCACCGCGGCCCGTCGGTCGCCGAGCGCCCGTCGGGCTTCGACCATGATCTCCGCCACGCGGGACGAACGGGGAGGCGACCGCGTAGAGCGTCGGGCCGGCATCAGGAGAACGGGGGCTCGCCCATGGTCGATTTGGCTTTGAGCTGTGCGCTTCGGATGACGAGACGGGCGGTCGCGGGGTCCTGGCGGGTCTCGGCCTCGGTCCACTCGATGCGCTGGCGGAAGAACGGAGCGTCGACCACCAGCGTCTCGTACTCCCCGCCCTCGCCCGCGACATGGACCTGGCGGACGTCTCGGCTCCGGCGTTCGAGGTCGGCGAGGCGGGCGAGGTCGAGCCGCTGACCGAGGAGCTCGGGAGAGAGCGGCTCGGCGGCGAGGTGCACGAACCGGATGTCGAGGCCGGCGGAGATCTCCTCGCGGACCACCCGCGCCGGGTCCTTGCGCCAGAGCGGGGCGTAGAGACGTCGGCCGGCCCGGTCCGCGACACGGAGGAGCCGGGCCCACTGGAACGACGACTCGATCGCGCCGGCGACGACCGGCCCGCGGTCACCGCTGACGGCGCGGTCGAGCGCCGCGAGCTCGGCGGTCTCCCCTGGGCCGTCCACCCGGACCTCCCGGTGGCGCTTCCCCCACGCTTCGGCCTGCAACGCGACGAGGTCGAGGTTCGGCGTGTGGAACAGGAGCGACTCGGGGTCGGCCGGGCGAAGGGTCACGAGCTCGTCGACCGGCCAGCCCTGGGTATCGCAGAGGTACGCCGCGTAGATCGAATCCTTTCCACCGGAGACGAGGGCAGTGACGGTCACAGGCGTGCTATCCGAGGCCGAGGCCCGTGCGCCAGCGTGGATAGAGGGCCGCGAGATCGAGAGAGGCCAGCGTGCGGTCCTTCCATCGCAGTTCGCCCCCCGATTCGGTAACGCGGCCGAGGGCCGCAACGTCCGTTCGTGGGAACTTCCGTACGAAACGCGCCATCCTGTCGGGGCGAACCTCGACAACGAATCGGGAGCCGCCTTCCGCGACGAGCGCCGAGCCGGCGTCCGCGAGCCCGGTCGCGCTGAGATCGACGGAGAAGCCGAGAGAGCCGCCGAACGCCATCTCCGCCAGCGCGAGCGCGAGGCCGCCGTCCGAAACGTCGTGGACCGAACGGACGAGCCCCGCCCCGAGGGCGCGGAGAAGCCGCTCGCCGGTCCGGCGCAGGCCCGCGGGATCGGTGGGTGGGATTCGAAGCCCAGCGAGGCCATTCCGACGGGCGTACAGCGAGCCGCCGAGCAGCGGCGAAGAGTGCCCGACGAGGTAGAGGGCATTTCCGACGTCCTTGAGGTCGCTGGTCGCTACGTGGGTCACGTCGTCGACGATCCCCGTGGCCAGCAGGACGGGGGTCGGTGGGATTTCCGCTCCGAGCCCCCCGTTGTAGAAGCTCACGTTACCGGACGGGACCGCGAAGCCGAGCGCGCGGGCCCCCTCGCCCAGTCCTTGCGTCACGGCGGCGAAGTCGGCGAGGACGTGGGGGTCCTCCGGGTTTCCGAAGTTGAGACAGTTCGTGAACGCGTCCGGCCGCGCGCCGACCGCGTAGAGGTTCCGCGCGGCTTCCTCAACGACCCAGATCCCTCCGGCCTTCGGCTCCTCGCGACAAGCCCAGGGCTGCGCGGAGGTCGCGATCGCGAGACCCTTGCGGCTCTCGGGCCGGGGCTGGAGCACCGCCGCGTCCCCGTGGGTCGGCGAGGTCACGCGGCCGTGGAGCGGCTTCACCACGGAGCGACCCTGGACCTCGTGATCGTAGACCCGGATCACCGGTTCGCGGGAGACGGCGTCGGGCGCCAACACCAGTTCGGTGAACAGCTCGTCGAGATGATCCGCCGGTGGCGGGGTCGGGCGCCGGAAGCGATGCGGTCGCGCACGGGTCGGGCGGCGGACGACCGGCGGATCGACGCGGAAACCGACGTCGAGCCGGGCCACGGGGCGGTCGCCCCAGAAGAGCGATTCGTACGGCGGAGCGGTCACTTCCCCGACCGCGGTCGCGGGCACGTCGAACCGGCGGAAGATCGCGAGGACGTCCGCGAGGTCCGAGCGCCGGACGTCGAGCATCATCCGCTCCTGGGACTCCGACACCCAAACCTCCCAGGGAAGGAGCCCCTCGTCCCGCAGGGGCACGGTGGAAAGGTCGATACGGGAACCAAAGCCCCCGGCGTGCACCAGCTCCCCGGTCGCGGACGCGAGCCCGCCCCCTCCGAGGTCCTTCAGACCCTGGACGAGTCCGCGGTCGAACGCCTCAAGGCAGGCGTGGATGAGCGGCTCTTTCATGATCGGGTTCCCCAACTGCACGGCGCCCCGGGACTCGGTCTCGCTGCGATCCGTGAGCTCCTTCGACGCGAACGCGACCCCACCGATCCCGTCGCGTCCGGTGAGGCCTCCCGTGAGCACGAGGCGGTCCCCTACGGCCCGCGCACGGTTCGGGAGGAGGCGCGAGCGGGGGAGGAACCCGACGCATCCCACGTTGACGAGGGGGTTCACGACGTACGACGGATCGAAGTAGACGCACCCCGAGACGGTGGGGACCCCGACCCGGTTGCCGTAGTCTCGAATGCCCGCGATGACCCCCTCGGCGAGGTAGCGGGGGCTCCGGACACCGTGAGGGAGCTGCCCCTGCGGGAGATCGAGAGGTCCAAAGAACAGCGGATCGGAGAGCGCCACGGGCTTCCCGCCCACGGCGAGCACGTCCCGGAGGATCCCTCCGATGCCGGTGGCCGCCCCGCCGTACGGTTCGACCGCCGAGGGGTGGTTGTGGGACTCGATACGGATCGCGTAGGCGTACCCGTCCTCGAACTCGAGCACGCCGGCGTCTCCGGTGCCGAGGACGCGCGGCTTCGGCCGGAGGTCGGAGAAGGCGCGCTTCAGGTACGGTCGCGAGCTCTTGTAACTGCAGTGCTCGCTCCAGCTCTGCGCGAGGCCGGCAAGCTCCACGTCCGTCGGCTCGCGCCCCTCCGTGCGATAGTACTTCTGGAGACGCTTCCACTCACGAGCGTCGAACCCGAGGCCCCGCTCGGTTGAAATTCGGCCTAGGTCCGTCCCGGAGGCCCGACGGATGGGGACGGTCGTGACGCCCGCGGCCCATTCGCTCATAGGCTAATCAGCGCCGTGGCCAATCGTCACCCGGTGGATCACGGGGTTCGCGAGCAGGCGGTCGACGGCCTCCTGTGCGCGCTTCTTCGCTTCGAGCTCGGAGACGCCCGAGAACTCGAGGTCGTAGATGCGGGCCGTCGAGACCCGACGGACCCCTCCGATGCCGAGCAGCGTGAGCGACTTCTCGATGCTCGCGGCCTCGGCATCCATTACGCCCGGTTTCAGCTCGACCCGGATCTCGACCCGCACGGAAGCGGCTTGGGGGCTCACCGTAAGCTCCTCCAGCGCGGAACCGGGGACCGCACATAACTCCGGCTGCGGGCGCATCGCGTCGGGCCACCGCGGTCCGAATGCGCGCCTCTCGAGGAGGTGCTCGCGTTTGGACGCGGCAGGTTGCTAGCCGGTACCGGCGGTGGCGAGCGCAGGCGAGGGGAGCCCGAGTTGGTATCCGCACACCCGACAGGGCGCGAGCGGCGCTCGAAGTTCCCGCAGTCCGCAGTGGGGGCAGGTCGCCAGGATTTCGGTAGCGGTCCCGCCCGAAGAGAACTCGCCGCCGGCTTCGTTCGAGTCGTAGTCGACCGGTTCGTATTCGTCGGACACATCCAGGCCGTCGTCCGTTATGTCGAACAAGATCCCCAGCATGCCCGGCATCGGCACCCTCCCTTCGTATCGGTTGAGCTGGGCGCGAATCACGAAATAGCTGGTGAGATAACTCCCGATGGCGACTACGATAACTATCAGACCGAACGTACCGGCGAGACTCTGGCTAGGATGGAGAATCGCGGGGATGACCAAGAGCAGCCCGCCGACCACCATCGTCCCGAACAGAATGCCCCCGATCACTAGATAGGTTCGGAACCTCATTCGAGATCCCTCGCGGCGATGGCGGCACGGGCCTGCAACGACTTGAGGCTGTTGGCGCGCCGAGGGGGAGGGGTAGCCCAGGTCGGGTGGTCGTTTTCGGTCTGGGGATCGCGTCGGGATCCGGTCTCGGGTCCGGCCGGGCTGCGGAACTTTGCGAAAGCCTATATACCTGACCTTTTTCGGGCCCTCGGCTGGAGGGGGGACCGGCCATCATGGAGGAGTTCATCTGCAGCGTCGAGTTTCTACGGGGTCACGCTGACCTCGTCGCCCGCGTTTCGAGCGAGGCGGGAGGGGTCCGGGAGTACCGCGGACCCACGGCCGGCGCCGTGATCGATCAGGTCATCAACGACCTCCAAGAGGAGTTCGAGTCCGCCCCGACGGCGTAGCGGGGTCGAGGGCCGGGCATTCGCTTTCGAGTTAGAGGACATCGCGTACAGGGAGGAGGAACAGGTCCATGGAAAAGCCGGGAGCGGCGAAGCCGCCGGTGAGTCGTGCCGTCGAGAGCGCGTTCACGAAGGTGTGGGGGGACGAGCACGTCGTCGCCCTGATCGCGCTCAAGGTCGAGACGAGCGAGGCCGACAACGTGGCGAGCGAGGTCGCGAAGTTCGGCGAGGTCGAGGACGTCTTCCTCGTCACCGGTGACACCGACATCTTCCTCAAGGTCCGATTCCCGCACTACGACGAGCTGAAGGACTTCGTCCTGCACCGCCTGCCCGCCGTCCGCGGGATCCGCGAGACCAAGACGCTCCTCGTCGTCACGGCGTACAAGGAAGGGGGGGAGACCCACCGCTGATGACCGCTCCCCAGTCCACCCCCGCGTCCAGCAGCGCGCTCGTCAGCCCCCGCCCGGCGGCCCGCCCGGAGACCCCCGAGTTCCAGCGGATCGTCGAGTCGCTCACCCAGCTCGCGGACGACTCCTCCGTGCCGCGGAACATCCGCCGCGGCGCGCAGACCGCGAAGGACGAGCTCTCGAAGGGGCAGGTCGCCCTCGACATGCGGGTCGCGAGCGCCGTCTACGTGCTCGACGATCTCGCCAACGACCCGAACCTGCCAACCCATGGACGGACGGCGATCTGGTCGATCATTTCGAACCTGGAGAGCCTACCGTGAGCTCCCTCGGAGATAGCGTGAAATACGGTGGCCGGGTCCGTCGACCTCGGAACGGGATCGGGCCCGTAGCTCAGTTAGGTCGGCCGCGCGGCGACCCCGCCGGCCCTACAAAGAGCATCTGGCTTTTAACCAGGTGGTCGGGGGTTCGAACGAGCCGCTCCGTGGAGGACGCGGAGTCGCTCCGGACGTCCCCCCGGGCCCGTCCCATTCCTTGGAGGTCCGCATGAGTCCGAGTCCCGCACGCCGGTCGAAGAAGCGCTCCGCCCCCGAGACCGCAGCTCCGAAGCGCCCGTTCGTCGCTCACCACCTCTCGCCTCCCCACGAGGTGCTGAGCGAGGACGAGACGAAGCGGGTCCTCGCGAGTCTCGCGACCCCGCCCGAGCGGCTCCCGAAGATCCTCCTCCAGGACCCGGGCCTGCAGACCGATCCCAAGTTCATCGCGTTGCGCGACTCCGGCGAGAACCTCGTCGGTCGCATCGTCCGGATCCGGCGCCCGAGCGCGACCGCCGGCCAGGCCGTCGCCTACCGTCTGATCGTCCCGTCCGTGGGAGGGGATTAACGAATCCATGCGCGAGATCGTAGACGCCTTCTTCCGGGAGCGGTCGATCGTCAACCATCACCTCGCCAGTTTCAACGACTTCCTCCCGACCAAGGACAACCCGAACTCGCGGATGCAGCGCATCGTCGACGATGCGCGGGTCAGCGAGGACTCGACCGAGCGGGGCGTGATCCGCCTCGACGTCCAGAAGACGAAGAGCTCGATCTACGTGCGCGTGGGACGGCGGCGCGACGCGCGCGGCAACGTGAACCCGTCCGCCGAGCCGACGATCTTCATCGGCGCCCCGTTCGTCAAGGAGCCCGTAGGCTCGAAGCCGACGCTCACTCCGATGGAGGCGCGCCTCCGCAACCTCACGTACCAGGCGCCGATCTTCCTCAAGGTCACGGTCGTCGAGAACGGCGTCGAGCGCGCCCCCGAGGACGTGCACATCGGGGACCTCCCCATCATGGTCAAGAGCCGCCCGTGCAACCTCAACCGGTACAAGATCTCCGAGGACGACCAGATCTGGCTCTCGGACGATGAGTACCGGGCGAAGCTCGTCGAGTACGGCGAGGACCCCCTCGACCCCGGCGGGTACGCCATCATCGGCGGGACCGAGCGGGTCATCATCAGCCTCGAGGATCTCGCGCCGAACCGGATCTTCGCCGAGTACAACGAGCGGTACGGCACCCCGATCGAGAGCGCGAAGGTCTTCAGCCAGCGCGGCGGGTACCGCTCGCTCACGGTCGTCGAGAAGAAGAAGGACGGCGTCCTCCAGGTCTCCGTCCCGACGGCGAGCGGGCAGATCCCGCTCCTCATCCTGATGAAGGCCCTCGGGATGAAGAACGACGAGGAGATCTTCCAGGCGGTCCTCGGCGAGCTGCTCCCGTTGGACGAGCCGTTCGTCCAGACGATGAAGCACCTCCTGAACGTCAATCTCGAGGAGTGCATCTCGAAGAAGCTCTACCCCCCCGAGGGGATCCTCACGACCGAGGACGCGCTCATCTTCCTCGAGAAGAAGTTCGCGACCGGCCAGGCGAAGGAGTACCGGCAGCGCAAGGTCGACGGGATCCTCGACCGGTCGCTCCTCCCGCACCTCGGCGACACGAAGTCGGACCGCTTGAAGAAGGCCCTCTACCTCGCGCGCATGGCCCGAACCGTCCTCGAGCTCCACCTCAAGGTCCGGGGCGAGGACGACAAGGACCACTACGCGAACAAGCGCCTGAAGCTCGCCGGGGACCTCATGGAGGACCTCTTCCGCGTCGCGTTCTCGCTCCTCCTGAAGGACCTCAAGTACCAGCTCGAGCGGTCGTTCGCGCGCAAGAAGGACCTCCGCATCGCGAGCGCGATCCGTCCGGACCTCCTCACGCAGCGCCTCGTCCACGCCCTCGCGACCGGCAACTGGGTCGGCGGGCGGGCCGGGGTGAGCCAGGTCCTCGACCGGACCAGCCACATGTCGACGATCAGCCACCTCCGCCGGGTAACGAGCCCGCTCACGCGCAGCCAGCCGCACTTCGAGGCGCGCGATCTCCACCCCACGCAGTGGGGCCGGCTCTGCCCCAACGAGACGCCCGAGGGGCAGAACTGCGGCCTGGTCAAGAACTACGCCCTGTGCGTCGACGTCTCCGAGGGGGCCGACGAGGAGGAGGTCACGCTGATCCTCCGGGACCTCAACACCCGCGAGATCGGCCCCGAGGTCTTCCAGGAGGGCGCCGCCCCCCGCGGCAAGCGCGCCGCGCGCGTCTACGTCAACGGGAACCTGGTCGGTCTGCACTCGCAGCCGCTCGATCTCGTGCGGGAGATTCGCGAGCGCCGCCGCACGGGGACCCTCTCCCCGACGCTCGGCGACAAGACCTACGAGATCAACGTCCGCTACGACGAGGAGATGAACGAGGTGGTCGTCCACTGCGACTCGGGTCGCCTCCGGCGCCCGCTGATCGTGGTCAAGAACGGCGTCCCGCGCGTCTCGCGGAGCGACCTCGACGAACTCTCCCGCGGCACCCTCTCCTTCAGCGACCTGATCCGCCAGGGCAAGATCGAGTGGGTCGACGCGGAAGAGGAGGAGGACTCCCTCATCGCGCTCGACGCGTTCGTCCCCCCCGACCGCTGCCCGAAGTGCTCAAAGGCGCTCAGCCGCAGCGACATCCGCTGGATGTCGATGGGCGACAAGCGCGAGCAGGCGACGATCGAGTGCGGCTACTGTCACGCCGAGTTCCCGACGGCGAACCTCGTCACCGAGAAGCACACCCACCTCGAGATCGACCCGAACCTGATGCTCGGCGTCTGCACGGGCCTGATCCCGTACCCCGAGCACAACTCCGCCCCGCGGAACACGATGGGCTCGGGCATGGCGAAGCAGGCGCTCGGCGTCGAATCGGTCAACTACCGCCGCCGCCCCGACACGCGCGGCCACCTCCTCCACTACCCGCAGGCGCCGCTCCTCCAGACGCAGACGATGCGCTACGTCCACTTCACCG
>Ga0187772_10001862_pt1 | contig 10231 bp, 5 predicted proteins | sample 0116_SJ02_MP15_2_FD_133137 | JGI IMG/M metagenome (GOLD analysis project Ga0187772, IMG submission 133137) | Tropical peat soil microbial communities from peatlands in Department of Meta, Colombia - 0116_SJ02_MP15_20_MG | ecosystem: Environmental > Terrestrial > Soil > Wetlands > Peat | place... | reverse complement strand
GACCACCTCTCGGTAGGAGAGCACCACGAGCAGCATGACGAACAAGATCACCGCGGTCATCGGCATCAGCACCGCGAACGCGGCGATGCCGAAGAGCTGGATCAGCTCGATGAGGATTTCCTCGGTGCCGTAGGCCGAGGAGGAGATGCCGTCCGGTGATAGCACGCCGAGCGCCAGGAATTTCGATAGCCGCTGCTCGCGGAGCTGGTCGTTGACCATGGGCGGGCCGAGCAGCCGCCGCTTGGTGTTGTACCAGAAGCTCTCCGGCAGGTCGTTCTCCTGGCCGCCCTCAAGCAAGCCAGCCGCCTTGCGTACGGCCACCAGATATCCGCCTTCGCTCCCGGAACCTGCACTGCTAAGACAGCCTCGCACGCGCGAGGTCCCCGCGGACCCCGGCGAACTGCCCTTGGCGGCGGGACCATCGGCCCGTCAGCCAGCGGCTTTCGCCGCGGCTCCCGGGAGGCCTCCGGCCGTGGCCACGTTGGCGGCTTCCCAGGTCCGATTGCATTTGTCGTCCAGTCGATCAGGCTACGGGGCAGCAGGGATGGCCAGCGTTAGCGTTCCGTCAAGCCTTCTGAGCTGTCCGTTAAGGATTCATAAAGATCGTTCAAACCGCGCGGAACGCGGCTGTCGAATGGAAGCGAGATGACTCTCCGCTACAGACCACCACGGCTAGAAGCACCTTTCGCGCTGCCGGCGGGCTTCGCCGCGTTCCTGGCCGTCGGCACGGTAGCCGCCGGGTTGCACGGGCGCCTGCCGGCGGCCGGGGTGCTCATTGCCTGCGCGGTGGTGGCCGCGGTGATGTCATCGGCCTCCGAACCCATCGCGTCGATCCCGCTGGCCGCTATCGGCTGGCTCACCGTCGTCGGCTTCTCGCGTCCGCCCTATGCCCAGCTGCGGACGACGGGAACGGCCGCCGTGAACGCCGCAATCGTCATCGGCGCGAGCGCGCTGGCGGGCGCTTGCCTGGGCCTGCTATTCCGGTGGCACGCAAGACGGCTCACACTGGTAAGCATGGGTACGTTTACCGGCCAGCGCGCCGGCCGCGCCGGATCCCGGGGTGTCCAGCGCAGCCAGGCCGCCCCGGACGCGGAGCCGGGCGGCGCGGCGGCCGGCCTGGCAGGCGGGATCGACACCCGCCGGCAGCTCGCGGGGGTGATACTCGCCGCCGCTGCCCTTCCGCTGCTCACCATGCTGCTCGCGGCCGGGCGGCAGCATCTGAACCTGGCCGACGACCTGCTCGTCTACCTGGTGGCCGTGGTGACCATCACGGTGGTCGGCGGCTTCTGGCCCGCCGTCCTGGCCGCCATCGCGGCCAGCCTCCTGCTCAACTGGTACTTCACCGAGCCGCTGCACACGTTCACCATCCAGCAGCCGAGGGAATTGCTGGCCCTGCTGCTTTTCGTGACGGTCGCGGTAGCCGTCAGCAGCGTGGTTCACCTCGCCGCCCGGCGCGCGGTGCAGGCCGCGCGGAGCAACCAGGAGGCGGCATCCCTGCTCGAGCTCGCGCAGACCGTGCTGGGCGGTGCCGACTCCCCCGCAGCCATTCTCGATCACCTCACCAGGACCCACGGAGGCCAGGCCGAGCTACAGGAAAGAACCGCAGGCCGGTGGGTGCGGGTGGCGTCCAGCGGCATCGAGGGTAGCCTGCACGCGGCCTCCCGCATCGACATCCGCAGCGACCTGACCCTGCTGGTCACCGGGCAGGCGCCCACGGCCACGCCTGCCCTGCTCGCCGGCTACGCCGCCCAGGCGGCGGCGGCACTCGACCGGGAACGGCTGCGCACCCAGGCGGCCCAGGCTGAGGCGCTCGCGGAAGGCAATCGGATGCGGACCGCGTTGCTCGCCGCCGTCAGCCATGACCTGCGCACTCCGCTGGCGTCGATCAAGGCCAGTGTCAGCAGCCTGCGGCAGACCGACGTGGAGTGGTCCGCCGCCGACGAGGCCGACCTGCTGGCCACGATCGAGGAGAACGCGGACCGGCTCGATGCCCTCATCGGCAACCTGCTCGACATGAGCCGCCTGCACACGGGATCATTGCAGCCGTTCCTGCGCCCCACGGCGATCGACGAGGTGGCACCCGTCGCCCTGCTGGGGCTGGACGACTCGCCCCGCCTGGAGATGGCCGTGCCGGACGGCTTCCCGCTGGTCCTCGCCGATCCTGGCCTGCTCGAGCGGGTCCTGGCCAACCTGTTCTCGAACGCCCTGCGGCACTCACCGTCATCCCAGCCGCCGGAACTGCGCGCGCAGCTGGTGGATGACACGATGGTGCTCGAGGTCGTCGACCATGGCCAGGGGGTCCCTGACGAGCAGAAGGAGCGCATCTTCGAGCCGTTCACCCGCGCGGGCGATCGCTACCCGGGCGTGGGCCTCGGTCTCGCGGTGGCCAAGGGCTTCGCCGAAGCCATGGGCGGGACCATCACGGCGGACGACACCCCGGGCGGCGGGCTCACGGTCAGGGTCACGCTCCCGGTGGCGAGCGGGGACAAGTCCGCGCTTGGAACGGGGTCATGACCCGAGTGCTCGTCGTCGACGACGAGCCTTCCATCCTGCGCGCGCTGCGGATCAACCTGACTGCCCGTGAGTACGATGTCAGTACCGCCATCGACGGCACCACCGGGCTCGCCGCCGTAGCCCGCGACCGGCCGGACGTGATCATCCTGGATCTCGGGCTGCCGGACATGGAGGGCACGGAGGTGATCCACGGTGTCCGCGGCTGGACGTCAATCCCCATCATCGTCCTGTCCGCGTGGGGCCAGGAGAGCCAGAAGGTGGCGGCGCTCGACGCCGGAGCCGACGACTACGTCACCAAGCCGTTCGGCATGGACGAGCTGCTCGCGCGATTGCGCGCCGCCGTCCGCCGCGCGTCGCCCGCGCCTGACGAGCCCGTGGTGACGACCCCCGACTTCACCGTCGACCTGGCCGCAAAGCAGGTCATGCGCACCGGCGGCCATGATGTCCGCCTGACCCCCACGGAGTGGCAACTGCTGGAGATCCTGGTGCGTAACAGCGGCCGCCTGGTGACGCAGCGGCAGCTATTGCGGGAGGTGTGGGGGCCGGCCTACGAAACGGAGAGCAATTACCTCCGCGTCTACCTGGCGCAGCTCCGCCGCAAGCTCGAACCCGAACCATCACGGCCGAAGTACCTGCTGACCGAGTCTGGCATGGGTTACCGGTTCAGGTCATAGAGCGTTCTGCAAAACCGACTCGCGAGGGCAGGCCTTCCTGCGGGGGGCCAGGGGGGTCGGCCTCCCGTGGCGGCAGGGCCTGCGCGAGCGACCAGCCCGGGGCCGGAGATCTGCCGGCCCGCAGGAACACCGGCCGCGATTACCCGGGCGTGATCAGACGGAGGGAAAGAGCAGCTCGTAAGCGGGATTGATCATGACGGGGTGACCATTGGCGCGAATGCCTACCGACCCGCGGAAGCGGACCCTGGCGCCGCACACGATGCCCGGGATGTGCGAGCGGCCGTAGAACATGGCGGTGAGCTCGCCCGTCCCGTCGGATATCTCGCAGGCCAGCACGGAATTCCGCTCCACCGGCCGAATCTCCACCACGCGAATGCGGCCCTCCACGCTGGCCCTCCCCGGCCTGGTCAGCGAGCCGATCGGCGTGATGCCCGCCGCGGGCGACTCGCTGCCGTCCCGGCCAGCCTCCGGCGAGCGCCCGTCGTCCCTGCCGCCCCGCACTCGCCCCGTCAGCTGGCCATCCGCCATGGCCGTTGGGTCCGGTGCCGGCGATTCCCCGGCTTGCCGTCCTGCGGCCAGGCCGGGCCCCGGCGCCGCCTCTGCCCGCCCCGGCCCGGCCTGCCGGCCGGCGGCATCATGAGCGGCCGCCGCGGCCTTCGCGGCCTGACGTTCCTGCAGCACCCGGACCCGGCTCTCGACGTCGTAGGGGACGATGGTGGCCGCGGACCGCGGGATACGGCTCACCACCGCGGCGATCTTGTCGGCCGTACGGTCGTGCAGCAGCCTGCCCAGCAGAGCCGAGTAGCTGCGCCGGGGCAGCACCACCGTCACGTGCGTCTCGGGATCGCCTGCCTCACGCTCGACCAGCTCGGCTGCCGCCCTCGCCAGCCTCCGGTCCGAGCAGTCAACGAAATCCAGGGCGACGCCGCGGTCGGCGCGGGTCCAGTTCGCCCTCAGCTTGTCAGCCTGCACGCTGTCGATGACGAAGTGCACGGCCCGGATGGCGGTTGGCCGCAGGCTCCTCGCGTAACGCAGCGCGGCCACGGTGGCCAGGTCGAAGTCGTCCACGAACACGAAGACGGTGCGGCGGCTGTAGTGCGGCGGCGGCGGCGGCTGGTTTCCGCTGATCGTCTCGAGCACCTCGGTCTCGGCGGCGTACTCGCGGTTGAGCCGGATGAGCGCAGGGACCAGGACGGCGAACAGCACCAGGACCAGCCACGCGCCCTCGGCGAACTTCACGACCGCGAAGATGGCCACCACGATCACGGTCATCACGCCGGCCGAGAAGTTGATGATCATCCGGCGCCGCCAGCCGGGCGCCCTGTGCCTGGTGTGGTATCTCGCCATCCCGAAGCCGGCCATCGAGAAGGCGGTGAATACGCCGATGGCGTACAGCGGGACCAGGCTGTTGACGTCCGCGTCCTTGATGATGATCAGCGCGACGGACACGATGGTCAGCGCGATGATCGCGTTGGAGAACACGAGCCGGTGCCCGCGCTTGAGCAGCCACCGGGGCAGGAACGAGTCGCCCGCCACGTAACTGGTCAGGAACGGGAAGCCGTTGAAGCTGGTGTTGCCGCCGGTGTACAGGATCAGCATGGTCGCGGCCTGGAGCAGCAGGAAGAGGGCGTGCCCCGCGAAGCCGGACCCGAAGACGAGCTGCGCCTCCTGCGCGAGCACGGTCGGATAGCCGGCGGTGCGCGGCGTCGCCTGCGTGACGTGGGCCAGCCAGGAGATGCCGGCGATCAGGACACCCAGGATCGCGCCCTCAGCCATCAGCACGCGCCGGGCGTTGCGGCCCTCCGGCGGCCGGAACGCACCGACGGCATCGGAGACCGCCTCGATGCCGGTCAGCGACGCGCCGCCATTGGCGAACGCCTTGAGCAGGATGAAGATCATGGCCCCGCTCATCAGCCCGGCCGTGCTCGAGCCGATGTGATAGGTGCCTGGCAGCGTGTGCGGGTCGTACGGCTGGAGGTTCCCCAGCGCCTCGCGGATCAGTCCCACGATGATCATCAGGATGACCGAGCCGGCGAACAGGTACGTCGGTACGGCGAAGGCCCGGCCCGCCTCCTTGATGCCCCGCAGGTTCCCGAAGCACATGAGCAGGACCACGCCGACGGTGACCTCCAGCTTGTAGGGGCCGACCGCCGGGAAGGCAGAGGCCACGGCGGCCGTGCCCGCCGAAGTCTGCACCGCTACCGTCACGACGTAGTCGATCAGCAGCGCCACCGCGCATACCTGCGCGATGCGCGGGCCGAAGTTCTCGCGCGCTACCACGTACGAGCCGCCCGGCCTGATGTAGACCATGACGATCTCACGGTAGGAGAGCAGCACGAGCACCATGACGAACAAGATGACCAGCGTCATGGGCAGGATCAGGGTGAACGCGGCCAGGCCCACATAAGGCAGCAGCGCGATGAGGATCTCCTCCGGGCCGTACGCGGAGGAGGAGATCCCGTCTGGCGACAGCACGCCGAGCGCCAGCGGGTTGGACAGCCGCTGCTCACCCAGGTCCTGGTTGACCAGTGGCTGTCCGAGCAGCTTGCGTTTGGTCGAGTACCAGAAAGTATCGGGCAGGCCGCCGGTTCTCTCGAGTACGCTTGCTGCCTTCCGCGTGGCCACTGATCTGCGCCTTTCGTCCGGTCAAGCATTTTTGGGCGCCAGTGACTTCATATCATCGCGCCCGGCTCCGGCGGAACCGGCAGCCGCGCGCGATGTGCTTCGGGTCATCGTGGCCTGCCTGGGAAGGATTACCCCGTACACCGCGCGTTCACCCGCGTGTGCCAAGGTTGCGGCGGACGACATGGTGATAATCGCGGGCTTGCAGGGAAGACGTTTCCGTCCGGACAAGAAGAGGCTTCCTATGACGACGACACCGACCGCCGGGACGAGCGCCCCGGCCAGTAATAGGGCCACCTTGCGATTGTCGCGGCTGCTCAAGCGGCCGATAGCGGACCGGAGCGGCGAATCACTGGGTCGTGTGGCAGACGTGATCGTCCGGCTCCGCGGATCCGATTATCCGCTGGTCACCGGCATGGTTGGCGCCGTCGGCGGGCGCGAGGTGTTCGTGCCCATCGAACAGGTGAGCAGCTTCGACGGTGACCCGCTGAAGCTGACTAGCGCGAAGCTCGACGTGCGGCCCTTCGAGCGCCGGGAGGGCGAGGTGCTGCTACGCGCCGACGTGCTGGGACACCGCCTCATCGACGTGCAGAACGCCCGCCTGGTCCGGGCCGCCGACCTGGAGCTGACCAGGGACGTGCAGGGGGCTGGGGAGGCGGGGGGGGAGTGGGTCGTCTCCGGGATAGACAGCCGGCGCCGCCCGCGCAGGCTGTTCGGGCTGCTCGCCGCGGAGAACATCGATGGCGACCAGGTCTTCCGTGACTGGCACGACTTCGAGTCACTCATCGGCCATCAGGGCAGCGCGCTGCTGCGCGGGCCGTTCGCCCGCATCCGCCGGCTGAAGCCGGCCCAGATCGCCGACCTGCTCGAGGACGCCTCCAAGGAAGAGGAGACCGAGATCCTCGGCCAGGTGCATGACGACCCCGAGCTTGAGGCCGACGTCTTCGAGGAACTCGACGAGGACCTGGCCACCCGCCTGCTCGGCGCGCGCACCGACGAGGAGATCGCCGCGGTGCTGGCCAGGATGCGCGCGGATGACGCCGCCGACGCGATCGCCGAACTGCCGCAGCGGCGCAGGCAGCCGGTGCTCGACCTGCTCCCGCCCAGCCAGCGGGCCAAGGTGCTGACCTTGATGGGCTTCAACCCCACCAGCGCCGGCGGGCTGATGGGCGTGGACTTCATCGCCCTGCCCAGCATGACCCAGGTCCGCGAGGCGCTGGCCAGCGTCAGCCAGTCCTCGCTCCTGCAGCCAGAGGCGCTGACCAGCGTGCACGCCGTGGACGACGACGGCGCCCTGCGCGGCGTGGCGACCCTGGTGACCCTCCTGCAGTCCGACCCCGGCGCCACCCTGATCGACGTGTCTGACACCGATCCGGTCCGGGTCGGCGCGGACGCGGACGTCATGGACGTGGCCGTGCTGATGGCCGACTACAACCTCATCACCATTCCCGTGGTCGACGATGAGCGCCGACTGCTCGGGCTCATCACCGTCGACGACGTGCTCGAGACCACGCTGCCCGATGACTGGCGGCGCCGCGAGGCCGCGGAGCCGCCGGACGCCCGGCATGGGGACAGCCCGTGACGACGCGCGGCGGACCCGCGCCGCCGGGCGACCCGGCCCGGCCCGAGCAGGCCGCGCCGACCCGGATCGCCCCGTCCCCCTCGTCGCGGCCGACCTCTTCTCCTCAGCCCGCTCCCGCCCCGCCATCGTCGCGGTCCGCTTCTTCCCCCGAGCCCGCTTCTGCCCCGCCATCGTCCCGGCCCGCCTCTGCTGCCCAGCCCGTCCCGCCCCCGGCGTCCTCCCAGCCCGCCCCGTCGGCTCAGCTCACCAGGCCGACTGCGGTGCTCGACCAGGCCCACCTGGGCGACATCGAGGGCGCGTTCGGCCGGATCAAGCTCGGCGACGAGGAGTACGGCGGGCTCAAGCGCAAGCTGATCACGTTCCTGGCCATCATCGGGCCCGGTCTGATCGTGATGATCGGCGACAACGACGCGGGCGGCGTATCCACCTACGCGCAGGCCGGGCAGAACTACGGCTACAGCCTGCTGTGGACGCTGCTGCTGCTGATCCCGGTGCTGATCGTCAACCAGGAGATGGTGGTCCGGCTGGGCGCGGTCACCGGCGTCGGGCACGCGCGGCTGATCAACGAGCGGTTCGGCCGGTTCTGGGGCTGGTTCAGTGTCGGCGACTTGTTCATCCTCAACTTCCTGACCATCGTCACCGAATTCATCGGTGTCTCGCTCGCGCTGCAGTATTTCCACGTCTCCCCGTACATCTCGGTGCCGATCGCCGCGGTGGTCCTGGTCGCGATCACCCTCAGCGGCAGCTTCCGCCGCTGGGAGCAGTCGATGTTCGCGTTCATCGCGGTCAGCCTGATCCTCGTCCCGCTCTTCTTCTTTTCCAATCCCAACTGGGGTCAGATCGGCTATCACTTCGTCGTGCCGGGCATCCAGGGCGGGGCGAACTCGACCGCGGTGCTGCTCATCATCGCGATCGTAGGCACTACCGTCGCCCCCTGGCAGCTCTTCTTCCAGCAGTCCAACGTCATCGACAAGCGGATCACGCCGCGGTTCATCCCGTACGAGCGGGCCGACACCACGCTGGGCGCGTTCGTCGTGGTGATCTCGGGTGCGATGATCCTCTCGGTAGCCGTCTTCGCGGTGCTAGGCACCCACCTGGCCGGGAACTTCACCGATGCACTCGGGGTGGCCCACGCGCTCGAGATGCACGGCAAGTGGTATGGCGCGGTGTTCTCGATCGTGCTCCTGGACGCGTCCATTATCGGCGCGGCCGCGGTCACCCTGTCCACCAGCTACGCGTTCGGCGACGTGTTCGGCATCAGGCACTCGCTGCACCGCGGCTTCAAAGAAGCCAAGCCGTTCTACGCCAGCTACAGCGCCATGATCGCGGTCTCGGCGGCCATCGTGCTCATCCCCGGCGTCCCGCTCGGGCTGCTCACCACCGCGGTGCAGGCGCTGGCCGGGATCCTGCTGCCCAGCGCGAGCGTGTTCCTGCTGCTGCTGTGCAACGACCGCGAGGTGCTCGGCCCGTGGATGAACCCGCGCTGGCTGAACATCGTGGGAAGCGTCATCGTCAGCGTGCTGCTCGTACTGTCCGGCACACTGGTCGTCACCACGCTGTTCACCAGCCTCAGTGCCATCAGTACCGCGATCTGGCTGGCCATCGGGCTGGCCGCCTGCGCCGTCCTGGCCGGGATCTGGATCTGGCTGACCAGGAACCAGCGGCCCGCGCGTCCGCCGCATCCGCGGGCCACCATGTCCAGTGCGGAACGGATGAGCTGGCGCATGCCGCCGCTCGCGCTGCTCAAGCCGGTGGAGTGGTCGCCGGTCACCAAGCTGGCCGTGCTGAGCCTGCGCGCTTACCTGGTGATCTCCGTGCTGCTGCTGGTCGTCAAGGCCGTCCGGCTGGGCCACTGACCGTCCGGGCCGTGCCAGACTGGTGGCATGACTGACGCGTCACCACGATTCCGCTCGGTACTCGACGGCTTCCCCGCTTACCGTCCAGGCCGGACGCCGGTCAGCGCAACCGGGACATCGCACAAGCTCTCATCCAACGAGTGCCCGTTCGGGCCGCTGCCCTCGGTGATCGACGTCATCGCCGAGGAGGCGCGATCGGTCAACAGGTATCCAGACAACCGAGCGGAGGCGCTGACCCGGGCGATCGCGGAACGGTTCGGCGTCCCCGAGTGGCACGTCGCGGTCGGGTGCGGCTCGGTGGGTGTCACGCAGCAGCTCCTCGAAGCGGTCGGCGAGCCCGGCGCCGAGGTGCTGTACGCGTGGCGGTCCTTCGAGGCGTACCCGACGCTGGCCGATCTGGCCGCGGCCGAGTCGGTCCGCGCGCCGCTGCGCGACGAGGCTCACGACCTGGCCGCCATGGCGGACGCGATCACCGCGCGCACCAGGTTGATCTTTGTCTGCAATCCCAACAACCCGACGGGTACCGTCGTCCATGCCGCCGAGCTCGAGGCGTTCCTGGACCGGGTGCCCTCCGACTGCCTGGTCGTGCTCGACGAGGCCTACCGCGAGTACATCAGGGACGAGGCGGTGCCCGACGGTGTGAGGGTGTACCGGGGCCGGCCGAACGTCGCGGTCCTGCGCACCTTCTCCAAGGCCTACGGCCTGGCCGGGCTGCGTGTCGGGTTCATGATCGCGCACGAGCCCGTGACGGCGGCGGTCAGGGCCACCATGCTGCCCTTCTCGGTGAACCGCATCGCGCAGGCCGCGGCGATCGCGTCGCTGGCCGCGGAGTCCGAGCTGCTCGAGCGGGTGGAGCTCACGGTCAAGGAGCGGACCAGGGTGCGCGAAGCGCTGATCGCCGACGGCTGGACCGTGCCGCCGACCGAGGCCAATTTCGTCTGGCTCCGGCTGGGCGAGCAAACCGCGGCGTTCGCCGCGGCCTG
>Ga0187772_10001860_pt1 | contig 10233 bp, 10 predicted proteins | sample 0116_SJ02_MP15_2_FD_133137 | JGI IMG/M metagenome (GOLD analysis project Ga0187772, IMG submission 133137) | Tropical peat soil microbial communities from peatlands in Department of Meta, Colombia - 0116_SJ02_MP15_20_MG | ecosystem: Environmental > Terrestrial > Soil > Wetlands > Peat | place... | reverse complement strand
TGGTCGTGGACGGAGGGTCGACGCCCCGGCTCCGGGGCGAGATCGCCGACCGATTCCCGAGCGTCCGCCGGCTCGAGGAGCCGCCCCTGCCCCCGGGATGGGTGGGCAAGAACTGGGCGTGCACCGTGGGGGCCCGGGCCACGGTGGGAGAGTGGCTGTTGTTCGTCGACGCGGACCTCCGCCTCGCGCCGTCGGCAGTCCGGTCGACGGTCGACTGGGCCGAACGGGAGGGGGCCGCGCTCGTGTCGCTCGCTCCCCGGGTGGCGATGGTCACGTTCTGGGAGCGCGTGGTGCTCCCGTTCTACATCCAGCTGATCCTGACCCAGTACCGGGCGCCCCACGTGAACCGTCCCACGTCCCGGACCGCGTTAGCGAACGGGCAGTACTGGCTCGTCCGCCGCTCCGATTACGAGGCCCTCGAGGGCCACGCTGCGGTGCGGGACCAGCTCCTCGAGGACGTCGCGATCGCGGCCCGCTTCCGCACCGCCGGACGACCGCTGAGGATCGCCTGGGCGCCCGAGCTCGCCCAGACCCGGATGTACCGGGATCGCTCGGAGATGTTCGAGGGGCTCCTGAAGAACGTCCACGGCCTCCGGTTCTCCGCCGTTCGCGAGGCCGGCTTCCTGACCGCGCTCGTCGGCCTGTTCTGGCTGCCGCTGGGACTGCTGCCGCTCGGGATCGCCCTGGGGTCGCTCCCGCTCGCGGTCGCCGGGGGGCTCCTGGCCCTCGCCCTCTTCGGGAAGCACGTCGCCTTCGCCCGGGCCGTCGGCGCCCCGGCTCGGTACGGACTGCTCTACCCGCTCGCGGTCGGGTTCTACGTGGGGGTCGTGGGGACCTCGCTCGCCCGCGGGCTACGTCGCGGCACGGTCCGCTGGAAGGGCCGGACCTACCCCCTGCGGCCGTAGCGCCGCCGTCCGACGGGAGCGGTCGCAGGCCGGCGGTCCTCTCGGGCTACGCGGCCCCCAACGGTCCTTCCGGACCGGGAATCCCGCTCCGGCCGCCTACGACGTTCGTACGAAACGCCCAAAGAAGGCATCCCTGCTTCCGCCCCCAATGGCCGGCCCGTCGACGGCGGAGAGCACGTGGGGCGTCTGCCGCTTCTGTGGCGTGGCCGTCGCCGCCGGGGCCGAGCACTGCGGGATCTGCGGCGCCGCCGACCCCCTTCCGGCCTCCCAGGTCGCCCAGGCGCCCCGTCCGGTCCGACGGTGGGTTCGGCTCACCCACGGGCTTCGGGTCCTGGTCGTCGTGGTGGTGATCGTCGGCCTCGCCTACGCCCTGGTCCCGGCCGCACTGAGCGGTCCCCCGAAGGTGGCCGACCCGCTGACGACCTCGGGCGTCTACTCGATCTCCGCGAGCCACTACGCCCTGATCGTGGGCAACGTCACCGGCGGCGACTTCGTGGTCGGGAACTACTCCACGATGGTGCCGGCGGGCAGCAGCCTGGAGGTCGCTGTCTACAACTCGACCGGCTGGTCGGCGTTCGTGAACGGCACCCCGACGACCCCGGCCTGGTCGCTCCCGGCCCAGCCGGACGCGCGGATCATCTTCTCCGCGCCGTACACCGACACCTACTACTTCGTCTTCGAGAACCCGTACGCCGCCTCGAGCGCCCTCGAGGTCACCGCGTACATCGAGACCCAGTACGAGTCGAACGTCGGGGACGACGGCTTCGGCTAGTCGGGCGGCGTCTCGGGCGACGACCCGTCCGATTCCGACCGGCGGAGGACCTCGGCCGGCACCTGGTCCGTGAGATAGACGGTCTTGCCGGCCTGCATGATCACGATCCCCTGCTCCTGGGCCCTGCGGGTGTCGATCTCGAGGATCACCGGCTCCGGGGTCCGGACCTTGCCGGCCGCCCGGGCATCCCCGGCGGTCTTGGAGAGGTGGACCTTCTTCCGGTCGGACGGCTTCAGCCCGACCTCGAGCACGATCGCCGCCTCTTCCGGAGTGACCGGGAAGTAGAGGTGGTCGGGGATGTTCTCGGTCGGCAGGTCGAGGTCGACCTCGAGGGTGTGCCCGTAGGTCGCCCGGACCCGGTCCTCGCGGACCTCGTAGCGGCCCTTCGCGTCGGTCTCGGCGATCGCGACCAGGTGGTGCGGCCGGAGCCAGTGGTACGCCGGGTGCTTGCGGCTGATCGCCCGGACCATCTCCGAGAGGGAGACCCACCCGTGCGGGTCGATCGGGAGCTGGTACCGGTCCGGGAAGTGCCGGAGGATCCCGGTCATGATCCGGCCCAGGTGGTCGAGCTCCCGGTCGTTCATGAGGAACCGACCGGACTGGCCGCAGACCGGGCAGTTGTCGGCCCGGAAGTATCCGTGCTGGGGGCACTCCTTCAGCATCGATCGGGGCGCGGCGTCACGCCTTGGCCTTGTCCGCCTTCTTCTCGAAGTCGGTCAAGAGGTCGTCGTACAGGTCCGAGAGGTCCTTGAGGACGCGCTTCAGGACCTGCTGGGGCTTCTCGCCCTTGGTCCGGAGCGAGAGGGTCGGCCGGTCGAGGAACGGGTGGCCCAGGTAGTAACGGGCCTCGAGCACCTTCTCCTCCTTCTGCAGCGCCTCCACCAGGGGGATGAGGAGGGTCTCCTCTCCCCGGGGAAGCTCGACCCGCAGGAGGTCATGCTCCTTCTCCAGGACGCGGATTTCCATCGACGGCCTCGGGAAGCGACGCCACCAGGCCACGCTTCTTAAGGGTGGCGGCACGGACGTTGCCCCTGCCCGACGCCCCTTTAAGCCGGGGGTTCTGGCCGGCGCGGGCGAGCACCGATGCGCTGGTTGGTCGTGGGAGGCGGGGCCCGGGAGCATGCGATCGCCGCGGCGCTGGCGAAGGCCGACGCCAAGATCATCATCGCGAGCGCGAACGCGAACCCGGGTCTCGACCGTCTGGCCGTGCGCTCCGCCCGCCTCGACCCGACGGATGGCCCGAAGGTCGTCGACCTGGCCCGGTCGGCCGCCGCCGAGGCGGCGGTCATCGGACCGGAGGCCCCGCTGGCGAGCGGCGTCGCGGATGCGTTGCGGGCCGCCTCGATCCCGACGGTCGGTCCGGACCGGGCGGCCGCCCAGCTCGAGTCCTCGAAGCTGTTCTGCCGCGAGCTCCTGGCCCGCCATGGCGTGCCGGGACAGCCCCGGTACGCCGCGCCGACCTCCGCGGAGGAGGTCGACCGGGCGATCGGCGGGTTCTACGGACCGTTCGTCGTGAAGCCAAGCGGGCTGACCGCGGGGAAGGGGGTCTGGGTGCAGGGCGCGGACTTCTCGGACCCGAAGGACGCCGGCACGTACGCGAAGTCGATCCTGGCCGGCGGCGGACGGGTCGTGCTGGAGGAGCGCCTCGAGGGGGAGGAGTTCAGCCTGATGGCGTTCGTCACCGATTCCGGGATCTATCCGATGCCGCCCGTGCAGGACTTCAAGCGGGCGCTCGAGGGCGACGGCGGCGGGAACACCGGGGGCATGGGCTCCTACTCGCAGCGGGACCACCTCCTGCCGTTTCTGTCGGGGTCCGACCTCGACACGGCGCACGAGGTCCTCGCGAAGACCGTGGCCGCCCTGCGGGCCGAGCAGATGCCGTTCCGCGGGATCCTCTACGGTGGCTTCATGCTCACCGCCGCCGGCCCGCGCCTGCTCGAGTACAACGTTCGGTTCGGGGACCCCGAGGGGATCAACGCGACCGTGCTCTACGAGCCCGGGAACTTCTCCTCCCTGCTGTACGGGGTCGCCACCGGCCATGTGGACCGGGCCCTGCTCCGGTTCCGGCTCCGGTCGACCGTGGTGAAGTATCTCGTGCCCCCCGGGTACGGGAGCCACCCCCGGTCCGGCGGGATCCTCTCGCTCGACGAGGGGGCGATCGAGGCCGAGGGGGTCCAGGTGTTCTACGGGAGCGTCGAGGCGGCCGGCCCGGGGATGGTCCGGCTGGGGACCTCGCGCGGCGTCGCCCTGCTCGGCGAGGCGAGCGCGATCCACGAGGCGGGGGCCCGGGTCGAGGCGGCGCTGCGCCACGTGCAGGGCGAGTACTATCTCCGCCACGACATCGGCACGAAGGAGGACCTCGCCCGCCGATGGGAGCGGATGCGCCGCCTGCTCCACCCGGGGGCCCGGGAGTCCCCGCTGCCGCTCAGCGTGGCGCCGCCGGATGCGGCGCCCTCGAGCGCGGCGCCGCCGGCCCTGCGGGCCGGGGCGTCCTCCCGAAGCGCCTAAGAGCGGCCGCCGGCTCGAAGAGGTTCCGATGTTCTGCCCGGACTGCAAGCGGCTGATGCGCCCGGACCGGGCCGCCGGGGTCTGGCGCTGCACCTCCTGCGGACGGACCGTGCCGCTCGGGCGCGGGGTCGAGGTGCGCCACACGAGCGCCCAAGGCCGAGCGGTGGACGTCGTGGAGACGAAGACCGCCACCCTGCCCAAGACCGAGGAGGTCTGCCCGAAGTGCGGCCACGGGGAGGCCTACTGGGTCCTCCGACAGACGCGGGGCGCGGATGAGCCCGAGACGCGGATCTTCGAGTGCGTGAAGTGCGGCCACAAGTGGAGGGACTACCAGTGATGGAGCGCCCGTTCGGCGCGATCGCCGACGCGTTCGCACCGGACGCCGTGGGCCATCCGGTCCGCCTCCGGGGCTGGGTCCTCCGGTCGCGGTCCTCCGGGGGGATCCTGTTCTTCGTGCTGCGGGACCGGAGCGGTTCCGTCCAGGTCACCGGGCGCCGGGACGTCCTCGGGGACGCCACGTTCGATGCGGTCGAGCACACCCAGGTCGAAGGCGCCCTGGCGGTCGAGGGGACCGTGGCGGAGGACCGCCGGGCGCCGGGGGGCCGGGAGGTCCGGGCGAGCGCGATCACGGTCGTCCACGCCGGCGAACCGTTCCCGATCTTCGCCGAGCAGACCGAGGAGTTCCGGCTCGACCAGCGGCACCTCGTGATCCGGTCGCAGGAGCACGTCGCCACCTTCCGCATCAAGGCCGAGTTCCTCCGGGCCTGCCGCGAGTTTTTCGACCGGGAAGGCGTCCTCGAGATGACCCCCCCGATCCTCTCGGGCAACGCCGCGGAAGGGGGCGCCGAGGCGTTCCAGATCGATTACTTCGGTCGCCCCGGCTACCTCTCCCAGACCGCCCAGCTGTACCTCGAGGCGCTCCTTTTCCCCCACGAGCGGGTCTACGCCCTGACCCCGTCGTTCCGGGCGGAGAAGTCGCGCACGCCCCGCCACCTGACGGAGTTCCTCAACCTCGAGGTCGAGCTCGCCTGGTGCGACCTCGCCGGGCTGCTCGACTTCATGGAGCGGATGGTTGTCGACGTGGTCCACACCGTGGCCGAGCGTCGGCCCCGCGAGCTGGAGCAGCTCGGCCGGCCGCCGGCCGAGCTCCTCGCCATCCGGGCCCCGTTCCCTCGCCTGAAGTACGCCGACGCGATCGACCGGCTCGTCGCCCAAGGGTTCCCGGTAAAGTTCGGCAGCGACCTCGGCACCGCCGAGGAGCGCGCCCTCACCCTCGAGTCCAAGACGCCGCTCTTCGTGACGCACTTCCCCCGCGAGCTGAAGGCGTTCTACATGCTCCGTTCCGCGTCCGACCCCCGCACCGCGGAGGCGGCCGACCTGCTCGCCCCCGAGGGGTACGGCGAGATGATCGGCGCGTCGTGCCGCGAGACGGACATCGACCGGCTCCTCGAGCGGATCCGGGCGATCGGGGCCTCCGTCGAGGAGTACGCGTGGTACCTCGACCTCCGCCGGCACGGGAGCGTGCCGCACGCCGGCTTCGGCCTCGGCGTGGAGCGGGTCCTCCGGTGGATGCTTCGTCGGGAGCACATCCGCGAAACGACGCCGTTCCCGCGCACTCCGGCCCGCCATACTCCGTGAGACCGGCCGACGCCGCGTCGCTCAGCAAGGCTCAAGAGCGAGCGCGCGCGTCGGGATGCCCGGTCGCTCATCGGGGGCCCCAGAGAGTGGCGACGGAGAACGGAACGAATCGGGAGGCCGCCCGACCGCCGCTGGCGCCGGTGCTCGTGGAACGGATCACGCACCAGGACGTGCCGGCGATCTGCGGCCTGTACAAGAAGGTCTGGGAGCCGGCGACCGGCGTGCCCGGCGAGCTGCTGAAGGCCTGGCAGCCGACCCCCCTCGAGTTCACCAGCTGGATGGAAGGGGTCACGTACTTCGCGGCCCGCCGCGACGGCCGGCTGCTCGGCGCGATCGGCTGCGAGCTCCACCACGGCAGCTGCCGCCTCCTGCACCTGGCGGTCGATCCGGACGCCCGTCGCCAGGGGATCGGGAGCGCGCTGGTCGGCGCCGCGATCGAGTGGGCCCGGCATGCGAGCGCGGGGTCGGTCTGGGTGGAGGGGCTCGCCCGGTTCACCGGGGCGTCGTCGCTCTTCCAGCGCCTCGGGTTCACGGAGTCCGGCGTGCTCCACCGGCACGAATGGAACGAGGACGTCCGCCTCTTCGAGCGGACCCTCTGAGCCCGGGCGCCGCTACCGCGGGTTCCCCGACGGTCCACTGCGGCCCGCCGGGCTCCCGTGCGTCTGCTGCAGCGTGTGCAGCCGGCGCACCCCTTCCTCGGGCCGGCCCTGGAAGACGTCCCGCGCCCCCTGCGCCAGCTCGGTCGCCTCGCGCTCGGTGGCGATCCCCCGCGCCCGTTCCCTCAGGAGGAAGTCGCCGTACTCGGAGACGAACCTCGGGAGCGCGGACTTGAGCCGGTCGATGGTCTGGAGGCGGAGCGCGCGGATCTGCTGCTTGAGCGGGGCGATCCGCCCCGCGCGAAGCTCCGCCTCGAGGTTCTTCGCGACCTCTCCCGGGTCTTCGGGCACCGCCAGGCCGAGCGCCTGGAGGTCCTTGAGGAGCGAGACGATCCGCTCGAGGTCCTCCCGGGCCTGGTCCAGGTGGCGCTCCTTGAGCGCGACGACCCGATCGACCTGCTGGAACGTCGCGAGCGCGTGGGCGACGTCGCCGACGCGGGCGGCGTGGAGCGCGTCGTCGATCTGCTCCCGCTCGAGGCGGCTGTCGACGGCGTAGGCCTCGAGTCGCGCGAGGCGGCCCTTCGCCCGCCGGTCCCATTCCTCGAAGGCGGTCACGATCCGTCGCTGGGCGAGCCGCTCGATCCCCCGCACCACCTCGGCCCACGGCTCGGGGTTCGGAGCGGTGCGCGCGGCCTCCTCGGCCCAGGCCGGGAGCCGGGGCAGCTCGACCCCGAGCGCTTCCGCGGACTCCGCCCACTGCCCGATCCGCGCGAGGCGCCGGCCCAGCTCCACCGCGAACGGGTTGACGGCCGGGGTCCCGGGCGCGGACGGCCGCACGGTGGGTGCCGGGGCGGGAGGTGGAAGAGGCGTCGACGCCGTCTCCTCTTCCTCCGGACGGCCCTCCAACAGGGCGTGGCACCGAGGGCAGACCAGGAGCTCCTCGGCGACGGGGGTCCCGCAGTCCGGGCAGGAACGCTGGCGGTCGACCATCGCGTGGTTCACCTCAGTAACGCGGGGAGGACATATAGGGAGGGCGCCGGCCCCGGGACCCGCGCCCGGCCGCGCTCCGGGGGAACGCCGGCGAGAGCGGGGCCCCCGGAGGAGATGCAGGGGGTGAGATTTGAACTCACGAACTCCTACGAGACCAGGACCTCAACCTGGCGCCTTTGACCAAGCTGGGCCACCCCTGCACGGCCGAACGCGCGTACGGGGGACGGGCGATAACCTTTGCGAAGCCGGGGGCCGCCGGCGGCCGGCGCCGGGCCCTCGCTCCGCACAACGCCTTTGTAGGCACGCGGGGTAGGTCGCCCGATGACCGACCGACCCGCGGCGGGGGCGACGGTGTTCATCGGCCAGAAGCCGACGATGACCTACGTCTTCCAGGTCGTCACGCAGCTGAATGCCGGCCTCGGTCCGGTCGTGGTCAAGGCCCGGGGGAACGCCATCGGCAAGGCGGTGGACGTCGCCGAGGTGGTCCGCCACCGGTTCCTCGAGGGCCAGGTGGAGGTCGGCTCGATCCGGATCGAGACCGAGCGGCTGACGAACCGGGACGGGAAGGACGCGAACGTCTCGTCGATCTCGATCCCGCTCACCCGGACCGGCCCGGCGCCGGGGGCGGCGGGGCTGCCGGGGAAGCATTCGCCGGGGGCTCCCTGAGCTCCCGGACCACCCACGTACCGGCCCACAGGTCGCCGACACGCTGCCGTTCGGGCGTGATGGCCATCACCACGAGCCCGATCGCCCCGAGGATCGCGATCCCTCCGGCCACGAACGCGACGATACCCAGGTCGGTGAGGAGGGCCGTCGGGACCCCCACCCCGAAGAGCGAGGAGCCGGAGCCGCCGGTCCCCTTGAGCGAGACCGCGGCGATGAGCGCTCCCCCGATCCCGAGCACGGTGAGGAGCGGCGCGAGCGGCACGTTGCGCACGAGCGCGGTGAGCCCGTCCGGCGTGCTGAGGGCCCGGTCGCGGACTTCGATGCCGACGACCGCTTTTCCCACCGTGACCCCGGCCAGGGATTCCGACAGGACGAAGTAGAGCAGGGCGACCGAGATGTAGCCGACGACCGCCGTATTGAACGGAACGCTGCCCGCGACATCCGAGAGGCCACCCGCGGTCGCACGGACGATGGCCGCGAACACCAGCACCGCGGGCAGCGTGAGCAGCACGAGGTCGATGCCGGCCGCGACGAGGCGCGCTCCCAGCGACGCGAACCGCTCGCGCGAGAGCTGGTGACCGGCGAGGACGAGCCAGCGGGCGGTGAGCCAGGCCCGGAACGCCTCGCGCGGGTCGTTGGCGGAGGAGCGGGCCGCGGCCTCCATGTTCTCGTGGTCGCTCACGACCCAGCCGGGCACCGGCAGCCCTTTCCAGGGTCGGTCCGCGGGGGCCGGCGCGAGCCCCAGCAACCGGTGCGCCTGGTCGGCCGCCGAACGGGCCGCCTCGGTCGACGCGGAGAGCGAGCGGGGAAGGTCGCCGTGGAGCCCGGCCCGGTACGCCGACCTCAGCCAGGTGACGGGGGACGGGGCCGTCTCCGGCAGGGGCGGGCCGACCGGGGCCCAGCCCCGGTCCAGGCGGAGGTACGCCAGCGCGGCCAACGCGAGGGCGAGCAGTCCGGAAAGATAGACCAGGTCGAGGACGCCGGCCCCTCCGATCGAGTAGAGCCCCGGCGGCCCGGTGCCGTAGAGCGGAGGCTCATGCAGCACGTCCGCCCCGATGAGGACGCCGAGGGTCGTGGCGAAGTAGGCCGACGGCAGGGCGAACCCCTCCTCCCGGGGGAACACCCGGGGCGCCACGAGGATCGCCGCGATCCCGGCTCCTACGGGGGGCAGCAGGTAGTACGGGAACACCTCCTCGATGCCCACGTTCGGCACGGCCGTCGCCCCGACGAAGGTGAGGACGAGGACCGCGGACATGAGGCCGAACAGGTAGCCGATCCGGCGGGGCACGAGCGGTCGATCGGCGAGCGATAGGGCCGCCACGAGCGCCGTGATCGCCGCCGCGGTCCCGGCCACCACGATCGACGTCATCGCTCCTCCCGAGAGGTGCAGGGCCGCCCCGGCCCGGATCCACGCGGAGGCGTTCGAGGGCCAGACGGCGAACAACAGCACCGCGGTCTCGAGCCCGGTCAGCCCCAGCAGGACGGCCAGCGACCGCCCGGCCGGCGTCGCGTACCGCCGAAGCGCAAGCCCCCCGACGATCAGCGGGAACAGCGCCCCGCCGAGGTCGATGGAGAGCCAGTCGATCGAGATCGGGGCGATCGGGAGGATGGCGAACGACGCGAGCAGGGCCCCGGGCAGCAGCAACCAGAAGACGCGCCGCCCCAGGCCCACGCTCTCGGCGAACGCCTCATGCTCCCAGGCCAGGAAGAACAGGACCGCCCAGAGGGCACCGGGGAGCGCCACCGAAACGATCGTGTTCGCCGTGTCGTAGGCAAGGAGCGGAACGTCGACCATACGCACCCGACCCGACCGGATCGAACGACCACGCCAGCCCGAGGACTAAAGATTTCGTTCCGCGCCGGCCGCGGGCCAACCGGCGGATCCCAGGGTCCGAATCGCGGGCCGCCCCGCGGCGGCCATCGGGGGACGGCCGTGCGGAGTGGGTACGGTCACACCGAAAGGTTTTGTCGCGGTTCCGGCTCGTTCGACCGATGGTCGACCACCGACAGGAGACCGACTCGCTCGGTACTCGGGACGTTCCGGCGACGGCATACTGGGGGATCCAGACGCTGCGGGCGAAGGAGAACTTCCCCGTCAGCGGTCTCACCGCCTCCCGCCACCTGATCCGTGCCTACGCCTACCTCAAGCTCGCGTGCA
>Ga0187772_10001858_pt1 | contig 10240 bp, 11 predicted proteins | sample 0116_SJ02_MP15_2_FD_133137 | JGI IMG/M metagenome (GOLD analysis project Ga0187772, IMG submission 133137) | Tropical peat soil microbial communities from peatlands in Department of Meta, Colombia - 0116_SJ02_MP15_20_MG | ecosystem: Environmental > Terrestrial > Soil > Wetlands > Peat | place... | reverse complement strand
TCTTCGCGTACTCCTTCTTGGGGTCCAGCAGCCGCCTTGCCCAGGGCTTCGCGGTGGCGGCCGGAAGGCCCCACTGCTCGAGCTCGGCGGCGGCGACCTTGCTTCCCTCACGCTCCCACCGTTCGAGCACGGCCAGGACGGCCCGGGTCGTGCGTCCCTGCCAGCCGGGGGCGTCCGGGGGCGCGAGCCGCTTCGTCTTCATCGGACGGTCGCGGCGGGAGGGGCCGGGGTCGTCCGTGTCGGACGCGGCGAGCGTGCGCCCGGAGCGGACGTCCTCCCGGTGCTCGATTAGCGCGGCGAGCGGGTCGACCGCGATCCCGAGAACGTAGTCGACGATCTCGCGCCGCTCCGGGCTCGACAGGGTGAGGAATGGCTCGTCCCGGATGTGCACGTGGTACCCCCGCCCTCCCGAGAAGACGAACGAAGTGGTGGCGGCGTCAACCCCGAAGTCTCGGACCAGGAAATCGTCGACCAGGTCGATCAGACGGCGCTTGACCAGGGCGAGCTGGCCAGCATAGTCGAGCTGGTCCGCCCCCCGGAGGTGGTCGGAGTCAAGGTCGAATATCAGGTCGGCACCGAGCCATCCCTTCGCGGCCATGGTAGGCGCGGCGGGCTCGCGATAGTACGCAGAAGAGTAGTAGACGTGCCGCGGGACGACCTGCCGCAGGAAGCCGGTCAGTTCGGACGGCGTGGGGAGGGTGGCGTGGCGTCGCATCAGGGTCGCTTCGGCGAACGGAAAGGCGGCGAACTCGCGCTTTGGCAGGCGCTCCGGCGGCTCCACCGTGGCAGAGCCGTAGTACCGGCTGAACTCCTCACGGGCCCACGCCAGCGTCGGAATGTCCAGCGGGACGGTCTTCGCCATCGCCTACGGCCCGTCGGGCGACACCTCGTCCGGAGGCGAGATCGCCTCCTCGACGGCGGCGTCCCGTCGGAGGCGAGAGAGCATGTGGAAGACCGTGGAGTGCTCGCTCCCTCGCAGCAGGAGCTCGACCGCGCGCGTAGCGCGCTCGAGCTGGTCCTCCTGGCCGATGAGGGCGACCGTGGACCCGTAGACGCTCATCGAGCAGCCCGAGAGCTCCTCGATCCGAGCGCGGGCCTTCCCCGCGGAGCCGATGACGCGGGAGCGGATCCGGCGCAGGGCCGCCTTCTCGCGGTGGCCCGTGGCGAGCTTGATGTCGACGATCCCTAGGAAGGTGTCCTCCTTCAGCAGGCGCATCGCCCTCTGCGGCGAGAAGCCGCGGCCGATGGCCAGCACGATGTCGCGCGCCTTCAGGACCGAGATCGGGTCGGTCTCGGGCCCAGAGACGGTCACCTCTCCGTCCTCCGCGTCGACGTCGACGCTCGCGTGCGTCGCCTCTGCTATCGACCGCTTGGTCCGCCCACCGGAGCCGATCAGTACGCCGATCCGGTCCTCCGGGATGCGAGCGTAGAGCACCGGCACGGCTACCCCCCCTTCAGCGGCATCCCGACCTCTTCGCCGCCGATGGCCCGAAGGAACTCCGCCGGCTCGACCTCGTAGCCCAGCCGCCCGAGGAACCGGCTGAAGTTGGCCAAGTCGCGCTCCAGCAGCCGGCGCGCCTCCGGATGGTCGGAGCGGATCGCCTGGGCGACGTCGATGATGACGACCTTCCCGTCGTGGTAGAGCGTGTTGTAGGGGGAGAGGTCGCCGTGGACGAGCTTCGCGGTGCCGACCATTCGGCCGAACTCTCGGACGAGCTCCTCGTAGAGGCCCGCCGCGTCATCGATGGGCACGTCCTTGAGACGGGGGGCCGCCCCCTCCTCGTTGCCGATGTACTCCATGACGAGGACGTTCCGGTAATGGCCGAACGGGCGGGGCGCGCGAACGCCCGCCTCCACCAGGCGGCCAAGGATCGTGTGCTCGCGGCGGGTCCAGGCGAAGATGAGCCCGCCGAAGTTGCGGGCGCTCGCCTCGCGGCGTAGCTCCTCCAGGGCGTAGGGCGGGAGATGGCGGAAGGTCGTGTTGGAGATCCGATAGATCTTGACGGCGCGGAACTCGGACCCCTTGGACGCCCGGAACACCCCCCCCTCCTTTCCCGAGGAGATCGGGTGGTCGAGCACGTCGAACAGGCCCTGGTTGACCAAACGGGAAACGGCCAGCAGGGTGCTGTGGTCGAAGAACTCGTCCAAGAGCTTGCGCTGCCCCGCGTCCTTGCGGCGGTCCTCCACCCGCTCCCGGCGAGGGAAGACGACGTCGACGGTCCTCGGCACAGCCCACGACCACCCGCCTCCCGCTCATAGTCTCTCGCGCGGGGGTGGAACGCCCACCGCATTCCCCGCCCGACGCTGTGGCGTCGGAGTAAGTGGGGGTTTATCCGCGCCAGAGGGCCTGAATCTCCTGTGACCCTGGTCCCGTTCCAGGCCGGTCCGGCCCGGCCCGCTCCGGCGCGTCCGCCGATCGCTCCCCCCCGGTCGCCTACTGGCTTCGAGCTAGGGCACCGGCTCGAGCGACCGGCCGACTACGCGACGGTCTATCGCGTGGTCCGGGGGGCGGTGAGGGCGGTGCTGGGTACCGAGCGGCCCGGCCTCGGGCTCGCTCTGTCCGACCTCCCTCCGCAGCTCGGCGCCTACTGGCAGGTGACGGGGAACCTGATCGTGCTGAACGAGGGCCTGGTCGAAGCGATGCGGACGAACGCCCGATCCGAACTCGAACTGAACTCGTTCGTCTTCGTCGTCCTCGCGCACGAGTATCTCCACGCGCTGGGGTACTTGGACGAGGACGCCGTACGCGCCGTCACGGCCCGCGTTGCGAGGGGCGCGTTCGGCCCCGACCATCCCGCGACCCGGATGGCCGAGGGAAACCTGTGGCAGATGTACCCGTTCCTCGCCTACGCTCCCCGCGGGGACGGCCGGCGCTTCCGGGTGGTCCGCGGATTCGACCTCGCGAGTTCGGAGACCTACATCCGGTGAGCCGGTTGGGCCCGGTCGGTTTATCTCCCCGTCCGCGGTCCGTGCGCCGATGACCGCGGTGGACGTGGGCATCGGCGTCCTGATCCTCCTGATCGGAGGTGGATTGTTCACCATCGAGATCTTCCACCCCGGAGCCCTGCTGCTCATCCCGGCGACGATCATGATCGTCGGCGGGTTCCTCTACCTGCTCATCCCCAGCGTGCTGCTGCAGAGCATCTGGGGGCCGATCGCGATCCTGATCGCGGCCCTGGTCGCCACCGTCGTCACCATCCTCTACTACCGGTGGCTCGCCGGCTCGCACAGTCCCCTCTCGACGACCTCCGGCGGGCTAGTAGGGGAGGAGGCGGTGGTCATCGCGGAGGTCGTTCCGAACACGCTCCGCGGAAAGGTCCGGGTCCGGTCGGAGATCTGGTCGGCGAAGGCCCCGAACCCGATCCCGGTCGGCACGCGCGTCCGGGTCGTCGCGGGCGAGGGCGTCTCGGTGACGGTGGAGCCGCTCCCCCCGCCCCCGTCCTCGTAGGGCTCCGGCGGCCCCCTTCCCCCACGTTATCTGCCCTCGCGCGTCCTAGGGCCCCCGCGGCCCGGAACGGCTCCCGATGGCGGACTACACGCTCCTCTACGTCATCATCGCCCTGCTGGTGCTGATCGCGATCGTCCTCGCCGTACGCGGGATCCACTTCGTCCAGCCCTACGAGCAGGGCATCGTCATCCTGTTCGGGGCGTACAAGCGGATCCTGAACCCGGGGTTCAACTGGGTCGTCCCGTTCGCGAGCGTGCTCTCCATCGACCTCCGTACCCAGGTCCTCGAGGTCCCGCGCCAGGAGGTCATCACGAAGGACAACTCGCCGACGAACGTCGACGCCATCATCTACACCAAGGTCGTCGACCCGCCGAAGGCGATCTTCCAGGTCCAGGACTACCACGTCGCCACCGTCGCGCTCGCGCAGACGACCCTGCGGTCGATCATCGGCGACATGGAACTGGACGAGATCCTGTTCAACCGCGAGCGGATCAACACTCGGCTGCGCGACATCCTCGACGAGGCGACCGACAAGTGGGGGGTCCGCGTCGACGCGGTCGAGATCAAGGAGGTCGATCCGGTCGGACCCGTCAAGGCCGCGATGGAGGAGCAGACCGCCGCCGAGCGTCAGCGGCGGGCCGCCGTCCTGCGGGCGGACGGGGAGAAGCGCAGCGCGATCCTGGTCGCGGAAGGCCAGAAGCGCGCCCGCATCCTGCAGGCCGAAGGGGTCCGGCAGTCGCAGATCCTCGAGGCTGAGGGGGCCCGGGTCGCGACGATTCTCTCCGCGCAAGGCGAAAGCCAGCGGCTGCGGATCCTCTCCCTCGGAGCCGGTGTGCTCGACGCGAAGGCGCTCACGGTCCTCTCCTTGGACACCGTGGCCAAGGTCGGCGACGGCCAGGCGACGAAGATCCTGTTCCCGTTCGAGTTCTCCCGCCTGATGGAGGGCGCGAGCGAGTACCTCGGCACGAGCCGGGCGGTCCCCGACCGGGCGCTCAACGCGCTGACCGATCTCGAGAAGCAGGTCGGAACGATGGACCAGATCCTGGGGCCGATCCCCAAGCAGGAGGAGCTCATGACCGACATCAAGTCGATCGAGGAGGAGCTCAAGGCCGAGTCCGGCGACTCCCCGGCCATCCCCGCGCCGCGCACGTCGCGGACGATGGCGCCCCCGCCGTCCCTGCCGCCGCCGGACGAGATCGCACCTCCACCGCCGGAGGCCGCGGGCCGGACCCGCGGCTTCTCCGTCGCGCCGCCGGTCCATCGCCCCCCCGAGCCGCACGGCGAGCCTCCGTCGTTCGACAGCCAGGACGAGATCACCCCAGCCGAACCGCCGGGTCGATCCCGCGCCCGGCGCCCGTCGCCACCGGCGGGCGAGTAGTCTTCCGACATCGTCCCGGCGCCTTTTTGGGGACGACGGCCGTCGGAGGGGTCTATGCCCGGGATCCGGACCCAGCAGGACGGGTCGGTGCTGACCGTGACGATCGACCGGCCGGACCGGCTGAACGCCCTGGACGTGCCCTCGATGCATTCCCTGAGGCTCGCCCTCGAGGCGGCCGCGCAGGAGACGAAGCTACGGGCCGTCGTCCTCCGGGGAGAGGGTCGGGCGTTCTGTGCGGGGGGCGACGTCGCGACCATGGAGGAGCATCGTCGGGCCGGCACTCTCCCCCAGCTCTTCCACGACCTCACCGGAGAGCAGGAGCTCGCGATCCGTGCCATCGTCGGCATGCCCAAGCCGGTGCTCGCCTCCCTGGCCGGCGTCGCCGCCGGAGGGGGCCTCGCGCTGGCTCTGGCCGCGGACTGGCGGATCGCCGCGGAGGAGGCCGTGCTGGTTCCGGCGTTCTCCCGGCTGGGCGCGGTCCCGGACGGTGGGCTAACGTACTTCTTGCCGCACTTCCTCGGGCTTGGGGGCGCGCAGGAGCTGCTCTTCTCCGACGCAAAGGTCCCTGCGGCGCGGGCCCGAGAGCTCGGCCTGGTTCACGAGGTCGTGCCCGCGGGTCAGCTCGCGGACCGGACGCGCGCCCGGGCCGAGGAGCTCGCGAACGGCCCCACGTTCGCCTACGGCTGGCTGAAGCAGCTCCTGGTCAGCGCCTTCCACGAAAGTCTCGCGCACCAGCTGGCGCTGGAGCGGAAGGGCGCCGTTCAGGCCACGGAGCAGGGCGAGCTCTCCGAAGGCATCTCCGCGTTCCGCGAGAAGAGGCCGCCGCGGTTTGGTCCGCCCTCGGGCGGCTCGACGCGCACGACCTAGGGTGCGGGCGGCGAGGTTCGGAGCGCCCGCCCGACGGTCTGGCGGCCCTGCCGCGGACCCCCTCCACGGCCCTCCGCGAAGGGCGCAAAAGGACCCCGGGAACGCCGGTCCTCTCGGCGGGCCGGCGTGGCGTTAAATAACGACGGGAAGTCCATCGGACGCTCCTAGCGTAGCGGAGGCGAGAGGGTGGAAGCCGGCGTCACGACGTTCCTGGTCTTCGCGGGGATCGCGGGGGCGTTCGGGGTCGTATCCCTGTGGCTGAACCGCGTGCTGGGCGCGAAGCGGCGTCGGTCGTACCTCGAGGAGACGACCTACGAGTGCGGCGAGGAGGCGGAGGGGGAGGCGCAGATCGACTTCCCCACGCAGCACTACACCTTCGCCATCGTGTTCGTCGCGGTCGACGTGCTCGGCTTCCTCCTCGCGCTCTGGGGGCTCACCTTCCGCTCCGTCAACTCCGCCGTGGTCCCGGTACTGGTCGCGGCGGCGTTCACGGCGCTCGCCATCACGGGGATCTACTACGCCCTGAGCGGCGAGAAGAGGTGGGTGGTCTGAGCGCCTCCGCCGTGCCGCCGACGAAGACCGTCTCCTCGACGGTGGCCGCCCCTCCGGGAGCAGACCTCCCCATGGTCCACGAACCGGCCGTTCCGTTCCTCGAGATCGAGGCGGTCCGGGCGAAGGAGTTCGTCCCTGCGGCCAAGGAAGCGCTGACGGCGCTGCTGGCCGAGCAGGGCCATCAGAAGGTCGTCCAGCCGGTGTTCAACTGGGCGGGCCGCAACTCTCTGTTCCCGCTGCACTGGGGGCTCGCCTGCTGCGCTATCGAGTTCGCCGCGGCGTTCGGGGCCCGCTGGGACGCAGAGCGGTTCGGCGTCGTGCCCCGGTCCTCGCCCCGCCAGTGCGACCTGATGATCGTCAACGGCACCGTCACCTGGAAGGTGGCGCACAAGCTGGTCACGCTCTACGAGCAGATGCCGGAGCCGAAGTGGGTCATCGCGATGGGGAACTGCGCCACCGGGGGCGGACCGTTCCGGACCGCGTACTCCGTCGTGCCGGGGGTCGACAAGCTCGTGCCGGTGGACGTCTACATCGCCGGTTGCCCCCCGCGCCCCGAGGCAATGCTGGACGGGATCCTCGTCCTCGAGAAGCTGATCCGCGAACGGAAAGAGTGACGGGGCGCGAGGACGGCCCGGGCGGAGCGGAGCGGCGAACGATGCAACCGGACGACATCTCCCGGGCCCTCGCCCCGAAGCTGGGGGAGCGGCTGCTGGGGGTCGACGCGTTCGCCGGCACGGCGGGGAAGGTCCGGTTCGACCGCTCCGCGGCGCTGGACGCCTTCCGCGTCGTGCGGGACGACCTCGGCTTTGGACACCTCTCGATGGTCGCCGGCGTCGACTGGGTCGATCGCCGGGAGGTCCTCTACGTCGTCTGGTCGGACGCGGCGAAGGAGTACCTCCTGCTCTCGACGACCGTTCCCTCGAGCGACCCGCATGTGGAGTCCGCGACGGCGGTCTGGCCGGCGGCGAACTGGCACGAGCGCGAGGCCTGGGAGATGGTCGACATCACGTTCGACCACCACCCGGACCTGCGACACCTGCTCACGCCGGACGGCTACGCCTTCCACCCGCTGTTGCGGTCGTTCAAGCTGCACGAGCCCGAGGAGCTCGAGGTGAAGGTGCGCCATGTCTGAGATGTGGATCAACATGGGGCCGCAGCACCCCATGACCCACGGGCTGTGGAACCTCCGTGTCCAGATCGAGGGCGAGCTCATCCGGGCGGTCGACCCGGAGATGGGCTACCTGCACCGCGGGATCGAGAAGATCTCCGAGGACCGCCACTACAACGAGGTGATCACCCTCATGGACCGGACCTGCTACGTCGCGGGCCTCGCCTGGGAGCACCTCTACATCATGGGGGCCGAGGGGGCACTGCACCTCGAGCCTCCCGAGCGCGCCCAGTACCTGCGGGTGCTCTGCGAGGAGCTCCAGCGGATCGGCTCGCACGTGATGTGGTTCGCCGCGTTCGTCCAGGACCTCGGCCTCACGACGCCGTTCCTCTACGGGATGCGAGACCGGGACCTCGTCCTCGACCTGCTCCAGAGCTACACCGGCGCGCGGATGACCTACGAGTACATGCGGGTCGGCGGCGTCCGGAACGACCTGCCTCCGGGGTTCCCCGACCAGGCGCGCAAGGTCCTGGACTGGCTGACCGAGAGGTTCGCGGAGTACGACCGGCTCTGCCTCGGCTCGACGATCTTCCGCAAGCGCTGCGACAACCTGGGGGTCCTGAAGGCGAAGGACGCGATCCCGTGGGGGGTCACCGGCCCCATGCTCCGTGGGGCGGGCGTCAAGCGCGACCTCCGCAAGGACCGGCCCTACGCGGTCTACCGTCAGCTCGACTTCGATGTCGCCGTCGCCGACGGGGCGGACGTGACCTCGCGCTACCTCGTCCGCATGGAGGAGCTGCGGCAGTCGGTGCGCATCGTCCGCCAGGTGCTCGACTGGCTGGACCACCATCCCGGGCCGGTCGTGGCGGAGCACCTGCCGCGCTGGCTGGGCGCCCCGTACGCCCCGGTCGGCGCGGAGGGCTACCTGCTCAAGCGGAACTACCCGAAGGGCGTCGGCTTCTCCGCGATCGAGGAGCCGCACGGCGAGGCCCAGGCCTACGTCGTCAACGAGGGCGGGGAGCACCCCTACCGCGTGAAGTTCCGCTCGCCGATCTTCGCCAACCTGGGGGCGGCGAGCACCTACCTGGTCGGCTACCGGGTCGCGGACATCCCGCCGATCATGGGGAGCGTCGACGTCTGCGTCGGGGAGGTCGACCGCTAGGCCCGTCCCATGTCGAACGCGACGCTCTTCTCGGTCTCCTACGCGTTCTCCCACGACCTCCTGTTCGCCGTCGGCCGGGCGATCGGAGGGAGCGTCGGGGCGTGGCTCGAGGGCAGCTGGCCGGTGACCGCCCTCGCGATCCTGGTCTTCGCGGTCATCCTGTTCGCGGCGAGCATGATCAACACGATCGTGCTCATCTGGTGGGAGCGCAAGCTGCTCGGCCGGTTCATGGACCGCCGCGGCGCGATGCACGTCGGCTACGCCGGCCTCTTGCAGAACTTCGCGGACGGGTTCAAGCTGTTCCGCAAGTACACCATCCGGCCGCGGGAGGCGGACGGCGTCGGGTTCTACTTCGGCCCGACCGCCTACCTCGTCACCTCGCTCGTCATCTTCGGCATCCTGCCGATCTCGAGCGGGTGGAACTCGGGGGCCCTGCCGCTCAGCCTCCTCCTCGCGCTCGCGATCTTCTCGTTCGCGCCGCTGTTCATCTTCGTCAGCGCCTGGTCGAGCAACAACAAGTACTCCCTGATGGGCGGGCTGCGCTCCGCGGCGCAGATGATCGCCTACGAGGTCCCGCTGCTCCTCGCCGTCGTCGCGGTCGTCATCGTCGCGGGGAGCTTCAGCCTCACGACCATCGTCTACGAGCAGCAGAACTACTGGTTCTGGGGCCCGCTGGTCGTCGCGCTGGTCGTCTTCGTCGCCGCGATGCTCGCCGAGATGGAGCGGATCCCGTTCGACCTTCCCGAGGCCGAGGCCGAGCTGGTCGAGGGCTGGAACACCGAGTACGGTGGGATGCTGTTCGCCTACTTCATGCTCGCCGACTACCTGCGCGCGCTGGTCGGCAGCATCCTGGTCGTCCTCCTGTTCCTCGGCGGCTGGACGATGCCGTCCTGGGTCCCCTCGGCGGCGACCGGGTTCCCGCTCGCCGGGATCTTCTGGTTCATGGTGAAGACGTACGTGGTCTTCGGCGTCTTCGTCTGGGTGCGGGCCTCGCTGCCCCGGGTCCGGACCGACCAGCTCCTTCGGGTCGGCTGGAACCGGATGATCCCGCTCGCGCTGCTCAGCGTGTTCCTGGCCGCCGCGCTCGTCACGGTCCGCTGCGTGCCGGTCTTCGGCTGCGTGCCGTCCCCGGGGGGCTAGGAGGAGCGCCATGGCGAGCGGCGGCGACGGAAGGCCCGTGCTCACGGCGACCGAGAAGCCTGGGGACAACCCGGTCCTCTTCGTCGCGAAGCCGATGGCGACCGCGGCGCGGCAGTTCGTCAAGAGCCTCGTCCGGCCGTCCACGATCGTCTATCCGTACGAGCGGCTCGAGGACCCCGAGTTCCGGGGCCGGGTGGCGGTCGAGCCGGGCAAGCCGATCGGGGTCGGCCAGGTCTGGGACAACTACCGCGGGGTCCACGCGCTGAACATCGCGACCTGCATCAGCTGCAACCTCTGCGCGTTCTCCTGCCCGGACCTCTGCATCGAGATGGTCACGGTCCCCGGTCCGGACCCGAAGCACCCGAAGAAGTGCCCGGAGATCGACTACGGCAAGTGCAGCTACTGCGGGTTCTGCTCGGACGCCTGCCCGGAGGGGTGCCTGACGATGACCACGCGCTACGAGCTCGCCACCCCGAAGCGCGCGGAGATGGTCTACTCGCCGGCGAAGCTCTACGACGTCTTCCGCTCGAAGCTCCCGATGAACCCGATCCGGCTCGAGCGGCCGGAGAACGAGGACGCGATCCT
>Ga0187772_10001857_pt1 | contig 10246 bp, 11 predicted proteins | sample 0116_SJ02_MP15_2_FD_133137 | JGI IMG/M metagenome (GOLD analysis project Ga0187772, IMG submission 133137) | Tropical peat soil microbial communities from peatlands in Department of Meta, Colombia - 0116_SJ02_MP15_20_MG | ecosystem: Environmental > Terrestrial > Soil > Wetlands > Peat | place... | reverse complement strand
GGGCGAACAGCCTCCGGTCCGCCCTGGCCTCCTCGACCGCCGCCTCCGCGGCCGGGAGCCTGCGGCCCGTCAGCGCCGCGACCCACGACGGGTCGGCGTCGTCCTCGACGTTCACGGGGAACCCTCCCGTGACGCCTACTCGCCCTCTAGGCTCGCCGCGTTCCCCATCCAGGAGGAGGGCGGCTCGGCCCTCGGGCGGACGGCGCGGACCCGTTCGAACGCCGCCGCGAGGGGGAGCTGCTCCGACCGGTGGAGGTACCACGCGGCCGCGAGCGGGGAGCGCCGTATACCGTGCCCGCAGAAGACGAGGACCGGCCGCCCTGCCGCTCGGGCCGCGCCGATCTCGCGGGCGAGCCGATCGAGGTTCGACCGGATCGCCGAGCCGGTGCCGTCGTCGTAGATCGCGATGTGGGTCGCGGGCGGCATCTCCGCCGGCTTCTCGTCCAGGACGCAGAACCGTGTTCCCTCGAACGCAACGGCGTCGTTCCAACCCCCGACGAACACGCCAGGGGCGACCTCGGCCGGGCAGTTCGGTCGGGCGCGGGGCCGTCGGGGGGAAGCGATCTTCGCTCGCGCGGTCATCGCGCGGGCCACCGCCTTCGTGGGCGATGAGATTGGGGCCGCCCTGGGACGGGTCGGTTTCTTAGGTCGGGGGCGTTCTCTCCCGTCCGTGGCGGTCGTCGACGCGAGGGTCCGGGTCCAGCATCCGTGCCCGTACTGCGACCTGTCGGTGGCGTTCCCCCGCACGGTGTTCTTGCTGTGGTGCGACAACCGGCGGGACACCTTCCTCCTCTCCTGCCCTGACCCCGCGGAGGCCCGCCGGGTCGTGGCCACCCTGCGTCGGTCGTTCCACGCCCGCGTCCTGCTCTCCGACGGTCCGAGCGCCTTGATCGAGCTGCCGGATTTCGAGTGGCCTGACCCTCCGTCCGTTACCGGGCTCGCCCGGCGGGCTGGCGTATGGGTCCTCCCACCGGTCGTCTACGCGGACGGCCGGGAGACGTACCGGTTCGTCTCCCCGGATCGGGGCCGGTTGAACCGGCTCATCCGACGGGCCCGCCGTCTCGGGGAGGTCGAGATCCTCTCCCTTTCGGACCGTTCCGGGCTCGAGAGCATGAGGGACTTCCCGACCGCCTCGGTCCACTTCTTCGAGGGGTTGAGCGATCGACAGACCCGGGCGCTCGTCGCCGCGCACGACGGGGGCCTGCTCGAGATCCCGGCGCGGGCGAGCTGGGCGGAGGTCGCGCGCCGCGAAGGGCTCTCGCGCTCGACGTTCGGGGAGCATCTGCGCAAGGCACAGCTGCGGATCCTGCGCAACAGCTACGCCCTGCTCCGGGCGCGCGCGGCGGTCGCCGTGACGGCTCCGGTCGTCCTGCCGAGGCTTGGGCCCGCGGCGGAGGACGAGCCGAGGGGGCGCCAGGCACCATCCGCTCGTCCGGCGTCACGTCGGGGCCCCGCGCCACGACGCGCCGGCTCCGCCGGTCGAACGTGACCGCGCTCCGGCTGCGGTGGGACCGAGAGTTCCCTCGGCAGTCCGGTCGCGTCCCGACGCAGCGGCACCCGTCGAGCGCGCGGTAGGATCGACCGAGGTCCTCGGCGCCCGTTCGGCCGACCCCCGAGCCGTACCCTCGACGGATCGGCCGGGCCTGCCACCGGCGACCGGGGGTGGTCCTCCCGCGGTCCCGCCCACCGGCGCGCGTCGCGGGCGCGGGGGAGGCCCCCGCGCTCCTTCGGACCGACCATGGGCCAGTACCACGCCTTTCGCACCTCGAGGGCCGACGCTTCTCGAGATTGCCGTCAATCGACCGTCACCTACGGCTTAACTAACCCCGGACCCACCCTTCCATCGAGATGGACGCGGTAGCGGTCCCCAATCCTCCGAAGGCACGCGTCGTCGTGGATGCGGAGCTCTGCAAAGGCTGCAACCTCTGCGTCGTGGCGTGCCCCCAGCGGAACCTCCACCTCGCGGGATCCTTGAACCGTCGCGGGTACCATCCGGCCGAGTTCACCTTCCACGGGGAGAAGGGGGACTGCACGGCGTGCGGCATCTGCTACTGGGTCTGCCCCGACTTTGCGATCGTCGAGGTATCGAGGTGGAAGGCATGACCACGGCGCGCGAGTTCCTGAAGGGGAACGAGGCGCTGGCCTACGGGGCGCTCAAGACGGGGCTCAACGCCTTCTTCGGCTATCCGATCACCCCCTCGAGCGAGATCCCGGAGACCCTCGCGGTCGAGTTCGGCAACTCGCAGTACCCCGCGTTCAAGGTCTTCCTCCAGGCGGCGAGCGAGATCGAGGCGATCAACATGGTCATCGGAGCGGCCGCCACGGGAGCGAAGGTCATGGCCGCCACCTCCGGCCCCGGCTTCAGCCTCAAGCAGGAGGGGATCTCCTACGCGGCCGCGATGGAGCTCCCGATGGTCATCGTCGACGTGAACCGCGGGGGACCCGGGCTGGGGAACCTCGGGCCCGAGCAGACGGACTACTTCCAGGCGACCCGGGGCGGGGGCCACGGTGGGTACCGCAACATCGTTCTCGCCCCGTGCTCCGTTCCCGAGATGGCCGCCTTCCCGGCGCTCGCCTTCTCGCTCGCGTTCAAGTACCGGATCCCGGTGATCATCCTCACCGACGCGTTCCTGGGCCAGCTGAAGGAGGACCTCATGTTCCCCGAGGTCCCGGCGCAGCAGTTCGAGACCGCCTGGGCGACGACCGGGGCCCGAGGGCCCGAGCGGCACGTCCTCAGTTCGATGCACCTCGAGCTCCCGGAGCTGAACCGTCATTCCGAGCATCTCCGGTCCAAGTTCGAGGAGATCGACCGGTCGGAGCAGCGGTCCGAGAAGTACCAGACCGACGACGCCGACGTCGTGCTGGTCGCCTACGGGATCTGCGCGCGCCTCGCCCAGCGCGCCGTCAAGGACCTCCGGGCCAAGAGGATCCGGGCGGGCCTCCTGCGGCCGATCACGCTCTCCCCGTTCCCGAAGCGCGAGCTCCTGGCGCTCGTCGGGCGAGGGGTGCAGAACTTCCTCGTCGTCGAGCTCAACACCGGCCAGATGGTGGAGGACGTCCAACTGGCGATCGGCGGCCGGGCCCGGATCGAGACGGCCCAGAAGGTCGGGGGCCTGCTGCCCACGCCGCTCGACCTCGTCCGCCGGGTGGAGGCGATGCGCCGATGATCGAGGTCCAAGGGCACTACGAGGTCAAGCTCGGCCCGCTGCCGACCCTCACCGGGAAGCCGACGCACTACTGCGCCGGTTGCGAGCACGGCACGCTCACCCGGCTCATCGCGAGCGCGCTCCACGAGCTCGGGGCGAGAGAGCGGACGGTGCTGGTCGACTCGGTCGGATGCAGCGTCCTCGCCCACGAGTACATCAACACCGATGCGATCCAGGCGCCCCACGGCCGGGCCCCGTCCGTGATGACGGGCATCAAGCGTCTGCGCCCGGACCTCCTGGTCTTCGCGGTACAGGGCGACGGCGATGCGGCCTCGATCGGCCTGTCCGAGCTCATCTTTGCCGCGAACCGGGGCGAGCCGATCACCGTGTTCCTGGTCAACAACGGCATCTACGGCATGACGGGAGGACAGATGGCGCCCACCACCCCGGCGGGGATGGTCACGATGACCACCCCGCGGGGAAGGGACATCGCCGTCACCGGCCCGCCGATGGACGCGTCGAAGCTCCTCGCCACGCTCGACGGTCCAGCGTACGTGAAGCGGGTCCTGCTGCCCGTGACGCCCACCCCTTCGGACGACTTCTACAACGCGCGCGGGTCGATCGAGGGGGCCCGGAGCGTTCGGAACGCGTTCCGGGTCCAAGAGATGGGAGGGTTCTCCTTCGTCGAGTTCGTCAGCACGTGCAACGTCAACTGGAAGATGTCGGTGCTCCAGTCGAAGCACTACGCGACCGAGGTCCTGGCGAAGGTCTTCCCGCCGGGGCTGTTCAAGGACAAGTTCGGGGTCGAGAAGCGATGAAGATCGAGACGATCCTCGCCGGGCACGGCGGGCAGGGGGTCCTCGAGCTCGCGAACTGGCTCGCCTACTTCCACCTGGTGCGGGGGCGGCACGTCGCCTACACCCCGTCCTACGGGCCGGAGACCCGGGGAGGGAAGGTGAAGTGCTATGTCGTCAGCTCCGACGAGACGATCGACTCTCCGATCGTGGAGGACCCGGACGTCCTGGTGGTGATGAACAACCCGTCGATGGACTTCGTCTCCCTGCTCAAGCCCGGGGGGACCCTCGTGGTCAACAGCTCGTTGGTGAAGGAGACCCACCGACGCGCCGACGTGAAGGTCGTGGAGGTCCCCGCCACCGAGATCGCCGGGGGGTTGCGGGAGTACAGCCCCGAGAAGGGAAGGGACACGACGATCGCGGCGAACAGCGTGATGTTCGGCGCCTGCCTCGCCGTCAGCGGCGAGCACCTTCGGGAGGAGCTGGCCCTGGTCCAGGAGGTCTTCGGCCACTTCTTGACCGGCCGGAAGGCCGCGTACGTCCCGCTCAACGTGAAGGCCGTGGAGGAAGGGTTCGAGCACGTCGCCCGGGGCGCCCCGGCGGACGCCGCCCACAGCGCTCCGGTTCCTCACGTCGGTGTCGCTCCCTGACCCCTCCCGCCGGATCCCGAAGGTGCGGGCCGGTCTGGCGCCCGAGGTCCAGGGCCTCCGCTACCGGTTCCGGCAAAGTCTATCGGCCGGCCCACCCTTGGGGCTCCTGGAAGGAGAGATGACGAACGGGCACCGAGCGTTCTCCGACCCTTCTTGGCGCCCGCGGCGGTGCCCGGCCCTCCGCTGTCGACGCGCGCTCGATCGAGGGGCCGTTGGCGACGGTTAAGCCCGTCCTGCTGCGCAGCCTGCGCCGCGCCGTGCGGGGCCTCGCCGGCGAGAAATCCCCCGTGCTCGCCGGACACAAGCTGCTCTATCGATGCAACCTCGAATGCCAGATGTGTCCGTTCTGGCGGCGCGAGGACGAGCCTCTCCTCCAACTTCCGGACGAGGTCCGCATCATGGACGCCCTCGCCCGGGCCGGGGTCTCGTTCCTGGGGTTCGAGGGCGGCGAGCCGCTGCTGCGTCGGGACGTCGGGGAGATCCTACGGGAGGCCCACGCGAGGTTCCACACGTCGCTCGTGACGAACGGCTGGCTGTTGGAGAACCGGGTCGAGGAGATCGCTCCCTACCTCGACCTCCTCTTCGTCTCGTTGGACGGGATCGGCGAGACCCACGACCGGCTCCGCGGGATCCCTCGGTCGTTCGAGCGGGCCGTCCGGGGGATGCGGGCCTCCCGTTCCGAGGTCCCGACGATCATCAGCCACACCGTGACGCGGGACAACCTCGACCACGCCGAGCGGGTCGTCGAGCTGGCCGAGCGGCTCGACGTCGCCCTCACGGTCCAGGTCGCCTACGACTACCGGACCGCGGAGCCGATGTCGCCGGAACGGGAGCGGCTGCGACCGGTCATCGAGCGGTTGCGCGACCTGCGGAAGAGCGGGGCCCCCCTCCTCGAATCGGTGGACTACTTCGACGCGATCCTCGGCTCGTGGTACGGCGGGAGGCCCTGGCGATGCAAGCCGTGGCTGACCGTCAACATCGACCCCTCGGGACGGGTCGTCCTCCCCTGCTACGTGCTCCACGACTACCAGGGGGAGCTACCGGTCTGGGAGGTCGACCTCCGAAAGCTCTGGAACTCGTTCGACTGGACCTCCTACGAGTCGTGCAACCGGTGCGCGCTTGCCTGCTATCTCGAGCCGTCCCTGTTCCGGTGGACGGACCTCGCGAGCCTCCGTGACCGCGTGATCGACGGGGGCCTGAACTACGTACGTCGCACCCCCCGGAGGTCGTCCCGGAACCCCGCCGACCGGCTGATCCGCATCGAAGCGCCATTGTCCTGAGCCGCCGTCTCGGCCACGTCCTGCGCGAGACGGCCGCCCGGAGGCCCCCGGCGGCCGAAGGCGCTCGGGTGGGCCCGAGCTCTTTCGAGCTCACGGGGACGGCGCAGCACGCGCCGGCTCCGCCCCTAGAGGAGGAGCCCCCTTGGCTGGAGCGGCTAGGGTCGACCGGGGAGTGGGGTCCTTCGGGTCCAGAAGCCGTTTTTCGCCGTCATATAGCGGGCCGGTTGTCCGCTCGCGATGCTCGACCACGTGAACGCCATCGCGTTGACGGTGCGCGACGTGAAGAAGTGCGCGGAGTTCTACCGGGACAAGGTCGGTTTGAAGGTCAACATGATGAACGACGAGGAGGCGTACCTCTCGTTCGGACAGAAGGGGGCGCCGGTCCTCGCGATCATCGGCGCCCGTGGGCTCGCGAAGGAGCTCCCGGCCGAACGGATCCGACCGGACGAGGTCCCGCTGCACCGCAACTACATCGCGGTGTTCTTAGAGGACGCGGACCAGGAGTACGAGACCCTGCGGAAGAACGGGGTCCGGTTCGTTCACCCCCCGGCCTCTCGCCCCAACGGCCAGCGGTACGCCTTCTTCGAGGACCCGGAGGGGAACCTCTGGGAGATCTCCCACTTCCCCAAGGGGTGAGCCGGTGGCGCGTCGTCCGAGGAAGGTGGACGAGGTCGGGTTGGCCCGGGCGTGGATCGACTGGCTCGTGGACACGCGGGAGGGTTACCTCGACGCCCTGCTCGCGTTGCCGAAGGCGGAACGGCTACGGGATCGGGGGGCGTCGTTTCCGTCCCTGCAGGACATCTTCCTCCATATCCTGGACGACAACGTCTGGTGGTTCGAGAGCGTTCCGAACGACCGGCAGCGCGCCCATCGGGAAGTGAAGGGGCGGCTCAGTGCCGCAGAGATCCGGCGTCAGGTGCGGCGGATCGCTCGCTTCAGCCGGCAGCTCGCGAGGCGCCTGACGCCGAAGGGACTGGGACGGACGCTGACGGTCCGTGGCGAGAGCGGGGACGGCAAGCCGTTCGAGATGCGGGTGAACCTGAGGACGATCATCTGGCACATGGTGGAGGAAGAGCTTCAGCACCGGGGCGAGATGAACGCGCTCTTCTGGCAGCTCGACGTCGACGCGCCGACGCGGGCCTGGTTCAGCAGCTCGCTGGCGGGCTGAGTCGCTCGACCCCGACCCACCGCCACCGGCCTCGGAGGCCCCCCTCGAGGCCGAACCCCGCACCACGGGCCGGGGCCGAACTCTTCCCCCGCTGGAGACCCGATCGGGCCTGCGTGGACTCCCGTGATGGTTCCGGCGGGGGAGCAGGTCCCGTCGTCCACGAACCCCCCATCGAGAATCGGGTCCGGCCAGGATGGCCGTGAGCCGGTTACCGTCCACTCGGCCGGAGGGCGGTCGTTAAGTGGGAGCGGCGGACGAGGGAGGGTGCGACCGTATGACCACGGAGTGTGAGACGCCCGGCTGCCTGCATCAGAAGCGGCTGCACGGGCCGGACGACCGCTGCCGGGCATGCTCGTGCTCAGGGTACACCCGGAACGCTCCCCCTCACCAAACGAGAGCCGCCCGCAAGCAGATCGCCCAGTCCCTGCGTCGCTGGTAGCTGGCGCTCCCGTGTCCGGCGGGCGGCCGGCACTTCCACGGAGTGGCCGGGGGGGACCGTAGAAGTCACACGAGCCCGGTAAAGGATCGAACCCACCGCACAAGATTCCCTCGTTCGCGGGCTTCGTGGGTGACGACCCGGTGGCCGAAGCGGCCCGTCCGCCCGCGCGCGCGGGCTTATCCAGCCGTGGGTCGTGTGAGCGACCCTCTACAAGGGGGAAACGCTGTTGTCGCCGAACCTGAGGCAACGTAGGTCACCCGCGGCCAGGAAACGCAACCGTCGGACGCGCCAGCTCCGGCGCGCCGCGCGCCGCCGAACGGTCCGCCAGAAGGGGAGAGGCCGCGGAGGTTAGTGCCGCACCTAGGGATGGAGTTCGAGGTTCCTGGATCCGACCTGCGCCCGCCGAGCTGGCCTCCTTTCCACCCGGTGAGCGTGGGATGGCGGGAGGGGCATGCGGCGGTGCCGGGCCCAGCGCCCACCGAGCCCGCGTCGACCCAGGAGCAGGGGAGAGGTGCCTTTGCGTCGGCTGGTCTGCTGCCGAGCCCGGCCCGAGGGGACTCGAAGGACTAACGGCCCGGGCTCTCGAGTGTCGCACCGGCGTAGGCACGAGACATCCGATGAACGCGCCCAACGCCTGGCAAGACCCCCTGGGCCATGGTTGAGCGGAGAGCTACCGATCGAGGCTCGATGTCGACCGAGGAACCGCCAACGCGAATCCGATTGTTCCAGGTAGATGCGTTCACGGACCACCGGTTCGGTGGCAATCCGGCCGCCGTCATGCCGATGGAACGGTTTCCGGAAGATGACGTGCTGAGAGCCCTGGCCGCGGAGAACAACCTCTCCGAGACCGCCTTCGTTGTGCCAGCGGGGAGCGAGTACACCCTTCGCTGGTTCACGCCCACCACGGAGGTTCCGTTGTGTGGGCATGCTACCCTCGCAAGTGGCGCGGTCGTCATGGAGCGGCTTGAGCCGGGACGGACGGAGGTCGTCTTCCGGTCACCGAGCGGCCCGCTCACCGTGCGGAAGAAGGGTCGCCGCTATGTCATGGACCTCCCTGCCCGCCCTTCCGACCGGATTCCCGTGCCGCCAGCGGTGGAGGAGTCGTTGGGGTCCAGCCCGGCCGAACTGTGGAGCAACGAATTCAACCACATGGCCGTTTACGGAGATCCCTCCCGAGTTCGGCACCTTGCGCCAGACCTCTCCAAGGTAGCCCGCTTGGACCGGCCGGGAGTGATCGTCACGGCCCCCGGTGACGGAGCGTTCGACTTCGTCAGTCGCTACTTTGCTCCCGCGAAGGGGATCCCAGAGGACCCGGTGACCGGAGCGGCTCACTGCATGCTCGCTCCGTACTGGGCCCGACGCTTGGGAAAGACCGAGTTCAAAGCGTATCAGGTGTCCCGACGCGGAGGCGAGGTCATTTGTCGAGTCCTCGGGGATCGCGTGGAGCTCGAAGGGGAGTGCGTGTTCTACCTGGAAGGCGAGGCGATGATCTGAGGGGGGTCCACCGGGATTCGACACCGGGCCCGAGGGGACCCGGCGGAAGGATCCGGCCAGGGGTTGCTCCGGACCACCGAGAGTGGTGTACTCCGGAATCCCGGATAGGGAATGGTCACTGGGCGTCCCCGATCAGTTTGAACCGGCAGGGTAGCGGGCCCGTCGGAGCTTGACCACGAGTCCGGGCAGGTCGTCCGCGAGGAACCGCCATACCCTCTCGGCCTTGACCTCTGGGTACTCGTGGACAAGGTCGTTGCGGAGACGATCGAGCTCGTCCCAAGGTAGAAGGGGATTCGCCGTCCTGAACGGGCGGCCCAGCTTGGTGGCGGTCTCGGCGAAGTGCAGGATCCGCAGCTCAGCGGCGTCCCTCAGCTCCGGAGTACGAATGTCGAAGAAGGCGGCCTTTCCCCGGGCGGCGTACCGCTCCGCGGCGCTTGCTTCCCGGAGCATCCGGTCTACCAGCCCCCGCTGCCTTGCCTCGGAGTCCTTCACAGTGGGGTCGCCTCAGCCAGTACCTGCGGTCGAATCGACCAGGGCAGGCAGTCTTCCTCGACCACGTCCACCGACCGTCCCAGTAGCCTGCTAAGTTGCGTCTCCAAGCGGGCGACGTCGAGAAGCGAAGCCCCGGGGAGCCGGTCGACCAGCAGATCCACATCGCTGTGAGGGCCAGCGGTCCCTCTCCGTACCGAACCGAAGACCCGAACGCGCCTCGCCCCGTACTTTCGGGCGAGAGCGATGACCCGGCCACGATGGGGTCCCAGGAACGCCTCGATCCCAGCTCCGACCCCAACGGAAACCGTCGGGACCCGGGGCTTGTCCCAGAGCTTGGACTTGCACCTCGGGCACATGCGCGCCGGAACGCGCCTCGGCGTCCAAGTGTAGATGCACCGGTGACAGTGCAACTCCGGGCAGGTCTGCATAAGGAGCTGTCACCAAGAAGCCCGGGCACGGATTTGAAACTTACTTAGGAGATGGTCAATGTAGGTAAGGTCCTAACGCCCTGCCCATCGAGACGTGGGTGAGGAAGGCCGCCCCCATCCGATCACCCCCGACGACCGGCCGGGGCGGTGGCCACTGGTCGGATCGACTCAGTGGCCACGGGCCAGTGAACACATGGACAGCGCCCATGGAGAGTGGGGCGGTGCAGGCCCCGTTAAACGGGTTACGCTAGTTACGGGCCCGAGGGGATTCGAACCCCTGATCTTGCGGTTAAGAGCCGCCTGCTCTACCGGGCTAAGCTACGGGCCCTTGGGGCCGCGCCAGCCGGGTGCCCCG
>Ga0187772_10001856_pt1 | contig 10252 bp, 6 predicted proteins | sample 0116_SJ02_MP15_2_FD_133137 | JGI IMG/M metagenome (GOLD analysis project Ga0187772, IMG submission 133137) | Tropical peat soil microbial communities from peatlands in Department of Meta, Colombia - 0116_SJ02_MP15_20_MG | ecosystem: Environmental > Terrestrial > Soil > Wetlands > Peat | place... | reverse complement strand
GGCAGTGCGGGGCAACCGTAGAACGTCCAGCCATTGAAGACTTGGCGGACCGGACCGGTTTCCCTCTGAAGGGGTTGGCCTTGCATGCGCACGGAATCCACATCGGTGCCCGGTGGAAACAGAACACCTGCGTCCGGGGCTCCGCGCTCCGAGCGGAGCAACATCCGAAAAGTTCGCCGCTGGCCAGCCTGCGTGGATTCCAAAACCGTAAACGTGGGCGCCGCTAGACTGAGATCGGGAGCGTCGGCCTCGAAACTGCGACGCGTGTCCCAGGGGAAGACTCTCTGGTCCGCGGAACGGAACGACGCTGCAATGCGAATCGGTTCCGGAAGCCTCCCGGACGCCGGCTGAACGACCCACTCTGACTTCTCCGAATCTGCGTCCTGCCAGTACAGGATGTTCACGCGCTCGGGCGCTCTCGCAGAATGCGCCGGGACGACAACGGCGGCAAAAACTGCAAGCGCCGTGGCCAGGAGGGGAATCCAAGAGAACGCAAGGCCGCGCAGGCCGGAGACTCCTCGCAGATCACTGCACAGAGGCGCGAGTGGCGTCAAAACAACCCCGACAATCAACGCCATGATCACCAGCGCCGAGTTGCCCAGGGCGGCGTACAGCGAGAACGAGAGCGGGAAGTTGACGATTCCCGCTGCAGCAAGGGGCAGGATCGCTGCGAGGCCCGATACGATGGCGATGTCTTTGCGCGGCACGGTTGCCGTTAAACCGGCGATGGCCGCAACGAAGGTCGGCACGAAAAGGCCGTAACCGAGGGCGGGCGTCTCAAGAGCAACCACGACGGAGAGGACGGCCCACCACGTCCACACGCCGCTCCACAATCCCCAAAAACCCGCGCGCCGCGCAAAGAAGACGGAAAGCATCACAACGATGGTTGCGCCGAGAGACCAGAACGCCACTTGGAGTGGTAGCGGGTAGGCAACCCACGTAACCGGCAACGCGCCCAAGAGGCGAATAAGGGTCTGAAGAACGAGCGCCACGGCTCCAATGATGGCAAGAACAATCAGCCACGCCAGCAGCCCGTGGAGGTACTCCTTCAGCGTCAGCCGCTTGCCGTATATCATCCAGCCGATTTGCGCGAGAAGCAGGAACAGGGCCGCAATGGCAAACGGGGCGGTCCGGCGCGCGGTCCAACGAATGACCCAATGGCTGAAGACGTCGAAGTAAACGGCGTCCTGCTGCGGCACGCTCGAGAGATCCGCTTCGGCCAACGCGAGCACGGAAGGCAGAGCGTTTTCTCCGTGATGCTGGACACTCGCGGCGTTGACATTAGAGGAGTTGTCAAGCGGCGTGTGGTAGTGCGCCACGCCTCCGATGTAGGCGAAGTTGAGACCCTGGTAACCCGCCGCCTTGAAGATCGTGAAATCGGTGTCGTTCGGCAGGAGTTTGTAAACCGTATAGGAGACGGAGCTGGCTTCCGGACGAGGCGCATGGCGCGCGTAGAGGCGGACCGTCCAGTCGTTCGCGCTGCCGGTCTCGAACATCATGCTCGGGCCCCACGTGCCGCGATTGTCCAGGTTCACGGCTGCGCGGACTTCTTTGGCCCAGGGATGCGAGTCAACGAAGGCGCGAGCGCCGAGCAGGCCCGCTTCCTCTCCTTCATCTATGAGGAATATGACGGAGTGGCGCGGAGCGGCCCGGGATTTCAGGGCACGCGCGATCTCCAGCACTGTGGCCATGCCTGTTCCGTCATCGGAATAGCCCGGCCCTGCGGGAACTGAATCGTAGTGAGCTGCAACGAGGATAGAATCGCCGGTCTCCCGGCCGTCGAGCCGCGCCACAATATTGTTCACGGTGGCGCACTCCCCGAACTCGCTGCAGGCGAAGCCGGTCTGCACCTCCGGCTGATAGCCGTAGTTCGTAAGCTCGTCCATGATGCGGACGCGCACGGCTTCGTTTGCCGAGCTGCCGACAGGATGCGGAGCGTCGTTGCCAAGGATGCGGCGGAGCGTGTCTACGGCGCGCGCCGCAGAGAATTGGTCGGCAGGGGCGCTTGCGGGCGCAGGCCGGGGAGGCCGCAAGGACTCGAAGGAAAGGACGAGAACCGCCGCCAGGACGAGGGCGGCGATGGAGATCCTACGAATCCCAGGAATGTTTTCGCGATCCAAGACATCCCTCCAGCGCGCGACATGCTAGGATGCGGACCCGGACAAGTCAATCGCCGGACCGGCTGGTCGTTCTCGACACTATGGTAAATGGCCGCTTTACACGCCCGGAACAGCGTGTTACTTTGGGTCGCGTCACCGCCGACCCGATAGCGCCAGGCGGCAGGGCCATCGATTATTGACCCTCCCACGTTTCTGTCTCGATAGACCTCCTTCAAACGATCGAATCGATGCTCCTTCCGCCGACGAGGTGCGGGGAGCAAACTGCGCGGGGGACCGGTGCTGAAACTTCGCAAAGTCGAGCTGCTGGGCTTCAAGTCGTTCTTCGAGAAGACGCCGATCACGTTCAGCGGGAGCGGCGTGACCTGCATTGTCGGGCCGAACGGCTGCGGCAAATCGAATGTCGTGGACGCTGTCTCCTGGGTGCTCGGCGAGCAGAGCCACAAGATGCTCCGCGCCGAGCGGATGTCCGACTGCATCTTCAACGGCACCGCAAAGCGCCCGCCACTGGGCCTCGCCGAAGTGACTCTCACGCTGGTTGACCCTGAGCTATCGGAAGCCGTCGCGAAGGTGATCGAGGGGCATCAGGAAACGTCGAGCGACCCAGCTGAACCTGTTGCCGCTGAGAGTTCGGATGGTGAGGCGATCACGCAGGAGATTTCGTCGGACGGAAGCACATCGGAAGAAACCACCGCGAAGAAACCCTGGAGGAAGCGTGCCCCGGAAAAGCCGGCAATCGCGCTGAAACCCGGCGAGGTTGTAGTCGGGCGGAGGCTCTATCGTTCTGGCCAAAGCGAATACCTGATCAACGGCCGAGTGGCGCGGCTGCGCGACGTGCAAGAACTCTTCATGGGCATGGGGCTCGGCCCCGACAGCTACGCAATCATCGAGCAGGGACGCATCGGGCAGGTCCTGAACTCCAAGCCGATGGACCGGCGCGCGATCATCGAAGAGGCTGCGGGAATCACGATGTACAAAACGAAGCGGCGGCTCGCGGAAGCGAAACTCGAGGCTTCGAAGATCAATCTTTCGCGCGTGAACGATATTCTCGTGGAAGTCGAAAAGCAACTTGCGTCGCTGAAAAGGCAGGCGTCGAAGGCGCGACGGTATGCGGAGCTGCGCGAACAGATGCGCAGCCTGCTGCGCGTGATGCTCGCAAGCAAGGCCGAACACCTCGATATCGAAGCGGCGCGTCTCGAGAACCTGCTGCGCGACATGGACGCCGCGGAAGAGCGCGAATCGCTCTCCGTGCGCGAACTGGAAGCAGAGCAGGAGCGCCTGAGCAACCGCACATACGAACTCGACGCCGAGCTGCGGCAGACGCAGAACCTACTCGGGCAGACGGCGCTCGAACTGGACCGCGCGGAAAACCGGATCACGTTCAATCGCGAGCAGGCGGCGCAGATCGATGCGCGCGCCGCGCGGCTGGCGGTCGAGATTGAACAGACGAGGCGACAGGGATCGGAGCTCGCGGCGCGCTTAGTGGCGCAGCGGGAATCGGTCGCGTCGCTGCGCGAACAGACTGCCTCGCTTGAAGCGGCACTGCGCGATGCAACCGGCCAGGTTTCGGCGAGCGCCGCCGAGCAGAGCCGTCTGGAAGCGCGGATGGAGGAGCTTCGCCAGCTTGCAAGCCGCTTGGTGGAGGAATCCGCGCGCGAACAGGCCGAGGCCGTGCAGGCCGAAGAGGCTGCGGCACGCCACGAGGCCGCCAAAGAACAACGCGAAGAAGCGCTGCGCGCGACAGGTGTCGAATGGGCGGCGGCAGGGCTGCGCGTCCAGGCCGAAGAGGAATCCTACGCAAAGGCGGAGCGGCGCGCGCGGGAGCTGGGCACAGCGGTGCGCGACGCGCAGGCGAAGCTTGCTGAAAACCGTGCGGCGCAGCAGGAGACTTCGCACAGGCTGAAACAGACGCGCGAATCGCTCTCCGCCGAGCGGGCACGGCACGCCGCGATAGAAAAAATTCTCAGCGAGCGCGCCTACACTGCGGATGCCGTGCAGAAGCTCTTCAACATGAACGGCGAAGGGGAATCGCGCGGCTTCCGGGCCGTCGGCCTGCTGGCGGACTATTCGGAGGTGCAGGAAAAGTACGAAGGCGTGATCGAGCAGTTTCTGCGCGAGGAACTCGAGTACGTCGTCGTGGAATCATTCGACCATGCGCGGGCGGGAGTCGCGCTGCTGCGCAACGATCTGGGCGGGCGCGCCACGTTCTTTGTCGATTCGCTGAGCAGCCTGAACATTGACACGACGGAAGCCGATGCGGAGCTTCCGCTGCCGAAGGGCGCGCTCGCGAGGCTCGATCGCCTCGTGGAGTTCCGCGATCCGATTGGCCCGGCCGCAAAGCATTTTCTAACGAAGCTGCGGACGGCCTACCTGGTCGAAAGCGCCGGCGTGGGGGAGCAGCTGGCGAGCGAGAATCCTCACAGCTTCTACTTGACGCCGGACGGAACCTGCTACCACGGGCGCATGGTGAGTGGAGGCAGGCAAGGCGAAGCGGGGCCGCTCGCGCTGAAGCGCGAGCTTCGCCATCACGAAACGGAAGCGGCACGCCTTGAACGCGCGGCGGAAGAGGAACAATCGAAGCTGGCGCAGCTTGAAGCGGCGATCGCGAGCGGCGAATCCGAAGTTGCGACGGCCATCGCGCAGCACGTGGAGGCGCAGAAATCGCTTGTAGGCGCGAGCCACATGCGCGACCAGGTTCGCGCGGAGCACGGCCGAATCGAACAGCGGCTGGCGGCCGAGCAGCAGGAGATCGCGTTTTTCCAGTCCGAGGCCCAAGCGGCGACGGCGCGGGTCGAACAGGCGCGGCGCGAATACTCGGAAGCCCTGCGCGCGCGAACGGCAGCGGAAACGGAGACCGCACAGGCGAGGGAGGCGCTGGGTGGGTTGCGCCGCGATTTCCAGGCGCTTCAGGAACGGGTCGTTGCGCGGCGGGAAGAGCTGGCGGCGATGGCCGAACGGCTTGCGAGCGCCGAGACAGTGGAACAGCGCCTGGCGGACGAAGTGGCGCAGGCAAGGGAGCGCGCAGAGTCGCTGGGGCAGCAGCACACCGCGCTGGTTGACGAGTGCAATCAACTTGAGGCTTCCTGCGCGCAGCTCGGCAAGCAGGTGGAGGAGATGCGGCGCGAAAAGGTCCGCCTCGAAGAACGAAAGCAGGACCTCGAGAAGGAGTGGGACGGTTCGCGCACGCGTGCGGGACAGATCGAGGACACGCTGCGCGGGAGGCGCCAGTCGCTCGACGAGCTGCGCGCCGAGCGCGGCCAGCGACAGATCGAAAAAGCGCGCAACGATGCCGACCGCGATTACCTCCGGCAGACATGCGTCACGGAATTGAACGCGCAGCCGGAGGAGCTGATCGCACAGGAGACGCAGCTTCTGGTCGGCGAAGATCTGGTGACCGCCGAAACGAACTACAACGAAATGAAGGCGCGCATCGAGGCCATGGGGCCGGTGAACATGATGGCGCTCGAGGAGTTCCAGGAATGCGAGCAGCGCGAGAGCTTCCTCCGGCGCGAGCGGGACGACCTGGTGCAGTCCATCGAGAACACGCAGCTGACGATCAACGAGCTCGATGAGGTGTCGCGGCAGAAATTCGAGGAGGCATTCCGGTTCATAAACGCGAATTTCGCAACGGCGTTCCAATCGCTCTTCGGCGGCGGCCACGGCGAGATGCGTCTCGGCGAGCCGGATAGCTCGGGCGAAGCGGGGATCGACATCGTGGCGCAGCCGCCGGGCAAGCGCTTGCAGAACGTGCTGCTGCTATCCGGCGGCGAAAAAGCGCTGACGGCGCTGGCGCTGCTCATCGCCGTTTTCCGGTATCAGCCAAGCCCTTTCTGCATTCTCGACGAAGTGGACGCGCCGCTCGACGAGGCGAATGTGGGGCGCTTCACGAAGATGCTCGCGGAAATGTGCGCGCAGACGCAGTTCATCGTCGTCACGCACAACCGCAAGACCATGGAAATGGGCTCCGTGCTCTACGGCGTGACGATGCAGGAGCCGGGAGTTTCGAAACTTGTCTCCGTGAAGTGGGAAGATGACGCTGCCGCGGAACCCAAAGCCGCGAGCGCCGCGAGCAACGCCGCTTAAAAGAGCGCTACAGCGGGCAACGCAGAGGAAATTCCTTTTCTACAGGGTTAAAGAACCACTGAACTCCCTTCTGCATTTGAAACTGCGATCTGCAGCGCGAACTCTTACGAGTTGACAACGACTCGCCCTGCGCTAGAATACCCGCCTCCCGAAACGCGAGGATAGAAAGCGCGTGGCCTCTCCGCAAATGACAGCAGTTGTTTCGCAAACAGATTTTCCAACCTTGAAGCTGCGAGGACGCGGCAAGGTTCGCGATATCTACGAGGTCGGCGACTTGCTGCTGATCGTCGCAACAGACCGTTTGTCGGCTTTCGACGTCGTGCTTCCTACACCGATCCCGGATAAGGGAAGGGTGCTGACGCAGCTTTCGGTCTTCTGGTTCAACGAGCTCGAAGACATCGTCCTGAACCACCTGATCGCGTCGAAGTTCTTCCCGCCGGAGGTTTCTCCCTACGCCGACGAGCTGAAGGGCCGCGCCATGATTGTCCGCCGGACCGAACCGCTGCCCGTCGAGTGCGTCGTGCGCGGCTATATTTCCGGTTCGGGCTGGAAGGATTATCAAAAGACGGGCGCGATTTGCAGCATTCCGCTGCCAGCGGGGCTGCGCGAATCAGACCGCCTGCCGGAGCCGATCTTTACGCCCTCGACAAAGGCCACTACAGGACACGACGAAAACATTTCGTTCGACCAGGTCGCCGCGCGGATCGGAGGGCCGCTGGCAGAGCGCGTCCGCGAGGTAAGCCTGAAGATCTACAAGCGGGCGGTGGACCACGCGGCTTCGCGCGGCATCATCATCGCGGATACGAAATTCGAATTCGGCATGATCGGCGAGCATCTTGTTTGGATTGACGAGGCGCTGACGCCGGATTCCTCTCGGTTTTGGCCCGCGGACCAGTATTCGCCCGGCAGGCCACAACCTTCCTTCGACAAGCAGTACGTGCGCGATTATTTGGAGAAGATTGGCTGGAATAAGCAGCCGCCGGCCCCGGCGCTGCCGCCGGATGTTGTGGAAAGCACGCGGGAAAAGTATCGCGACGCGTACAAGCGCATCACCGGCCACGCACTCGACTGAGCCCAGAGCGGAGCGAGCAGATTTGAGAGAGCAACTCGAATCCCTGGTTGGAATGATGGTCGAGCGGGGCATCCTGCTCGAGGAGGCAGTGGCGGAGTTCGAGAAGAAGTTCATCAAGTGTGCGCTCGAGCATGCCAAGGGAAATCAGTGCCAGGCCGCAAAAGTTCTAGGGATTCACCGCAACACGCTGAGCCGCAAGGTGGGCGAGTACAAGCTGGGTCATTCCCGCCACCGCTAACCACATAACAGAGCGAGCCAGGCTCTCCCAAAACGAAAATGGCCGGCCCGTTTCCGGGCCGGCCATTCGTTTCTGAATGAAACTCTCTAGTTTCCGGGGCTCTTCGGCGCAGGTTTGTGCACGGGGCGCTTGGCCGGTGAGGACTTGTCCGCAGGAATAATGCTCGGGTCCACTTTCACCTGATCCCAGTGCAGCAGGAAAGGCGAGGGATCGTAGCTCGCGACCATGCCGGAGAAGCGGATTTCGTCGTCCTTGGCGAGGCGAACAACGTCAGGCTGTGCGGTCACCTCGGCAGGCGCAACCCCACCGGCGGGGGCCGCGGCAGCCGGCTTCGCGACGATCGGCACGGAGAAAGCCATATTTGCGGAAGTGGCGGCTGCCATCTCGTCGGAATTGGAGCTCGTAAAGACCTTGAAATCGACTGTGTCTTCCGTTTTCTGCGCGTCGATGATCTTCCCGACGACCTCGGGGAACTCGGCGCCGCATATCGCCAGCCATGTCATTTTGGCCTTGTCTCCGCCGGCGCTCAGATCGCCGATAACCGAAATAATCGTGCTGGCCTGGCTGACTTTCGCGAGATCGTCATGACTGGGAATCGTATACGTTGACGGCCTGTCCGGCGCATTGGCTGCGAGCTGCAAAAGCTCGCTGAGCTGCGCGTCCACCTGGCTGTCGCATCCGGGCTGTTCGTAGGCGAGGATTCTCGAACGAAGGTAGGATTTGGTCCTCTCGGAATCCGGGGCCTTCAAGTCGATTGCGCGAGCGAGCGACCAGAAGCCGTCGAGCGGCTGAGGTGGCGTCATCTGAAGATAGGCAAGCCCCAGGCGAAGAGTGGCGACCGGGTCGCTCGAATTAGCGGCAAGCTGAGCCTTGAGCATGTCTATGGCTGACGGGTAATCCTTAAGAGCCAGGTCCGCCGTCACCACCGCGTTTTGGAGGGCCGCGGTGATGGTCTTTATCTGATCATCCGTTACGTTCGGATTGGCCTTCTTGAGGTCGGGAAGCATCTTCAGGCCCTGGAGCGCCGCATCCCGTTCCTTGGTGAGCTGGTCATGCGCGTCAGGCGCGTCGGCTTTGAAAGCGAGACTAAAAAGCTGGACTCGATCCTGGATCGCCTGCACGCGCCTTGTGAGATCGGCCTTGTCGTCGAGTGCGACGAGTTTGTCCGCGTATTCGATCGCCTTGCCAAAATTCTTCAGCTGGTAGAAGGTCTGGTAGTAGAGCTGATCCACGTACTGCATGAGCGTTGAATTCGGGTATGACGTCACGAATGAATCGAGCATCTTCACGCGAACCGCGGGATCTTTTTCCGTCTGGGCCGCCTGGAAGGAGTTGTATTCGGGTAGCGTATAGCCAGGTTGCCCGCCTTGCTGCGTGCCTTGCGCCGCGGCGGGCAGAGACGTCAACAGGATTGCCGTGAGAGCAATTGTCACCGCACTCAGATGCTTTCGCATGATCAGTTCCCTGCCTCCTGGCCAGCGCCAATTCGGGTGAGCGGTCGTTCGCAGAACCACGACTCCCGCGCAAAAACAGAATAACGCACAGAAGCCGACGGGATTATAGGGAAAGCGCCAAAGTCGCGCAAGCCTAAATCCATTCGATCGTGTCTGTTGTGCGTCAATCTGCGCCTCTCTCGGCGCCCAGACCTGCATGGTACGATGGCGAATCGAGTCTGCGTGTCGCCTCGCGGGAGTTTATCCATGAGCCCAGCAAAACAAGTGGAAGGCAAGGTCGCACTGGTCACCGGAGCCAGCCGAGGAATCGGACTGGCCGTCGCTCGCAGCCTGGCAAGGATGGGCGCGAAGGTTGGCCTCTGTGCGCGTGACGCGAAACGGCTCGAAGGCGCGGCACAAGAACTCCGGGCTGGAGGCGCGCAGGTCGCAGCGATTCTCGCTGACGTCACACGTGCCGGCGACATCTCTTCGCTCATCGAAAAAACGGAACGTTCGCTCGGCCCCATCGAGATTCTGGTGAACAACGCCGGAATCGGATACTTCGCGCCTGTGCACGAAGCAAGCGAAGCCAATTGGGATGCTGTGTTAGACACCAATTTGAAGGCGGTGTTCCTGCTTTCGAAGGCGGTGGCGCCGGGAATGATCCGGCGGGGCGGGGGACACATCATCAACATCGCGTCGCTCGCCGGGAAGAACGCTTTCGCGGGAGGGGCGATCTATTGCGCGTCGAAGTGGGGGCTGCTCGGCCTTACGCAGTGTATGGCCGAGGACCTCCGACCGCATGGCATCCGCGTGAGTGCCGTCTGCCCCGGATCGGTGGCCACGGACTTTTCTCCGCACACCGGCCGCGACACGAGCAAGATGCTCCAGCCCGACGACGTGGCCCATGCGGTTGAAACCATCCTCACGCAGGCGCCGCAAAGCTTTATCAGCGAAGTAGTTCTGCGGCCGACACAGAAGCCGTAGGCTTCCGTAGAATCCATTCGAACGGAGCGGCATCCAATCTGCTTCCCGAGGAGCTGCGACCATGATTGAAATCCGACCGAACGAAGAACGCGGCCACAACAAGCTTTCGTGGCTCGATTCGCGATTTACGTTTTCCTTCGACCAGTACTTCGACCCGGAAGAAGAGCCGAAGCTCTCCGAGTCGAAACCGGAAGGCTAGCACCAGGCCGGGAAAAAAGTTCCCGGAAAGTCGGCCCTCGCTCCGCGAGGCAACGTGCCTTCGCGGAGCGAAGGCCGACAATTATTATCGACCAGTTCCTCCGGCGTTCAGTCAGAACTGGCT
>Ga0187772_10001855_pt1 | contig 10258 bp, 10 predicted proteins | sample 0116_SJ02_MP15_2_FD_133137 | JGI IMG/M metagenome (GOLD analysis project Ga0187772, IMG submission 133137) | Tropical peat soil microbial communities from peatlands in Department of Meta, Colombia - 0116_SJ02_MP15_20_MG | ecosystem: Environmental > Terrestrial > Soil > Wetlands > Peat | place... | reverse complement strand
GTGGACGACGTACTCGCCGTGCGGCAAAGTCTTCTCAAAGCTGACCACGTAGCACAGAGAACTCATCGCGGTGAGAATTGTGGCGGCGTAGGGTCGGAATTCGTCTGCGAAGTCCGCGATCACAATCATTCGCTTGAGCCCCAAGCCTTCGTGGTCTGCTGTCGCTTGAACCGCGAAACCCCTGTTCAGGATCTTCTCCTTGTATCTGTAGCGCACGGATTCTTTGAACTGCCCGAGGCGTCGTGAGATTTCGGGAATGTCAGGACCAATCTCCGTGAGAAGCTGAACAAGCTGTGCCGTCCTTACGCTGACATCCTTCCTGGAATCCTTCGCCTCGATTAGTGCCAAGGCTCTCGCTCCCCGCGTTTCTCCGCGATATCGCACGTTGGTTTGATTAATAAACTATGCTGATTCTAATAGCCAAGGCGAAAGGGGGTCTTTATTAGGCCGTCTAGCGCGAAATGAGAGCCTTCTCATGCCCCTGAATCGAGGAACGGGGGCGCGGGGTTTCCGATTAGAGAATGGGGCAAGAAAATGAGTCAACCGTCGCGGGATGTTTATTCCGGAGCCCTCGTCTGAAAGACCTATTAGTGCTGGGAAGTCCGTGCGGCAGAGTGGGCCGCGTGTTTCCGTGGCTGCGCCGCTGGCATGATACTATCGCTAAGGCCGCAGGCGACCCTTCCGGTGCCGACGCGAAGCCCGGCGAGAGCGACGGGGAGATTCACAAACACATCCCTGGCAGAGGCCTCGTGTCCTCCTCGGCCCTGGGGCTAGTCGATGGGCTCGTCACGAACCTCTCCTTCCTATCGGGGCTCGCGGGTGGGGTATCCAGCATGGACTTCATCAGGTTCGCGGGGGTGGCCGCGGTTCTCGCCGGTGCGGTCTCCATGTTCTTCGGCGGAATCCTCTCCTCACGCTCAGAGCACGAGCTGTTCGCAGCAGACTCCCGTAGGGAGGCCTACGAAATCAGGCACGAGAGGGACGAGGAGATCTCGGAGCTGAAGGAACTCTACCGGAAGAAAGGACTCTCTGAAGACGAGGCCACCATGGTCGTCACGAGAATCGCCGAGGACGAGGACAAGTTCCTTGAGGACCTTCTCGCCAACGAGCTGCACGTTCACGAGTCAACCCTCCAGAGCCCCTACCTCACAGGCATGGTGCTCGGACTCTCTTTCCTGGTCGGAGCTGCCGTGCCCGTGATCCCCTACTACATCTTCTCCGTGAAGGCGAGCTCGGCTTACCTTTCGGTCGCTTTGTCCCTTGCTTTCCTCTTTTGTGCGGGGGCATGGAGGGGCAGGCTGGTTCAGAAGTCCCCCTGGAAGAGCGGGGCCGAGACGCTCTTGATCGGGGCGGTGGCAGGCGCGCTCCTGTTCGCCATTGGTACAGCTCTCGTCTTCGCGTAGTGCCGGAGCGCCTCCCGCTGAGGGCCGCTCAACTAATTAATCGGGGTCTCCGCGAGGTCACGCTTGATGGACGAGCAACAGCCCCCTGCGCCGGAGTCACCCCCCGCCCAGGAGTCGCCCCCTGCCACCGTACCGGAAGTTCCGCCGGAAAGCGCGTTTGACATGCTTTTCGAGAGGGGAAGGGTCACCTTCATCGCTATAGTGCTCCTCGTCGAGGTCGCCCTCTTCATGCTCGCCATTGTCGTTCCTGTGGATGCGAACCTCCGACAGCAGCTGGTCGCGCAGGGGCAGAGCGCACTCCCGTCGACCAACACAAGCGCCGGCGCGCTGGTCGGGCTGATCGTGGCGAACAACCTGAGGGTCGCACTGCTGGAGATGGTGCCTGCCTTCGGATTCATCCTCCTCCCGATTTCGATACTTGCGAGCGGAATCATCGTTCAGGGGTTCGCGATATCCAACGCGGTTTCGCCGGCGGTGGTGGCTTTTTCCTACCTCCTGCTCCCGTTTACGTTTGTCGAGCTCCTGGCCTACGCCATCGCACTGGTTTCGGGTACGATGGTCCTGGTCGCCTGGAGGAGAAGGAGGCTGCACAGGGAAGCGAAGGTCTTCGCGCTCGAAATTGCCGCCATCGTTGTCGTGCTCACAGTGGCTGCCGCAATGGAGACAATCTCAATCTTCAGCCCCCTGCTGGGAATTCTGCTGTGGCTGCCGCTCGCGGTAGCGGCGGTCCCTGTGATCTTGCGAATCGTGAAGCAAAGGCCTTGAGCGAATTCAGGTACCTGACCTTCGACTGCTATGGAACGCTCGTGGACTGGAGGGCCGGGATTGAGGCTGCGCTCGCGAAGGCTCTCGGGCCGCTCCCGAAGCAGGGCGCGGAGCTGGCCGGCATCTACGGACGACTCGAGAGGCAGGAGGAAACGACCTACAAGAAGTACCGGGTCGTGCTCGAAAGGACGGCCTTGGCCGTTTCCCGAGCCCTGGGGGAGAGCATGGGGGAGGCCGAAGCATCCGAGTTCGCTTCGTCCGTCCCGCTCTGGCCACCCTTCCCGGACAGCGCGACTTCGCTGAAACGGCTCGGCAGGATGGGGTTCAAGCGGTACATCCTCTCGAACGTGGACCGCGACATGCTCGAGGAGACGATTTCCCGGAACGCGTTCGAGGTGGACGGGTTCGTAACGGCCGAGGAGACCCGGTCATACAAGCCAGCTCTAGGCCACTGGGTAAGTTTCACGGCCAAGACCGGCGCGGAGCGGTCCCAGGTGCTCCACGTAGCCCAGAGCGTCTACCACGACATCGTACCCGCCCAAGAGCTGGGCGTTGCGTCGGCCTGGGTCAACAGGTACCGTGAGCCGATGCCCCTCAGCGCGCAGCCTACCTTTGTCGTCGATGGTCTGGAAGGTCTGATCGGGGTACTAGGCTGAGAGCGGACAACTACGCCTGCGTCAGGGTCTTGGCCCTCTCAAACTTCCCAGCAACCCTCAGGAAGTCTGCCCCGTCCTTGGTCGTCTCGTACAGAATCCTCTCGCGCCCTCCTTTCGTCACGATTCCCGCCCTGCGAATCAGCGCCGACCGTTCCAGCTCGGCCAGGTGCTGGTAGACGCTGGCGGTCGTGATTCTCTCCCCACGGTTGAGCTCCAGCCACAGCTCGTAGCCGTAGCGCGACTTCGTGGATAGGAGCTGCAGTAGGCGAATCTTGGTCCCGCCTATCTGCATCCTTGGCGCCGCGTAGTCCTCTCTTACCGAGACCCTCCTGGCATCCCTCATGAACTTGGACATGGCCCTGGTGTCCTTCAACCCCGTGCCCGTGATCACACAGACGATGACATCGTCCCTGTGGATCAGCCCCTGGGCAATGGCGTCCTTTAGCGAAGCCACTACCGATGCCGATGCGGGCTCGGCGAAGATCCCCTCGGTCCGCGCGAGAAGCCCTGTGGCTGCGATGGTCTCGCCTGCCGTCGTCATCAGACCCACTCCCCTGGAGTCTTTTATCGCGCTGGCGGCCTCCTTCACGAAGAACGGTTCAGAATCCTCCAGCTCCGTGAATGGAAGTCCTGACTCCCTGGCTCCCGCCGCAGTCCGAGGCGTCCCAGCCGGCGTCGATCCGGCCAGTTGAACACCAAACAGCCTGCAGTCCGACGGGTTGATGAGGCCCGCGCTCTTGAGCTGCAGAATTGCCCTCCAGAACATACTCAGGTGGCCGCCAGTTCCCACCGGAACAAACACCGCGTCTGGCGTCTCCCAGCCGAGCTCTTGGACAACCTCGAAACACGTCGTCTTCTCTCCCTCGAGAATGTAGGGGTTGGCCGCCGTTATCGAAAGCGCATCTCGACCCCTCGGCGCGGGGGAGCGATGCCTCTGCGGAACCTCAATCTCCGCGCCGTAGGCAATCATCTGGTACAGCTTTCCCCTGTCCGTGCTCGATTGGATCCTTATCTTTGCTGCTATGCCCGCCTTCGCGCAGTAGGCGGCCAGCGAGGCCCCCAGGTTCCCAGTCGTGACGCACGAGCACTCCTTGACCCCCCTCCATCTGGCAAGGCTTACGAGAACGGTCGCCCCTCTGTCAATGAAGGAACCGGTTGGGTTTCGGCTTTCGTCCTTCAGCAGCAGCCCGGACAGACCGAGCTCCCTGCCGAGCCGCGCGGCGGGGAGGAGCGGTGTTCCTCCCTCGCCGAGGCTAACTATCGACCCAGCCGGGACGGAGGGAAGCAGGTCTCTGTACCGCCAGACCCCTGCAGGAGAGTTCTCCAGCGTCTCGCGGCTCACGTCCCCCTGGGGACCCGCGACGAGTACGAGCGCTGAAGAGCAGCGCTCGCAGACGGCGTCCAGGAGCACGGTGTCCTGGACGTTGGAGCACTTGACGCAGCGCAGGAGAGGCAACGTCTCGCAGCTTCTGGAATCTGCCGATATATAGGTTGATACTTATATATCGTGGGAAGCGTGCTCCGACGAAAGCTGTTGAGGTCAGATTGAGGAGAACCCTGGCAGTGCTACGGCCTGAGGGCACGGCCGCGTCCAAGACTGGCTCCAGGTCGAGAACCGTGGCGACTACCGCAATCTTCACGGCCTTCGTCGCCGCGACGACGATGGTGTTCACGCTGGCTATTCCAGCCACCCCCAGCGGCTACTTCAACCTGGGTGAGGTCATGGTCTACATCTGCGCGCTTCTGATGGGGCCCTACGTCGGGGCCTTCGCCGGCGGTGTTGGCTCGTGCATCTCGGACGTGGCCCTGGGAGCAGCCACGTATGCACCTGGCACGCTCGTGATAAAGGGCGCCGAGGGGTTCATAGTCGGATACCTGAGCTCCATGGCAGGGACAAAGATCTCCAGCCGCGCCTGGAAGGCGACCAGCCTGTGCATAGGCGCGCTTATCGGCTTCCTGCTGGGAGTCCTCGGTGTAACCTACTTCAGCGGATCCTACCAGCTGACACTGGGCTTTCCCGTGGGACCGGTCACGAATGTCGGCTTCGCCATCCCCGAAGCCCTATGGGTCGCGGTCGGGGCGGCCGTGTTCGTGGCGATAGGGGCCGTGGGCTTCGTCACGAACGAGAAGATAGGCTGGACCGTGCTGTCGGTACTCGCAGGCGGGGCTGTCATGTTTACCGGTTACTTCCTCTACAACTTTGCCGTGTTGCGCATCGGGCTGCCGGCTTCTGCGGGAGAGCTCCCGTTTGACGTCGGCCAGGCGCTGATCGGCCTTGTGGTCGCAATACCCATCACGGGCAGGGTGAAGAGGATGATGGCCAGAGCGGGCCCTGCCCAACAGGGCCGGCTGGGGCCAATTGGGACGGGGGACCTCACCCGGAACTCGGAGTGACGGAGGTCCCGCGGGGGCAGCCCCTGGCGGAGACGGCCGACACACTGAAATCAGCGGAGAGCCGACCGCTGCCAGCTTGAGCCGACTTTCGGTGGGTAAGATCCCGATTCGGGTCCTGAACAGGACCGTGCTGAAAATGACCGGGGTCCCGTCGGAGATGATCGTGGTAGGCCCGGAGCCTGGCGTGGACTTCGGAGTGGTGCGCGCCGAGGGGGGCTACCTGATTGTTTCGTCGGACCCAATCACGGGAGTGGCCTCCGGCATCGGTCGGTATGCCGTCAACGTAAGCGCAAACGATGTCGCGACCAGCGGGAACAGGCCGCAGTTCATGGAATCTGTGATTATGCTCCCCGACGATGCGACCGAGGGTGATCTGGCCGCGCTGGCCGAGGAGATGGACGATTGTGCGAGAAGCGCGGGCATATCGCTCGTCGGGGGCCACACGGAGCTGACGCCAGGGCTCAGAAGGCCGATAGTCGTCGCTACTGTCTTCTGCTTCGCCAAGGACTACGTCTCGGCTGCCGGGGCCAAGGAGGGGGATGCGATTCTGATGACCAAGACGGCCGGGCTAGAGGGGACGGCCGTTCTCATCAGGGAGTCGGAGAGGCTGGGGTTCAGCCTCGACGCTGCGCTAAAGGCAAGCGCGGGTCCTCTGGAGGCGCAGCTCAGCGTGGTGCCCGAGGCCATCGGGGCGTACAGCACGGGCGCGGTCCACGGGATGCACGACTGCACTGAAGGGGGCGTCCTGGGCGCGGTCTATGAGATGTCGCTCGCGTCGGGCATCGGGTTCGAGCTGAGGGAGGCGGCGGTCCCCGTGGCCCCCGCGACGGCTCGCCTGTCAAGGGCGCTATCCCTCGATCCTCTCAGGCTGATCGGGTCGGGATCTCTGCTCATCGCCGTGGACGAAGCGAAGCAGGGAAAGGTCAAGTCCGCCCTGAAGAGGGTCTGCACGGTGTCAGAAGTAGGCACCTTCCGAAAAGGCAGCAGGGTTCTGGTGAGGAAGAGGGGCGGAGAAAAGCTCGTGAGGAGCGCACCCACCGACGAACTCTGGCGGACCATTGCCAGGCTGGGCTGAAGCACGGGTCAGCTGCTGGCCTCGTCCTGATCCCATCTTGCCCGCGACTGGGATACCCAAGAGAACTTTCTCTGCAGCGACTTCGAGTATATCCTGGACCAGTCCAGGCCGACGTGGTCTCCCCAGGCCTTGTAGACCCTGGGGTCGATGTAGTTCTTCAAAGACGTGTTGAGATTGTAGTTCTTCGTACGACGGTAGAAGTCCAGTTCCATCTCGAGCTTCTTGATCCGGTCAGGACGCGGCTTCTCCTTCGCGCTAGCCTCGGCGAGCTTCTCCTCCTTCTTTGCGAGGGACTGCTCCCAGGTCTTGGGCGGCGTCCTCTGGTGGTTGCAGAAGACGGCCGCGCTGAGGTTGGCCTCCTTTGCAACGAACAACTTGTCCAGGTCGTCAGCATCGCGAAGGTCCTTCGAGCCCAGGTAGCCCTTCGCCTCTGCGGTCGCGTGGTACGTCCTGAAGACCTTCGCGCTCACTCCCGGGACGATGGACGATAGAAACCCATTCACCATGCCGGAGTTCACCTCGTGGAAAATCTCGTCTGCGGGTTTCTTCCCTGCCGTGAACTCCTTCAGGTTTTGCAGCACTGCCCGGGGAGGCCTGTCCACCTTGTTCCAGGGAACCGAGTCCTTCCCGAGGAAACTGAACTCCAGGGAGTCGCCCGCGAACTTGACGTGCTCTACCCTGAGGGTGCTGGCCCCCACGGTGTCCGCCTCGTCTGGGTCCTTTTCGTCTCCAACCCTCATGCCCAGCCTGTCGATGAGGTAGCAGACGGTGGCGGTCTGACGCTCCCGCACGTCGCCCGACGAGAGCTTCCCCTCTATCTTGGAGCGAATCCTCTCTAGATTCCGGCCCACCTTCATTGCGTTGTCGTACTTCGCCTTGTTTCTGGACTGCTGGAGGGGGGAGCTTTCGTGCAGCCAGACGTACTTCTCCTTCTGCGTGAGCTTGTCGATCCACTTGGCCATCCACATAGACTCGTGGTCGTGAACGACCTCCTTCCAGTCGCCCGGAGGCGGGCTGGCCGCCTCGTCGAGATTGAGGATAACGTCGGCCTTGGTCACCCTGGGCTTCCACCGACCCCTCATGGGGTGCTTGCCCCGTCCCATGAAGAGGCCCGGCGGCTCGACCATCCAGTTGGCGATTTCCACCCGATTTCCGTCCAGAATGGCGAAGCCGAACCGAGCCTTCAACTCCTCCCTGGCTTCCTTTCTCTCCGCGGCGAGCCTCTTCTTCTCGTCCTTGCTCATTGCCTCCTTGGCTGATTTTTCCCTGTCGACCTTCGAGAAGGGCTCGGAGAAATCCACTTCCTGGTACGCCGCCCCACGCATTGACACCGGGAGCTGCAGCGCGAAGTCCGACATGAAGTTTGACGTGAAGACCGAATCTTTGATGTAGTCTGTTTCTTTCTTCTTCGCGAGGTGGTAGGCCATCTCTTCTGCCAACGGGGAGAGAGGAACCGGCTTCCCCTTGACCCTGACGCTCAGCCCGTCGGGCAGGTATTCAGGTGGGAAGTGGACCCCGCTGTGCGACAGAGTAGTCCAGTGGGCCGCCATGAGCCAGATGAAACGGTTTCCCTTTCATCCCTATTTAAGATGACGTGTGGGGCCGTCGGCAGCGGGGCTGGGGCAGGCGGTGAACTCCCGGAGGGGACTGTTTTTTAACGGGGGCGGGCGGCCGAGGAGAGAACTGCCTTGTGGCTAAAGTTCGAGACCAAGGAGCTGCCCAAGCTCAAGAGTCCGGTCTTGCTGGTCGCGACGTCGACGTCACTCCAGCAGTATCGTGCGCTCTACTCCCAGGCGCGAGAGTTGGGCAAGTACATGCTTGCAAAAATGGAATTCGAGAAGGTGGCGACCATTCACTCTTCGGCATTCGCCCCGGAGATTCTGGTCAGGGAGGACGGCCTCGGCGTGCTGCCCGCGTGCCACGTGTACCTACACAGAGGGAAGAGGGACATCCTCCTGCTGACGGGAGACGCCAGTCCCATGGACGACCAGTATGAATTCAGCAAGGTCCTCCTCGACTACGCCAGGAAGGCGGGCGTCAAAGAGCTGTACTCAATCGGGGCGAGGTGGTCAGAGAATCCCGTCTCGCCTTTTCAGGATCCAGAAATCAACGGCTTCGCGAGCTCGAAGGAGGGGGCGGAGAGGCTCGAGCAGAACGGGGTGAAGCTGATAAAGGCTGAACCGGCGCCGTTCTTCGCTTCCATTGTGGTTGCACTGGCCGCAGGGTTCGGCATGGAAGGATACAAGATATCGGTGGACCACGGGGAACCGATCCCGCACGCGAGGACGGTCGTCAGGATGCTTGAGGTCCTGGAAAGCATGATTGGCTTCGAGATTGACATGGAGGAGCTGAAGTCGAGGATAGTGGCGCCACCCTCCAAGGTACTTCCCGACGACAACAGCATCTACCATTAGACGGGCTTCAAGTCGGGGCTCGTGAGCCGCGAAGCGACCGAACGGTTTATCCATAGATGCCGCAACGGGGCCTGAAGTTGCATCCGGGAAGGACCGACAGGTCCATGCAAGAAACGCTCAACTGGGCCGTTGCGAGAATGAAGAAGAAGGGCTACAACATACGGTCGCCAGTGGCGCTCACCGTCGACCCCCAGCTCTCGATAATGGGATTTGCGAAGAAGGAAGGAAGGGTCCACAAGATCGTAGTCTCGGAGTGGGCCCTCGACTCCGACATGCTGGGCGGGCTGGTGCTCCATGAGTTGGCACACATCTACTTCACTGAAAAGGGGGCGTACTCCCACAGAGGCGAACTCCTCGAGGAGACGCTGGGGGAAATCAAGGAAAAGGAGGGGCTGCGGGCGAAGGAGACCGAATGCCTGATCGACGCCTTCAACCACCTCCAGAACATCCTGGTCGACGATATCGTCTTCGACGTAATGGCCGAGAGGGAGCTGGGGGCGGCCCAGCGGTTCTTCGGCGAATGGGTGTCTGACAGGCCCACCGGCGACCCGGTGGTGGACGCCTCCCTCCTCTGCAGGAACTCGTTTGCAATCGCGTCGCTCAAGCGGCGGAAGCTCTTCGACCCGAAGGGGGAGATGTACTACAGGAACAAGGCGCTTCTGTCCGCGCTGGGAGAGCCCTCCGAGAAGGACTTCGAATGGCTTGAGAGCTTCTTGGAGAAGTCTGACCCAAGGCTCAAGCAGAAAGAGTTTAGAGAGGCCCTCGAGGTGTACTTCGACAGGCTGGTGTCGGTCATGCGCGGGGAGTCGAAGATGCACGACCTGAGGTAGCGCTATGCAAACTTCGAAGCCCAGATGGAGTCTCACAAAGATCGCGGTGATAGTCGCTATCGTCGGGGCCCTGGTCTTTGGGCTTGTCCTGGGATTTCTCGAGTATCAGAACGACAGCTTCCCCGTTGCGACCAAGCCCTTCGGCGAGTATGCGAGTGTTGCGGCCTTTGTCTTCAACGGGACGGAAGTTTACTTCAGGCTCGAATGGACTACATCGGGCAACTACACGCCCCTCTACGCCCAGATAACATCCGACACGGACATCGCCAACAGCCCCGTCTGCCTTATCGGCCTCAACTCCGTATCAAGGGGGCAGACGATTGACATGCCCTTCGCTGTGGCCGGCACGACCAGCGCGCTTCAGGACCTTGAACTCTCGGTTGCGGTGAGGTCGAACTCGAACATGACGGAGTTCACAATCCAGTACCAGATGGGCCAGGTGGACGCTCAACCTGGCGACATCTCTCCCTCCACGTATGCCTGTTCGGCGGGCAGCCAGAACCCGGCCATCTGAAAACGCGTTCGGGCGGCTACGGCGGGCGTCTGGGAACGCGGGGCAGGGGTCGGTACGGCTGTCCCGGCCCCGGGAAGGTTGGTTCTTCTGGCTGGAAGGGCGCCGACAATTCTACTGCTCGGCCTCCCGTGGCGTGACAGCGAGTTCCGACACCCTGTCCCCTCTGAGGACGGTCAGCGGGACTGTCTTCCCGATGACTCCCTCGTT
>Ga0187772_10001854_pt1 | contig 10259 bp, 10 predicted proteins | sample 0116_SJ02_MP15_2_FD_133137 | JGI IMG/M metagenome (GOLD analysis project Ga0187772, IMG submission 133137) | Tropical peat soil microbial communities from peatlands in Department of Meta, Colombia - 0116_SJ02_MP15_20_MG | ecosystem: Environmental > Terrestrial > Soil > Wetlands > Peat | place... | reverse complement strand
TGCACGCGCGTCGGCGAAGGGCCGTTTCCTAGCGAAGAAAAAGGCGAGGCCGGAGAGAACTTGCGCAAACGCGGGCACGAATATGGCGCGGTGACGGGGCGACCGCGGCGTACCGGATGGCTCGATCTACCTCTGCTGCGCTACTCGGGAATGATCAACGGTACGTCGTGGCTGGTTGTGACCAAGCTCGACGTGCTCGATGACCTGGCGGAGATTCCCGTGTGCGTGGGATACAAGATCAACGGTAAGGCTACGATCGAAGCGCCGGCGCAAGCCAGCGGCTGCGACAAGATCGAATGCGTCTACCAAAAACTGCCCGGCTGGAAGGCGTCGACGGAAGGCATTACCAACTACGAGAAGCTGCCCAAACCGGCGCAGGAATACCTGTCATTCGTGGCGAAGGAGACGGGCGCAAAGATCGGCATGATCTCCACCGGACCCGACCGCGACCACACCATCCTGATGAATGATTTCATCGCGGAGTTGAAGACGGTCGCGAAGAAAGCCTAGAATGCCCTGACCGGATAGCCGGTTTTCGCAAACTGGATAGTTTGCGAGCCAAGGCCGCACGGAAGGAGCGAACGATGGTGGTGTTGGCGGTTACCTGGATGGCGAGAGTTGGGCACGAGACCGAAGTGGCCGCACTGTTTGAAAAGCTGACTGAACAATCCCGCAAGGAGCCGGGATGTGCCATGTACCAGGTGCATCGGCACAAGACCGAGCCGCGCCGTTTCTTCATCTACGAGCAATACAAGGATGACGCCGCTCTCGAAGCGCACCGCACTACTCCCCATTTTCTGCAATTCGCCCGCAAGGATCTCCCCAAGATCGCCGACCGCGTGGAAGGACATCTATTTGAGCCGCTAGGTTAGATGTGGCGCGGGCACTTCCTTCGGTGAAGCGCTTGATGCGTATCCTGTTGCTGTCGCCGTTACTGCGGCTTCTTCTCTTCTGCAGGCTTCGCTTCAGCAACTGATCCGCTACGGGCGTAGGTGATGCTTTTCGTCCCGCCGCCACAACTGCCGATGACTTTGGCGTCGCCTTCCTTGCCTTTGTCAACGATGTCGAGCGAATAGCCGACCACGCCCTTGGCATCAAGCTTCTGGGCGATTTCGGCTTTGAGATCTTCGCAGGGTTTCCTTGCTGCTGGCGCGGTCGGGGGTGCCTGGGCTGTCTGGGCGAGACCGCAAGTGCACAGAAAAAACAGAACGGCGGCCACTGTCCACGTTTTCATGATGTGATCCCTCGCTTTCCAGCGCAGTATAAACACTTGCCGTGCAAAGGATGGATTACGAAGGTAGTTTTTCGTTGCAGCTAGTCCCTATTTGGGAGGAACCTTATCAATCATCAGTTCGCCGGCCGTCGCATAGCTCTCTTTCGAAACTTCGTGAAATGCGACGACGATCGCTTCGCGCCGGGCGCCGCCTTCTTCGACGAGAGCATCCGTGATGCGCTTGGCGATCTTGCGCTTCTGATCGGCGGTGCGGCCGGCGAGCAGAGTGATTTGAACCAGGGGCATAAGGAGATCCTTCGCTCAGGATGACGCCGGCGAGGCTCAGACGCCTCGCCAAATGGCGTCACTTCGCTAACTCGTATCCCGCAAAGAAAAAGCTCAACTCAAAGCGTGCCGTATCTTCCGCGTCGGAGCCGTGAATCGCATTCTGCTCGATGCTGGTGGCCCACTTCTTGCGGATCGTGCCCTCTTCGGCATTGGCCGGATTGGTGGCGCCCATCAGCTTGCGGAGATCGGCGATGGCATTTTCCTTTTCCAGCGCCAGTGCGACGATTGGCCCTTTCGACATGAAGTCGGTCAGCGAGTTATAAAACGGCCGGCTGGCGTGCACCGCGTAGAACTGTTCCGCCTGATGCTTGGAGATTTCCAGCATCTTCATGGCGAGAATGCGGAATCCGCCTTTCTCGAATTGCTCTATGATGTCGCCGATGGCATTCTTGCGTACGGCGTCGGGTTTGACGATGGTAAGTGTGCGTTGGAGAGTCTTCATTCGGTCGATTGTCCTTGGTTGTGACTTGAGGTCGTCGGTCGTCAGTCGTTGGCCCCGCGCGTCCTCCGATTCCAATGAGCTTTTCATTCCGAGCGCAGAGCGGGATGAGCTTTTGAAATTCCTGGCGTCGGTGGATTACGCATGCACGCCCAGCGCCGCAGCGAGCGTTTCTCCGATCGCGGCCGGAGATTTTGCCACGCGAATGCCCGCGGCTTCGAGTGCCTTAATCTTTTCTGCTGCCGTGCCTTTTCCGCCCGAGATGATTGCCCCGGCGTGCCCCATGCGCCGGCCCGGAGGGGCGGTCTGCCCGGCGATGAAACCGACAACCGGTTTCTTCATATGAGTTTTCACGAAATCGGCCGCCGTTTCCTCGGCATTGCCGCCAATTTCTCCGATCATAATCACAGCTTCAGTTTCGGGATCACGATTGAACAGATCGAGCGCGTCCACAAAGGTCGTTCCGATGATTGGATCGCCACCAATCCCGATCGCGGTCGATTGTCCGATGCCGCGTTGCGTAAGCTGATGCACGGCTTCGTAGGTCAGCGTGCCCGAGCGGGAGACGATACCGACGCTGCCTTCTTTGTGGATCGAGGCGGGCATGATGCCGATCTTGCACTTGCCCGGCGAGATGATTCCTGGGCAATTTGGTCCGATCAGCCGCGAGCGCCGGTCTTGCAGGAACTCCCACGCCTTGACCATGTCGAGGGTCGGAATGCCTTCCGTGATGCACACGATGAGTTCGACCTCAGCGTCCGCCGCTTCCATGATGGCATCGGCTGCGAACGGAGGTGGGACGAAGATGACTGTGGCGTTGGCGTCGGTTTCCTCAGCCGCTTCGCGCACGGTGTTGAAAATTGGCCAGCCCTCATGTGTGCTACCGCCTTTGCCGGGCGTGACGCCGCCGACAATCTGCGTCCCGTAGGCAGCACTGGCCTTGGCGTGAAATGTTCCTTCACGGCCGGTCAGGCCCTGGACCAGCACTCGTGTGTTTTTATTAACAAGGATTGCCATATGAATTAACCCTCAAAATCGTTCCGGCTTCCGGTCAGCGAATCAGCGGACGGGCAACGACAAACAGCCGACGTCCTCTTTCATCTCCATTCTGTAACGCCGAGCGTGCCGCGAGCGGCTGCGACCACTTTGTCGGCGGCTTCTTTCATCGTGTCTGTGACGGTGAAGTTCAATCCCGAGTTGTTCAGAATCTTCTTGCCCTCATCGACGTTGGTGCCTTCCAGGCGGAGCACGATCGGAAGCTTGATGTTGGTTTTGCGCGCGGCCTCGACCACGCCCGTTGCCAGCGTGTCCACGCGCAGGATGCCGCCAAAAATGTTGATCAGGACAGCCTTTACATTCTGGTCGCTGAGCAGGATCTCGAAGGCGTGCGCAACCTGCTCGGAGCTGGCGCCGCCGCCCACATCGAGAAAGTTCGCCGGCATGCCACCGGCGTATTTGATAATGTCCATTGTGGCCATCGCCAGGCCGGCGCCGTTGACCATGCATCCCACGTTGCCGTCGAGCTTGATGTAATTCAGGCTGTACTTGGAAGCCTCAACTTCGAGTGGATCTTCTTCGGTAATGTCGCGGAATTCGCGCAGGTCGGCGTGGCGGAAGAGCGCGTTGTCGTCGAAATTGATCTTGGCGTCGAGTGCGAAAAGGCGTCCGTCGGCCGTCGTAATGAACGGATTGATCTCGACCAGCGATGCGTCGGTTTCGAGAAAAGCCTTGTAAAGGCTGGTGAGGAATTGCACGGCAGGATTTATCTGCTTCGCGCCCAGCCCCAGCATGAAAGCGATCTTGCGAGCCTGAAAGCCTTCCAGACCCATGCCGGGATCGATGTGCTGCTTGAGGATGGCGTCAGGGTTCTCGGCCGCGACCTGCTCGATCTCCATTCCGCCCGCGGCCGACGCCATGAAAACCGGCTTGCCCTCGGCACGATCGACCAGGATGCCGAGATAGAGTTCTTTCTCGATCGGCAACGTCTCTTCGATGAGCAGGCGCCGGACGATGCGGCCTTCCGGTCCCGTCTGATGCGTGATCAGCTTCATGCCCAGCATCTTGGCGGCAAGATCGCCGGCCTCGCTGACCGACTTGGCGATCTTGACGCCGCCGCCTTTGCCGCGCCCGCCGGCATGGATCTGCGCCTTCACCACTACTCCCGTCGCGCCCGAGTTCAGCAACTCTTTGGCGATCGATTCGGCTTCTTCGCGCGATCCAGCCATGGAGCCGCGTGGAACGGTGACACCGTATTTCTTGAGGATTGCCTTGGCCTGATATTCATGAATTTTCATAAAGATGACTCTTTTACGGATCGGAGGGACTCTGCTTGCGGCATCCCACTGTAGGCAGCAGACTTTTGATTTTATAGAAGGCGGATGGATTAGGGCAAACGGACGCATGCGAAGTTTCAAGGTTTCAAGATGCAAAGTTTCAAAGTGAAACCCGAATGGTCCGTGATGAAACCTTGGGACATTGAAGGTTTGAAACCTGCATTTTCGAAAGATGCTAGGCTAATTCCGCGCGCAAGATGATCCTCGACGCCATTCATCGCCTCGCCAATCACAGCCAGTCGCTTGGCCGAGCGGAGGCTCGCGATGTGATGACCGAGGTGCTGAACGGCAAGTGCACCAATGCGCAGATCGCGGCGCTTCTCATCGCGCTGCGGATGAAAGGCGAGACGGTTGAGGAGATTGTCGGATTTGCCGAGGCAATTCGCGCGGCCGCCGCTCCGCTGCCCATCCACAACTCCAGACCTCCCGAAGCCCTCGACATCACTGGTACCGGTCGCGACGCTCTTCTGGAGGAAACTCTAATCGACTCTTCCTTAATCGACACCAGCGGCACGGGCGGTGATGCGAGCGGGACATTCAACATCTCGACGGCAACGGCTGTGGTGACGGCCGGAGCGGGCGTGCGCGTGGCCAAGCATGGCAACCGCAGCATCAGCTCGAAATGCGGCTCGGCCGACGTGGTCGAGGCGCTGGGGGTCAACATACAGCTCTCGCCTGAGCGGGCTGCGCAATGCCTGCGCGAAGTCGGCATCTGCTTTCTCTATGCGCCGAACCTGCATCCTGCCATGAAGCAGGTGCAGGGTGTTCGGCGCGAGTTGCGGATGCGCACGATGTTCAACCTGCTGGGGCCGCTGACCAATCCGGCGCGCGCCTCGGGGCAGGTGGTCGGAGTATATTCGCTCGACTTGGTCGAAAAACTGGCTGAGGCGCTCAGCATGCTCGGCCTGCGGCGGGCGTTGGTGGTTCACGGTCTGGACGGACTTGATGAGATCACGATCACTGGTACCACGCGCGTGGCAGAGGCTCGGGAGAATTCCGTGCGATCGTATGAAATTGAGCCGGAGGAATTCGGGATGGCCCGCGCCACGTTGGAGGAGATTTCCGGGGGCGATGCGACGGAGAATGCAGCGATCATTCGCGCCGTGCTCGAGGGAGAGAAGTCGCCGCGCCGCGACGTCGTGCTGCTGAACGCAGCGGCGGCCCTGGTGGCCGCAGGGCGAGCGGAGCGTATCGCCGAAGCCATCCCGCTCGCGGAAAAGTCGATCGATTCGGGAGCCGCGGTGAGGAAGTTAGACGCGCTCGCGCGATTCGGCTGATTGGATTCCCACGTCTCACAAAACCGGCGGGACCCTTCGAGACGGTCAGGGCTGGTGGGAGGCACCCCAACGCCGTTCTTTCGGTGCATTCATCCCACTTCCACTTTCTCCAGATACTGGGCCACCTCCACATTCCATCCCAGCTCTTGCGTCAGAACGTCGCGCAATTTGCCCGAGGCATCGGGCTCTCCGTGTACGAGATAGGTTGTCGCGGGCCGATTTCGGAAAGTCCGCAGCCACTGCAAAAGTTCTGGAGGATCGGCGTGGTCGCTGAACTGCTCGAGGGCGGCGATCTGGGCGCGAATGGAGACGAAATCGCCGAAGATCTTCACTTCGTCCGATTTGCTCTTAATCGCGAAGCCGCGCGTGCCGGGGGCCTGAAATCCGATAAACAGAATTAGGTTTTTCGGTTCTGGCAGCCGCTGCGCAAGATGGTGAAGGATCCGTCCGCCTGTCACCATGCCGCTGGAGGAGATGATGATGACCGGCGTGCGGACGTCGTTGATCTTTTTTGAGTCTTCCGGCGTGAGCGCGAAAGTGAAGCCCGGCCACTCGAGCGGCGAGCCGTAGCGGCGAATCATGTTGCGGGTTTCCTCGCTGTACTCTTCATCGTGTTTGAGGAAGATCTCGACGGCCTTAATCGCCATCGGGCTGTCGCAAAAAACCGGAATGCGCGGAATCTCACCGGACTCGATGAGGTGCTTCAGGATGAATACGAATTTTTGCGTGCGCTCGATCGCGAAGGCCGGGACTATCACGCTGCCGCCACGCTTCGCGGTGGCCGAAATCAAGCTAGCCAACTCCGGAAGCGGATCTTCTTTGGGATGCTGCCGGTTCCCATAGGTCGATTCCATCACCAGGAGATCGGCAGCTTCGCCCTTCTGAGGTCCGGAATGCACCACTTTTCCCGGTGCGACCTTGTGATCGTGCACGCGGCCAATGTCGCCGGTGAAGAGCAAGCGCCGCGTCTGTCCGTTGTTGCGCAGTGTGATCTCGGCCGTGCACGATCCCAGTTTGTGCGCCGCGCGAACGAATCGAAACGTCAATTCGGACGAAAGCCGAATCTCCTCGCCGACCTGCACTGGCTTGAAATACTGCAGTGACGCGTGCGCCTCATCCAGCGTGTAAAGGGGCAGGGCGGGGACGTGTTTGGACTTTTTCTTCTTGTTGTAGAAATTCGCGTCTTCTTCCTGCAAATGGCCGGAGTCAGGGAGGATGATGCCGCACAAATCAATCGTTGGCGGAGTCGCGTAAATTGCCCCACGAAATCCCTCTTTCACCAGCCGCGGAATCCATCCGCAGTGGTCAAGATGCGCGTGGGTCAGAATGACCGCGTCGATTTCCTTCGCGGGAACCGGCGTGTCGCGCCAGTTGCGCTCCCGCCAGTCTTTTGGTCCCTGAAAGAGTCCGCAGTCGATAAGAACTTGAAATCCGTTTTTGCCTGAGGCATCACCCGTGTTGATCAGATGTTTCGAACCGGTCACGGTACCCGCAGCACCCAAAAATTGAATGTAGGCCAAAATGATTGCTCCTGTCCTTAACCTAACATGGAGGCACGGAGATAGAGGGAAACCGCAGCAAGCTGCGTAGTGCTGACTATGCGCTCACGGATGATCTGGACCTTCGGCCCCCTATCACCGTGTTGAAGCTCACTTCGCTTTCGCTTCGATCTTGTAGACGTTGTTTGTCGTGTCGCTCTCGGGCACACTACCGTCGTTCACGGTGACCTCTTCGGGAGCGGCGGACGTTTCCACGCGAATGACTACTTTGTTATTGCCGCGGACTACGAGCCGCTGCGAAACTTCGCCACCCGGGTATTTGACGGTGAGGGGGACCTCAGCGCCGGCCGCGCCGAGATTCTCGACGGTGATTGTCGACAGGAACAGGTTTGTCGAGCTTTTTTCGGCAAAAACCGAGTCGACCTTGAAATCCGGCAGGCCACGGTCACGATAGACCCAGTCGTCGAAGAACCAGGCGAGATCACGCTGGCTCTGCCCGGCGATCAGGCGCGGCATATACGACGGATCGTTGTCCTGGTCCGCATGATAGGAGGTGAGCGCCTTCTTCAATGCCCCATCGCCGATCATGTCGCGCAGCATCCACCAGACATACATGGCCTTGCCGCGATAGAGGGCCTCACTGGTCGTATTCACTAACGACCCGTTTGTTTCATCCTCAGATCGAGGGACGGTTGTGGGTTTCTCCGCATCGATAAATGCAGATCGATGCTGCTCCATGTAGGAGAGCGCGGTCTGGCGGCCCTTTTGCTGCTCGATGTAGAGCGCTTGGGCAAAGTGCGCGAGGCCTTCCTCGATCCATGGACGATACGAGAGTAACGATGTGTGTGTGAGCTGATGAACCGCTGCGAGCGCGACACGGTCAGACCCCAGATTGGCCAGCGGAGTCAAGAGCAGAGAACCGCTTTCAAACGGCGCGGCCTCCGGATCGGGAAGCTCGGCCACTTTGGCTTTCTCCCGCGACTGTCCAAACCACTCAGCGACGAAAGGAGCAAGCTTCCCAGCTGCATCTGCATAGGCCTCGGCGGCGCTAGCATCGCCCGGCAAATTGTAGACGGTTATCGATGGACGATCGACGAACCCGTAGTCGGCGATAACAAACGTCGGAATCAGTTGCTCGAGTGATTGGTACTTACAATCTGCAGTCACCGCCTGGGAGCGCGAAATCTGCCCGTAGAGAACGAAGCACGACGGCTGATTTAGGAGAATGAAGCCAGGTCGCTCGCGGCTGTCCCTCGCCATGCCAATCTTTATGTGCACCTGTGACCCGGCTTCGCGCACCTTCCACCGTCCCAGGACCTCGGAGAGACTGTCGCCTTCCGAAAGATTCGCCGAGTCGGTGGCGATGGGATACCAGGCGACATATCCCGCGCCGCGTACGGCGGTGAAATCTGCCCCGATCTGATCCCAATCGGAGTGCTGTGCGACGTCCTGGGGAGTGCCGATGCGCGTCAGTCGCGTGGCGTCGAGCACGATCACCCCTTCATAAGCGATTTCGAGATCGATGGTCGCCCTGGGCGCAACTGCCTGCGGCAGCGTAACAATTGCCTCAGAAAGGCTGCCGGTGTGATCGATGTCGGAAGTGAAGGTCTGGGTGATGTACTGCACCGCCTGATCGCCGACGCGGACAGCCCGCCACCCGAGCGACGAGGAAACCTGCAGCAGGGCGATCCTCTGCGGCGCCAGGGAATCGTTGCGCAGCGTGATCTTTCCGCGGACGCCGAGCCGATGCAGGTCTCCATCGATCTGCACAGTCAGATCGTAATTAGTGATCGAGAAAGCTTCCCGGTCGAGAGAGAAACAGAAAATGGAACTACAAAGGACACTGAGGAAGAAGAGAAACTTTGCCACAGACTTCATTCGGTTTCCGATGCGGCTTCTTTTGCGCGACGCTGCCTCACGATCTCATATAAAACCACGGCGGCAGCCACGGAAACATTCAGAGATGGAACTTTGCCGAGCATTGGAATCGAGATCTGGAAGTCGCATTTCTTTTTCACGAGGTCATGCAGCCCTTTGCCCTCCGCACCCAGCACCAAAGCGCAATCCATCTTGTAGTCGAGGGAGTCGTAGGTTTGCCGGGCATACTCGTCGAGGCCGACGGTCCAGATGTTGCGGTCTTTCAGTTCTTCAACGGTTCGGGCAATGTTGGTGACTTTGGCGATAGGCAAGTGTTCGCTGGCACCTGCCGAGGCCTTGGTGACGGTTCCCGTTACGCCAGCAGCGCGGCGTTCGGGAATCACGACGCCGTTGGCGCCAGCAGCGTCGGAAGTACGCAGGATGGCGCCAAGATTGTGGGGGTCTTCTACGCCGTCAAGCACCACGATCAACGAATACTCGCCGCGCTTGGCTGCAATGACATCGTCGAGATCGTTATATTGCTTGGCGGAGGTAACCGCGACCACGCCCTGATGCGCGACGTGCCCGGCCATTCGGTCGAGCTCCGAGCGTTGGATGAAGCGCACGGGCACGCTAAGCCGCCGACAGTCTTCAATCAGCCTCTGCAAGCGGAGATCGTGGCGCTCCTTCGCCATGCCGACCCATTCGAAGGCGCGTCCGCGAGCCTTAAGCGCCTCGCTGACGGCATTGATTCCGTAGATGTAGTGCATGAACTATCAGTGTACCGGAAGGCTGTAGGGACAAGTGGATTGCACCGGACGCGAGGGCGTTGAGAACGATCCGTGGAACGCGTCATCCCGAAGGCTCGCGCTCTTACCAGCGGGCCAAGGGATCATGCGCGCATCGCCCGAGTCGCAAGGGAGCTCCACGCGAGATCCCTCACTCCGCTGAAACATCGCTGCGCTCGGGATGACACAATCCTGAATGGGGTCACGCCTCGCGTTGCTTCCTAAGGATCGCGACGATCTCGCTTGGTTCGGGACGCTCGGTGTAATCTTCGTTCGCACCTGCGTAGAGAATGGTTCCGTTGCGATCGAGAATGTACGTCGCCGGAATTGGCAGCTGCCAGCTGTCATCGCCGTTGGTGAAGGGAAGGTTCACGAATGCACGCCGATAGACGGCTTCTTGCGCCGCGGGGACGCGATACGTGAGCCCGAACTGCCGGGCGACCTGGTTGTGAGCATCGGATAGCAGCGGAAATCGCAGCTTGTGCTGATCGTGCATGAAGAAGGA
>Ga0187772_10001853_pt1 | contig 10259 bp, 12 predicted proteins | sample 0116_SJ02_MP15_2_FD_133137 | JGI IMG/M metagenome (GOLD analysis project Ga0187772, IMG submission 133137) | Tropical peat soil microbial communities from peatlands in Department of Meta, Colombia - 0116_SJ02_MP15_20_MG | ecosystem: Environmental > Terrestrial > Soil > Wetlands > Peat | place... | reverse complement strand
ATCCTCAACGTCACGGGGTGGGCGAACCACACGATCTTCAACCGATTGGGCGCCCCGATCCGCGAAGCCCGCGACCTTCGGACCCCGGCCGAGGAGAACCCGCTCTCGGGGCTCCTTCTCGGCGGGGCGCCGGCGCGCGAGGAACGGCCGGTGCGCGGGTGAGCCGCGCGGGGGCGCGGCCTAGAGCGATCGCGCGTGCACGGCCGTGATCGGCCGGAACCCTCGCTTCGCGTAGAAGCGGCTCGCGATCTCGTTCTGTGCCGGGAACTCCGCGGTCACCACGCCGGCCCCCTTCGCCTTCAGCGCGGCGGTCGTCTCGCGGAGGACGTACTCCCCGACGCCGCGGCGCCGGTAGAGCGGGAGGAGGTAGATGTCGACGATGACCCCTTCCCACTCGGGGCTGTAGAACGGCCGCTCACGCAGGAGGGCGCGGACGAAGCCGACGACCTTCTCCTTCTCCGACCCGACCCCCTCCGCGGCGAGCACGACCGCCTTCGGGTCGCCCAGATTCGCTTCGAGGACCGTGCGGGCCTGTTTCTCCGCGTCGTCGCGGACCTTCAGGAGCGGGTCGAACTCCTCGTTGAGCCGTTTGAGGCGCAAGAGAAGCCCCACGAGGGCCGGCACGTCGGCGGGGCGCGCCGGGCGCAGGTGGATCGGGAGCGGCTGGGTCTCGGTCGTTCGGGGGGCGCCTTCGTTGCTCGCGGTCATGTTCGCTTCCTCCTTGGGGCCCGGGCGGCCGGGCGCGGCATGGGCGGGGTGAGCCGGGCGCGGGCGAGGGCCCGCACGAGGCGGCCGGACCGGACCATCAGCGTCCGGGCCCGTTCGAAGTACTCGTCGTGGGAGAGGGGGCGGCGCGCGATCCCGAGCCGCACCGAGGCGTCCGCGACCGCGGCCGCGACGTGCGGGAAGACCTCCGACTCCTCCATCGTGGGCAGGAGGTGGTGGGCGGAGAGCCCCTTGTCCCGCGCATGCCGCGCGAGCTCCCGCGCGGCCTCGAGGACGATCTCGTCGGGGATCGACCGCGCGCGCGCATCGAGCACCCCGCGGAAGACCGCCGGGAAGATCAGTGAGTTGTTCACCTGGTTCGGGAAGTCGCTCCGCCCGGTCGCCACGATCGCGGCGCCCGCACCCGTGGCGACCTCGGGCCAGATCTCGGGGACCGGGTTCGCGAGCGCGAAGACGATCGGTTCGGGGGCCATCGCCCGGAGGTGCTCGGGACGGATGGTGTTCGGGTCCGGCGTCGAAGCGGCGAGGAGGAGGTCTGCGCCCGCGACCGCCTCGGCGAGGCCGCCCGTCCGCCCGCCGCCGTTCGTCCGGAGCGCGAGCCGGTACTTCCACGGATTCCGCAGCATCAGTTCGTCGACGTCCTCCCGCTCCGCGTGGAGGACCCCGCGCTGGTCGACGAGCGTGAGGCGATGCGGATCGTGGCCGAGCGTGAGGAGGAGGCGGGCGGTCACGAGGTTTGCCGCCCCGGCGCCGAGGAGGACCGTCCGGACGCTCTTCACCGACCGCCCGGTCAGCTCGAGCGCGTTGAGCACGCCCGCGATCGTCGACGCCGCGGTGCCGAGCTGGTCGTCGTGCCAGACCGGGATCGGAAGGCGCTTCGAGAGCTCCTCGAGGATCCCGAAGCACTTCGGCGACGCGATGTCCTCGAGATTGATCCCCCCGAAGCTCGGGGCGAGCCGCTCGACCGTCTCGATGAAGGCGTCCGGGCTCCGGACGGAGATCGGCAACGGGACCGCGTCGACGCCCCCGAGCCACTTGAACAGGAGCGCCTTGCCTTCCATCACGGGGAGCGCGGCCTCGGCGCCGATGTCCCCGAGGCCGAGGACCCGGGAGCCGTCGGTCACGATCGCGATCGTGTTCCAGCGGCCGGTGAGCTCGAAGGAGAGGGCGGGGTCCGCGTGGATCGAACGGGAGACCTCCGCGACGCCGGGGGTGTACCAGAGCGCGAAATCCCCGAGCGAGCGGACCGGGACCTTCGGGACCGTCTCGACCTTCCCCGAGTAGAAGCGGGAGAGCTCGACCGCCCGCCGCCCGAGCGCGTCCGTCTCGGCCTCGCTCTTCCGGGCCGCGGCCGACTCCTGCGCATCGCGCCGGCGGGCCGGTCGGCCCCGGTCCGGCGCCGCCGCCGAGCTGCCCGCCATCGGCGCATCGACCGGAGCTTCGTCTATTAACCCTTTGGCGCAGACGTTCGGGGGGTTCGGCAACTGCCGGACCGGGCGATGCTCGCAGCCGACGGCGGGCCTTGCCGCGATATTCCGTCTTAAATAGGGGGGCCGGCGTCGTTCGGACCGGTAGCTCGCGTGCCCGACGTTCCGCAGGAACTGCCGCATCCGTTCGTCCGTCCCCCGCGGGACGGGTTCGTCCCCCGGATCTCGGCACCGGAGCTCGCCCGGCTGCTCGCGAGCGACGACCGACCGTTCCTCCTCGATGTCCGTCCCGAGCGCGAGCGGTCCCGCGCCCGGCTCCCGGACGACCGGTCCCTCCCGCTCGAAGCGCTTCCCCCCGCGCTCGCCGACCTGCCGCGGGACCGGCCGCTCGTGGCGTTCGATCACTTCGGCTACCGCGGCCTCGCGGCCGCCGAGTACCTCCGGGACCGAGGCTTTCCGCTCGCGGCGGCGCTCGACGGGGGCATCGACGAGTACGCCCGCGTCGTCGATCCGCGTCTCCCGAGGTACCGGGACGAAGGGCGCGCCGCGGAGCTCACGGTCGAATCGTTTCCCCGCCCCGACACCGGCTGCGTCACCCACTTCGTGGGAGACCCCCGTGAGCGGGAGGCGGTGCTGATCGATCCGGGCCGCGACGTCGACCCGTACCTGGCCCTCCTCGCCGAGGGGGGATGGCGTCTCGTCGCGATCGCCGAGACGCACACGCACGCCGACCATCTCGCGGGCCACGCGGCGCTCCACGCGGCGACCGACGCCCCGATCTACCTCAGTCACCGCTCGCCCGCCGCGTACCCGCACCGGAGCCTGAGGGAAGGGGAGGCGATCGACGTCGGTGCGGGGGAGCTCGAGGTCCTCGAGACCCCGGGCCACACCCCGGACCACCTCACGCTCCGGCTCGGCGACCGGATCTTCACGGGCGACACCCTCCTGCTCGGCTCGTGCGGACGCACCGACCTCGGCGAGGGCTCGCCCGACCGGCTCTACGAGAGCCTCACGGAGAAGCTCCTCCCGCTTCCCTCCGAGACGGAGGTCCGGCCCGCGCACGTCGGCGCGCACCACGGGCTCCCGGCGCGCAGCGCCTCGACGCTCGGCTTCGAGCGGATCACCAACGAGGCGCTGATGCAGGGCTCCCGCGAGGCGTTCGTCCGGTACATGACGGAAGGGTGGCCCCCGAAGCCCGTCGACTTCGACCGCATCGTCCGCGCGAACCTCGAAGGCTGATTCCCGCTTGTCCCGGGCGCAACACGGTTTCTCCCCTCGTAGTGAGCCCGGGAAACCGGGCCGTTAAGGGGGCCACGCCGCTCGCGCGCGGGATGCTCGTTCGCACCGGTCTCACCGGCCCGTTCCCGCGATCGGAGCCGCTCGTCGCCGCGACGCGGGACCTCGACCGCGGCCGCACGACGCCCGAGGCCGTCGAGGCGCTCTACGCGTCGGCCGAGCGAGAGGTCCTCGCGCTCGAGGAGCGGCTCGGGCTCGACACGCTCTCCGCGGGCTATCTGCGCTCGCCCGACCTCTTCCGCGCGATCGCGGAGACCTGGGAGGGGTTCACGGTCGGGTCCCTCACCCGGTGGTTCGAGACCAACACGTTCTACCGCCAGCCGATCCTCCACGCCCCGCCGGTGCGCGCCGCCGGGGCGATCCTCGCCCGGCTTCCCGCGCCGATCCGCGCGGCGCCCGCGCGAGCGCGCGTGATCCTTCCCGGCCCGTACACGTTCGCGGGAATGCTCGAGAACCGCTCGGGCGAGACCGAACCGGCGCTCGTGCATCGGCTCGGTCGTCTCCTCGGCGAGGAGGTCCGCGACCTGCGCGGCGCCGGCTTCTCGACGTTCCAGTTCACCGACCCGCTCCTCGTGATCCGCCCTCCCGAGGGACCGCGGGCCGAGGCGGTCGTCGCGGGGTACCGCGCGGTCGCCTCCGCGCTCAACGGGGGGACGTCGATCGCGTGGACCTACGGCGCCGACGCGACCCCGGCGTTCCCGCTCCTCGACCGGCTCCCGGTTTCGGTGGTCGGCGTCGATCTCGCCGACACGGATCCCGATCGGATTTCCGAGGCCCGGGGAGGGCCGGCGCTCGGGCTCGGTGTGATCGATTCCCGGACCACGCTTGCGGAGGATCCCGAGGAGGTCGCGCGGATCGCCCGGTCCCTCGAGAACCGTCGGCGCCCCGCGTCGGTCTGGCTCGGCCCCGGGATGCCGCTCGACCTCCTTCCGTACGAGCCGGCAACGCGCAAGGTCGAGGTCCTCGCGGCGGCCCGGAAGCTCCTAGGGGATGGGGGATCGCCATGACGGCGCGGGGGCTCTTCCCGAGCCAGGAGATCGGGAGCCTCGCGAAGCCCCGCTGGCAGCTCCTCGGCCAGCGCGGCGAACCGCTCGACGAGCGGGCGCGCGGCGAGCTCTCCACGGCGGACGGCCACCTCGGCTTCGCGGGTCCGCTCGCTGGCGTGCGCGACGCGCTCCTCGATGGCCGGTCGCGCGAGGTCGGCGCCGAGGGGGTGCGCGACCTCGCCGCGCTCTACTTCCTTCGGTACCTCGAGGACGCCGGCCTCGACCGGGTCTACGACGGCGAGGCCCGTCGGATCGAGATGTACGAGTACCCGATCCGCCAGATGCACGGCTTCTCCTTCCAGGGTCACGTGCGCTCGTTCGACTCGAAGTACTACCTCAAGGCGGCCGTCACGGAGGAGGTCCGTCTCGAGCGGCCGTACCACGTGGAGGAGTTCGACTTCGTGCGGACCCACGCCCGCGGCGAGCCGAAGCTCCCGATCACCGGCCCGTACACCCTCGCCGACTGGTCGTACAACGAGCACTACCTCGCGCGCCAACCCGGTTGGAAGGGCCGCGCGGCCCGGCGCACTGCGCAGCGCGAGTTCGTCGTCGACCTCGCCCGACGCGCCATCCGGCCGACGCTCGCGGCCCTGATCGAGCACGGCTGCCGGGTGATCCAGATCGACGAGCCGGCCGCCGGTACCCACCCGGACGAAGCGGACCTCGTCGTCGAGGGGTTCAACGCCGCCACCGACGGCCTCGACGCCGAGTTCACGATGCACATCTGCTTCTCGAACTACCGCGACCTTTTGCCGACCCTCCTCGAGGCGAAGCGGTGCCGGCAATGGGCCTGGGAGTTCGCGAACCGCGACTCCCCCGAGCACGACGGCTACGAGGTGCTGAAGGCGCTTCGGGAGTACGGGGACACGCGCGAGGTCGGGCTCGGCGTGCTCGACGTCCACCGCGACGCGGTGGAGACGCCCGAGCGCGTCGCGGAACGGATCGGCCGGGCCTCGAAGTACCTCGGCGACCCGTCTCGGATCTGGGTCAACCCGGACTGCGGCCTCCGCACCCGCTCCCTCGAGGTCGCCCGGGCGAAGCTCGGCGCGATGGTCGAGGGCGCCCGACGCGCCCGCGCCGCGATCGAGAATCCGCGGCGCTAGGGCCTCACTCGGGCGGGGCGAGGGAGAGGATCTCCGCGCGGTCGGGCCCGACGAGGATCGTGTGCTCGGCCTGGGCGACCAGACCGCCGCCGCGCTCGACGAAGACGGGGTACGTCTGGAACGAGCGACGCGCCCGGCGCATCGTCTCGCGCTCGTCGGGCCGGTCCGCCCACCGGGCGGTGAACGGCAGGGTCCGGAAGCGCTCGAAGAGCCGGGCGAGCTCGGGGTCCTTCGCGCCCGGGTCGGCCCGGAAGCGGACGATGTTGCCGAACGGACCGTTCCCGATCGACCCCGCCCCGTTCGTGGCGAACGGCTCGATCGCGATCACCTCGCCCTCGTTGAGGGTCGCGTCGGAGTAGCCGGGGACGTTCGGGATCGACTTACCGGCATGGAGCAGGTAGCGCTCGATCGAGTGGCCGGTGAGGTTCTCGATCGGCTTCAAGCCCCGCGCGTGGATCGCGGAGGCGATCGCCCGGCTCACGTCGTTGACCCGGACGCCGGGCCGGACGGCGGCGATCCCGGCCGCGAGCCCCTCGCGCGCCGCGCGGACGATGTTGTCGTGGCGATGCGTCCCACCGACCTCGACGGTGTCGGCGGTGTCGGCGATCGCCCCGTCCAGGTGCGCGCCCACGTCGACCTTCACGAGGTCCCCCGCCCGGAACGCGCCGACGTCGTCCGGGCTCGGCGTGTAGTGCGCCGCCTCGTCGTTCCGGGAGAGGTTCGCGGGGAACGCGGGCTGCGCCCCTTCGGTCCGGATGAAATCCTCGATCGCCTCGGCGACGAACCGGCGCTCGGCGCCGGGGACGACGAGCGAGATCCCGAGCTCGCGGGCCTCCGCCGCGATCCGCGCCGCGCGGCGCCACCGGTCGAGGTCCTCGGGGTAGCCCATCCCCCTCAGCTCCGTTCGATCGCCCGGGGCTCGGGGCCCGTGAGATCGATCAGCCTCGACGGCCGGCCGCTCGGGGCCGGCGGCGAGTCGAGGTAGACCGCGACCTGCTCCCCGAAGAGCCGCCGGCACTCGGCGATCGAGCGGCCGGGGGGCTCGCCGTGACGGTTCGCGGACGTGGCGGTGATCGGTCCGGCGCGCCGGGCGAGCTCGCGGGCGACCGGATGGTCCGGCACCCGGATCCCGAGGGCCCCCGGGTTCGCCCGGATCGGCGGGGCGAGGGACCGGCGGGCGGTCGCCGACGGGCGCACGAGCAGCGTGTACGGTCCGGGGAGGTTCCGCCGGACGAACCGGCGGGCGCTGCGCGAGAGCTCCGCGAGCTCCTCGATCTCCTCGAGCGAGCTCACCGCGATGCTGATCGGCTGCGCGTGCGATCGACCCTTGAGGTCAGCCAGGCGCTCCACCGCCGACGCATCGCGCGCGGAGGCCGCGAGCCCGAAGAGCGTGTCGGTCGGGTAGACGACGAGCCGGCCCGCCGCGATCGCGTCCGCGGCGCGGTCGACCGCGGCGCCGCGGCGCCTAGAAGTACTCCTCGCCGACCCGCGAGTAGGCAAGGAACTCCTCCGGCTGGAAGTAGAGCGCGAGCTCCCGCGCCGCCGATTCGGGCGAGTCGGAGGCGTGGACGAGGTTGGGGGTGATCCCGAGCGCGAGGTCGCCGCGGATCGTGCCCGGGGCGGCCTGCTGGGGGTTCGTGCTCCCGAGCAGGAGGCGAACGACCGAGATCGCGGAGCGGCCCTCGAGAGCGAACGCGAGGATCGGACCGGACGTGATGTGCTGCATCAGCGCCGGATAGAACGGTTTCCCGTGGTGTTCGGCGTAGTGGCGCTGCGCGAGCTCGGGCGCGACGTGGAGCGACTTCGCGGCGAGGATCTTCAGGCCCTTGCGCTCGAACCGGCTGAGGATCTCCCCGACGAGCCCCCGCCTCACTCCGTCCGGCTTGATGAGGACCAGCGTGCGCTCGAGGTTGCCTTCGGCCATCGGTCCGCCGAGACGGTGGAGGGGGTAAGGTTTTCCCATCGACCGGCGGACGCCGGGACGACGGCCGAGATTCCGGGCGTCGGGCGGAGCGTTTCGTCGAGGGAACGGAGCCTAGTTACGGTCTCGAGCGCTGAAAAGACGGGGTGAACTCTGTGCGCGGCGGGTCCACACCGCCTCCGCGACTCGGCGCCCTCCGCACGAACGAGGGGCGCGCGGGGAGTCGGGCGGTGCCTCCTTGGGGGCTCCTCGGAGGAGTGGGCGTCGGCGTTGTGCTCACCCTCACGGCGCTCGGGTTCGGCGTCCCCCCGGCGCCCGCGACCCCGGGCTGCCCGCCCTGCGGGCCACCGCCGCTCCTCTTCGAGATCGAGGAAGTCGGCAACTTCTCCAACGGAACCACGAGCCTCTACAACTTCTCTCTCGAGGAGGTCGCGACCCCGGCCTCGGGGGGCGCCATCTCCGCGGAGTGGCTCGAGCTGAAGGCGGACATCGCCTCCATCGGGCCTCCGTGGATCGTTGCGCATCTGCTCACCGCGTCCGGCGCCTCGCTCGCCCTCTTCAACTTCTCCCAGTCGACTTGGCAGTTCGGGAACGGTGAACCCACCTCCGCCGGCGGGGGATGGGTCGAAGGCGGCTCGGCGCCGCTCGCGTCAGGCGAGACGGTCCAGATCCAGTCGACGCAGTCCCTGCGAGGGGACTACGTCTGGGTGGCCCTCGAACTCCCCTCCACCGGGCTCACCCAGGCGGACCTGGTCCCCTTTTGAAGGAGCCGGGCCCCCGGACGGACAACGGCTTAGACCGGGGCGTCTAGCGGCGCGGAAGGACGAGTGACGCCCTCCGTGCGGAGAACCCATCCCACCGTGGCCGGCTTCGACCGCGCCGCTCGCTCCTACGAGCGGGCCCGGCCGGATTACCCGAGGGCCGCCGTCCGTCGCCTTGCTCGGGCACTCCGCCTCAGGCGTGGCCGAACGGTGGTCGAGCTCGGCAGCGGCACGGGGAAGTTCACTCGATCGCTCGTTCCGTTCGGGTGCGCGCTCGTCGCCGTCGAGCCCACCCGGGGCATGCGCAAGATGTTCGAGCAGCTCCTGCCGAGCGTGCCGGCCGTCGACGGGACCGCCGAGGCGATGCCGATCCCCGACGAGTTCGCCGATGCGGTCGTTTGCGCCCAGGCGTTCCATTGGTTCCGGCCGCGCCCGGCCCTTCGGGAGATCCACCGGGTCCTCCGGCCCGGAGGCGGGCTAGGGCTCGTATGGAACACGCGCGACGACACCGTGCGGTGGTCGCGGCGTCTCACCGAGATCGTCGAGGCGCGCCGGGGCGCGGCGCCGGTCTGGCGCGAGTCCACCGCGCACGGGTACCGACGGGTCATCCTGACGAAGGAGTTCGCGGACCGCCGGAACGGCTTCTCCACGCTCGAGCACCGCGCTTTCCGGCACTTCCAGGAAGGGACTCCTGCGCTCTTCGTCGAGCGGACGATGTCGGTGAGCTCGATCGCGATCCTGCCCCCCGAGGAGCGCCAAGAGGTCGCGCGCGAGGTCCGGGAGCTGCTCGCGACCGACCCCGAGACCCGCGGCCGCGCGCGGATCCGCCTCCCGTACCGGACCGACGTTTACTGGTGCCACCGCCGCGACTAGGCTCCCGTCAAGCGGTGGCCCGGGCGTCGCACGAGATCCGCCAGGCGCATCGGGCGCACTTCGCCGGCGAGGGGGAGGCACGACCGTCGTACGGCCGTTCCAGCTCGGCTCGCAACGCGAGGAGCTTCTCGCGCGCCCCCCGGTCCCACGGGATCCGATACTCCGCGCCGCCGGCATATCGAAGGACCCCGTACGGGGGGGCCACGCCCTCGGTCTCCTCGACGAGGAGGCAGTACGCCCAGACCTGAACGACGTGGGACCGGGGCGGACCGCGCGGGGGTGCCTCCCGGCTCTTCAGTTCGATCGGCACGAGGCGGCCGTCCGGCGCGCGACGCAGAAGATCCGGCCGGCCGACGAGACGGTACCGGTGCGAGGCGAGGGTCCGAGGGGCGCCCGCATCGACGGCAACGAGGGCCCCGAGGCGGCGATCGCGACGCCGCTGCCCGAGCGCGCGGAGCGCGCCCGCCGCGACCGCGATCCCGATCGCAACGACCGCGACCGGGACGAGCGCGGCCGTCAGGGCCGGAAGATCCACGCGATCCCTCCGAGGACCAGGAGGACGCCGACCAGGAGCGCGGTCCAGTAGGCCGCACCGTGCGCGTCGCGCCGGCGCTCGGCCCCGAGCGCCTCGGCGTGGTAGCGCCGGCCGCGATCGGATCGCTCGCGCGACGCCGTCGTCGGCCCGTCGGGCGGAGGATGCTCCGCGTACCAGTGCGCGCGCGGACAGTACGCGTAGTCCGCGAGATCGCTCGCCGAGACCCAGCCGCCATCGCGCGCCACGGACCGGGCGAGCGGACCCGGCTCGGCTTACCGATTGTGCTCGACGCGCACCCGGCCCACGGCCGGCCGCCGCGCGCTCACTCGGAGGGCGCGGGCTCGGCCTTCTTCTTCGGCTTTGCCCGGGGCTTCGGCGACGGCGCCGCGGGGGCCTTCGGCGCCTCGGCGGGCGCCGCGGCCGCGGGGGCGGGCTCGGGCGGAGGGGCTTTCACCGGCTCCGGGGCGGCAAGGGCCGGAGGGGGCGTCTCGCTCGGCTTCGCCGTTCCCCGGGGTCGCCGGGGCGCCGGCGCGGCCGGGGCGGCGCGCGCCTCGTTCCGGGCCGCCGCGCT
>Ga0187772_10001852_pt1 | contig 10261 bp, 8 predicted proteins | sample 0116_SJ02_MP15_2_FD_133137 | JGI IMG/M metagenome (GOLD analysis project Ga0187772, IMG submission 133137) | Tropical peat soil microbial communities from peatlands in Department of Meta, Colombia - 0116_SJ02_MP15_20_MG | ecosystem: Environmental > Terrestrial > Soil > Wetlands > Peat | place... | reverse complement strand
CTTGTCGTCGACCAGCCGCTTGACGTGCTCCAGGACGGGATAACCGTGATCACTCGTTTCTGCGAGCGCGGTATAAGCTTCGGCACCCAGGAGCACGGCGTAGGGGCCATTGACCCCGACGAGGCGCAACTGGCTTAAACCCTGGGCAATGACGTCGGGGTATTGCCGCACGTCGGCGGGGAGAGAAATTTTTGGGTTGCTCGTGCCCTGACGAATGCCAAGGATATTGGCTTCTGCGTAGCCTTCAAAGATGGCGTTATCCTCAGCGAAAGCGATCTGGCGCGCAGCGTCTTTTGCGGGCTGCCAATCTGCGTCGTTTGCGCCGCGCTCTACATCGTCAATGTCCTGGCGGCTCAACTCGAAGGGGGCGCGCAATTCGACTAGCGCCCTGACTTCGCGCTGTCTAGCAAAAATGCCTTCGCGAGGAGCGCCGATCTGGCGCAAATGACCCGTGCCAACGGCAGAGAGAGCGGAGCCTGCAGGTCCGTTAACGTCTACGACGCGGCGACCAGCGATGTAACGCTTGAAGGTACGCGCGGCCTCCTCTTCGATCTGAGCCCATGCCGCATCGGAAATGGGAGCAAGCTCGCGATGCAGATTATTCATGCGGAATTTCTCCTTTTAGTGATCCAATACCCAGTGATCCATCGTTCTTCCGAATTTCCGGAACTGAAGATTTCATCGGTGCCTGGTCCGCCGAAGGGGGAGCAACTGGCGGGCCCTCATCGGTCACGTCATCCAAGAATGTCGCGGTCGGAACAAAGAACAGACCTCCTGTGACAGCGCGACTGAAGTCGAGCAGGCGATCGTAGTTGCCAGGCGGCCGGCCGATGAACATGTTTTCCAGCATCTGCTCGGTCACGCGCGGCGAGCGGCTGTAGCCGATAAAGTAGGTGCCAAATTCTCCGCGCGCGGCGGAACCAAACGGCATGTTGTCGCGCAGGATTTTCTTCTCTTCTCCGTTCTCAACGATGGTGGTCAGGGCGCTGTGGGCGGACGTCGGTTTCACGGAGTCATCCAATTCGATGTCGGATAGTTTCTTGCGGCCTATGATCTTCTCCTGGGCCTCGGTTGGCAGCGCGTTCCATGCGTTCAGATTGTGGAGATACTTTTGCACGATGACATAGCTGCCCCCCGCGAAAGCGGAATCCTCTTGGCCAATCAGCACGGCCTCGGTTGCGACGTCGCCTCTCGGATTTTCTGTGCCATCGACGAAACCGACCAGGTCCCTGTCGTCGAAGTAGCGGAATCCATGCACTTCGTCTACGGGCGTGACGGCATCCCCGATCCGCGCCATGATTTGCGTGGCGAGCTCGAAGCACAAATCCATTCGCTTCGCACGGATGTGGAAAAGCAGATCACCCGGTGTAGAGACGGCGTGGCGTTCGCCAGAGCGGATTTCACGGAAGCGGTGCAGTTCCGCCGGCCGGGGAGTTCCAAAGAGTTTGTCCCACGCGTCGGACCCGAACCCGATGACGCAGGAGAGACCGCCTTCAATGTCTCGAAAATCCACCGCACGGAAGATCGATGAAAAGTCTGCGCAGAACGAACGGATGGCGGCCCGGACCTCTAGATCTGAGTTCAGGGTCACGACGAGGAAGATCGCCGCGCGGCTCAGAGGAACGGTGATCGGTTGAGGCACACTGGGCAAAGGGTTCACGGTTTCGGAAGCGCTCATTTGGACTTAACTTCCTTAGATGTCGCCAAGGATTGGAGGGATAAAGTTTTTTGAGGCGAGAGGACCGGTGGCGGAGCCTGGACCTGGAGGCGATCAAGGCCCTGACAGGTGTCTGCCCCGCCGACACACGATTGATTCGGGCGCCTTTGTGTGCAGGTGCTTGTTTTTCAGTCGAGACCGCCGGGGGTCAGCCGGGTCCGAATGGAAAAATCGGCAACGCGTGTCAGACCGCCATTGGGGTGCTCAAGCTGAGATTTCCGGTTTTGGTGCTTTTTGATCTGTACCAGTGGCGCCAGGTTCTTCCGGTTGATTCCTCAGACTTACCTCGCTCTTGCTTTCGGGCCAGACTGCGGAAACAACCAGTCCCACGCCGATTCCGATGGAGACCTCGAAGAAGCGATCCACTGCCACCAACCATCCACTTTCGCCACGCGTGGCAAGGTGATGCTCGCATAACGAAAGGTTCCCCGCTCCACGCGAAGGAGCGCACAAATAACACCCGTAGCAAAGACGGCTATTCCGAGCGCAAGAGCACTGCCTGGAAAATAGACATCGACTAGGGCGCCGACGACGGCTCCGACAGCCGTTCCAATGAAACGACGAACGGAAATCGGTAGAGCGGCCCCTAGCGTCGATTGCATTACAATGACGGTGGTGATGGCGGACCAGTAGGCCTCCGGTAAATCGAAAAAGCGGGCAACCAGGAGGGAAACTACAGCAGCAATGGCGGTGCGGTCCCGCCTGCCCGACGGAAGAAGGGTGGGCCTCCGTAAGAGCGTGTTTTTCTTGTTCGTTGACTGTCATTGGACTCGTTGACCAAAGCCTGCAACCCAGTGCACTCGAGGTTCCATCTTCCTGCCCGGATTTGAGCTGAGATTCCGCCAACCAACCTGTAATTTTTTTGATTCCGGCTGACTGCCAGGCGAAGTCGCTGACCCCCGACTGTACTCGTGTCCATCCATTGACAGTTGGTACTTCTGGAATCTGATGTGCAAGGCGCCAACAAAGAATCAATGCGAACAAAGTCCTGTGTTTAGCCTACTTGGGCGAGTTTGTCGGAATCGGCACGAAATGGAACTTCGTTTGCCATATCCCACACGGCCTGCCGGTTGACGTGTCGCCAGGGATATCCGCGGGGGGAACACGATGGAAGAGGAAAAGCAGGATTAGACGGAGCGACTCACGCGACGGAATTTTCTGACGGTGGAAACAGCTTCTTTGGCCGGAGCCGGTGTTGCTGAAGAGGAATCATGCTTCGCAAACTGATGAACACCCGGAAGGAGTACTCCCTGGCCTTGGCTCGCATCGCCTCGGGGGTGGTTTTCTTTGCTCATAGAGCGCAGAAAATGTTGGGCTGGTTCGGCGGATCTGACTTTTCGGAAACTATCAGCCATTTTGCCAAGTATGGAATGCCTGCAGTCGCGCTGTTCGCGATTTTTGTGGAGTTTTTTGGATGCTTACGCTTGTTGTTCGGACTGCGTTCCCGTGTGGCAGCCCTCGCCATCATCATAGAAAGGATCGGTGCGGTATTGACGGTCCAAATTCACAACAGCTTGTTCATGAATTGGATGGGAACACAAAGGTGAAGGATTCAAGTATCACATCATCAAGGTCACTCTGTCGTTCCTGATCCTGGTCCGGGGCGCAGCGGCAATCTCAACCGACCACCCTGTGTCTTCGCGTGATTCCAGCAGAAATGAGTAACTAAGCGGCCCTCTCAGTCATCTCAAGTGTGAAATTTCCTAAAGAATAAGGAGTTGCTATGTTCCGCTTCCCACTAACTCAGAAACCAAAGACTTCTCGGGAACCGTTCAGCCTGCAGACCCTGGCAAAGGCTTCGCGGCTGCGCGGCGCCACGGTCACCGAGAGCGTCTGTCCTTACTGCGCCGTTGGCTGCGGGCAGCTCATCTTCAGCAAGAGCGGGGAGCTCATCAACATTGAGGGCGATCCTGATAGTCCCATCAGCGGGGGCCATCTATGCCCCAAAGGGGCCAACGCCTTCCAACTCGCCGTCAATTCGCATCGCGTCCGCAACGTCCTATACCGCGCTCCCTACTCCGATCACTGGGAGACACGGTCGCTGGATTGGGCGCTGGACCAGATTGCCCAGCGCGTCAAGGCCACCCGCGACGCCGATTTTACGACGCGCGACGAGCAAGGCCGTTTGCTCAATTCCGTGCGCAGCATCGGCACGTTGGGCGGGGCATCGCTGGACAACGAGGAGAACTACCTCATCAAGAAGCTGTTCGGCGGCGGGTTGGGCGTGGTTTCGATCGAGAACCAGGCGCGAATATGACATAGCGCCTCGGTGCCCGGTCTGGGCGCCTCATTCGGCCGCGGGGCGGCCACGAACTATCAGCAGGACATGGCCAACAGCGATTGCATCCTGTTCATGGGGTCGAATATGGCCGAGGCACAACCTGTCGGCTTCCGTTGGCCCATGAAGGCCAAGGAGAAGGGCGCGACTTTGATCCATGTCGATCCGCGCTTCACACGGATGTCAGCCGTTTGTGATGTTTACGTTGGCATCCGCTCCGGGAGCGACATTGCTTTCCTCGGCGGCCTCGTGAATTACACCTTAAGCAACGACCGTTGGTTTCGCGAATACGTTCTGGCCTACACCAACGCTTCGACGATCGTCGAGGAAGGTTTCGAGGATACCGAAGACCTGGCAGGGCTGTTCAGCGGCTTCGACCAACAGAGCGACTCCTATGATCCCAGGCAGGGCCATTGGGGCTACGAGGAGTCTGGGAGTGGCGACCAGGCGCTGAAGGATTCCGACGATACCCCCCAGGCGAAGTTCGCGAAAGGCCGGTGTGGCCTTCACGGCCACGCCATGGATGGCAACGCCCGACCATACACCTCCCCGTGCAAGAACATGGCACACACACACAGGGACCCGACCTTGCAGCATCCGCGCTGCGTCATGCAGATGCTGCGCCGGCATTTCGCCCGCTACACGCCGGAGGTTGTCTCCGAGGTGTGCGGCTGCAAGCCGGAAGAATTTGTGCGCGTGGCGGAATTACTCTGCGCCAACTCCGGACGCGAGCGGACCACCTGCATCGCCTACGCGCTGGGCTGGACGCAGCACACCACCGGCGTGCAGATCATACGTACTGCCGGCATTTTACAACTGCTGCTCGGCAACGTGGGCCGGCCTGGCGGCGGCATTATGGCTCTGCGCGGCCACTCTACCATCCAGGGCGCGACCGACCTCTCGACTCTGTACGACACATTGCCCGGCTACCTGCCGCAACCGGCTGCATACGACCGCACGCACGAGAATCTAAGTTCTTATATCGAGCACGAGCGGATGCCCACTGGCTACTGGGCAAACTTCAGCAAATTCATCGTCAGCCTGCTCAAGGCGTGGTACGGCGACGCAGCCACGCCGGAAAACGACTTCGGCTTCTCCTGGCTGCCGCGCTTGGACGCCGACTACTCGGAACTGGCCTTCTTCGATCGCATGGCCAAGGGTGGGGTCAAGGGCTACTTCCTTACGGGTATGAACCCCGCTGGCGGCGGACCCAACGCCGGCCTGCACCGCGCTGGCCTGCGCAAGCTCGAATGGCTCGTGGTTCTCGACTGGTTTGAGACTGAGAGTGCTGTCTTTTGGAAGAACGACCCGAATGCGCCGCCGCCCTCCCAGATTAAGACCGAGGTCTTCTTCATCCCAGCGGCGGCCGCTCCAGAGAAGGAGGGTAGCTTAACCAACACACAGCGGTTGATCCAATGGCACAACAAGGCCGTCGACCCGACGGGCAATTGCCGTTCCGACGCCTGGTTTCTGTACAACCTGGGTAAGCGGCTCAAGCAGCTCTACGCCGGCTCGACTGACCCGAAGGACCAACCGCTTCTGAATCTGACCTGGGACTACGACTTCGACGAGCAGCCGCGCCTGCCCGACGGCACGCTCAGCCGCATTGAAGGGGAACCGGACCTTGAGAAGGTCCTCATGGAGATCAACGGTCACCGATTGGATGAAACCAACCCGCGCACCGGGCGGTCTTGTCTTGTCAGCGGCTTCTCGGAGTTGAAGGACGACGGCACTACTGCATGCGGCTGCTGGGTCTACAGCGGCGTCTTCCCTGAACCGGGGCGCAACCGGGCGAACGAACGCAAGATCACCGATGACCCGTTCCAACCGGAATGGGGCTTCGCTTGGCCGAATAATGTCCGCGTGCTGTACAACCGCGCGTCGGCCGACCCCGACGGGCGGCCCTGGTCGGAACGCAAGAAATTGGTCTGGTGGGACTCCGAGAAGCGGCGCTGGGTCGGACTCGATAAACCAGACTTCGAGCTGGACAAGCCGCCCGATTACCAACCGCCTCCGGGCGCGACGGGCATGGCGGCCATCGCCGGCGCGCACCCCTTCACCATGAAGTGCGACGGTCGGGGCTGGCTGTACTCTCCCGGCACAAAGGACGGGCCTCTGCCGACGCATTACGAGCCGGTCGAGTCGCCGTTGGGCAACCTGCTCTATCCCAAACACAATAGCAACCCAACGGTTCGTCTTTTCGAGGGACCGCTCAACCACATCGCCCACACGCCGACAGCCGAGTTTCCCGTGGTTGCCACAACGTTCCGCCTCACCGAGCACTACCTGAGTGGGCCGATGAGCCGCTTCAATAGCTGGCTGAACGAATTGCAGCCGGAAATGTTCGCCGAGTTGAGCCCGGAGCTCGCCGACGAGCGCGGCATTGTTCACGGCGGCTGGATGACGATCCAAACGGCGCGCGGCCGGATTAGGGCCCGCGCGATGGTGACGCGGCGGCTACGCCCCTTTGTCGTCGAGGGACGAGTGGTCCACCAGATTGGCCTCCCCTTTCACTGGGCGTCCGCCGGGGAGTCTGTCGGCTCCAACGCCAATGACCTGACCGCGCTCGTGGCCGACCCGAACGTGAGCATGCACGACTGCAAGGCATTCGCCTGCCAAGTCCAAGCCGGCCGGCTCGACGGCCACGCTCCGAAGCCGACGGTGCCCACAGCGCCTTGGCCCACGCTCGATCCCGTCCCGGACACGCCGGCCAGCGCCCAACCCGAAGGGAGGCTCGGCCATGGCAAGTAGGGAAAAAGAGCTGTCCGCATTGGCCCAGACTAGCGATCCGCCTCGGGGCCTGCTCGCGCAGTTGGCGGGACGCCTGATCTACCCGTTCCTCCATGGGAAACCACCTGAGCCCCGTCCGGCTACCGGCTTTTACACGGACACGACCGTCTGCATCGGCTGCAAGGCTTGCGAGGTCGCGTGCAAGCAGTGGAACCAATTGCCCTCCGATGGATTTAACTGGTCCGGCAATAGTTACGACAATACGACGGAGTTGTCGGCCACATCCTGGCGCCATGTGAAGTTCATCGAGCAATTCTCCGACGGATCGCTCGGCGCGCTGGATCCTCTGGCCGCGGTGCCCCAGGAGTCAATTCTGAACCGCTGGCTCATGATGAGCGACCACTGCAAGCATTGCCTTGCGGCGCCCTGCCATCAGGCCTGCCCGACCGGCGCCATCATTCATAATGAGTTCCAGAACGTCTATATTCAGGCTGACATCTGCAACGGTTGCTCCTGCTGCGTGGCGTCCTGCCCGTTTGGCGTCATCACTCGCAGCAGCATGGGCGGTCATTCGCACAAATGCACGCTTTGCTACGACCGCCAGCGCGACGGCCTCGAGCCAGCCTGCGCCAAAGCTTGCCCGACGCAGTCCATCCACTTCGGCCCGGTCGACGAGTTGCGTGAGATGGCCCGCAAGCGCGTCGAGGAACTTCACCGGCGCGGTGTCCCTCAGGCGTACCTTTATGGCGACACCTCTAGTCAGACTTATTCCGAGCTGCATTCGTTCTATCTGCTTGTCGATCGCCCTTCGGTTTATGGCCTGCCGGATAGTCCATTTAATCCTTGGCTGCACATGATGGGAGATTACACTCGTTCCATCGCGGGCGGCCTGGCTGCCATCGCTGCGCTGCTGCTCGTGGTGTTTCTGATGAGATCCTGAAATGCCCGGCAGCTCCACGCCATCGCACCCTTCCACCAAAACTCCCTCGCCGGCAACTGCGAGCGATATCGGCTACGCGAACATGCCGGTGACCAAGGTGCCCGGGTGGTACGGCATGATCGCCTGGGACGCTTTGCTCAACGGCATGGCCACAGGACTCTTCCTGGCCGCCGCGGTCAGCGAACTCGTGGCGCCGGCGGTCTTCACCCCTGTGGCGAAGGTGGCCTATCCGGCCGCTCTTGTGCTCTTGCTCGTTGATCTCGGACTGCTCGTGCTCGACCTGGGCGATCCGTTGCGCTTCCATCACATGCTCCGTGTTTTCAAGCCCCATTCGCCCATGTCGGTGGGAACGTGGTGTCTGACGATTTTCTCTCTCCCGCTGACCGCGGCGGCCGGGCTCAGCGTGCTGGCCGAACTGGGGTTTGACTTCGAGTGGGTTCGCCTACTCGCGGTGCTCGCAGGACTCCTGCCCGGGTTCGGCTCCGCGGCCTACAAGGGCGTCTTGCTCAGTACGAACGCACAACCAGGTTGGAAAGACGCGCGCTGGCTGGGAGGTTATCTCACCAATTCTGCCCTCCTGATGGGCAGTGCCGAGCTCCTGGTCCTGTCCGCACTCATGGGACATACGCAGGCGGCCGTCATCCTCCGCGTTGCGTTCAGCGTGTTGCTCGTGCTCAATCTGATTCCCTTAGGACTGTTGTTTGCGAACCTGCAACCGGCTCACGCGCGGCTCTATACTCGCGAGCAACAGTGGCGCGTTGGCGCACTCATCTTCGCCGCAGGGACGCTGATTCCCCTGGGCCTAACGCTCCTCAACGGCGGTCTGCTGTTTCTATTTGGCGCCCTGATTTTTCTTTTATTCGGGAGTTGGCTCGTCCGCTTCGTGTATGTGAAGATACCGCACACTTCGCCATTGGAAATCCGAAGCGGCGAATAGCCTGAGGGAGATCGCGATGGACGATGACCACCGGATGCGTGGGGTTTCGGTAGACTCCGGGGTATCCGTCCACTGGACAGACCAACACGCGCAGCGGTCGCTCACAGAGCGCCTCGACGCCCTCAACCGACTAGCCACGACCACTGGCTGACCGCCGGGCTTTAATTTTTGCAACAAGGTGGGAACAATCCGGAAGCTGCCATTTCGAGACAGCGATCATTCCCCAACAATCGCCCTCCGAATGACCAAAGATCTCGTAGAATGCGAGGTTTCTGCTCAACTCGAAACCATCGACCAGCTATAACAGCGGGAAGTTACTCCCGCTGATTAGCGGATCACCTTAGCGCAGCCTTGAGCAACCGCGGCTTATAAAGAACTGACTCTTCGCTCGGCGTCAAGTTGTCGCATGCATCGGTGCCTTATTGGGAGTGGAGTGCGCTTGAAATGTGGGCTGCAGAGTCTGCATGCGATCCTTTAGCAGCTGAACTCCCGTCTCGAACAGTTCTTCTTTTGACATTCTGCCTGCTTCCACGTCGGCGAGAATCGCTCTCTGGGCCTTATATTCACGGTTTTCAATACCGGCCTTGCTCTGCAGCATGCGCCACGCCTTACGGCGCTCGACACAGAACAGAACGAGCTGCCGCGAAATCGTCCGGTACTCGATGTCTCCGTTGGATCCTTGAATCTTGATGTAGACACCAAAGTCGGGAACATAAGCTCGATGATCGGGCATCAAATAGCGCCGATAGACCACGTCTTGTTGTGTAATGCAAACCAGCATATTTTCCAGAGGGATCAGTTTGGCTGCGTCACTCTCCTTAATCTTCTTGAGGTGGTTGCGGAAGCGAGCCTCGGTCGCGCACCAATGCGCCACAGTGAATCGGTATGGTTCGCCGCTAGCCTTGAATTTGGTCTCATACCAATCCAGTTCAAGTGAGGGATTGCCTTTGAGATCGAGGGTCTCGTGATAGGTCTCGCCGAGGCGTGGATTGAACACAAACTCGGGAGCGCCTCGCGAGTCGCGAACGCGCTGGGCCTGTGTAAGGGACATGTCGTCGCCAACGCCATGTTCCGGCTGGCAGGTCGTAAAGCATTGCAGAAAAGCGGTGCCGCGATATTCGAGGCTATCGAGGATGGCTCGGTAAAGTTTGGGCGGATTCGCAATGGAAACCTGAGCAACGAAAGGAGAGCCGTGTCCTGCAAGGAACGTTTCAGCCACGGTCTTCTTTTCGACGTTCTTCCCTTGCGTGGCTTCGCCGAAAACATTCATGTCACTACCGCCGAGCATCGGAGTGGAATCGGAGTTTTGCCCGCCGGTGTTGGAATAGACCTGCGTATCCAGCATAAGAGCTTTGACGTTGGGCCGATTCTGGAGGATGACCTTGGAGGTGTTTTGATAGCCGATATCGCCCATGCCGCCGTCTCCGCCTACCGCCCAGACCTTGGGCAGTTCCAGAACTTCCTGATCAGTCATCAGAGCATCGCTGAAATGAGCAAATTCGTAGTACTCGCGTGGAGTAATGACCCCTTTGTCGCGGTGAAGGAGGGCATCCGCGAGCCGCTCGGGAATTACCGAGCGCCGGCCATGGTCCACAATGAAACTCTCCCCCAGGAGCCAGGCGACAGTGATGCCATCTTGGAAGAGCGAATTCATCCAGG
>Ga0187772_10001851_pt1 | contig 10264 bp, 9 predicted proteins | sample 0116_SJ02_MP15_2_FD_133137 | JGI IMG/M metagenome (GOLD analysis project Ga0187772, IMG submission 133137) | Tropical peat soil microbial communities from peatlands in Department of Meta, Colombia - 0116_SJ02_MP15_20_MG | ecosystem: Environmental > Terrestrial > Soil > Wetlands > Peat | place... | reverse complement strand
TCCTCACGAACCAACCCTGACGAGGCGTGACCGTAGATGTACACGTTACCGGGAAACACCATCCTTGTCCTCGCCCGGCGAGCGGCTTCGATTATCCTACCATGAACCTCGGGGAGGCTGGACCAATGCTGGTAGTTTGGTGGGTTGATGCAGTTGTAGAACAGGTCCGCACCGTCAAACGCCTTCTGAAGCGTCTGAGGATCCTCGACAGAACCCTGTAGAAGTTCCACCTTCTCTGGGTCGGCGAAGACCCTGCGCGCCTTTTCCGGACTTCTCACCAGCGCACGGACAGGTACGCCGCTCGACGTGAGTTCATTTACAATCGCGCTCCCGAGCGAGCCTGTCGAACCAAGCACGAGCTGCAATGCAGTCCACAGCCAGAATCCTGTGTGATATTAGTGGTATTTGTTGGGACATCGCACAAGTGCTCGACATGACCGTCTAACGCGCATTGATGAAGGAAGAACCACTTGATCCCTCATGTCATCTACGCTAGCTCGAGTCAGGATTCACAGGTCAAAGATCGGCTGTCTGGCCATAGCCGCGGCGAAGTTGGCGAGGCGGTCTTGGCTTCTGTGTATGGACTTGAAATTTGGTGCTTGAGACCTTATAGTTCTAATCGTAGCACGTAATACTGAAAGAAATTGCGGAACGCTTATAACCCAATATTACATATGTTATAATATGGACCAGACCTACGCCCATCCCGAAGTTCTAGTCTCCACCCAGTGGGTCTCGGAGCACCTTAGCGACCCCAACGTACGTGTAGTCGAAGTAGACTACGACCCCGTGTCCAACTACCAGCAGGGGCACATTCCGGGGTCCGTCGTGTTCGACTGGAAGACCGACATGAACGACCCAATCACCCGCGACATCCTCTCGAAGGAACAGCTGGAGGCACTGCTGGGCAGGAACGGCATCACCACGGGCATGACGACCGTCCTCTACGGCGATTTCAACAACTGGTTCGCCGCATACGCTTTCTGGGACATGAAATACTACAAGGTCGAGAACCTGAAACTCATGGACGGCGGACGGAAGAAATGGCTCCTGGAGGACAGGCCGCTCAGCAAGGAAATCCCGGCACACAAGCCCACCACTTTCAGCGTCGGGGGGCCCGACACCAAGGTCAGGGTATACCGCGAAGATGTCCGGGCCGCGCTAGGCAGAAAAGACACCGTCCTGGTCGACGTCAGGGGGCCCAAGGAATTCAGCGGCGAAGTCACGGCACCACCGGAGTATCCGAACGAGCAGTCGCAGAGGGGCGGACACATACCGGGGGCAAAGAACATCCCATGGGCTCAGGCCGTCAACGACGCCGACGGGACGTTCAAATCGAAGTCAGACCTAGAGAACCTCTACCAGGCGAAGGATGTCACAGGAGACAAGAAGGTCATCACCTACTGCAGGATCGGGGAGCGGTCGTCACACTCCTGGTTCGTCCTGAAGTATCTGCTGGGATACCCTGACGTCAGGAACTACGACGGCTCCTGGACCGAGTGGGGGAACTCCGTGATGTACCCGATAGAACGGTAAGCTATCCAGGTTTAGAAGCCGCGGCAGACATTCCACGGTGCTCCTTCATCCTCTCGTTCAGCTTGCGGAAGAAGACGTACACCTCATCTCCGGTCTCTTTGTTCACTCCCTCCATGAACGGGGAGAGCTTCTGCCAAGCCTGCTCAGGGACGAACATGTCATCAATCGTTGATAAGCCGACGAAGTTCCTGTCAACAAGCACCCCTATCGCCTCGAAAAGGGCGGCAATCTGGTAGAAAGCAACCTTCTGCTTCTCGGGCAGGCTCTGGAACTCCTCGTAGGACTTCAGCTGCGAGTCGTTGACTATCAACCAAGACGTCTGGACCTCCGCGGAGTTGGCGAACTCGTAGATCCTCATTATCATCTCCATGTTCGCCTGGTCGTTGTTCTGCTTGAGCTGGTCGGTGGAGAGCTTAGCCTGGATCACCGCTGCCTTCGCCTGCTCGGTCGACGCGAGGATTAGCTTTCGGTTGTCCCTGATCTGCAGAACGACGAAGACCGCGCCGAGGGCGATCGCAACCGAGCTCGCAAACGCCGCATCGGAACTCACCTGAGAAAAGTCAATCGCGAGCGGCAACAACGTCCCAAATGGTTCCGGTCACCGGTTTAAGGGCTTACTGAGGGCGCGAACAGACAACGCACCTTGAGCCGTGGCCGCAGCGAAACAGGGCTTCCGCCTATGCTTCCTTCCTCACGATAAAGTGGTAGAGCTTCCCTTCCTTGCGCTGATCGACTATCGAGTTCCCCGTCTGGTCTGCCCACCTCTGCATCTCAATCTCTGCGGTCCCATCGTCCGAAACCACGTGCACTACCGTCCCCGGTGTGCTCCTCCCCAGGAGCTCATTGAGCTTGACGAGCAGCGCCTGGCATTCTATCCCTGTATCGAACATCTCGAAGTCCGGGAACGCCGCGAAACAACGTACGTTGCGTTCCCTAAGAAGCTGGGCTATCCTCGGTTTTGCCTGAGGAAGCTTCCCCAGAGTCTTCAGGTCCGACCGGTCCTGGACTTTGATCTCGGCAAACCACGCCTCGCCGTAGGGATCCCGATTGAGGAGCCATGGCTCATCGACCAGGCGTACATTGACGGCGGAGAGCGTCCCCGCCACAGGGGAACGAAAGACGTCGAAGTGCCGGGAACCCTCCAACGTACCCATGACCTGCCCCCTGGTCAGGACCATTCCGATACCCCTGAAGGTGATAGCGGAGAAGATGCCAAACGACCAGGAAAGAAGGCTGGTGATGCCCACACGGATTGCGTCTTGCCTCGGCTCTATCCAAGTACCCTGTTCGACGTCGTACAGTAGGGCGTCGGGATACTCACAATGTTCTATCTTCAAGTGACTATCCGACGCCTGCTACACCACTATAGTTTGGCCTTTGCGGCCTTCGCAGCGGCCACGGCTTCCTTCCTGACCTTCCTCGCTGCCGCCACTTCGTCCTTGTAGACCTTCCAAGCCACGTCAGCTGCTTCATCATACTTCTTCCGCGCGGCAGCCTTCGCCTCTTTGAACGCCTTGCGGGCCGCAGCCCTTGCATCTTTGTCTCCCTTCAATCCTACTTGTTCACCTCCACCCGCGCGGTCCGACCCGAATGTTCTATTTATCTTCGTGAGTCGATGGCGTCAGCTACACCTTTCTGGTGGTGTATCCACCATGGTCCTCCCCATACCTTGCCTATTGACATGTCCATCCCAACTCAATATACCATGTGGCCAACATTGAACTAGGACAGGCCTTCAGACACGCGACGGGGGTAACTTGGTTTGATTGCGGCGGATTCGCGCAAACCCGCTCGAAAGACCAGCGACTTCCCGACCCGGGCCGAGCTACTGGGACTGATTCAGCAGCTTAACGGCATCCGCGGCACCATGCTTGAGCTCGAATCGAGCGTCGACCTCGGACAGTTCGGGCCCCGAAGGGCGAGCGTAGCCAACTTCCTCCATTATGTTGCTCTGCGCCGCCAGGACATCAGAGAGCTACAGGACCAGCTCGAGCTGATGGGAATCTCCTCCATGGGACGTGCCGAAAGTCACGTGTTGTACAACATAGACGCGGTTATCAGGATCCTCCAGAGACTCGCCCACGAGCCGGTCGTAATAGAGCCGGCGGTTGACGGCGTCTCCCCGTTAGAAGGGAGGAGGATTCTGAAGACAAACACAGACGCTCTCTTCGGCTCCAACGAGCCAGGAAGAGAGGTGAGGATGATGGCAACGATGCCAAGCGAAGCAGCTACCGACTACTCCTTGGTCAGGGACATGGTGGCAGCTGGGATGGACTGCATGCGAATCAACTGCGCCCACGACTCGGAACCTGCTTGGCTTGCCATGGCCGAGAACCTGCGCAGGGCAGAGAAGGAGGTCGGGAGGAGGTGCAGGATTCTGATGGACATATCGGGGCCCAAGCTCAGGACCGGAAAGCTGGAACCGGGCCCGCAGGTAATGAAAATCAGACCAGAGAGGGACGCCTACGGCCGAGTCACCAGGCCGGCGGCGGTGATACTCTCCGCGGAAGGGGAAACGAAACCACACTTCGATCCCTCTGCGCCGGTGTTGCGCGTGGAGAGCGGATGGCTAGAGCTGCTCCGTACAGGGGATGTCGTGGCCATGGAAGACGCCCGCGGGTCGACACGGAAAATGACAGTCACGGTGGAGAAGGAGTGGATGGTCAGGGCGGAGTTTCGGAAGACCCTCTACATCGACGCAAAAACCCGGCTTACCATCACAAAGGGGGGGAAGGAGCACTCGACCCTGGTATCGAACGTTCCCCTTCTTGAGAACCCCATCACTCTCAGAAAAGGCGACACGCTCTTGGTCACCGCGGCCCAGGTTGCCGGGCGGCCTGCGAACAGGAACGAACCTAGCCGGGTGTCGTGCACCTTCCCCGAAACGCTTCAGTTCGTGAAGCCAGGGGAAAGGATCTGGTTCGACGACGGCAAGATCGGCGGCGTCGTGAAAGCAGCGTCGCCAGAAGGACTCAGGATCGAGGTGACGCGCGTTGCCATGAGCGGGGCAAAGCTCAGAGAGGACAAAGGGATCAACCTCCCTGACACAAACCTTAGGCTGCCCCCGCTCACTCCCAAGGACATTCAGGATCTGCGTTTTATCACCAAGCACGCAGACATGGTCGGCTACTCGTTCGTCAAGACGTCGGAGGACCTGAGGGCGCTCCGATCGGAGCTGGAGAAGCTCGGGAAACCAGACATGCCCATCATCATCAAGGTAGAGACCCAGCGCGCCTTCGAACAGCTCCCCACCCTGCTCCTGGAGTCGATGCGAGGCAAGGTCTCAGGCGTGATGATAGCACGGGGGGACCTGGCGGTGGAGTGCGGCTACGAACGCCTGGCGGAAGTTCAGGAGGAGATACTGTGGATGTCAGAGGCAGCGCACATGCCGACTATCTGGGCCACGCAGGTCCTAGAGGGCCTGACGAAGAGCGGGATCCCGTCGCGAGCGGAGGTAACGGACGCCGCTGTAGGTGAGAGGTCAGAATGCGTGATGCTCAACAAGGGCCCGCACCTCGTCGAGGCCCTGACGGCGCTGAATAGCATACTGAGACGCATGCAGGCCCATCAGTTGAAGAAACGGTCCATGATGCGGCGCCTGAACATCGCCGCCGCGTTTCTGAAGAGCGCGAGCCCGAGCTAGTCGATACACTTTCCAATTCGAGAGAGCCGGAATGTAAGGGAGAATCCATTTAAGCCATCACCCCGGAATCTTCGGCCGAATTCATATGACTGAACCTCTCCTGATGATCCCTGGCCCTACAAATATATCCGAGAGGGTTAGAGAAGTGATGTCACGGCCGCAGCAGGGCCATGGGTCTCCAGAGTTCACAGAGAAATTCGGGGAGATGCTGAAGCTAGCAAGGCTTGCTTTCAAGAACAACAATGGCAGCCAGTTTGCCTTCACCGGCTCGGGGACATTGGCGATGGAGGCATCTGTCGTCAGCACCGTTCAGCCAGGGGACAAAGTCCTCGTGCTTGACACCGGATACTTCGGGCAGAGGATGGCGAGCATCAACGAGGCCCACGGAGCCAAAGTCGTCCAACTGTCTTACCCGATGGGCACTCATGCCAACCCTGATGACCTCAGGAGGAACCTCCGGGAGGACAGTTTCAGAGCCGTTTTCATCACACACGTCGATACCTCGAGTGCCGTTCTCAATCCTATCAAAGAATTAGTCGCGGAGTGCAAGAATGCCGGAGCGTTCGCAGTAGTCGATTCGGTGTGCGGCCTTGCAGGCGAAGAGCTCAATTTTGACGGGCTAGGCGCAGACATTGTCTTCACAGCATCTCAGAAGGCAATCGCCGCTCCACCGGGGGCGGTCCTGATCGCGGTTTCCAACGAGCTTCTCGGATACTTCCAAAAACGGGCGAAGCCGATAGAGGGCTGGTATCTCAACCTCCTCAGATGGAAGCCCATAATGGACGACCCGAAGATATACCTGGCAACGCCCGCGGTCCAGATAATGCTGGCGCTCAGGGAGGCCTTGCTCGAGTTGAAGGAGGAGGGCCTGGAAGAGAGATGGACGAGGCACAGATTGCTCGCCCATAAGATTCGGGAAGGTCTCCAACGAATGGACGTCAAATTCGTGGCAGAGGAGGGATACAGGGCCAACACGCTGACCGGTTTCATTGTGAAGGAGGGGATAGCACCGGGGGTGCAGAAGGAGCTCAGGGAAACACACAAGATCGAGGTGGCCAGGGGCCTTGGTGACTACAGTGGAAGGATGATTCGGATCGGCCACATGGGGATACTCAATGCCGAGCAGGCGGACAGGACAGTCAAAGCGGTGGACGAAGCTCTCGCCAAGTTCGGCGTAGCAGCATCCGTTCCACATCCGATTGGTCGTTCGGGGAGTCCTGGCCCCTAATCCAGCTCGATTCGTTCCTACGAAGGGCGCCTATTCGTAGGTCAGCCCGGGAATGCTGATGTCTATGGTGAGTCCACCGTCAGCGACCATAGTAGCACCAGTCATGTATCTCGCCAAGTCAGACGCCAAGAAGATTACTGACCGAGCAATCTCTTCTGGAGGGGCGATGTACCCGAGCGGGATCTTCTTGTCGACGATAGCCCGCGACTTGGAATCAAGCACCCCTGTGCCCATGGGCGTGTCAACCCACCCCGGAGCGATTGCGTTCACCCTTATGCCGTAAGGCGCCAGCTCCATCGCGATGCATCTCGTGAGCATTATTATCGCACCCTTTGAGGCGGAATATGCAAGCACGCCGGGTTCGGCTTCCAATCCGTCAACGGAAGCGACGTTGACGATTCTTCCATCGGTCTTGGCTCTCGTCATCACCGTCGCTGCCGCCTTGGCAAAGTTCCTGTAGCCGCCGAGATTGACCTCCATTATCCTGTCCCAGTCTTCCTTCTTGAAATCGAATATCGAACCTCCTTTGATCATCCCGGCGTTGTTCACGAGAATGTCAATCTTCCCGAACTTCTCGACGCAGGTCGCCACCGCTTCTTCAGCCTTCGTAGGATCAGACACGTCCGCTTGAAACTTGATCACTTTTCCCGTCCCACCCCACCTGGACCAGTCGTCCCTGAACGTCCTGCCCACAGCCACCACGTTGGTTCCCAAGTTTGACAGGAGCCTCGTGGTTTCCCTACCGATTCCGCTGGTCGCCCCAGTGACGACCGCAGATCTGCCCTCTAACCCCATGAGTTCGGCTGCGATGTTTGTCATGCGCTGTCTTCCGTCTGTCCTTTTTGTGTCTCCTTATGTTTTTGTCTGTGCCGGCGGAGGGAACTCGGAATTACGCTAAATTCTGACAACATGCGATTTGTATAAATGGCTCCAAGTGAGGAGAAGCGAACGATGGATTCGACAGCCACGGGAACTGACGGTGACACAATCAAGCACATCTTTCTGGACTTCATGCAGATGCAAGAATTCGCCAAGCATCCAATCATAATGAAGAAGGCCCAAGGAGTATGGTATGAGGACATAGGCGGCAAGAAGTACCTTGACGGCTTGTCGGGCGTCTTCGTAGTCAACGTGGGCCACGGCAACCAGCGAGTGATTCAAGCCATGAAGAAACAGCTCGACGAGATAACCTTCGCTCCGCCTCTCCACTCGACAAACTTGCGGGCCATAGAGCTCGTGAAACTAATTGCCAGCATTACTCCGGGCGACCTCCACACCGTCAAGCTCCTCAGCGGTGGCACAGAAGCCACCGAGGAAGCCATGAAGCTGGCAAGACAGTACCACAGGCAGACAGGAAACCCGCACAAGTACAAGGTGATTTCGAGGTATGAAGGGTACCACGGGGCTACGATGGGCGCTCTCGCAGCTTCAGGTATAACCGCGCGGCGCTCTACGTTCGAACCGCTTCCCGGTGGATACATCCATGTGTTCCCCCCGACCTGCTACAGGTGCCCCTACGGCCTCGAATACCCTGGGTGCGCGGTCCTTTGTGCCAGTATAATAGAAGACGTAATCAAACGCGAAGATCCTGCGACAATATCATCGATAATCGTCGAGCCTATAGGCAACACAGGAGGCATAATCACACCTCCACAGGAGTACTTCCAGATACTGCGTGAGATCTCAGACAAGTACAACGTGCTTTTGATCTTCGATGAGATAATCACAGGATTTGGGAGGACGGGCCAGATGTTCGCGGCACAGACATTCAAGACGACTCCCGACATAATATGCATGGGCAAGGGGATGTCTAGCGGCTACTCCCCCGTGGGCGGACTGGCGTTCAGCGACAAGATAGCCGACGCGTTCTATGGGGACCAGTCGAAGGGGGTCCAGTTCAATCACGGCCACACCTTCGGGGGCAACCCTCTGTCTTCGGCCGCGGCCATCGCCAGCATAAGCGAAATCAGGGAAAGGAAACTCCCCGATGCGGCCAACGAGATAGGAGCCCGCATTTGGAAGAGAATTGGAGAACTGGAGAACCTCGGCATCATCGGGGACGTAAGGGGTAAGGGCTTGATAATGCGGGCCGATCCAAACTGGGTCGCGCTTGCTCCTCCTCTGATCATGTCTCCTGCAGAGGCTGATTCGATGATGGACATATTCTCGGAGTGTGTCACGGAAGTTACGAAGTCACTTTAGCACGCCTCTCCAATCCACGGTCAAGCACCAAAGCATCACCCAAGCCAAACGTCGACCACTAAACGAATATACGCTGAGGACGAGAGGACGGGAGTCTTCGACTTGGAATCGGAACTGCTTCTGGACGCAAGATCAGAGCTTGGGGAGGGACCAAGCTGGGATAGCAGGAATGGGGTCCTCTATTGGGTGGACATATTTCGGGGCCTCGTACACAGGTACAACCCAGACGAATCCAAGGACGAAGCGTTTCAGGCGGGCCAGTTTGTGAGCAGTGTCGTGCCGCGTCGCAGGGGTGGTGTCGTCGTCACCCTGCAGCATGGCTTCTACGCGTTGAAACTGAAGGACAAGCCCTCCCTCATTACCGAGGTTGAAGGGGGATTGACACAGAACAGATTCAACGATGGCAAGTGCGATCCAAGTGGGAGATTCTGGGCCGGAACCATGGACCTCGAGGAAAAGCGCCCGCTCGGTGCCCTCTACGTTCTTGAGAAAGGTGAGGGGGTCAAGAAGGTACTGGAGAAGGTCACAGTCTCCAACGGGCTGGGATGGAGTCCCGACCATCGGACGATGTACTACATCGACACTCCCACCAAGCTTGTCTCCGCATTTGACTACTCGGATTCGACGGGAGAAATAGAGAACCGGAGAACCGCGGTGGACATGTCGGACCAGCCTGGTTACCCCGACGGATTGGCTGTGGATGCGGAAGGCATGCTGTGGGTGGCGCACTGGGGAGGGTGGAGAGTGACAAGGTTCGACCCGCAGACTGGGAAAGCGCTTGATCATGTTGACATAGCTGCATCCCAGGTCACGTCTTGTTGCTTCGGAGGAAGAAGGCTGGACCAGCTGTATGTTACATCAGCCAGGGCGGGCATCGGCTCGGAGGAGGCGGCGAAGGGGTCTCCAGCGGGCGGTCTCTTCAGGATCGATACAGGAGTGAGAGGGCTTGACACCTCCGTTTTCTACGATTGAGGACCTGAGGCGTTGTCCCAGAATCACGCCTTTGTACATTCCATCCGCTGCGAACCGTGGGAGACGATTGAATCATGACTAGAGCGGACCTAGCGAGCAAAGAGAGGTTCGCGGGCCCTTACAACACGGCCCACAGGGTTTTCCTCCGTTCGATTGGATTCACAGACGAAGATATCGCCAAGCCGCTCGTGGCTGTCGCAGTGGCCTGGAGCGAAGTGGGGCCCTGCAACTACCACACATTAGGACTGTCACACCTTGCGAAGGAAGGTGTCAGGGAAACCGGCGGATCGGCCCTGGCATTTCCCGCGATGGTAGTCATCGATAACATCACAATGGGAACGGAAGGGATGAGATACAGCCTGGTCAGCAGGGATCTTATTGCCGACATGGTCGAGTCCCAGGCCAACGCCCATGCTTTTGACGGGCTGATAGGCATCGCGGGCTGCGACAAGACCGAGCCGGGCATCCTGATGGCAATGCTCAGGACGAACAAGCCCTCAATCTATCTCTATGGGGGGACCGCTGAGCCTGGCTGGTACAACGGAAAAGAACTGACAATGGAGAGTGTGTATCAAGCCATGGGATCCTACATTGCTGGCGCCCTGTCAGAGAACGAACTCTACCAGATAGAGCAACACGCTCATCCTACGGTCGGTACCTGTGCAGGATTGTTCACCGCGAAC
>Ga0187772_10001850_pt1 | contig 10267 bp, 9 predicted proteins | sample 0116_SJ02_MP15_2_FD_133137 | JGI IMG/M metagenome (GOLD analysis project Ga0187772, IMG submission 133137) | Tropical peat soil microbial communities from peatlands in Department of Meta, Colombia - 0116_SJ02_MP15_20_MG | ecosystem: Environmental > Terrestrial > Soil > Wetlands > Peat | place... | reverse complement strand
ATGCCAACCGAGAATGTGGTTGTCAATGAACTTCTCGAAGGAATAAGGGTGTAGGGGCAAAATTGGAGTCTCGTACCCACATGGACGATAACCTCGTTACCCAGGACTTACGCACGATTTCGCCACGTCTGTATCGAGCTGGCAACAACTGTGACGTCGAATATAGTTACCGCTACTCCTGATATAAGCGAGGATGCAGAAATATCTCAGCGGCTATGGTGGCGGAATGATGACACTTCTAAGACAGAGTACGGCAGAGTAAGCACACTGAGCCCAAGAGCGGCGACCCATACTAACCAGTGGGGCTGCCTGATTCCTTCGTATATCAAGACAACTACCATGGGTAAGACCATTACCGTCAACACGAATGCTGCAACCCACATTAGCCACGTACCGAGATTCGGTGCACGAGGCTGTAACACCACCCCTAAGATCAGAAAAGCCGGGAATAAGAAAAACAAACCGCCAACAATGAACCTGCCAAAGCAGTAAAGCTCGTGACCTCGTCAACGCCCCTTTTTCTTGACTCTCTCCCTTCTTGCCACTATAGTGCCGCCACTCCGCATTTCGGGTGCCGGGCCCCTCGCAGGTTGGCGCAAAAACTCACATTTGCAGTTTTTTTCATGGGGGGTGTTCTGTGGCCGTTGGAAACGCAGGATTAGCTGCTTCTATTACTAAGGATCCAAGCACAACGAAGCAGTTCAAGATATTCTTGAGCCGGTACTTTTATCTCTGCATGTCGTTCGTGTTGGCCGGGCTGGTAGTGTGGGGCTTCAGCCGTTCGGTCAACGCCAACCTGCTCCATGCCAGCCCGCCCAGGCCCTTGCTCTTGTGGGTACACGGTGCGGTCTTCTCCACGTGGATGGTCTTCTTTGTCGCTCAGTCCTTGCTGGTGCGGGTACGGAAGGTCAGCATACACCGCTTGCTCGGCTGGTTTGGCGCCGGCCTCGCCTCGGTGATGGTTGTTTTGGGCGTCACAATCGCGGTGGTCATGAATCGCTTCGATAACCTTGTGCTCCAGCAGAAGGGTATAGCTTCTTTCCTTTCGATTCCGTTCTCCGACATGATCCTCTTCGGCTCTTTCATGGCCTTGGCGATTTATTGGAGAAAGAAGCCGGAATACCATCGGCGGCTCGTGTTCATAGCCACTTGCCAACTCATGGATGCACCCCTTGGCCGATTCGATTTCATGTTCAACCACAACCTCTTCTACCCCGTCTTGGACGTTCTGATCGTGCTCGGCATGATGCGCGATTGGGTAGTGGATGGGCGTGTCCACAAAGTGTATCTCTACGCGCTGCCGTCACTGATCATTGTGCAAGGTCTCGCAATGTACGCGTGGCGGATCAACCCGGGATGGTGGGCCGCGATCACTCACCCGATTCTGGGAATCTAACGACCTCGCTGCTTCGCAAGCAGAGCGATTTAGTCTCCGCCTTGCTTGAGAACCTCGTAGAGATAAGCCAAATCCAATTGGCCTTTGCCGGCCTTTACAGCCCGTTCGATGAGCAGAAGTTGTGGGTCCGCAAAGGTGTGATTGACCCGATGCTTCTCGCACCAACCAATGAGCTCCCGAGGCGCTACCGCCCAAGTTTCAAGCGCGGCTTGCGTGTTCCCGTAATTCTTGCCTTGAATCTTGTTGCTGAGGTCGGCGAGCGCGGCCTCCATGGCCGGCATCAGTTTCTTGACGAGCTGCAGATATCCGCCTGCGGGAAGATTCTCCGCTTCGTAGAGGATATATCCATGAAGAAAGCCCAGCATCGTTCCCATCGCAAAGGAAAGAACCGCTATATCGCTTGCTGAAGCCTGGCCGATCTCCTTTCCAACAAACATTGCATTGTCACCAAAAGCAAGCAAGACTGGCTCCACGCGATGGAAGAGCTCCTCTGGCCCTGAATACAGAACTGTGCCTTCCGGCTTCCCGATATCGGCCGGATAGTTCACGATCGCTCCGTCGAGATAGTCAATTCCGCGTGCTCGAGCCCAGGATTCCATTTCCCTGGCCTCATCGGGAGTTCCGCTGCTTAATTGCACAAGCACTTTGCCGCGAAGCGCGGATTCAATGGCCGGCTGTCGTACCAGTTGATTAGTTGACTGGTAGTTGTTGACGTTGACGATGACAATTTCAGCGTTACCGACCGCTTCCAGCAATCTCGGTCCGACGCGTAGACCGAGCCGGGACAAAGATTCCGTCTTTGACGAAGTGCGATTCCATACGGTTGTGTCGAATTTTCTCTTATAGAGCGCAGTTGCCAGAGCGGATCCCATGCGCCCTGCCCCGATGACGGTGACCTTTTGATTCATAACACCCTCCCGAAGGATTCTGACTCAGCAAATCTCTGGTGGGTTCTTATTGAAGCTACGATTTGCGCTCTGCGCCCAGTAACGTTACCGCGATCACGCACTTCTCTGTGGATCGGTTGTGCCACGTGTGACGAGTGCCGTTCTGAATCACGCAATCACCTGCTTTCAGAAGAACCTCGGCCCCGGCATCCAATTCAAGATACACTTCGCCTGAAATCACGATGTCGAAGTCGACCGTGTCCGTCGTGTGCATCCCTGGATGATCCAGTTCCAAAACCTCCAGCATCCCGGGCAGCTTTTGCTGAATTTCTTGAATTGCGGATGCGTTGCGGATCTCGTCCACACTGGTCGTTGTATCCGGCGGTATCGTGAAGAACCCGAAGCGGAAACCATTCCTCGGCGGGAAGTACCGCGGCTGCGCTGGCGAAGTTCCGTCCGACGGAACTACAGGGACTTCATCGCTTCCCCATATCCGATGAAACTCGTACCCGGGCATGGCGGTAAGGCTCACAGGCGGAATGGCCTTGCGCACGAAAACCGATTTGCCTTCTTTGTTATGCCCGGTCACCACACAGTTGATATCCATGAACCCTCCTCCAGCGCGAGGGATTATACACAACCGGAATCTCAAAGGAACCCCACCCTGCTTGACGCGCAAGCCAGAACGCGGAAACACTACGAGGGTGGATGCTCGCGGCCCTCTCCGCAGGGCTGCGCTCTGGGCCAGGCCACGGATCGCAAAAATCAGAGATGCCATGGGCCATGCGCGATCGATAGCGTCCCTTTCAGCGCATCCTGAGGTGAAATTTCTCGAAGAAAAAGAAGGCTAAAACCAAAAAAAGGGGACATTTCAATCGAGGTAAAGAAGGGGACATTTTAATCGAGCTTTGACACACCTGTCGCCTTCGCCGCCTGTCACCTGTCACCTGCCACATTTTGCAGCATTTTGCAGCGACACATTTTGCAGCGACCTTGACTTGTCGTGCCGGCCATCATTACTATGCTGCCAAGATTCTGGGTCTCGACACTCCCCAGGGCACACTCGCAGTACCCCATGAGAAGGAGACCGCTGTGCCTGCGCAAGGTTACGACATCATTACAATCGGCGGGGGCATCGCAGCCTCCGCACTGGCCAAAGCTATGGCGGAACGCGGCGCCAAGGTTCTCGTATTAGAGCGCGAAGTGAAGTTTAAAGATCGCGTGCGTGGCGAGGGAATGGTTTGCTGGGGCTGCGGCGAAGCACGCGAGCTGGGGATTCACGAGCTACTCAAGAAATCCTGTGGCCACGACGTGCCGTTTGCCGAGACCGGCATGGGGCTGCGGGATTTCACCTCAACTACCCCGCAACGCGTGCCGCTTCTTTCCTTCCTGCATCCCGTCATGCAGGAAACTTTGCTGGCAGCCGCGGAACGGGCGGGGGCAGAGGTCCGTCGCGGCGTGACGGTCGAGCAGATCGAAACCGGGAAAACACCTGCGGTCATCACCGGGGGAAGGAACCACGAACGCTTCGCGGCGCGTCTCGTTGTTGCCGCCGATGGCCGCGGGTCAGCTGCACGAAAATGGCTCGGCTTCGCCGTCCAGGAACAAGCGAATCCCAGCTATATGGCCGGAGTGCTTTTGACCGGCGTCAAAGCGCCCGCGGACACGATCCATTTCATATTCAATCCCAGTCTCGGCATGTGCGCTGTCCTGGTCCCTCTGGGCAACTCTCGATTCCGCGCCTACCTTATATACCCGAAAACAGTTGGCTACCGTCTGCAAGGCGACACCATGCTTCAGCAATTCATCAGCGAGTCCCCAAGAGCCTATCCTCGTCTGGCGGAATACTATGCGGAAGCGAAGAGCATTGGGCCTCTGGCCAGTTTTGACGCTAGCGATTCTTGGGTAGAACACCCCTATCGGGACGGTGTGGTACTCGTTGGCGATGCGGCGGCAACTACCGATCCAACTTTCGGCCAGGGCCTCTCCCTGGCTTTGCGCGATGCGCGAACTCTGCGTGATGAACTCTCGAAGGACTCGGACTGGGCCGCGGCCGCAAGCCGCTATGCGGATCGACGTCGCGTTTACTTCCGCACCTGCCACACCGTGGAAGGGTGGTTCCGCACGCTTTTCCAGGATCCTTCACCGGAGGCTGCTGCGGTGCGCGCGAAGGCAATGCCGCTGATCGCTGAGGATCCCACTCGAGTGCCGGATCACATAAATAGCGGTCTCGATCTCCCCTTAAACGAGCAAGTCCGCGCGCGGATGTTCGGCGAGTGCTGAATCTACGCCGCGCGAAAATCCCCCCAAAGCATAAGGAGCCCGTCTTGACTCAATTTGGTGGCTCGGGGGGCAGTTTGATCTTTTCCTTGGTGTTGACCGAGAAGATTTGGAATTTGCTGTATGTATGTCGTTCCGCCAGGCGCTTTCCTCGGAAATCTGCCGTTACTTCCGCTGTTTGCGGCAGCCATAAAGTGGCCGCCTCGCCACTGAAGGTGACCGATCCGTAGTCTACTGACTGATGAAGCATCTTCAGTCTTATGTCCGGCATGGGCTGCAGCAGATCTGTTTCCATGTGAACGATCTGATAGTTATTGCGGTCGATCCAGACGGATCCTTTCAGGAGGAGTGCGTACTCGTTGTTTCCGATCTCTAAAGCACTCAGGGTCGCAGGCCGGTCCATGCGCTGTCGGAAGTCCACCCTCCAGGTGTTGTATCCCAACCAATCGGCCTGCCCGGCGCAGGTGATTGCAAATTCTTCGAAGTACGATGGATGAAAAACCAGAACCAGGGCTGCTGCCACGTTGGCTTGGATAGCCCCTTCCAACCTGGTTCCCCGCATTTCGTCGCGATATTCGGTCACAGAAAAAAGGCCCGACTGCGTTTTTTCGATCGTCGCGATGTAGTTGGAGCGACTTTCTGCTGTTCCCTTCAAGGTGCCGTCGCGGTTAAACAGTTTGTGCACCAGGACTTCCTGCGCAGTGAAGCGATCCACGTTCCCGACGAATTCTTCCACATGGCGCATCACTCGAGGCAATACATCGTCCAGTTGGCAAGAGCCATTTGCTATCGAGACATCTCCATCCTTGGGACCAGCGCTGAAATCAGATTCAGCCGCAACGCTCGAATCAGGCTCACCGTTTACGGCCCTTTCGGCGATGCCGGATTCGATCTGTGCAATTTGTCGCTTGACCAGTTCCAGGTTGGGTCCGGGAGGGAAGTACGTAAGGCAGTTCCGAAGGTGTTCCAGAGCGCCTTGTTGATCATGCTTGGCGAACAGGATCACCGCAAGCAGTTGCTCAGTCGCTGGCTGAACGTGCAGCGGGTCCATCGACAGCGACTTGGCCGCGCTGGTTTCCGCGATGTCCAGATGCTTCAGTTGGTAATTTCCCAGGGCATGATAGAACCACACATCCAGATTGCCGCGGGGATTCAATTCCAGTGCGTGGTTCGTCTCGTCCACCACTTTCTGCCACTTCGCGGCCGTTGCGGAGAGGGCCGCCATCAGCTCGTACGGCAACACGAATTTCGGGTCAGCAGCGGTCGCTTTTGATAACGAGTTAAAGGCCTCGGGCGGGTTCGATATCGCTTGCAGCCTTCCTAGTTGGTACCACGCTTCGGCAAACTGCGGATAAATCTCCAGGGCCTTTTCCAGTTCCCGTTGTGCGCGGTCCGGCTTCTCGCTCAGCCAATCCTCCCGTGCCTTATGGAAAGACTTCAGGGCATCTTTGGGCGCGGCTGCCGTTGTTGTGCTCACGGCGGACCCTGTCGGTCCTTCCTCGGGCGTAAGTTTGATCGAACCAATCTTTGGGCTTTCCTCCACATCGCGGGGTGCGATAGTGAGTTGGCTGGATTGGAACCCCGGCAATGCCGCGGTTACCGTACAACCGATAAATTGTCCGATGAAGGACTTTTCTCTACCAATCATCCGGGTAGTATCGAAGCGCTCCTTTTCAGCAATTACAAAATCGCCGTTTCGATCGGCCGTCGTAGTGAAGCTGGTCTTTCCGTTGCACGTCACCGTGATTTGTATCGGGGCCCATGGCAGATTGCCCCCAGCTATGCTCACATTCCCGCTCAGAAAACCACCCGGGTGGCCCATCGTTCGCAACTTTTCAAGGTCAGCATATCGATAAACATTCGGGTCGAGCCCCGTGGCTGCGTAGTTCACGGACGGAGATCCTCCGGCGCCGGTCTGGCCTTGCCGCGCGGCATCCCGGCGTATGGGGTCCCACGGGATGTAACCCGGCGCGATGCTCATATCCGCACTCAGAGAAGCTCCCGTGCCTCCGCTTGTCAGCAACCGTGTCGCCCCGGCACCGGGGCCGCCTCCATGGGCGGAATCTGTTATCTGCATAGCCAGAAGCACCATGGCGAGGACAGCGAATTTCGTTTTCTTGATTGGCCGCATCAGCACACACCTTCTTGAGCGTACTCTACTCCAAACAGCCGGTTCTGTCTGTACCCGCGTCCACGAGCCAAGCTCGCATTAACAGCGACTTGTTCGTTCGGTCTGCCTCAGTAGTCAGCTACCACGCCTGCACACAACTGCCCGGGAAGTTCGGCAAAATCGGGGACGTTCCATAAAGTACCCACATGAACCGTCAGGTTATTTGTCAAAGAATTGGTGTGGAATGCAAACGCCGCAGCTTCCAATCAAGAAGGAACAAAAGGTTCGGAATCGCCAGGATAACCAAAACACCGTACCGATTTATGTGGACCACTCCAGCAAACGCCCCGAGGGCGAACAGAGAAATCAATGCCGCTGGAAATTCCCACTTCCAGGCGAGCACCATCGCCGCAATCGATCCAAATAAGAACAGCATGCCGGCCCAGTCCCGCGGAGAGAACTGCAAAGAGCCCCGCGGCTCCCCGAAAACAAACACAAGAAAGACGAACGCGATGGCCACCGAAGTTACACGCGCTGTCCAGCGAACGACAAAATTCACCCGTGTCGGCATTCACCCCTCGCCGAAAAGATTGGACTCCGCTGCCCTAAGCATCCGTTTCTGTGGGCAGGTTTTCTGTGCGCCGAGTCACGGGCGCGTGTAATGGCCGTCCTGCCGATCCTTGCAGATTCCGCGCTGCCAACTCGTGGCTTCTGTTTCCAGGCACCCGATCAGTTGGGAATTCGTAAAAGTGGAGGCTACCTACGTCGACGGCAACCGCGTTTAGTTGATTTGACCTGCTCTCCAAAATCTAATCCAGGCAAAAGTTAGCTTCTCCGGGTATAAACAGCGGAGAGGAGAAGGAGAACGAAGAGGGGGCGATTCACGGAGGAACAGATCATCGCGGACGCGCTGCGGGAATGATCCGGCAACTCCGAAACCTCGGTTACCGAATCCAACTACCCGAACCTCAAACACCAGAGTCGAGCCACGTGATTTTCAACCCTTTTTCGGTATCCATCCCAACCGCGCTCGGATCGAAGGATGCCGATGCATTACTAGGATGTGATTTACACGCTCGCTTGCAGATGCGGGCGTTGCGGGCCGTCCCGTGGAGTTGCTCTTCGGAGAGGCGAGACTGGTCTGAGAGGCAACTGCCGACTCTGTCGTAGTCACCTTCTTATGCCAATGTGAATATCTGTAGAAAATAGGAAAACCGGCTAATCCAATAAGGCAGGATCGTCCAGCATTTCCAGGGGCTTATTTGCCAACGGAAGAAAATTGACTTACATGTAACCTTGATTCGGTTAGTTCTTTTAGATCCAAAGTTCCGCTTTTGTCCTTATCGAGCCGGTCGAACTCTGCTGCCATAAATCTCATCCACGCTTGCTTCGTGATCTTGCCGTCCTTGTTTGGACCAATCAGCAACATCAAATGCCTGGCGTCGTTCTCGCCAATCGAAAGATTATCTTGTGGCTTCGGTACCGATGCCGTGTCCTGCGCGAAAGATGTCTTCATACCTCTGGCGAGAGTCAAGAGCGCCGCAACAAATAGGACACACATCACGACATTTTTTCTTTTCGACATACGAATCTCCATCCCGTTCGCTGAATCCGAGCAAGCAGGCTTCCAAACCAAGATGCCGGAGAACGCGGCCAAGTATTAGCCTGGACTAGAGATACGTGGGTGCGCATTGCAGCGGGTGGAGTCTTGTGGGCCGGAGATGTCAACTGTTTGACAAGCGTCAACCGGTTACCCAAAGGGTACAACTGAAGCAGCGCTGCGCATGAAATGACGTCGTGTGGTCATTCTTGAGTACCTCATGTGCTGTGGGCGGCGATGATGCCGCAGCTTTATTGGCGTGAACAGCGATTACACTTAATCAGAACACTGGTGTCGTCCCGGATGCGGCTGGTCTAGCAAAGCACGGTTTGACAGTGCCTTTGCAAGTCGCGGATACTAAGCGCAGCGTGCGACAGGGCACCACCGGCCCGCGGCAAGGGAATAAATCCCACCTGCTTTGATTTAGACATCGTGCTTTGAATCTTCTTTCTGCCTGCATCAGCGGGTCACAGGCGCTCATGAAAGGAGATTGCATGGCCACATCGAAACTTCCTGCTCGTCCCTCCCTGGATTCGCTACGCAAGCAAGCCAAGAAACTGGCACGAGACATCCTTGCCGGCGATGCAGCTGCCATCGCCCGGGCGCGTGCTCAGTTGCCTCAGACCGAGCTGCCGTTGTCACAGCGTGATGCCCAGTCAGTGCTGGCGCGCGAATATGGATTCCCAGGTTGGAAGGACTTGCTTAAAGAAGTGAAGCTACGCTTCGGCAGAGGACTCGAATGGGCGGTATCTGAAGCCCGACGCATCATCCATGACAATGACGTCGAAGGTCTGCGGCAGCTGCTATGGGAATATCCGGTTCTATTGTCGTGGAGGACAGATGAAGACTGCGGGGGGCTGCTCGGGATGGCTACCGGTTCCTACGGCGACAGCGCCGACGAGAACAGCGAGCGGCACTTCACGCGCTTGGCATGTGCCGAGCTCCTGCTCGATGCCGGCGCAGTCGTTGCGCCGTCGGTATGCGATGGCCTCATCAAGTCCCGCGCTAAGAAGTTGATCGATCTCTTCCACCGCAGAGGCCTTTTTCCGCGATCGCTCAAGTTCTTTGCTGCGCTCGGCGACGTCGATGGCATTCGCGCCTGTCTTGATACGAGTGCCGACGTTCTTGCCGTGAATGAAGCGTTCATGTATGCGTGCCATCTCCAGCACGCGACCGCAGCGGCACTGCTGTTGGATCGATCGATCACGCTCGACGCCGAGATGGGCAGGCGCATCGATGGCAGGCCGGGACGTTCCGAGTTGATCCAGTTCTTCATCGCGAATGCGCCCAACGTCTACAACTCCGATCCATTCGAGCCCTGGCAAGCTTTTGTCAAGCAACAGGTCGATCAAGCGATGCGCGACGGCGACCTCAAATCCTTCGTCGACGGATTGCGACGCGAACCGTGGCTGCTGTCCGACGCATGCGTGGAATTCCAGGTCCGATTGATCGAGGTAGCCGTGTTGAACGACCGTGCAGCTTTGCTTAACGCGTTTTTTGATTTCGATCCCGCGGTGCTGCACACTCGCGTGCCGCCGCCATCGCAAGCCATTGAATTTGCGTTCGTGTATGTGAAGACGCATCTCCTTCCGCTGCTGCTGCGCATCTGGCCTATGCCCGATGATCTGCCGCACGCCGCCGGGAACGGCGACCTCGCACGGGTGAAACGCTGGTTCGACGCGGGGGACAAGGCCGCACTGGGCGACCTCACGAATCATTTTCCGGCGGCCAACGCCAATTACCGCGCCGATCTGCAAGCCTGGTTCGGCAGCAGCGAGCCCACTGTGCAGCGGATTCTTGACACCGCGCTCGCCTGGGCGGTCCTCAACAACCACTTCGAGGTCGCCGACTTTCTTCTTGGGCACGGAGCCGATATCAACACGAACTGGTGCTCGCATGAGCCCGCTAGCATCCTACATGAGCTGGTCTGGTCCAAGAATTACGAAGCCATGCAATTCCTCATCGACCGCGGCATCGACATGACCGTCCACGAT
>Ga0187772_10001849_pt1 | contig 10267 bp, 6 predicted proteins | sample 0116_SJ02_MP15_2_FD_133137 | JGI IMG/M metagenome (GOLD analysis project Ga0187772, IMG submission 133137) | Tropical peat soil microbial communities from peatlands in Department of Meta, Colombia - 0116_SJ02_MP15_20_MG | ecosystem: Environmental > Terrestrial > Soil > Wetlands > Peat | place... | reverse complement strand
GTTCGTCGAACACCTTCGCGCCGAACGAACGAGCGATCTCCAGCGTGTGATCCGTCGAGCCGGAATCAACCACGATAATTTCACCCCGGCCGTCGCGCACCAGCGGCATCACACTTTCGAGGGTGCGCGGGAGATTGGCTTCTTCGTTCTGCGTGATCAGGGCGACGGAGAGCGTCACCGGCAAAGGATAAACCTTGGAGGAAGCGGCACGCTATCGGACCAGCCATTCTGTCAAGGCGTGTATACCCGAAAGCATCGGCCCATAGGTTAAAACTGCGAGAAGGGCGATCGCAGCAACCGAAGGCAGCATGTAGGAAGTACCCTTCCGATTTTGTGGAACAGCCCAATTGAACAACCGTGTAAGACGTCTGGTCAACGAAGCGGTGGTTCCGGGAAAGAGGGCAGATGTCACAGTGTGGTGCGGCTGTACCGGAGCAAACCGGGAGAGCTTGATAAGCGCAGATGCCAGGTCCAGGGCCTCGGAGGAGTCGGAAACCGCTGCATCGTCGGCAGCCAACTCGGACATCTCCAACCATGCGGACTCGAGCCTCGCCATAGCTGGAAAGCCGGCGAAACGCAACAGCAGTTTCTTGAGGTTGTCGCGATGGCGAATATGCGCCAGTTCGTGTCTGAGCGCAAGGTCGAGTTCTTCGCGAGTAAGGATGGTCGCAGCCGCTTCCGAGACCAGCACTCTCGGGGCACAGATACCTGCGACCGTGAGGATAGGACTCTGGTGCGGCAGCATGAGCACCGGAAATGGCGCTCCATGATCTGCTCCTCTAACTCCTTGCACCCATTTCGACAGCACCCGGGAGGTTCTTCTCTGCGCCGCCGCCGCCCGGAGTGTGGCACCGATCAACCAAGCGAAAGCTACACCAGAAAGCACAAGCAACATCGGCCCAAGCGGTTCGTCAATGTGCAGTGGTTCGAGAACAAGATACGATGGCACGACATACACAGCCGTAATGGCGAGGGCACCGAGCAACGGTAAAAAACGCAGCCCAAACAGAAAATCTGCTGCCGAGGAGGGAGTGAACGACCGCCACAGCTTCGCGGTGAGCCTCCAGCTCAGGCTGACGCCCAGGGAAAGCCCGCAATACGCCAAAATGTAAAACGAGAAGGCGACACTCACGAGGCGCAGCGCAAACATTTAGCGGGCCTCCTTCTTCCGTAATTCACGGCGCTTGCGTTCTACCATCTCCTGCAACTCATCGAGCAATTTCGCGTCATGCTCGGTAATGGCTTCTACGAAGCAGGACAACGGCAAGGACGATGTCTCAGTGGACGCGAGAATTTCGCGAATCGCTTCACCCGCCTCGACCTTCTGGAACTCTTCCGGCGTATGCCGCGGCATGTAACGAAACGCTCTGCCCTCTACTCTGCGATCCAGCAACTGTTTTTTATAAAGCCGGTCGAGTGTCGTCATGACCGTGGTGTAAGCAAGGTTGGTGTCAATTCGAGCGAGCAACTCGCGGACGGTTGCGCTTCGACACTCCCACAACGCCTTCAGCAATTGCTTCTCAAGCGGTCCCAATTGTCTCTTCGGAGTTGGCCGCAAGAACTCCAAAATCTTAGTCGTCATGTCCACCGTGTCAGAATAACGCGCCGGCAACAAAGCCGCAGCATGCACAGGACTTCGCCCGAATCTCCGTCTTGCGGCTTCGAAACAGCGCGGCGAGTTCTTGCCAGCTTATCAACCCTCGAACCGTTGTCAAGCGTGAAGGCCTTCGCTAATGGTGTCGTTTGGGTCGCTCTACTACCAGAGGTCTTGGGTAATCCGCTGCCTTTCCCTCATCCACGACCTCTGGTAGTAGGTTTGCGATAGCAGATAACTTGTGTATGACCCGCGAGCCCTACACCTCATCACAGGGAGCCTACGATGCCGCTCAACGCCAAAGCCCTTAAGGCTAGCGCTTTCGTCGTATTCGGCGTCTGCATTGCCCTATCTGCTGCTCTCCACGCGCAGAATCCGCGCGGATCGCTCCGGGGAACGGTGCAGGACGCAACCGGGGCACGCGTTCCCGCAGCGAGGATCGAAATGCAGGCGGCGGATTCATCGTTGCGGCGGGAGACGGCCAGCGAAGATCGCGGAGAATTCCGGCTCGACGATCTGCTTCCCGGAGCTTATCGCATGACGGTGAGCGCCACCGGATTTCAATTGGCACAGGCGGAGGTTACGATCGCGGTAAGTGTGGTGCGGGAGGTGACGGTCACGCTCAGGCCGACCGCGCCGGCAGAGACCGTCAACGTGCAGGAAACTTCATCATCGATCACCACCGAAACGCTGGATACGACCGATTCGGTGCGCGGTGGCGTGGTCGGCAGCCGCGATCTTGAAACGATGCCGTTGCCGGCGCGCAGTTTCGCCAATATTGCCTATCTTGTGCCTGGAACTGAGCCAGTGGAACCCTCCGATCCTACGAAGGCGCGCATCACCGCCGTCTCGACCGGCGGCAGTTCGGGCTTGAACAACGAACTTTCCGTGGATGGGGCGGAAAACTCCGATGACTGGATCGGCGGCTTTCTGCAAAATTTTTCGCCGGATGCGATTCAGGAATTTGCCGTACGAACGTCGAACGAAGACGCCGATACGGGGTGGACCACAGCCGGGTCGGTGGTGATTACGACCAAGCGTGGCAACAATGACTGGCACGGCAGCGGTGCATTCTACGAGCGCTCGGCGGCGCTGAACGCGCGGTTTCCTATCGAAAACCCGGCGGAGAGCTGTGTGAATGGCGTGTGCCAGCACAATCCCAAGCAGCCATTCTCCCGACAGAACTACATCGGGACTCTCGGCGGTCCCCTAAAGAAGGACAAGGTGTGGTTCTTCGTTTCATTCGAGAACGTACACGAGGACGCGAGCATCGCGTACAGCCCGGCCAGCCTCACGCAATTTGACGCCCTGGCACAACTGGCTTCACAGGGATTGATTACTGGGGTTCCTTCCATCGCCGTGCCGGCGACGGTTCCAATTCCGTTTCGCGACTACCTCGGCTCGGTGCGGTTCGACTGGGCACAGTCGCCGAAGTCGAATTGGTTTCTGCGCACATCCGCAGACAGCTATCTGACGCACAACGCACTGGTCGAACAGGGCACTTTGCCTTCGACCGGGCTGATCACACACAACAACTACTGGAATGTGGCGGTGAGCAATACTTATACGTTCAGTCCGTCCTGGCTGGGTAATCTGGTTGTTGACGCAAGTTTGCTGCATCTCACGCAGACGCGGGACTCCGACCTGGGTTTCGCTCTAGCGTTTCCCTTCAGTTCCACGGCGTTGACCATTTCCGGGTTCGAAACTTTTGGTGACAATCAGTTTGCCACTCCCATTACTCTGTTTCCGGACCTGCGGAACCAGGACAAATATCAGTTCCGCTACGACGTGACCCATGCAACGGGCGATCATGCTCTGAAGTTTGGAGTGGACTTCATTCACGAGCCGGTGCTGAGCGGCGCATTTGCATCGACCGCCGAAACCCTTGCCAAGTACGCGAATAATCCAACCTTTTATGTGCAGAACCCGGGCGTATTCGGCGTCTTCGCTCCGCAGTGCACAGGCTTCAGCGCGTCCGATGGATCTACCTGTGCCTTTACTCCGGCCAGTGATGGCAGTTTTTCGCAGAACGTGCAGCGGTTCGCACTCTACGCGGAGGACTCCTGGCGAGTTACGCGCCAGCTCACGTTCAACTACGGTGTGCGCTACCAGACGACGTGGGGACTATTCACCGGTTCGGCACGCAGCGAAGCCGACAATGCCGCCTTCGTAACGCTACGAGCGCTGCAGATCCCAGTCGTGCCCGGCGTGCCGCAGGACTATCGCAAGCAAATCGCGCCGCGGCTGGGGATTGCATATTCACCCGGACAGAGCGGGAAGACGGTGCTTCGCGCCGGTTTTGGCATGTTTTACGACGATCTGGCACAGAATGGATGGGCGACTGCGTTTCAAGGCGTCAACAACACGAACTTCACTACAGGAACGTGCAGTCTGACGGGAGGGCCGGGCACGTATGCGCTGGTGGGCGCCGGATGCCTGACGGGCGGCGGTGCCGGAGCCCCAGGGAATTTAATTGGCTCGCCTTACAAAACGCCATATGCGATCCACATCACGGGAGGCATGCAACATGCGTTTAACCAGCAATGGTTGATGAGCGCCGACTACGTTCACGAGCAGGGCAACCACGGATACCGCGCCTTTCCGTACAGCGGCGGCACAAACCTCCTTACCCCGCTGATTTCCACATCGGACCCAAGCTATGCAACCGATCAGGCCAATGTGGTCCCCAACGTCAACGTATTCGAGTCAGACAACCGCTCCAGCTACAACGCGCTGATGCTGCATTTGCAGGGAAATATGCGCCGCTTCAACATCGTGGCGAATTACCAACTCTCGAAGGCGCAAACGTGGGGATGCCTGCTCGGCGAACTGTTTGACTACGTAGATGGGGTTTGCAAAGTGCCTTTTGGATTTTCGAATGCCGGAACATTGAACGCATTTGGTCCTGGCGACTACGGGCCATCTGGGGAAGACGTTCGGCACCGTTTCGTATTAGCGGGGACGTTCCATTTGCCGGGAGGTTTTGAGCTGAGCACGGTCAATCAAATCGAAAGCGCGCGGCCCATTACAATCACCAGTGCCGACAACACCGGACGTATCTATGTGAACGGCGTGTATACGAGCCTCGACGAATTCCGCGGAACGCCTTACATTCAATCCGATCTGCGAGTGACGCGACCGTTCAAGATCGGCGAGCGCTGGGGAATTGATCCGTTCATCGAATTTTTCAATCTCTTCAACCGCAATAATCCTGGCGCGAACTACGCGGTGAACGTGGTCCAGCTGCCGGTACCGGCGGCGCAGATGGTGCCAAACCCGGTCACTGGCATCACCAATGTGACCAGCGTTTGCACGAATGCAAGCTGTTCGCAAACCGTGCCCATCACCAGCCTGAAGCAACTTGAGATACCCGAAGGAGCACTGGGGGATTTCTTCGGCCCGGGCACGACTGTGGGCATTCCATTTGCTGCCCAGATCGGGGCACGAGTAACGTTTTGATTCGGTTGCGCTGTTGCATCCTTTTGACACTGCCGTCACGCGTGTTTAATCTTGACCTTGGTGCTCCGCACAATCTCCAACATTGTGGTTCTGGCAGTTGCCACCTTTCCTTTCATTTACTACCTGATTGCGCTTTATAGCGCATGGCGATTTTTTCATGGCCCTTCGCAGGCGGATTTGCCTCCCGCGTTCACACCGCCTGTGAGTAATCTCAAGCCGATTCGAGGCATCGACCCTGATGCTTATGAAAACTTCGCCAGTTTCTGCCGCCAGGACTACCCTGATTATGAGCTGCTGTTTTGTGTTGGCGACAAAGATGACCCAGCCGTACCGATTCTCGAAAGGCTGGCGCATGATTTTCCCGAGCGCCAGATTCGCGTGCTATTCGGCAGCGGCAGCAATGCTCCGAACGACAAAGTCGCAAAGTTAGCTCGGCTGGTCAGCGAAGCTGAGCATGAAGTGGTCGTAATCAGCGATAGTGACGTTAGGGCGCGTCCCGATTATCTGCGCACTCTGGTTGCGCCACTGAATAATCCAAAAGTCGGCGCCGTAACCTGTTTGTACGTTCCGACTGAAGAAAAATCGCTCGCCGAGAGCTTGCAAACGATCGGCATGGTTTCCGATTTTTACCCTGGCATTCTGGTGGCGCGCCAGCTTGATGGGGTGAAATTTGCCTTGGGCACCAGCATCGCCACGACTCGCACGCGGCTTGCCGGTTTTGGCGGATATCGCGCGATTGAGAATCGCCCGGGCGACGATCTTCTGGTGGGACGCCTGATCGCCGAGCAAGGTTATAACGTTGAACTTCTGCCCTATACGATTCAAACCGTCGCTGATTACCAATCCATGCCTGATCTTCTTCACAAGCGTATGCGCTGGGTTGTCGTAATGCGTCACATGCGTCCGTGGGGACACCTGGGACTCCTGCTTACCCAGGGGCTGCCGTGGTCATTGGCAGCGATTGCGGTTCACCCCACATTTGCGGTCGCTGGCGGTTACCTCGGCACATATCTTGCCTTACGTGTGGCGATGAGCTGGATTATCGGTGTTAAGGGTCTCAAAGACTCGGCGCTGTGGAAGAAACTCTGGCTCATCCCGGTGTGGGATGCCATGGCGTTCTGCATCTGGTTGGTCAGCTTCGGGCGAAACAGCGTGCGCTGGCGCGGCGGACAGTATTATATTCGCGACGGCGTGCTCGTACCCGCGAAAGAGTAGCGAGTTTCATCTCCCCGAGTTCGCGAAGGATGGGACGGCCGTTTTATCTCTTGCTGTACTCGACTTCGGGTTTAGGTAGCGTGGCTCCGCGACGACGGCCGTTGCTTTTGGTTGAAACCGGGGCGACCGATTCCAGTTCCCGCTGCGGGCTGGGCATGGTCGTGACCTTGCTGGGTTGAACGTGGCGCTCATTGCGAGCATGCCGCCAATTCACCTTCGGCATCATCATCGAAGTATCGACCCGATCGCGATATCGCATGGCAATGTTCATCAGCGAATCGAGCAATGAATCCGAGAGCAGGTGTGGCACTAAACCCAGCTCGATCAGCTTGGAGTGCTTCGCGTTGTAATAATGTTCTTCGGCCTCCACGCGTGGATCCGGAATGTGATTGACCTCGACCTGCAAGCCCAGTTTTTTCCCCGCCGTTTGCACCATCGAAGCTAGATCCAGAACCGAGAACTGCTCGGTGAACTGATTGAATACGCGGAACTCGCCTTTAGCAGCGGGATTCAGGCAGGCGATTTCTATGCAACGCACCGTGTCACGAATATCCAGGAAACCCCGTGTCTGCCCGCCTCTGCCGTACACCGTGAGCGGCATTCCGATGGCCGCCTGCACGCAGAATCGGTTCAGGACGGTGCCGAAGACCTCGTCGTAGTCGAAGCGATTGATCAAGGCTTCGTCCATCGCAACTTCGTCGGTCATTGTGCCGTACACAACGCCCTGGTTGAGATCCGTCGCCCGCAATCCCCAAATCCTGCACGTGAACATAATGTTGTGGCTGTCGTGAACCTTGGAGAGGTGATAGAAGGATCCTGGCTGCTTCGGATAGGGGAGCACATCCTTGCGGCCATTGTGCTCGATGGTGATGTAACCTTCTTCGATATCGATGTTCGGCGTGCCGTACTCACCCATGGTTCCCAGTTTGATCAAGTGACAGTCGGGGGCAAATTCTCGCAATGCAAAAAGAACATTCAAAGTTCCGACAACATTGTTCACCTGGGTGAAGACCGCGTGCTTGCGGTCAATCATCGAATAAGGTGCGGCACGCTGCTCGGCAAAGTGCACCACTGCATCGGGTTCGAATTCCTTAAGGGTAGCGGACAGGAAGTCGTAATCCATTACATCGCCAACGAACAACTCGATCTGCTTCCCGGTGAGATCGTGCCAGGTTCTAAGACGTTCGGAGAGGGGACGGATGGGTGTAAGCGTTTCTGCGCCGACTTCGTGATCCCATTGGCGGCGGATGAAATTATCGATAATGGCAACGGAATGCCCTTTATTCGACAGGCAGAGCGCGGTCGCCCACCCGCAGTACCCGTCACCGCCCAGCACGGCAATCCTCATTCCCCCTCCTTGCTCTAAATCGTCGAGCGCATTTCGGCATCTGACTTGCTGCGCCGAGTAACGAACCTCGCTTCATTGATTGCGACATTCATTCTATCGCAAGCTGTGAGTTTGCACGCGCCATTGGCTCGGAATTCGACGGAACCGCGAGGTTTGTGAAAAGCAGCTTCCCCCCGCTGCTGGCAACAACGTTAAGACGACCTTCCCCCACAATGCTTGCAAGACGTGGCACATCGGCCTGCTTCGCCACAATGTACGCACGCTCAGGCTTCAACCAGAGATTCCCGAATTGTGAATTGTCGATGAAGACATTTGGTGCATCCGGCGCATACGCCCCGTATTCCAGGTTCATGAACCGGCCGTTGAGAAGCAGCGCTGAACGATTGGTGTAGAAGAAGATTGAAGAAAAAAAATAGTAGTGATGGTCGATGACCAGCGTTCCGGGCGGGGACTTTTCGAGCGCCTCCGCCACCGGCCGTGAAGACAGATACGGATCAAAAGTGACCATAGCTTCTCGGGCGGCGTGAAGAAATAACATCATCATCAGCGTGGCCGCCATTGCAGCACGTTGTGCGCTTGCTTTGAGGGTTCCGATTGCACCAACGCAAAAAGCGATTGCGGCCAGGGCGAGCGGAAACCGCAAGTAAGCAAATGATTCCAGCGTCAGGTCCTCCATGTGCCCCAATGAAAGCTTGTACGCTTTCGGATGTGGCACGAGAACTGAAAAGATATCGCCGGAAGCCGAGAAATTACGGCTCAATACAAGAATGACAATTGCCGTCAGCGCTGCGGCTCCGGCAACAACCGCAAGCACTCGTGTGCCCCACCGTACCCACTTGCTGTCAGCTGCTATCGCCGAACCCAGCAGCAGCGCCAGTGCCGGATATGCGGGCATTGAGTAATACTCCTGCGTCGTCGAAAAAGTGAAAAACACCAGAATGAAACCAGCCCAGCACAGGGCCAGCAAACGCGCCCTTCCGGCACGGTCCACTGGCTTGAACGACAGTCTGGCAATAGCTGGGAGATAAACGCTCCAGGGAAACAACCACAGCAAATGGAAGAGCCAAAAATAAAGCCTGGGCACGGTGTCGTAGTCGCGCGGGTAGCGCAGATTCAAAAATCGCAGCAGTTGTTCGTTGATGAAGAAGAACCAAAGGAATCCGTGATACTGACCCGGACCGCTATGCAGTGTAAAGGCGAAATAAGGCGGGTTGCGTAATGTTGCCAGAATGTGCCAAGGTGCAGCGATTGCCAGCACGATAAGCACACCGCTGATTGGACGAAGCCGCCTCCAGGCTGAAGCCGAAAAGACTTGGCCTGTGGCGTACAGGTAAAGCAGACCAGCAGCGATCGGAAACACGATGCCGATCAGGCTTTTGAGCAGCAGTCCCAGGCCAAGATTTACTGCGAGCACAGCCGCCCAGAATCGCGGATGTGGCTCCTCTTCGTCCAAAGTTCGGAGCAACGCCCACATCGCCAGCGCGACCGTGAGCGTGATCATTACATCGGGGATCAGAATTCGCGTGAACAGAAATAGCCCGATGCATGTCGCCACGCATAATCCGGCATATAGGCCGGCCTTCCGCCCAAAAGCCCAGATGCCAAATGCGGCCGTGACCCAGCAAAGAGCGATCGCTGATAATGCGATGGGAATACGGGCAGCCCAGTCGTGTACGCCGAAAATGGCATACGAGCCGGCGACCAGCCAATAAACCAGCGGTGCTTTTTCCAGATAAACGACGCCATCCAGGCGCGGCGTGACCCAATCGCCTGAAACCAGCATGTTGCGGGCAATCTGCGCCTGCACGGCATCCACATCGTCCATGAGGGATGGTGGAGAAATGATGCAGCCCAGATACACTGCCGCCGAGACGAGCAGGACTGCTAGGTATACGTGCCAGTTTTTTCCTGCACTCTTTCTCTGGCCGGGGCGGAGCTTGCTTGAATCCGCCACTTTTTCATCCAGAGAAACAGAACCATCAATCCCCATAAGTGATATCCAACATTTGCGCGCCTCTCCAGGTGATGCGTTAAGAAGCTGTTGACCGCAGCCGGCCGAAACAGGCCTTTGTAATCGGAAGCGCCAGCAGATAATGTCTCCACGAGCAGCGGGCGAAGCGGGCCGCGCAGCCAATCGTGAGCAGGAATATCGAAGCCGATCTTCTTGCGGCCGAGAATCGCCGATGGCAACTTTCCTTTCATCAGTTCCTTCAAAAGGACTTTCTGCCGTGCTCCGCGAATTTTCAAAGAGGAAGGCAGCGAGGCGCTGAATTCGACGATGCGATGATCCAGAAATGGCGGCCGCACTTCGAGCGAATGAGCCATACTCATGCGGTCGGTCTTGGTCAGGATGTCGTCCGGCAGAAAATATTTCTGATCAAACCACAGATAGGGCGACAGGTCATCGCCATCGCTTATCCGAATCAGGGACCGGAGTTCGCGCAGCGTGCGATGCAGAGTTCCCGGAGTCCGGTGTTCCAGCAAATGATATTTCTCCGCATCGGAAAAAGTCCCGTTCCAGTGCACGTGCGCCCGCTCTGCGGACATCAGTGAGCCTTCCAAAAAACGATTCGCTTTGTAGTCGAACCCGATCTTCTCGTCGGAAATCGGCCAATAACGCAGAGCCTTCAGCCCCAATCGAAGAGCACTGC
>Ga0187772_10001848_pt1 | contig 10267 bp, 9 predicted proteins | sample 0116_SJ02_MP15_2_FD_133137 | JGI IMG/M metagenome (GOLD analysis project Ga0187772, IMG submission 133137) | Tropical peat soil microbial communities from peatlands in Department of Meta, Colombia - 0116_SJ02_MP15_20_MG | ecosystem: Environmental > Terrestrial > Soil > Wetlands > Peat | place... | reverse complement strand
GGCGGCAAGCACGGCCCGGTGCGCGTGGACACGAGCCTCGAGGGGAACCTGCCCGCCTACCAGAAGCTCCTCGCGGGCCTCGCCTAGCCCCGCCGCTCGGCTCAAGCGCGGTGGAGTTGTCCCCCCGGCGGGGGACGGGATCACGATTTGGGTCGGGATCGACGACACGGACAGTCCGCGCGGCGGCTGCACCACCCACGCGCTCACCGAGCTCATCGCCCTCGCTCGGGAGCTCGGGCTCGACCTCCACGGCGAGCCGCGACTCGTCCGGCTCAACCCGAACATCCCGTGGAAGACGCGGGGGAACGCCGCCCTTTCGGCGCGCTTTGGCCTCGGCCGCGGACTGCGCCAGCGGCAGGGGGAGATCGAGGGAGAGCCGGTCTGGTCGTACGCCCGGGTCCGGGACGCGCGTCCCGCGCTCGTCGATCGGTTCTTCGAGGATGCCTGGTCCCGGCTGCTCCGCGCGGCCCGCCCGGGCGACCCGGGCACCGATCCCGCGCTCGTGGTGGCGCCGCGCCGCCTCCCCGCGTCACTCTACTGGCGGGCGGTCCGGGAGATCGTGCCGGTCGACCCCGTCCGCGGGCTCCTCGACTCGGCGGGCGCACGCTACCGCACCCACGGAAGCAATCGCGGGCTGGTCGGCGCCTCGGCGGCCATCGCCTGGCCGGGCGGCCATCCGACCTGGGAGCTCCTCGCCTACCGATCGCCCGGGCGGGAGGGGGAGCCCCGGAGGATCGACCCCGCGAGCGTCCGCGCGGCCCAGGCCCGGCATCCGTCGCTCTTCCTCTGCCACGACCCCCGGACCCGGAGGATCCTCGTCGCCCCGCACACCCCGTGCCCGATCCTCTACGGGCTCCGCGCGACCGATCCTCGGTCCCCCGTCCGGGCGCGACGGTCCATCCGGTCCGAGCGGGTCGACCGGTGGATGCTCTTCCGCACGAACCAAGCCACGGGCGACCACCTGGCCCACCGGTCGATCGCCGAGATCCGGCCCTACAGCGCGGCGATCGTGGACGGCCTGGTCGCGGCGGTTCCCGAGGTTCTCCCGGGGGGTCACGTTCGCCTCACCGTGACCGACGGGAGCGGGCCCCCGCTCGACTGCCTCGCGTTCGAGCCGACCAAGACCCTCCCGCGCGTCGCCCGGACCCTCGAGGTCGGGGACCGCGTCCGCCTCTGGGGAAGCCGCGCCGAGGACCCGTTGCTGCGCCTCGAGGGCCTGACGCTCCTCCGGGTCCGACCCCGCTACGCGCCCTTGCGGGCGCCCCGATGCCCGGACTGCGGACGACGGACGCGATCGCTCGGCACCCTTCGGGGGTATCGCTGCCCGGCATGCCGTCGGCGCTGGCCGCCGGAATCGGCGGCCCGGTCGCGGAGGGCGCCCGAGTTTCCACGGGGGGTGTACCATCCGACCCCGTCGGCCCGCCGCCACCTCGCCCCGCGCGGACCCGAACCCTGACCGATCGGCCCTCGGAGCCTGCCGAGCGGGCGCCCGGGGGTCCGCCGGGCCGAGCTGTACTGCGCGTTAGCTCCCCCTGAGAGCTTTTGAACGGTCGCCCCGTGGGAATATCGGAACCTCGGTATGGTCGGCCCCCGGCTCAAGATCGCCACGCTCTTTGCCGTCATCATCGCCCTCTTCGTGCTGATCGGCGGCCTGGTCGGGGAGTTCCTGTTCGACAGCTGGCTCGCCGGCCTCGTTATCGCCCTCTCACTGTCCCTCGTGCTCAACCTCGTGAGCTACTTCGCCTGCGATCGGCTCGTCCTCTGGTCGACCAAGGCGAAGATCGTCCCCCCGGAGGAAGCCCCGCGCCTCGCCCGGATCGTGCACGAGCTCGCGCCCGAGTTCGGGCTCGTCGACCCTCGAATCGCCATCGTTCCAACGCAGACGCCGAACGCGTTCGCCACGGGCCGCAACGAACGGCACGCGATCGTCGCCGCGACCGAGGGGATCCTCCGCCTCCTCGACGACCGGGAGCTGAAGGGGGTGATCGCGCACGAGCTCGCGCACATCAAGGACCGCGACGTCCTCCTCATGACGTTCGCCGCGACGCTCGCGGGGGCGATCTCGTACGCCGCGCAGATTGTCTTCTTCTCGATGCTGTTCGGCGGCGTGGGCGGCCGGCGCTCGAACGTGAATCCCATCGTCCTCGTCATCGCGCTCATCACCGCCCCGATCGCGGCGATGCTGATCCAGCTCGCGATCTCGCGCTCGCGGGAGTTCCGCGCCGACCAGGTCGGCGCGTACACCGTCGGCGACCCCGACGCGCTCGCGTCCGCGCTCGGGAAGCTCGAGAGCGGCAACCGTGCCCGGCCGATGAATGTGGGATCGCCCGCCCAGTCGAGCCTCTACATCGTCAACCCGTTCCGCGGGGCGTCGTTCGCCTCGCTCTTCTCGACCCATCCCCCGACCTCCGAGCGGATCCGCCGGCTTCGGGCGATGCGGTCGGACTACCGGTACCGCCCGAACGTGCGGGGGCCGTCGGTGCGCTCGGGATCCTCGGGACGCCCCGCGCGGAGCTAGGGGACCGCCGTCGATGGCGACCTGTCCGGCCTGCGCGACGGAGGTCGGGGAGGGGGCCACGGAATGTCCCGGCTGCCGGCTCGCGGTCGCGCTGTTCCCGGCGGTCCAGGAGGCCGCCGGGCCCGCCGAGGACCGGTCGCCGATCTACCTCCGCACGATCGGCGAACTGCTCGCCTCGGTCGACCTCACCGCGCCGCCCGAGATGGAGCCGGTCGAGGGACTGCTCAGCCGCCCGTCGCGATTCCCCGCCCTGCCGCCCGGGGAGCTCGCGCCCATCAAGCCGCAACGTACCGCCGAATCCATCGGCCCGCTCCAGGACGTGCCGGCCCTCCCGCCGATCGGATCGCTCGAGGCGAACCGACACCGGCTCGCGGAGTTCTTCCAGCTCGGTCACCGGCTCGGGCTCAACTTCACGGACTTTGAGGCCCGGGCCCGCGACGCCGAGGCGGCCGCGGACTCCGAATCGATCGAGGTGCTCCTCCGCGAGATGTTCGTCCACCTCGTGGCCTCGCTGTCGGAGGAGTACGATGTCGCGCTCGGCCGGCGCAACGAGCTCGCGGAGCTCGTGCCCACCCGCGCGGCCGACCTCCAGTTCGATGCGATCCGCGTCGCCCTCCGCGCCGGGGATCTCGGGGGCGCCCAGCGGCGGCTCGCGCAGGTGCGGGACGAGCTCAGCGCGGCCGAGGACGAGTGGCAGGTCGGGCGGATCCTCGTCACCGAATGCGAGCTGCTCGCAACCACGTTGCGCGACCTCGGAGGGGACCCGGCCCCGGCGGTGGGGCCGCTCGAGGAGGGGCGCCGCCTCCTCGGCGCCGGCCACCGGGCGGAGGGGGAGCGGGTGCTCGCCGGCGCCGCGATCGCGATCTGGTCGCTCCTCGAACCGCGACTGATCGAGGACCTGCGTCGGTTGCGGGATCGCCTCGTGGAGGCGCGGGGGGCGGGGCGCGATGTCGGGCCCGCCGTGAGCGAGCTCCGCGTGCTCGCAACCGAGCTGCGCCAACGGAACTTCGTGGGGACGATCGTGGCTTACCGCCATGTGCGGGCGTTCGTCGACCGGGCCGGCGGACCCCCTGGAGACCCCGAAGACCCCCCGGCTTCCGCGGAGGGACCCTCACCGCCCGGCACGCCGAGCACGCGTCCCACGTAGCTTCACCCCGGGACCCTCTCCCGGGCGTCCCGCGGCGCGGCCGGGCGTTCGGCGAAAATAGTATAATCGGCCGCGCCGGCTCCTTCTCTCATGCCGACGGGAGCGCTCCGCGGGTTCCGGGACTATCTTCCTCCCGAGGCCGGCGCCCGCTCGGAGATCCGGCGCCGCATGCGCGCCGCCGCCCGCCGCGCGGGGTACGTCGAGCTCGAGACCCCGAGCGTCGAGAGCTTTGAGCTCTACCAGGTGAAGAGCGGCGAGGGGATCGCCGCCCAGACCTGGCTCTTCCGCGACAAGGGGGATCGGGCGGTCGCGCTGGTGTCCGAGACCACCCCGTCGCTCGCGCGGGTGTTCGTGGAGCGGGGGAAGTCGGAGCCGCTCCCGGTGAAGTGGTTCACGGTCTCGAAGATCTGGCGGTACGAGGAGCCCCAGGCCGGGCGCACTCGCGAGTTCACGCAGTTCAACCTCGACATCCTCGGGGTCCCCGGGGTCGAGGCCGAGGTCGATCTCCTCACGACCGCCGCGCTGATCCTCGACGAGGTCGGTGCGGAGGGCCTCTACGCCTTCCGGATCAGCGACCGGGCCGTCGCCGAGGGCATCGGACGACTCTTCGGCGCGACCGACACCGCCCGGTACTTCCGGGCCGTCGACGGCTACCGCAAGATCCCGCCGGCCGAGTTCGAGGGCGAGCTCGCCGCGGCGGGGATCTCGCGCGACCATGCGGCGGCGCTCGGCGAGCTCTTCGAAGGCGCCGGCGGCGGCGTGCCGCCGGCCGAGCTGGGCGGGTACCTGGACGCCCTCGCGGGACGGGGCCTCGACGCCCCCGCCCAGGAAGGAATCCGCCGGCTCCGCACCCTCTTCCGCCTTCTCGAGGGTGCCGGGCTCGGCGACCGGATCGTCTTCGACCCGACCGTGGTCCGCGGGATCGCCTACTACACCTCGATCGTGTTCGAGGCCTACTCCCGGTCCGGGGACGGCCGATCGATCTTCGGCGGGGGCCGCTACGACCACCTGATCGAGCTGTTCGAGGGCCCGGCCACGCCCGCGGCCGGTCTTGCGATCGGCGACCAAACGCTCGAGCTCCTGCTCAAGAACGGCGGGCGCTGGCCGGACGGTGAGCCGCCGCTGGACACCTACGTGGTCGTGGTCCGCCCCGAGCTCACGCCCGAGGCGATCCGGCTCGTCCAGGAGCTCCGACGTGCCGGAGTCCCGGCGGACTGCGATCTCCTCGCGCGCTCGATGTCCCGCCAGCTCAAGGAGGCGGCGCGGCGCCGCTCCCGTCGTGCCCTGATCCTGGGCCTGAAGGAGGCCGCTCCGGGTGCGGTCGTCGAGCGTGATCTCGCAAGTGGTGCTCAGCGGGAGGTCCCGCGCGCCGAGGCGGCACGACGGGCGTGATCGACTCGAACGTCTCCCCGTCGTAGAGCAGGATCCCCGGGGGCGACTCGGCCCCCTCCACGTACCCGTACCAGTACACGACGACGCCTTCGCCGAAGAGCTCGGTGTAGGGGCCGAGCTGGCGGCGGAGGTTCTTGCGCATCTCGACGTCGTCCCCGAAGTTCGCCTTCGACTCGATCCACTGGATCTTCTGCCCGAAGAAGATGATCGGCTCGTCGAGCAGCGCGTCCGGGGTCTTCGAGAACTTGCCGCGGAGATCTTTCTCGGTGCGGTAGCCAACCCCGTGCTTCTCGAGCCACCGCTGGAGCCGCTCCTCGCCCTTGCGCCCGCGTTCGCGCTGGAGCTCCATCCCGCGTGGCGAATAGATCGGGTCGGCGGCGAGGAGCTCGTCCACCTCCCGGCGGATCCGCGCGTCGGGCGCGGACTCCGGGTGCAGGAACGTCCCCCAGACCTTCTTCCGGGGGATCCCGAGCGCGCCGAGCATCTGCTGGCCGAGGAGGACGGGCGGGAACCGCCACTCGCGCGCGATCTGGAGCATCGTGCGGCCGTGCTTCCACTGCCCGGCCAACCGGCCGATCTGGCGCTTCACGACGTAGAACCGGCGCGTCGCGTCGCGCGTCACCCGGTGGGTGTGGATCACGAAGAGGAGCTCCTCGTCCCAGTGCTCCTCGTGCGCGATGCGGTGGACGTCGTCGTACGTGGCGAGCGCATCGTAGAGGCGCTGGTAGGTCGCGCGGTCCATTCGAAGCTTCTCGGGCGAACGGCGGTCCCGAGCGTCGGCCGCGTAAAAGGGTGCGGGAGCCGGCGGAGGCGGCGCCCGGGACGGTCGGCCGCGACGCCGACCGGCTAGTCGCGCCAGTCGATCCCGATCGTACGGAGGCCGATCTTCGGGATCGGGGGCGGGCGTCGCTTGTGCCGGTTCCGACCGACCCGGTCGAGGACCTCCCGGACGCGCTCGAGGGGCACGCCCGTCCGGCGGGCGATGTCGTCGTCCGTCCGGAGCTGCTCGAGCCCGACCAAGATCTGGTCGATCACCTCGTAGGGAAAGCCGAGCTCGGCTTCGTCGGTCTGACCCTCCCACAGGCCGGCCGTCGGCGGTCGCTCCCGGATCGCCGCCGGGAGATCGAGCCGCGCGGCGAGCTCCCGCACCTCGGTCTTGTAGAGATCCCCGATGGGGAGGAGATCAACGCCTCCGTCCCCGTACTTCGTGAAGTACCCGAGCAGGATCTCCGACTTGTTGCCGGTCCCGGCGACGAGCCGCCCGGCCGCCCGCGCGACCGCGTAGAGGATCGTCATCCGGATCCGCGCCTTCACGTTCCCGAGGGCGACCGGGTCCGCGAGCTCCGCGACCGCGTCCCGGAAGCGGGCCTCGATGGGCTCGATCTCGATCGTCCGGTGGGCGATCCCGAGCGCCCTCGCATACTCCTCCGTTTCCGTTCGGAGCTCGGCCGGGAAGCGGGCGTCCGGCAGAAGCAGGCCGAGCACCCGCTCGGGGCCGAGGGCATCGCGGGCGAGGCGCGCCGTGAGTGCGCTGTCGATCCCTCCCGAGAGCCCGATCACCACGCCGGTGGGGCCTCCCGTGCCGGCGTGAGCCCGCAGGAAGGCGGCGATCGTCTCCTCCGCGTGGGCCGGCAGGCGGGGGACGAGGCCGCTCATGCCTCCACTCCGAGCGGTTCGAGGAGGCGCGCGGCGTCCCAGCGGGTGCGGCACGCGCAGTCGAGATCCGCGAGCCCGTCGAACCGCTGCCCGAGCGACGCGTCCTCGATCGCCCGCAGCACCCGGGCGTCACAGGCGCCGCAGTTGTGCGGCCCGCGGGCGAGGCCCCCGGCGGTCGGGAACGAAACGAGGCGCGCCGACGCGCGGAGCGCCGCCCCCCGATCGAGGGCCGCGACCACCGACCAGAGCCACGGCGGCCGATACCGTCCCCGGTGGTAGAGCCACTCGACGACCGTCCCGTTCTGGATGTGGACGGGGTTGATCGAGAGGGTGTCGAAGTGCGGGGCCGCCTCGGCGATCGAGCGGACCACGTCGTCGATCGCCTCGCCCTCGGTGAGGTAGGGAGGCTTCAGCAGGAGGTACGCCTTCGCGGCGAGGCCGAGCGCCCGGACCCGGTCTCCCGCCTCCAGGTAGTCGGAGGGGGGTGCGTTCTTGTGGACGAAACGGCCCAGCACGGTGGGATCGGTCGACTCGAGCCCGAGCGCGACCTCGAGCTGGCCCGCATAGGCCGTCCGGAGCGGCTCGAGCACGTCCGCCGTCGCGAACTCGGGCAAGGTCTCGAACAGGAGCTGTCGGCTCCGCCCCGAGAACGCCCCGACAATCCGGCGTCGGCTGTCGGGATCGACCTCCCGATCGTCCAGGAAGCTCCCCGAGGTGTAGACCTTGACATACGGTTCGCCCGCGTACCGGGCGAGGGCGCGCTCGAGTTGCTCCGCGAGCTCTTCCGGCGTCGCGGAGCGGCCGAGCGTGTCCTTCGAGTACCCGCACATCGAGCACCCCTTCTCGTCAGCCCAGTAGCAACCGCGCGTCTTCAGGATCAGGACGAACGCCGCGACGCGTTCGATCCCGATCGCCTCCGGTTCGACCCACTGGTTCACGAACCGTCGGGCCGCTTCAGCGGGCGCCGGACCGGGCCGGCGGTCGTGGGCCACCGTGCGGGCGAGCGAGCCGGGCGTCACGACTCCTCGATGTCGACCTCGACCGAATCCCCATCCTTGAGGGTCAACGCCTCGCGGAGGCAGTCCGGGGCCACGAACTCGACAACGTCCTTGTAGTGAGACCGGTCGGGATGGATCAGGTGGCACGGATGGCCGTTCATCCGGGCGACGAAGCACGTCGCGCCGCCGAAGGTGCGCCCGCTCGCCTGGAAGCCATCGATCCGGATCCCCGTCCACTCCCCGACGAGGCCGACCTTGCGGAGCGCCCGGCCCGCGAGCCGTACGTTGAGCGTCCCCGGGTACGGCGAGTAGCCGAGACGCTCGGAGAACTGGACGACGTACCCGGGCTGGCTGAGGTAGTACCGGCCCTCCCCGAGGCCGCTCGTCACGACGCCAGAGAAGGAGATCTTCGCCGGTCCCTCGAAGATCCTTCGGTACGAGTGGTACTCCGCGCGCAGCAGTTCCACGCCGGCCGCGGAGAGGGCGAGCCGCTGGCGACGCTGCGCGAGCGACCGGGTGAGGAGGCCGCGCTTTTCGAGCGCCAGGAGGTAGCGGTCCGCCGCCTGCTGGCTCACCCCGATCCGCTCCCCGACCTCGCGGGAAGTCAGGACGACCTCGGCGTGGTCGGCGCCGAGATGGGCGAGCAGCTTGAGGACGGCGAGCGCCTCCCCCTTCGGCCGGGGGCGACCGGGCTCCGGGGGGGTCGCGGAGGCGGGCACGGTCAGGCGGTCTTCCCGGCAGAGCCCTGGGGCGCGTGGAGGCTCACGACGTTCGAGCCGCGCAGCACGACGCGGCCGAGATGGCGCGTCACCTCGGAGGTGGTTTCGTCGGTGTCGTCGAGCACGAGGTTGAGGTGTTCGTCGATCCCCATCAGCTTCCCCGACAGCTGCCGCGCGTCCTTGAGGAGCAGCGTGACGCGCTGCTGGAGCACACGCTCGAGAAGCGGACCGGGTCCGTCGGTCATCCGGGCGGCGACCGACCCTTCCTCCTTAACATTTCCGGCGGGGCCGGTCGCTGAGGCTAAGAGCGGCGCCCGTGGTCGGGGGCCCGTGCCGGGACCGCGCCATGCGTCGAAGGGACTCGACGACGTGCTCGTCGGCGAATCCCGCATCTCGTGGGTCGGGGGCGAGACCGGCGACCTCGTCTACCGCGGATTCGACGTGCAGGAGCTGGTCCCTGGCGTGCCGTACGAATCGATCGTCCACCTCATCCTGCACGGGGACCCGCCCGCGCGCGACCCGTCTCCCGAGGTGGTGGCCGCCATCCGCCGCTCGGAGCTCGTGCCTCCGGCCATTGAACGCGTCGTCGACGCGCTCCCCCACCAATTGCCGCCGCTCGACGCACTTCGCACGATCCTCTCCGCGCTCGGCGACGGCTCGTACGGCTATCCCCCGCGGCTCGACGAAGGATATCGGCTGATCGCGAGGACCCCCGTTCTCCTGGCCCGGTTCGTGCGACGGAGCCAAGGACTGCCGCCAGTCGCCCCCCGAACCGAGCTGTCTCACGCCGCGAACTATCTGTGGATGCTGACGGGTGCCGAGCCCGATCCCGCGCGCGCGAGCGCCCTCGACGGCTACCTCTCGCTCCTCGCGGATCACGGGATGAACGCGTCAACGTTTGCGCTCCGGATCGCGATCTCGACCCAATCGGACCTTCTCAGCGCGGCGACCGGCGCGCTCGCGACCCTCAAGGGACCGGTGCACGGCGGGGCCCCGAGCCTCGTCTCCGACATGCTCGACGCGATCGGCTCCGAGGACCGCGCGAGCGCCTGGATCGCCGACCGGCTCGCGAAAAAGCAGGTCTTCTTCGGCTTCGGTCACCGGGCGTACAAGACCGACGACCCGCGGGCGCTCGTGCTGCACCGGATCGCGCGGGGGGTCGCCGAGCCCGGTCGGCTGGCCCTCGCCGAGGCGGTCGAGCGCGACGTGCTCGCCGCACTCCGGGCGGCGAAGCCGGGCGCGCGGCTCTACACCAACGTCGAGTTCTGGAGCGCGGTCGTCCTCGAGGCGGTCGGGCTCCCGCGCGCCCTCTTCACCCCGACCTTCGCGGTCGCCCGGACGGCCGGATGGACCGCGCATGCGCTCGAGCAGGCCGAGGACAACCGGCTGATCCGGCCGGACATCGAGTACGTCGGACCGCCGAAGGGGCGCAGCTGGCCTCGCGCCGTCCGGCCCACCTAGGGCGCGGGCGACGGCGCAGACCGCCTACGACTGACCCTTGCCCTCGCCGCTCTCCTTGTCGACGACCTTGAAATCGGCGTCCACCGGTCCGCTCGACGGCGGCGTCTCGGTCTCGGGCGGGGGGCTCTCGCCGCCCGGCGGTGGCGAGGCGGACGCCGACTGGTACAGCTTCTGGGCGATCGCGTGGAGCGCCTTCGTGAGCTCTTCGGTCTTCGCGCGGACCTCGCCGATCGCCACCTCCTTCTTCTCGACGACCTCGCGAAGCGCCTTCACCGCGGCGCGGACCGTCTCGGCCTCGGCGGCCTCGATCTTGTCCTTCGCGTCCGTGAGGACCCGTTCGGCCTCGTAGGCGAGCGATTCCGCCTGGTTCTTCGCC
>Ga0187772_10001847_pt1 | contig 10268 bp, 8 predicted proteins | sample 0116_SJ02_MP15_2_FD_133137 | JGI IMG/M metagenome (GOLD analysis project Ga0187772, IMG submission 133137) | Tropical peat soil microbial communities from peatlands in Department of Meta, Colombia - 0116_SJ02_MP15_20_MG | ecosystem: Environmental > Terrestrial > Soil > Wetlands > Peat | place... | reverse complement strand
TCCGATCATGTGATGGGTGTCTTTTGTGAGAGGGGTGTGAACGGTGATATAGTCTGAATTCTTAAGCACGCCTTGAAGCGATATAACCTCTACTCTAAGTTCTTTTGCTCTTTCCACAGTTACGAAAGGGTCATAAGCAAGTACATTCATGCCCATTGCCCTCATGCGCTTCGCAACTTCTGCACCTATTCGCCCTAGCCCCAGCACGCCGAGCGTCTTCCCAAAAAGTTCAACCCCTGTAAACTTCGAGCGATTCCACTCACCACTTTTCACTGACTGAGTCGCTTGAGGTATATTACGAGAGAGAGCCATCATCAAGCTTATTGTATGTTCTGCTGCCGAGATCATGTTGCCTTCAGGTGAGTTGATTACGATTATTCCTTTAGCTGTGGCAGCATCAACGTTGATGTTGTCCACGCCGACGCCTGCACGACCGATGACCTTTAAGTTCGACGCCTCTATTATCTCTCGCGAGACTTTTGTCCCACTTCTGACGATAAGCGCGTCATAGTCTTTTATGACGTGGATTAATTGTTCAGGGGTAAGATCTGTAATTACATCGGCATCTGCTTCTCGTTGTAGAATATCTATGCCCTCTTGAGATAGAGGGTCGCAAATAAGTACCTTCATTCGCTTTGTCCTCTTCGATGTTGATCTGTTACTTATCGGGCTTCATGGTTATTAAGTTCCGTTGAAGTACTTGCTTTTTTGCCAGAAAGGCTTATGTAACTATCGACTCAATTAAAAGCCAGAAATGGGAAGGATGCCGTTATTATGAAATATGAACCAATCGTTGTATGGCTTGAGGACGTGGGCATTGAAGATGTCTCCACGGTGGGGGGGAAAGGCGCGAGTTTAGGCGAGATGATTAATGCTGAAATCCCTGTTCCCCGCGGGTTTTGCGTAACGGCGCAAGCGTTCAGACATTTTATCGATGAGACCAATATTGCTAATGATATTTTTAGCGCGTTGCACGTTAATGTCGATGATACGGCAGACTTAGCTCGTGCATCTGAAAAGGCAAAACAACTAGTGCTTGTAACTAGGATGCCCCAGAATATCCGCGATGAGATCGCAAAAGCATACGCAGAGCTCACGAAGAGGGAAGGCGCAGAAACGTTTGTCGCTGTGAGGTCGAGTGCCACAGCAGAGGATATCCCTGAAGCGAGCTTTGCTGGACAACAAGAGACGTTTTTAAATGTGAAAGGTACAGAAGCGGTGATAGAAGCTGTACAAAAATGCTGGGCATCTCTCTACGGTGCTCGCGCAATATTTTACAGAGAAAAGCAGGGCTTTAGCCACGAATCAGTTAATATTGCAGTTGTGGTCCAAAAGATGGTGGATTCTGATAAAGCCGGTGTAATGTTCACCTCAAACCCAACGACTGGTGCCCCCGAAGCAGTAATTGAAGCCTCTTGGGGTCTTGGAGAAACAGTCGTATCAGGAACGGTATCGCCTGATACTTATGTAATTGATAGGCGTTCGAGAAAAATCAACGTCTCAATTGCAACGAAAAACGTCATGATCATAAAGGATCCAAAGACTGGAAAGACTGTTAAAAAAGACGTTCCCGATGATCTGAGAAATAAACGAGTCTTAAGTGACGAAGAGATTTACTCGATACTCGACCTTGGTGAAATTGTTGAGGATCACTATAGCATGCCCCAAGACGTTGAGTGGGGCATAGAAAAGGACGAGGTATACATGCTCCAGTCTAGGCCAGTTACGACGATTCGAAAACAAGGTGGAGAAAAAATACTCGAAGGACTCGCTGCGTCGCCCGGTCTTGCATCGGGGACGGTGAAGATCGTTAAAGCCCTCGACCACCTTGAAAAAGTGCTCGAAGGCGACATTCTAGTAACCACGATGACCTCACCTGACATGGTTCCCGCAATGAGGCGTGCCGCAGCGATCGTAACTGATGAGGGGGGGCTCACCAGCCACGCAGCCATCGTGTCGAGAGAGCTCGGCGTTCCAGCTGTTGTGGGGACTAAAGAAGCGACGCTAAAACTTAAAGACGACATGGTTGTTACTGTTGATGGTGAAAAAGGCCTTGTCTTCTCTGGCCGGATAGAAAAAGCCGAAGTTAAAGAATCTGCACCAAGTTCGACAATGGCAGCTACAGCCAAGTCAATAACGGCTACCGAAGTAAAGGTAAACGTATCGATCGCTGAGGCGACTGATCGTGCTATTGCTACAGGAGCAGATGGCGTAGGACTGTTACGAGTCGAACATATGATCCTCGGATTGAACAAGCACCCACATTGGTACATCGAACAAAATAAGAAGGAGGAGTTCATTGCAGAGCTACAAAAAGGGATACGGACGGTAGTCGATGCATTTTTCCCGCGCCCTGTATGGGTTCGCACTCTCGACGCCCCAACTGATGAATTCAGGGCGATGGAAGGGGGGGAGGAGGAGCCTATAGAACCAAATCCCATGCTCGGGTGGCGGGGAATACGGCGTGATCTTGCCGACACCGAAGTCTTTAAAATGCAGCTTCAAACTTTCAAAAACCTTATAGATGATGGTTACACAAACATCGGAATAATGCTGCCGCTCGTGCAGCACCAAGATGAAGTCAGGCGTGCAAAGGAGTTCATTGTTGAAGTCGGAATAGACTTTGAAAAGGTCGACGTGGGCATCATGATCGAGATACCGGCGTCTGCCCTCATCATAGATGATTTAATAGCAGAAGGCATAGACTTTGTGTCTTTCGGCACGAACGATCTAACTCAATATACTCTTGCTGTAGACCGCAACAATGAGAATGTTGCGAACCTCTACAACGAGCAACATCCGGCTGTGCTCAAACTCATGCAGCATGTGATCGAGCGCTGTAACAAGGCAGGAATATCATCATCGATATGCGGACAGGCTGGTTCGAACCCGAAAATGGCTGAGAAGCTGGTGCGGATGGGTATTACAAGCATCTCGTCAAACATTGATGCAGTTGAGCGCGTGAGGGAGGCGGTCGCCAGAACCGAAATGCGCATAATGCTCGAGGCGGCACGAAATTCAAATAAAAGAAAATGAAAGACTAATTCAAAGTGAAAACATACATGGGGCTAAACGGGGATTATAGAAGGGTCTTTAGCTCGATGTGCACATATCCGCATCCGGTCGCAGTACGGGCGCACATGGATTACCTGCATACGAATCTTGGAGATCCAAACCTTTTCCCAGAGCTTGCGGCATTCGAACGGCGGGCGATTACGATTTTGGGCTCTCTCCTTGGGTCTGCTGAAGCTGTGGGGTACATCACCACCGGAGGAACTGAGTCAAATATACAGGCAATCAGGGCGAGCAAGCTTATATACGGAAAAGATGAACCGAACATAATAGTTCCCACATCAGCACATCAGTCCTTCAACAAGGCAAGCGATTTTATTGGTGTCGAATTACGGAAAGCACAGCTTAATGATGACTACTCAGTTGACGTTTCGTCAGTTGAGGGCCTCATAGATGATAACACTACATGCTTAGTCGGCATTGCAGGGACAACATCTCTTGGTGTCATTGATCCAATCTCTTCCCTTGCCAAACTTGCTCGGCGAAACGACATCTTTTTACACGTAGATGCTGCATTCGGCGGACTCGTCATACCGTTTCTTAAAAAGAACTATAAATTTGATTTTAACGTCAACGGGGTGCGGTCTTTAACCGTAGATCCCCATAAGATGGGAATGAGCACAATTCCTTCAGGAGGGCTTCTCTTCAGATACGAAGACGACTTTGAAGCTCTCAGCACGAACACTTTTTACTCAGTAGAACGATCAATGACAGGAACAAGGAGTGGTGCATCGGTAGCTGCGACACTCGCTGTGCTGGAACATCTTGGATATAACGGATATAAGAATGTGGTAGCAGAGTGCATGCGTCTCACGAATTTATGCATTGAAAGGGCTGCTGAGTTCGGAGTTTATCCCCTAATCGAGCCTGTCATGAACGTTGTTGCATTTCGATTGCCCCATCTGTCAAAGGTAGCTTTGAAGCTCACTGCCAAACGGTGGCACGTATCAATTATGAATAACGCCTTGCGACTCGTCATAATGCCTCACATAACTGAATCTATACTTGTCGAGTTTATGGACGACCTTGAGGAAATTGTTACAGCGCATCAAAGGTGAGCAATGCTTCAAGAATCCCTCGAAAGTGCTCGCATAATCAGAAGGGGCGATTATCGTTATTTTGTGCATCCCGTTACAGATGGGGTACCTGAATTAGAACCAGCACTTCTGCGTGAAATCATTGACCGAGTAAAGCGTATCACTGACCTCAATGTTGATAAAATTGTTGCTATTGAAGCAATGGGAATACAAATTGGAACAGCGTTGTCGCTTGACACTGATATTCCAATGGTAATAGTGCGAAAGAAATCGTATGGCTTGTCAGGAGAGATCGAAATAACGCAACAGACAGGATATTCAAAGGGCGCATTATACCTTAATGGAATCCGTCACGGAGATCGAGTGATCGTGGTTGATGATGTCATTAGTACGGGCGGGACACTCCTCGCAACATTGAAAGCCCTTAAAATTGCTGGAGCGAGCACAGTTAAAGCAGTTTGTGTAATCGAAAGGGGCGATGGCGCAATGAGGCTCCGAAGTGAAGGGTACGACGTGAAAACGATAGTAAAAGTGGATGTCAACGATCGGGTAAAGGTAATATCATACTGCAAAGGCAACCCGTAAATAGCACTGCAAATTATGGATTTTGAAATCGGAAAGATCATCGATATAATACTAGAGCGGAAGGCGAGAGTAATCGGCTTACAGTTCCCTGAGGGGCTTAAGCGATATGGTATCGGAATAGCACGGGAGATCGAGAAGAAAACTGACGTGAGAGTTCTGATTTCTGGCGATCCTTGCTACGGTGCTTGTGACCTTGACCTCACGATGGATGCTGATTTTCTCGTGCATTTCGGGCACTCGGAGATCCCGGAATTGTCAACAAAAAATGTGTATTACGTTGAAGTTAGAAGCAACATAGATGTCATTCCTGCCGTAAAAAAAGCTTTAAAGCTGCTCAAAGGCAAAAAGGTCGGACTCATCACGACAGTACAGCACGCACACACATTGCAAAAAGCATGCATGGAAATCGAATCAGGTGAATTTGAATGCTTTATTGGAAAGGGCGATAATAGGGTTAAATATCAGGGGCAGGTGTTGGGATGCAACTTCTCAGTGGCCCGTTCCATAGAGGTCGATGAGTACCTCTACATAGGAAGTGGAAATTTCCACCCTCTTGGCGTATCACTTGCAACAGGGAAACGGGTCATAATAGCCGATCCGTTTTTAAACGAAACACGGATGCCTGATTCTGAAACAATCATAAAACAGCGCTATGCTGTTATCTCGAGAGCGATGAACGCAAGGACATTTTGCATAATTGTTTGTACTAAGACTGGACAGCAAAGGATGAAGCGTGCTGAGGAATTAAAAGATATAGCCCAAAACGAGGGGTACAGAGCGTATATCATTAGTTTACGTGATGTTACGCCGTCAGCCCTTTGCCAGTTCCCCGCGGATATATATGTGAACACGGCTTGTCCGAGAATTGCGATAGACGACGTTGGGAGTTTTAAAGTGCCGATGCTAACACCAGTCGAGTTTGAGATGGTACTTGGAAGACGAAACCTTGAACACTATGAGTTTGATGAGTTTACCTGTCATTAAGTCGTTCGCTTTTACTGGAAGGATTGTGGATCTCGAGCACGAAGCAGTGTTGGCTTTATTAATTTCCAATTATCCGCAAAACGTAAAAAGATAACGTCTGCTGTTTAATGCTTTGATGAAAAAGGAGGTAAAGGCCATCCCTCCAATAAGACGTCATAACTTGGGATCCTTCCCGCGTGAGGTTATCTATCTTTTGCTAAACGTGTAGAAAATCTACACCGTCCACTTAACACACATCTCACAAATAGACATTGGCAGGCTGTATCATTGCTGCACTTAATCTCTATTTGTCCGATCACGTCCTTGGTTCACGGTCGGAGTGCCCGGTATGCATCGTTTTTCCGGTGCGCGTAGCAGAGTCGGACCCACTTTTGCGCAATTGGGGTACTCGTCAGTCAGCACATAATATGACAAAATCTGTGCACTTGAAAAGTTTCAGGTGATCTGTTTTTGACTCCTCAATTCAAAGAAGAGGATGATCGGGAACTCGTCGCGCGCTAAAAGGAGAATAGATGTAATCCTACACTTTGTTGTGCGTCGGAGCTAATTATGACTACTAGTAGCACCATTATTGTTATGATTTTTACTAATGGGAGTTTTCATACATACGCTGACCTTCCTGAATTTACTTAGTAATAACAAACTGCTAGATTTTGGCTAATTAGTTCCTAAATCAATTTTCGAAGGGTTTGGCGTATGCAGTTCAAAAATAAATTTCTCGCCACCTGAGCAATGCTTTTTAGATATGATCTATAGGCAGATTACAGGCTTATCAAAGACTGAAATTGGAATGTGTTGACTACTAGTTCCAGGCCAAGCATTGTCAAATGTTGTCGTGAAAAATCCAATGTCGGTATCGGGGCACAACGTGGCAAACTTCCAACGAAACACATTTAAGAAAAGATATCGTTAACCTAGATTGAAGCGGTGCTTACTTCAGCGGCACTCTTCTCGTTATTTTTTTCAAACTCATCAAGCTTCATCTGTGTGATCTTTTCAATTGGTCGTTCAATTGGGTAGATCCCTGTAAGACAGCCAAGGCACAGTCTCTCGCGAGGATGACCAATAGCGTCGATCAAGCCCTCAAGCGTGACGTACTTAAGTGAGTCAACTCCTATCATAAGTCTAACGCCATCAATGCTTTTATGGGCAGCTATTAACTCTCCATAAGTAGGCATATCAATACCGAGATAGCAGGGGGATACTATTGGAGGGCTCCCGATTCGCATGTGGACTTCTTTTGCTCCAGCAGCTCGTACCATGTCGACTATCTTCCTTGACGTAGTGCCTCTTACTATCGAGTCATCGATCATTATGACCCGTTTGCCCTTCACGTGCTTTTTTATAACATTAAGTTTGAGCCGTACTGCTGTTTCCCTTAAGTCCTGACCTGGCATGATAAATGTCCTGCCCACGTACCGATTCTTAATTAGCCCCTCAGTATAAGGAAGGCCAGATTTTAATGCATATCCCATGGCAAAAGCGATTCCTGAGTCAGGAACCGGAATAACGATTTCAGCGTCCACATCATCTTCCGCCAAAGCCTCTCCCAATTTGCCTCTTACCTCGTATATGAGAGAACCATCCAAAACGGAGTCTGGTCGCGCGAAATAAACATATTCGAACATGCAATGGGCGGTGACAGACTTTTTCACTGCCCGATGACTCGAGTAGCCATCTGCTTTTATGGTAATTATCTCACCTGGTCGCACATCCCTAACGAGTTCACCGCCTAACGTTTCTATTGCAGCGCTTTCACTGGCGAGCACATAGCCATCTGCAAGTTTTCCCAAACAGAGAGGTTTAATTCCAAATGGATCGCGCACGCCGACTACTTCATTGTTTATCAGAAGGGTAAGAGAGTATGATCCAATGATCTTGTTCATGAGCTCTTTTATTGCGGTTATATTGTCGTGTCGCATGAGTTCCTTGACAAGAAGATGTGCTATCACCTCAGTATCAGAATCAGATACAAAAATACGCCCCTCTGCCTCAAGCCCTCTCCTGAGTTCGAGCGAGTTGATGATGTCGCCGTTATGTGCGATTGCTATGGTGCCCCCTATGTAATTCACAAGTGCGGGTTGGCAGTTTTCCACCTTGCTTCCACCAGTGGTTGAGTACCTAACGTGGCCTATCCCCGCCGATCCCTTAAGCCGCGCGAGCTTATGCTGGTCAAAAACATCGTGCACGAGCCCCATGCCACGCTCAATGTGGATGGATGCATCACTCGTAGCTATACCGGCTGATTCCTGTCCTCTATGTTGGAGCGCGTAGATGCCGTAGTAAATTGGTAAGGCAGCATCCTTGGAATCGAGTGCAATTCCAAATACGCCACACTTATCTCGCATCTTTTCTTCTCTCTGCTCCATAGGTTTAAAATCAATACTTATTTAGGAAGCTGTACCCCCTTAACCTCTTAGAGCGGCCAAAGCCACAGTGAGAGCACGCCTTCGCGTGATAATTAAAAGATACGTTGCCACAGCGCCTGCATTTTATGTGCGTCCTCTTTTGACGCTTACCCATTGACGGTGTTCCCTTTGACATTCAATATCCTTGTATGCGTGTGACTATATTGTGTTATTTAAGGTGATATGTATACGACGTTGTCACCGCGGACTACTATAGTTCCAAACTTTCTTATTACCTCGCTGTCTTTAAGCTCTTCTGCTTTGTCGAGCACGAGATTTAGGTGAACGTCGTAGCCTTGAAGCTCTCCTCTAAAATCTCTGCCCCCTTTAAGTCGAACAATCACTGCTGATTCTAGTGATTCATTTAAGATATCAAGTGGCCTCTGACTCATCGTATATCCTCTTATAATAAACCCTTCGTATGTAACATACTTAAAACTTATCTTTAGTAGTCCAATAATGAGAGGTGATATGAAGGTACGAAAGCGACATTTCATAAAAGCCGATAACGCAAGTGAGGTGATGAGCGCATTGAGCGCTTATGAGCCAGAAGTGCTTCAAACTGGGTCTCTCGAGCTAGCACAGGCTGAAAGATTCAAAGTCTTGCTCTTAAATGGCACACCGTTAGCCATGTATATTGAAGGTAAACCATTTTTCACCGTGAAGGGCGCACTTGAGCTTAGGCCAAGAAGACACCTTGTAACTGTAGATAAGGGGGCGGTTAAGTACGTCATAAATGGAGCCGACATCATGAGTCCTGGGGTCGTAAGTGCCGATAGTGACGTCTTACCTGGAGATCTGGTAGTTGTCATAGAAGAGCAACATAGTAAAGCGCTAGCTGTAGGGAAGGCACTAATCTCTGGACTTGACATGGTTCACAATAGAGCCGGGAAAGCTGTCAAGGTTATGCATCATATCGGAGATGAGATTTGGAATCTACATATGTAAGATATGTACGCAGCCTTGTTCCCAAATTATCTGGAAGAAGCTAATCTCTCTCTAAAGAAATGTGAGGAATAGCAAGTTACACAGATTTTGACATACAACGACACTACTCGAACAACGATTCAAAGTAATCGCCGCTTTTAAAGCGTACAAACAAAATAACAACACACTCTCAAAGGTTGCTTTGCATCTATCATTCCACTATGAGCCTCTTCTCTTTGTTTAGTTAATGTGGTTTCAACTCGAATTAATCGGATGATTACATAGAATCAAATAGCATTGTGTAGACTGCGTCAACAAGGGAACAATTACGTGCTTACATTTTAGCCAACTACCGGTCAATGGAGCTTAAACATCCAAAATGTTAAATTTTTAAATTCTAAGAACTGTAGTGAAAATTAAACATGAAGTTCCACCCTTAGTATACCGGAGGTTATTGTAGATCATCGTTTGACAATAAAGTAGAAATCGAAACGATAACATTATAATAAAGGATGAAACGCAAATATTATAATAGAGGGACAGTTAATAGCACACAAAGTTTAGTTTAGGGGAAGAGTCGATATGCCGCAAAAAAGTTTGATAGATAGATTATTTGGTGCCCGACAGCACGGAGATGCTGAAGAGTACCTTGAGCTCGATCTTGGGCAGTACGAGGAGGTGTTCGAGGAAGAGCCAGCCGGCACTTACGTTAAAGTAGCAGAGCTTATGAGCGTTAACAATCTACCCGAACTCAAAGATGAGATTTATAAGGGTAACATAGTTGTCGTTGATATATCACACCTAAAAAACGATCGTATCGCGCTTGACAGAATAATCAAAGAACTTAAGCAGGTGGCGACCGACGTCCACGGAGACATAGCCGGTCTTGGTGAGGATCAGGTGATTGTCACTCCAATGGCAATCAAAATCGATAGAAGAAAGATTGGAGCATTAAGCTATTAAGCGATAGTGTTGATATTGATATTTAAAGAGGCTTTTACTACATGGTTGAAGATGCAGCGATTACGAGCACCTGCCCTCTGTGCGCAGAGGCTCTCACATTCAAGTTTAATACGGATGAAATACCCTATTTTGGCGAAATAATGTTAGTCAGCGCAACATGCGTGTGTGGCTTTAAGTATTCTGATACTATCACGCTTAACGAGCGGGAAGCTGCGAGGTATGAAATTGAGTTTGGATGCGATGACTTTACAACCCGCGTAATCAGGTCAACTTCAGGAACGATTGAAATTCC
>Ga0187772_10001846_pt1 | contig 10269 bp, 9 predicted proteins | sample 0116_SJ02_MP15_2_FD_133137 | JGI IMG/M metagenome (GOLD analysis project Ga0187772, IMG submission 133137) | Tropical peat soil microbial communities from peatlands in Department of Meta, Colombia - 0116_SJ02_MP15_20_MG | ecosystem: Environmental > Terrestrial > Soil > Wetlands > Peat | place... | reverse complement strand
CGGTCACGTCGCATCGCCGACGCTGACATTTCTTTTTATGGACACGAATGACGTGGCTTTGGTTCAGTGGAACCGGGATCATTTGCCACACCGCGAAAAATTGTCACCCTGATTTTCGTAGCGACGGGCGTGAGTCCGCTCCAAAAGAAAAATTTGAGCCGACTCACGTCGGCCGCTACCGACGCTTGAGATTTCCGCCGAGCCAATTATCTTATCCTCATGCCAATTTACGAATTTCATTGCGAGAAGTGCGAACGCGACAGCGAAATCCTCGTCCGTTCCCACGACTGGAAGGGGACGAAATGCCCGCATTGCGGTTCGGCGAAGATCTCGAAGAAACTTTCTGTGTTTGCCTCCGCCAACGCCGGCGGCGGCGATGCACCTGCGGGAAACGGCGGCAGCGGACATTGTTGCAGCGGCGGCTGCCATTGCCATTAAACTGTTAAATCGTTGAATGGTCGAACGGTTAAATCGGAAAACGTGGTGCGGAGGCCGAACCGGTTCAACAATTCAACCCTTCACAATTCAACGATTTCCCTGACGCTGACCTGCGTCAAATCCGCCACCGCCCAGTCCGCTTGATGCCGTTTTAATTCTGCCAGCGTCGCGCCGCCGGTGGCCACGGCCAGCACCTTTGCGCCGATAAACTTTCCGCAGCGAATGTCAAACGGGGTGTCGCCAACCACGAGGATTTCGTCCGGCTCTAGATTCTCGCCGAGCACGCGGCGGCCGCGTTTGAGCGCGGCAACGGCAATTTGGTTGCGGTCCTCGCTGTCGTCGGCAAACGCGCCGGTTTCAAAAACGTCCCAGAGCTGGTAGCGGCGCAGTTTGATTTCCGCGCCGAGACGAATATTGCCGGTGAGCAGGCCGAGCAACGGCGGGCGGGGCAACGCCCGCAGCCCGTCCAGAAATTCCGGCACGCCCCGACAGGGACCGCCGTGGCTATGTGCGATGATTTGGTCGAGCCAGAAAACATAGCGCTCGAAGAACCGCTCGAAATTTCCCGGCGTCGGTGGAATGCCGTGAAGGCCGAAAAACTCGCGGACGAGATTAACATCGGTGCGGCCGGCGAAGTTGATTTTCTCAACGCCGTTGTGCGCGTTGAACTCGGAGGCAAAGGTTTTGGCAAATGCCTGCGTTCCGGCACGGCCCGTGTGAACGAGCGTGCCGTCAACGTCGAATAGAACCAGCCGAACCATGCGAAAACATATCAAAACGGAGAGTTCCGGCGAGCAAAAGTCGTATCGGCGTCCGATCCTCAGGCACCAGGAACAGGCACGCACCTGCAAGTCGCTCTAAAACAACTTGTTGCCAGATTGGAAAAACTTTGCCAATCGGCCAGCCAGAGTGTTTACTCATCCCGGATTCAGAATCGGCGGGCTTCATGAAAGCGGCGCGCGCATTCACACTGATTGAATTGCTGGTGGCCATTACCATCATTGCGATTCTTGCCGCCTTGTTGCTGTCCGCACTCCACCATGCCAAAGCCACTGCGCAAGCCGCCGGGTGTCGGAACAATCTCCGGCAGTGGGGAGTGGCGACGCAGGTCTTTGCCGCGGATAATAACGACCTCCTGCCCAAAGACGGGTCCTTCAGTGGCAGCTCGACAGCTGAAGGATGGTATATTGATTTGCCGCGCGTGTTGCATCTGCCGACTTACCACGAAATGCCGTGGCGGACGAATGCGAACATTGACCCGGGACATTGCATTTGGATTTGTCCCTCGAACCCACGCCGCAGCAACGGCATCGAGTTGTTTCATTATTGTCTCAACGAACATGTAAACGGCAGTGGCGCGGACAATCAAATTCTGCTTTCAAATGTCCGGCGGCCCGCAGTCACAGTGTGGTTGTTTGACAATGGACAACTTGCCGCCGTCGCTCAACAAAACAATGTTCACACGAACCTGCACAACCAGGGCGCGCAGTTTGTTTTTCTCGACGGCCATGTCGCGCGTTTCCGGAACACGGAGTATTGGAATTTCGCCACCGGCAAGGGTATCACCAACAACCCGGAACTAGTCTGGTTCCCCTGAAACTGCGCTCACGGGGCGCGGTAGATACGGAAGAATTTCAGATCCGCCGGCACATTCGTGCTGAACGTAAAATGGGCGCCGGTCGCAACGAGGTCGGCGGCCAACGGTATCCACGCGGCGAGATTTGACGATGCTTCCACTCGATATTGCCGGTTGCTGGCGGTTTCCCATTTCAACGAAACGATCCGGTTGGTCACGCTGATGGTGAGCAAACGAAACGGCACGTTGAATGGATTGCCAAAAAACATGAGCACGGGCAGGTGGTCGGATGCGGTTGTGTCGTCGTTGCTGTACAAGTTGGGCGGCACAGGACTCAGCAAATCCGTGCGGAAAACCTGACTGCCGGTGATGTTAGACGACAGCATCGCACACGGCAGGATGTAGTCATACCGCTTGGTCAGGCCGTTGGTGTTCTGAATGGACCAGGTCAGTTCGCTGCCGGTGAAAGGATTGACGGTGGTCGTCAGGTGTAACCCGGTCGGCGCGCCGACCAGGCGTTGGATGGTTTGTGGATTGCTCGCCGGCGGCCGGACAATGTCTTCATTCATGTCGCCGCTCAACACGTAAGGCTGCCTGTCATTGGCCGGCAGATAAATCGTGGCGAAAAAATTGGAAACGGCACCCGCCTCCGCCGACCGTTTCGCGGCTGAATCGGCGTCTTGGGCTGATTTTAAATGGACGGTGAAGACATGCAATAGCTCTGGAAAACCGGGCACGGAAATCCGGGCCTCGAACAAATCACGGGTGAAACCCGACCCGCTGTAACCGTAAGGCGTGAGATCGGAACCGTGCAACCAACTGGTCGAAGAGATGATTGGGATAACGGCTGAGGATGACACTGTGAATGAACCCGTCATCCGCGGAGTTGGTGACGAGATAATAGCCCGGACGGAAGGCCGACATAAAATCCGCCATTTGCGCGGTGCAATTGTTGGTGGCCGGGATTTCGTTGAAGGTGATGGTGTCAGGATCAAGGTATTGCATTTGCCGGCCGATGGCCTGCACGTGCCACAGGTTCGTGCTCCAATTGGTCAGGCCGTTGCCGTGCGCGTTGTAAGTAAGATATGAAAACGCCGGAGCTGAGGCGCACCAGACGCTTAAGGCGACGGGATAGCTGATGGTCGAACCGACGGTGTTGGTGACCACGACGGCATAAAAGCCGGCCTGGGCAAAGGTCACGCCTGCCAGCGTGAGATTGGAACTCACCGCTCCGGGGAGATTCGTGCCTTGAACACCGACATCCGATGTCGGGGTGAACTGCCATTGATAACTGAGCGGCGGTGTGCCGCTGGCGCTTATGCTGAAAGTGACGCTCGCGCCGTTCGTCACGGTCTGATTTTGCGATTGGGATGTGATGGCCGGCGGCTGTCCCAACCCACCGGTGACCACATCAGCAAAGGAGGTGCCAACCCGCAAATTGTCGATGCTCAAAGCTCCTTCACCGGCGCTCTCTCGCAAGGCATAGCTGACCACGGTAAACGCTGATGGACTGTCACTGGTTGAAATGCCCGGATCGCTCTCCGCCAGGGGATTAATCCAAAGGGTGCTCGAGTTGCTGTTCACCAGGCGGGTCACGACGGTGTAATCCGTGTTGAGACTCAAATCCGTGGAATTTGTGGCGCTGATATCCGCGCTGCTGATGGAAGAAATTCCCAGCCGGAACTTTCCCGGCGCCGCTCCGCCGGGCAATGCCCAGACGCGTGCCCGATAACCGCTGGTCGAATTTTTAAAATGCGCGAAGTAAGTGCCGCCACCATTCGGAAGGGAGGTGAATTTCACCGTGAAACTCGCGTAGAACACATTGGTTGAGCCGGAAGCAGGGTAAGGCTGGCCGGCCAGGAGTGCATTGACGTCTTCGGTGTTGGCTTCATTCAGCAATACCCGGCCCGATTGAACCATCACTTCGCCGACGGCTGAACCGCTATGATGTACCCACAAGTTGCTGCTCACGGCCACCAACGGCCCTTCGGGATAACTGAAAGAATCGCTCAGAAGCTGGGTCGCACCCGCCAAAGTGGTGGAAAGAAGAAATGCCGTGATGCCGGAGATAGCTTTTTTCACAAAGGTTCTGAAGCTGGTCGCGCGACCTGCTCCCATCGTCTGTTTGAGCTGATAATCACATTTCCAGGATAATTGTAAATGCTTAACGTTTCCTTATGAATTCCGTTTGCGAAAATTTGTGCCGGACCAGAAATTCCGCCCGTTTTCGCAGCGTGTCGTCCGCTACAAATTCCAGCCACTCAATCCCGAGTTCCCGGCTTCCCACAACACACATGGCTTCTTGCCAGTTGGCTCCGACAATTGAAGTTGGTGGCGGTTGCACTGAACCTTGAATCAACAGGCCGAGTTTGTTGCGCCGTTGCGCTGCGCCGGCAATTTTTCGTCCCTGCCAGCGCACATCGAACTTTTCGTAACCGGCAAAGCATTGACCGGGACCGGTTTTGTGAGTGTTTGGCGCGAGAGTGGTGGCGATCCTCAATTTTGCGAATGCGGATTGAATCCATTCGTGAACACGGCGGTAACTTTCCTCGGCTTTGAGCCGGTACCATTCGTGGCCCGGTGGAAAGGTAAGGCTGTAGGTCCAGTCGGCGTCGTGCGGCACGATACCGCCTCCGGTGGGCCGGCGGATAAGCGGTCGCAAGTGCGTGGCCCGTTCAACGTCCGCATATTTCTGGAAATAACCGAACGTGGCCGCGGGTTCCGTCCAGCCGTAAAAGCGCAGCACCGGTTTGCCCAAGCGCGACATGCCTGCGAGCAACGCCTCGTCCAGTGCCATGTTGAAGGCGGGCGCGCAAGGGCCGGAGTTGAGTAGGAACCAGGGATTCATTCGACGGTGTTAAATCAGTGATTGGTTAAATGGTTAAATCGGAAATTCGGGGATGGTCTTCAACGATTCAACTCATTTAACCGGTTACTTGTTTAACTGCTTTAAAACTCCGATTTGCGGGCACAGTTGCTTGATTTCGCAGTTCGGACAATCCGGATGCCGGGCGCCGCACCGCCGTCGGCCGTGCCAGATGAGCCAATGACTGAACAGGGTCCACTGCTTTTGCGGCACGAGCCCCATCAATTCCCGCTCAATCTTCTCCGGCGTTTTCTGCTTCGTCAACCCGAGCCGATGCGATAATCGCGCAACGTGCGTGTCCACCACAACGCCAGCGTTGACGCCGAACGCATTGCCCAGAACGACGTTGGCGGTCTTGCGTCCGACGCCGTCCAGATGCGTCAATTCCTCCATCGTGCGCGGCACATGGCCGCTGTGACGCTCAACGAGTTTGCGGCAGCACGCCTGAATGTTCTTCGCCTTGTTGCGGAAAAATCCGGTGGATTTGATGGCCTGCTCCAACTCCGCGCGCGAGGCATTCGCGTAGTCCGCCGCCGAATGGTAATTTTTGAACAATTCTTTCGTGACGATGTTGACGCGTTTGTCGGTACATTGGGCAGAGAGAATCGTGGCGATGAGCAATTCCAGCGGTTCGGCGTGATTCAACTCGCAGTGCGCCTCAGGGTAAATCCGGTCCAGCGCGGCAACGATTTTTTTCAGGTGCGCGGTTTTGGTTTCAGATGTTTCGCGTGACATCGGCGGCATCTTGCCAGCCTCGCGCGAAAATAAACAGCCCGGGCTGGAATCCGGGCCGGGTATGTTCGTGAATTTTATTTAGCCGGTGCATTGGTGGACGCGGCGGCACTGGCGCCGACTGCTGCCGTAGCCTTGCTTTCGGCACCCTTTTTTTCAGCAGCTTTCGCATCAAGCGCCTTTTGCACTTCGACTGGCGTCTTGCCATATTTCCCATCCGTCCAACGGTAGAGCCGGCCCTCGCTGTCGTTGAGGAAGGCATAAATCCACCAGATGACAAACACGAAGACCAGCACCTTGGGCCACAACACGGATTTTTCGGCGTATCGGTCGCTGACGTCCACCGTCGAGCCGGGCGGCAGTTTCGCGATGCGGGTGAGGCTGGCGCCGAACGGCACGTTGATTTTGGCCTTCGCATTCACCGCCCAGCCGTTGGCGTCGAGGATCGGGCCCAGATTGCGCTTGCGGAGATTGATGTAAGCCAGAATCAGCGACGGGCCGGAAACAATCAGCATGATGCCGGCCAGAACGATGGGCAATTGCCACGCCGCGAATTTGCCGAGAAAGGCGGCGATGCCGGCAAACGCCGCCGCGAGGCTGCCGACCGCGACGCTCAACAACGCAATCACGCTCGGATCGAACATCGGCTTTTGCGGCCCGGCGGCCGCAGTCCCGGCGGTGACGCTGGCGGTGGCGGTGAGATTCGCGTTCACGTCGGCGTCAGCCGACGCGGCGCGCTTGGCCACCTGTTCCTCGACCAACCGCACCAGTTTTTTGTAGGGCGCCCAGAACGCCTGGCGCAGACTGATGGGATTGGAAAGAATCTTCGTGATGGTTGCATCGTAATCGCGGCCTTTGCGGTCGTAAAAAATTCCGTTGCGCCCAACCATCAAATTGTCGTCGTCGCCCTGCGAAAAAATGGCGGCGATGCTCATTTTTTCGCCGGTGGCTTTGCGGACGCAATCGCAATAGGCGAGATAGGCGCCGGCCAGAGCCGACATCAGGGCGTGCCGCCCGGCGTCTTCGACGGTCAGGCAGAGGCTGCACGAACGCTGGTCAAGGTAAAGCGTGCCGCATTGGAAAATGGCGGGCGCCTCCGCGCTGTACAGTTTCTTGAAGTTGACGAAGTTGATGCAGAGCGTGAAGAGATCGCGGTGGAAGCGCGCGAGCTTTTCCACGTTCGTGATCGCCGTGGCCTCTGGTTCCAACGCCTTGTCCCTGGCAATCAACGCATCAATGGTCTCCTTCGCCTGGCCGGCGAGAATTTCCCGCACGCGCTTGAGACCGAGTTTCTCGACTGCCCCGCCCACCTTGCCAGCGGACCAACACTCATAGGGTCCCAGTCCGACGGTAAGCGCAGCCCAGTCGTGTTCCGACAACGATGAGCGGTCTCCCAGCAAAGGTTTCACCGCAGCGGAGTGCAAGGTGGCGAGCGCGGCGGCCCAGGCGGGATTGACTCCTTCCTTCAGCGGCAGCGGCTTGTCGGCTTCGATGCGCGCCAGCGGCAAACCGGCGATTTCCGCAGCCGTGAGGGTGAGATCCTTGGCGGCGAACGCCAGGTATTCCTTTTCTTCGCGGTTGAGCGCGCCGATGGCGCGGGCATCAAAGGCGGCCAGCCGGCACCGGGTGAAATAATCGTCCACCTTGGCCTTGACCGCCTTCACCGCGGCGGCAGCGGTAGAGGTGCCTTCGCCCAGCGGCAAAATTTCCGCGTCGCCTTCGGCCTGTTTCCACCAGTCGGAGTGAGCCCGGGCTTCGGCAAAAAATGCATCGGTCTTCGCCTGGTCAATGCCTGGCTTGCCGGAACGGTCGGTGACAATACCCAGGCAGGCGGCAATGTCGGTGATAACGGCTCTGGTCCGGTCGTCGCCGGCGGATTCGGCGATGATGACGCCGTCGCCGTTAAAAACGGTGTTGGCGAAAATTTTGTTCGCGTCCGAAGCGTCCTCGACGGAAATGGCGGCGGCAACTTTCTTGTCGAGGTTGGCCAGAATTTGTTTTGCGGACGAAAGGAGCTGTTTGCCTTCTGGTGTGGAGTCGTTGATCACGGCCAGCGGCAGTTCGTCGCCACCCTTGACCAGTTCGTCCGGGTTTTTGAGCAGGGAGCCCGCCCATTTGACGGCGGCGATAAGTTCGGGCGCGCGGATGCGGCCGTCTTGGTCCGAGTCAATTAACGCCAGTGTTTTGGCGTCGAACTCCAGACCGGTGGTGGGGCAGGCCAGCGCGACCCACAACTTCTGGTCGAGTTGATCCAGGTTCATCAGGTCGGCGCCGGTTTCGAGTTTGACCTGGTCGAAGCCGCCGGCGCGGAAGAACCGCCAGCGATAAGCAGACGTTGCAGAATTTGGCATAGGAAACCTTAATGATATGTTTGATTCAAACACCGGCACCGCTCGAAGCCGGGTCTAACCGCAACGCAACAAAGCATCCACCGGCTTCGACGGGGCCGCCGTCATTCAGGGAGGAAGGATTACAGCCAGCGTTCGTCACTGCAAGTCCTGACGCGCTCCTTAAAATTTGTAAGCAATAGCCGTCACCCAGGTCAGATCGTTCTGTTTGCGGCCCGGCGCCGGCTCGTTTTGAAACGAGTCGGTGACGTAACTGCGCAGGGAGAGTTTCTTGTCCTTAGTAAGGTCGGCCTCGATGCCGAGTTCGGCGTTGACGACGTAGTTGTCGAATTTGTCCACCTGCGGCAGCCACTCAGCCGTCTGCCAGAGGCGGGCGCGGTCGCTCAAGGCCTGGTGGAATTTCTCGCCGACGCGCAGCGTGGCGTAACTGGTGGAATTGTCGTCCAGTTCCTGAAAAACGTAACCGGGACCGACTTCGGCGCTAAGGTCGGTGTTGGCGTTCTTGATGAAATAGTAACCGGCACCCGGGCTTAGCGATGCGCGATATTTTATGTCCGCGACCCCATCGTGCCAACCTTCCACACGACCATAACCATAGGCTCGGTCGGTGAACAACCAGTTGTACTGGGTAAATCCATGAAGCAACTCTGCGGTCGTCGTCGTTTGCGTCTGCCCCGGGACCTTGGACGTCCCGTACGCACCATCCGCCCCGACGCTCAATTCACTTTGGTCCCATTTCCCGTCGGTGCCGGCGGTCAACGTGGCAAGTGTCGTCTCGCTGTTACCGCTGGTCATCGTCAAGCCGGCGGCGACGCTGCTTTTCCACACGGCCTTTGGTTTCGGCGGCGGCGCAGCAATAGTATTGGTCTGAACTTGGGCGTGGACGGAAACAGCAGTGGTTGCCAACACCAAGACCGGCGTAAACAACTGGATATGCTTTCTCATAGTCATCGGGAATTTGTGGTTATGTGTGGTGGGTCGTTTTTGAAAGCCGATTTATTCATCCTCTTTGCCTGGATTAAATAAGAAAAGCAAGCTTTCTTTTCAATGATTGCCGAGTATTTCTTATATTATGCATGAGCGCGGTTGGTCCAAAACAGCAGGGCCGACTTGCGAGCCTGCGGGCGGTAAGGTTTTCCAGCTCTACAGATCCGGGCTGACACTTCGAAGCGAACACCGGAGACGGGAAGGCTCCCGGTTGAATTCAACTCCGGATTTGCCGCCCTGGGAGAAAAATCAAGCCAATTCCGGCTCTTCAATTTCCTTCGGCGCTTTGACGAGAGGCGTGCCGTCGGGCGCTTCGGGATATTCGAAAATCTTGCCTTCGTAATTGCGCAGCACCACGCGGTCGGGGTTGTGGCTTAAAACGTAGTCCGGGGCGATGGGCACTTTGCCGCCGCCACCGGGCGCGTCAATCACATATTGCGGCACGGCGTAGCCGGTCGTGTGCCCGCGCAACTGCGCCATGATTTCGATGCCCTGGCGGACGCTGGTGCGCAGGTGTGCCGAGCCGGAAATCAGGTCGCACTGGTATAGGTAATACGGTTTCACCCGGCACATGAGCAGTTTCTGGACATGTGCTTTCATGACTTCCGCATCATCGTTGACGTGTCTGAGCAGCACGGACTGGTTGCCGAGCGGGACGCCGGCATCGGCGAGGCGGCCCAGCGCGGCGCGGACCTCGGTGGTCAGTTCGCGCGGGTGATTCGAGTGAATGCTCATGAACAGCGGATGAAATTTCTTCAGCATCGCGCACAGGTCGGGTGTGATGCGTTGCGGCAGGAAGGTCGGAATGCGCGAACCGATGCGCAAAAACTCGACGTGCGGGATGGCCCGCAACCGGCTCAAAAGATTTTCCAATTTTTCATCGCTTAACAACAACGGGTCGCCGCCGCTCAACAACACGTCGCGCACCTCGGGGTGTTTTTCGATGTAAGCAATTTGCTTGTCGAATTCAGGGTGAAAGCCGTAGCCGCTGGCGTTGCTGACGAGCCGCGAGCGCGTGCAGTAACGGCAATATGCGGCACAGCGGTCGGTGACAAGGAATAGCACCCGGTCGGGATACCGGTGCACGAGGCCAGGGACGGGCGAGTGTGAATCCTCGCCGCACGGGTCGCTCATCTCCCACGATGCGGTGTGGGTTTCCTCGATGCGCGGAATGACCTGCTGCCGGATGGGACAATGCTCGTCTGCCGGATCAATCAGGTTGAAAAAATACGGCGTGATGGCGAGCGCAAGTTTGGTGTTCGCCAGTTTCGCGCCGGCGAATTCCTCCGGCGTGAGTGTCGGAAGAAATTTCTGCAATTGTT
>Ga0187772_10001845_pt1 | contig 10276 bp, 9 predicted proteins | sample 0116_SJ02_MP15_2_FD_133137 | JGI IMG/M metagenome (GOLD analysis project Ga0187772, IMG submission 133137) | Tropical peat soil microbial communities from peatlands in Department of Meta, Colombia - 0116_SJ02_MP15_20_MG | ecosystem: Environmental > Terrestrial > Soil > Wetlands > Peat | place... | reverse complement strand
TTCGACGTCATCACCGGCGCGACCGGAAACTGCTGGGCAGTGCACACCAACTGCCCGGTGCCCGGCCCGGTGCCGACATCACCGGCCAACCACGACTTCCGGCCGGGCTTCGCGACCGCGCTGATGAACAAGGACCTGGGGCTTGCGATGGACGCGGTTAACTCGACAGGTTCGGCGGCGCCGCTGGGCAGTCACGCAGCCGAGATCTATGCCAAGTTCGCAGCGGCCAACGCCGACAAAGACTTCAGCGCCGTCATCGAGATGATCCGTGGCAGCTAAAGTTAGGCAACTCGGCAGCGCTGCTTGGCAATCCACCAACGTCGGTGGGCTTGCTGGCAGCCGGCCGCCAGCAGTGGATCCGCACCGTCGTAGCCGGCGCGAACCTCCGCGGCGCCGCGGAACTGGTGGTCGGCGGTGTAACCGGTGGTGACGACCACCGCGGGCAATTCGGCAGATACGGCAGCGCGCATTCCACGCCCCGATCCGGCGATCGCCAGCGCGTTCCGGCGCGTTATTCCCATCTCCCACAACGCCAGCCGATACAGCTCGGCGTCGCACTGGGACCCGGCGTGAATTTCGGGTAGGTCCTCGACGGTCACGATCGTCTCGATCAGGCCGTCACCGATCAACTGCCGCACCAGCGTCTCTGCCCACACCCGGGGCCGAGTGCTCACCACCCCGACCCATATACCCGCAACGAACAAACTCATCACCGCATCAACGAGACCGTCCTGGGGCGTGATGTCACCGTCGCGTTCGATATCGGCCAGCGCGGAATCGGCGTCGAAAATCACCGCGCGCAGGATATCGGCTTCGACCGGAGGCTCCCGATCCCACCAAAAGGTCCGGGCTGGACGAGTCTGACCCGTGGCTCGCACGCCCACAGTTTGCATGTCAGCTACCCCCTTGGCTTCCCCCATTAGGGGGATTGGCATGGCCAACCGCCCAGGGACGATGCAGAGTCCTAGGGTGTTGCCATGGCGGCTTTGCACACCGGGTCTGCTAGTACGCCGGTGCGTCTTGTCCTGGTCGATGACCACGAGATGGTCATCGAGGGACTCAAGGCGATGCTGGCGGCGTTCAAAGATCGGGTGCAGGTGGTCGGCCAGGCGGTGGGCGCCGACCGGGCGGTCAGCGTCGTCGACGAGCTGCAGCCCGACATCGTGCTGTGCGACGTGCGTATGCAGGGCTTCAGCGGGTTAGACCTGTGCAAGGTGCTGCGCGAGCACGACCCTGACCGCAAGGTCGTCATGCTGTCGGTTTACGACGATGAGCAGTACCTGTTCCAGGCCTTGCGGGTGGGCGCGAGCGGCTATCTGCTGAAAAGCATCAACAGCGACGATTTGGTGCGCTTGCTCGAATCCGTGCACAACGGCGAAACCGTGATCGACCCTGGGATGGCGGCCCGGGCGGCGGACACCGCCGCCCGCATGCAGCGCGACGAATTCTGGCCGGGCGCGCGGCAGGGGTTGACGCAACGCGAGAGCGAAATCCTGTCCTACATGGTCAACGGGCTGTCCAACCGCGGCATCGCCAACAAGCTCGTCATCGGTGAGGAAACCGTCAAAAGCCACCTGCGATCGATCTACCGCAAGCTCGGGGTCAGCGACCGGACCGGCGCGGTGGCCACTGCGCTGCGCGAGGGCATTTACCAATGACCGCACGGCAACCGGCAGCACCCGATAACGGCGCCCGCGGCTCACATGCGGTACGTGATCTGGTCGACACCGACCGTGAGCTGGCGCTGCTGCGCGAGCTCATCCAGGCCGCCTCGAGCGGCCCCGGAGTGGAACCGTTGGCGGCCGCCGCAGCGCGGATGATCACCGCGGCCACCGGGACCGACGTGTGCTTCGTGCACGTGCTCGACGACACTGACCGCTCACTGACCCTTGCCGGTGCGACACCGCCTTTCGACGGCCAGGTGGGAAAGATTCGCCTGCCGCTAGGATCCGGCGTTTCCGGCTGGGTGGCCACACACCGAGAGCCCGTCGTCATCACGCACGACAAGGAAGCCGACCCACGCTACTTGCCGATCGAATCGCTACGCGGACGCGACTTCACCTCGATGGTGTCCGTGCCGATGGAAACCGACCCGGGCGGGCTGGTCGGCGTGCTCAACGTGCATACGGTCGCGCGCCGCGAGTTCACCGAGGGGGACGTCGAACTCCTGCGGGTCATCGGCCGGCTGATCGCCGGGGCCATGCACCAGGCCCGGTTGCATCGACAGCTGGTTGCCAGGGAGCGGGCACACGAGCTGTTCGTCGAGCAGGTGATCGAGGCTCAGGAAATCGAACGCCGCCGGCTCGCCGGCGATATCCACGACGGCATTTCCCAGCGCCTCATCACGTTGTCGTACCGGCTCGACGCCGCCGCACGAGCCGTCAGCGGCGATCCGGCGGAAGCTTCGCAGCAACTCGACGAGGCCAGGGAACTCGCCGGGTTGACGTTGCAGGAGGCCCGAGCTGCGATCAGCGGGCTGCGCCCGCCGGTTCTCGACGACTTGGGCCTGGCCGGTGGGCTGGCCAGTCTGGCCCGATCGATTCCGCACCTGGACATGGAGCTTGAACTGGCCGATGTCCGGCTGCCCGAGCACATCGAGCTCGCGCTCTACCGCATCGCACAAGAGGGCCTGCAGAACATCGTCAAACATGCCAACGCATCGGTGGCTCGGCTGCGGTTCAGGGTAGACGACGACACCGCGCGACTCGAAATCGTCGATAATGGAATAGGTTTCGATACTTTCGAGAATCCACTCGGTGGCGATGAGATGGGCGGCTACGGTGTGCTGTCGATGGCGGAGCGCGCCGAGCTGGTCGGGGGCAGGTTGAACATCCGGTCGCGGCCCGGCGCCGGGACAGCCGTCACCGCGACGATTCCGGTGCCCTCGACCGTCGAATAGGCCTAACGGTCAGAAATCCCCGGCGTTGTGCCGCAGCGTTTCGATCGACGACACCAGCGCCTGCGATTCACCCTCGGACATCCCGATATCGCAGAACACCTGCTCGTTGAGCGTGACAGTGGCGTCCTCGACGGTCGAGCGGCCCAGGTCGGTGATCTGCACTAGCGTGGTTCGCCCGTCGGTAGGGTGCGGGACGCGTTGCACCAAACTGTTGGCTTCCAGCCGGCGGATGGCATGGGTGACGCTGGTGACGTGTACCTGCAGCCGATCGGACGCCTTGGTGATCGGCAATGCGCCACTGCGGCTGAACGCCAGCAGACGCAGCAATTCGAACCGAGAAAAGCTCAGATCATAGGGGCGCAAAGCGGTTTCGACGCGGGCGAGCAGGATCTGGTGGGCCCGCATCACCGACGTCACCGCGACCATCCCCTGCGCGACTTCACCCCATCCGGCGCGTTCCCAGTTGGCCCGCGCGGCAGCGATCGGATCGCGGTTGTCTGGGTGCGAAGCGGCCACGCCCTTTTCTTACCGCACTTTCGCGTGCGATCAGGACCGCATGCGATCATTCTTTCCCCACGCCGCGAAATTGCGAACGCTACGGCGCTGGCCGGATGATCCGATACCAGGATGCGGCGGACCCCGACCGGCTGGCGATCGCGATTGCCGAGGAATTATCGGCGCAGACGCGGTTTCACCCCGTCGAAACAGACGGGGCGATACTGCTCTGACCCCGACTGCGGGGACGGCTCGGAAGAACTAGGGGGTCGCCGGGTGCGGTGAGCGGGCCGTCGGCGCAACGGTCAAGTTGGTGACCGCGGCGCTGGCCGCCACCCCGGGAGCCACCTCCCAACGGCAGGCGACACCGCTATCGCCACCTCCGGCACGGGGGACCTCGCGATCGCCATCGGCAATGGCGCCGACGCCGCCACCCAAGGCGGCATCTTTGACTCTGGCATTCGCCAACGGCACCAACAGCACCGCCAAATCCGCCCTGGGCAACTTTGACTCTGGGCCCGTGGCGGGGTTTAGGCCAGCGACTTTGCGACCGCGGACAGCACTGCCAGCGTCGACGGCAGGTCGCCGACGGTAATTCGGGCGCCACCATCGGGGTAGTGGCGGACCTGCACCCCGCTCTTGGCAAACACCTCGCGCCACGGCGGATGCCCCGCGGGCAGGTAGACGAAGTTGGCGTGCGAGTCCGTGGTGTAAATACCCATCGCCATCAACCGCAGCCGCAGATGGTTGCGCTCAGAGGAGATCCGGCGAATGCGCTGCACAAGCTGGGCTTCGGCGTCGTAGGAGGCAGCCACCGCCGTCGCACTGAGATTGCTCATCCCAAACGGCAATTGCATGGTCCACAGCGTGCTCGCCAGCTCGGGCGATGCGAAGGCGTACCCGATCCGCAACCCGGCAAGTCCATAGGCTTTGGAGAAGGTCCGCAGCACAACAACATTCGGGAAGCGCCGGATCAGATCTGGTCCGTCGATGCGGTGCCGGGAAGCCACGAACTCGATGTATGCCTCGTCAAGCAACACAATCGCGTCGCTCGGGATCTGCCTGAGGAACCACTCGACAGCCGAGACGGACTCGAGCGTGCCGGTGGGATTGTGGGGTCGGCACAGCACCACCACACGCGCGTCGGTGGCGGCGTCAGCCATTGCCGCGAGGTCGTGATGGCCGTACTGGTTGAGCGGGACGGTGATAGGAGTCAGCCGGGCCATTCGGGCGAAGATCGGGTAACCGTCGAAAGTTGGCTGGCTCATCACAATCCGCTGACCGGGTCGGGTGACCGCATGGAGAACCTGCATCACCACGCCCGACGCCCCCGGCCCGAGCACTACCTGCTCCTCGCCGACACCGACTCGGTCCGCGACCAACCGCCGCAACTGCTCGGGCAGAAACTCCGGATAGCGGTTGGCCGTATCGATGCAGTGCACCAGCGCCGACCGCACCGCCGGCAGCGGCGGAAACGGACTCTCGTTGAGCGACAACGCGAGTGGGTCAACCGCCTGCGGCAGGGTGGCGAGGATCTCCGCGGTCACCGAACTCCCGTGCGCCGGCTCGGCCATCAGGCACGCCCGCCCCAGCGGATCGCTGCCGCGCCGGCGAAGTCGCCAGCGTGCGCGAACGCGGCCATCATGACCGTCTCGCCGGCCTCGACCTGACCCTCAGAGATGGCACGATCCAGGTTGAGCGGAATCCCGGCACCGAACAGGTTGCCGCACTCGTCGTAGGTGTCGAGGTGTCTGGATTCGGGCACCTCGAGCGCCTCGCGCCAATTGCGGAGGAAAATCCGGTTGGGCTGATTGGTGACGAGCAGGTCAATGTCTTTTGACTTCAGCCCGATTCGGTCACACACCGCCAGCGCCACCTCGGGAACCTGACGGTTGCCGCGGGCCAGCACCTTGGCGATCTTGGTTTCGGTGAACCCGATGCAGCCCTCGCCGGGCCCGGGCTGCCACCACTTGCGCGGCGGGTCGATGGCGAGCGTCATGTCGCCGGCGTATTCACCGTAGGTGCGGCATTCGATGTCGAGGATGGGCGATTGGGTGGACAGCGCGACGAGGCCGGCCGCGGCGCCGTCGCCGGGAATCGACGCTTGCGCCTTGCGGCGCACCCCGGGCTGGTCGAAGACCTGCCCGGCCGCATTCTGCGCGATCGCGATCAGCGCCGTGCGACCCTCGCCCGATGCCAGCAGTCGACGGGCCACGTTGAGCGCCAATACAAACGCTGCGCATCCGCCGTTATGCAGATCCAGTACCCAGGACGGGCGCATGCCCAACCGGTGCGCGATCCCGCCGCCCCCGCCGTAGAACGGCATGTCCGGCATCTGGGTGTGGGTGATCAAGATGTCGACATTTTCGATGACGTCGCGTCCATGCCGCTCGATCAGTCCCTGCACCGCCCGCTCGACCATGTCGGTCGCGGTCTCGTCGGGTCCGACGTGATGGCGGAATGTCGGCGCACGGAACATGACGTTGTCTCGTAGTTCGTCGGATTCGGCGAATTGCGCGTAGTAGTCGGCGCCTATCGGTTCGCCGGGCAGATAGCTGGAGACGTCGATGAGGCTTACTGCTGGCTGACTCACGAAATCCTCATCTCATCCAGGCCGGCGTGACCGGCAGGCCGTTGCGGTGCCGGTATTCGGCGATCGTCTTGAGGTTGTGCAGCTCTATCCCATGGCCTGCACCGAACAAGTCCCAGAAGTCACCCACCCAGCCCGTGCGTTCGACCGGCGCTGCCTCGGGGTACGGGTTGTGGTCGTAGAACGGGTGACGGCAATTGGTCCACAGCACAACAGAACCGGGCTTGTCCAGCACCACCTGCGCGTCCAGCACCCGCATCAGGTAGATCATCCACAGGTGCGCGCCCTGGTCCCAGGCGCAGTGGTAGTCGACGGTACGCGCCTCGGCGTTGGAGACCGTGCGGGTGTAGATCTTGGTGTCCGGGAGCAACTTGTCATATGCCAGCCACAGCCCAGGTTCCTCGGTAGGCGTGAAGCCGCGCAGGGTGTAGGTCCACTCCTCGAGGCTCCTGGTGTCCGACAGGTACTCGAACAGTTCGTCGGGTGGGCAGTCGACGTAGTCGTTGACCGTGCAGTACTGACCGAAAACCTCTTCGTGCGGGTACACCGACCGCATCTGCGAGAAGAACGTTCCGGCGGTCTGCTCCAGCGGCGTGGTCTCGATGCGGATCACTCCGTCGATTGGAACAGTGGTGCCGGTGTGGGTGACGATATCGTCAAGCGCTGGCAGCGACATTTATGTGGTCCTCCCGTGTATGTGGAATCTGTTGATTGACAGGCTTGTTGGTTACTGCCATATCGAGAAACGGTGCGAAGGGCGGGATTTCGTCGGCGGCACATTCGACGCTGACGACCGATGGGCCGTCGTTGTCCAGTGAGCCCCGTACCGCGGCCGCCAATCCGTCCGTGTCGGCGACGTCGACCGACGGCAGTCCGGGGAACATCGTGGCCAGGCCGGCTCCGAGCTGGCTGGGAGCGAATCGGTTATAGCTGTAGAGGTCGTCGTAGTAGAGCTGCTCGCGGGTCACGCACATGGCGTGGGCGTTGTTGTTGAGCAGAACGAAGGTCACCGGCAGCCGGTAATGCAACGCGGTGTGCACCTCCATGCCATGCATGAAGAACGCGCCGTCGCCCGCGATCACCACCACCCGCCGGCCCGGCGCTTGGGCTTTCGCGCGGGCGAACGCCATCCCGATGCCGGCGCCGAAGCTGTAGCCCATTCCGCCCATGCCCAGCGCGACCGCGAAGCGGCCCTTCCGCCGCACCGGCAGGTAGTGGATGGCCGCCGCGCCGGTGTTACCGGCGTCAACGACGATGTCGACCTCGTCCGGCAGGACCCGGTCGAGCTCGGCCATGGCGTCGCGGTAGCGCACACCATGGCCGTCGAAGGGCGGCGGGGTCAGCTCGGTACGAGCCACCGCGTCGGGTACCCGAAGCCCGGTGGGCCGTCCGGCGCCGGAAAGTGCGCGGGTCAGCATCTGCAACGACGCACGCAGGTCGTCGGTGTGGACGTGAGTGCAGGGAAGATACGGCGGCGCCGACCCGATGGACACGGTGCACACCGCCGCCAGGGCCTCGTCGAGACCGGCGCGCGCGGTCACCGATAGCCGGGTGCCCACCACCAGGCACAGCCCACTACCGGCCACCGCATCGGACACACCGGGGTGACCCATGACGCCGGTCACCCCGAGGGCCGACGACGAACCCAAGCCCGGGGATCCGGCAGCGTCCTTGGCGTCCGGCACACACGCCACCCGGGCGCGCAGCACCGCACGCAGCGCCGAAAGCTCCGCCCGCGCGTCATCGCGGGCCACCTGCTCACCGGCGATGATCGTCACCGGTCCGGTCGCGCGCCGTATTGCGCGCACGATGGGATGCGGATCACCGACTGATCGCGGTCGCTCGACGTCCGCCGGGCGTCCACTGCGAGGACTGACATGCACCACGGACTGTTGAATGTCTTTGGGCAGCAACAGCACTGCCGGACCGCCGGCACGCGCGGCGGCAATGGCAGCCGGCAGCGCCGAGACGATGTCCTCGGGGGTAAGGATCCGGCGGCAGAAGACCGACGCCTGCGAGAACAATGCCTCGGCGTTCAGCGAACCGTTGCGGCCGCTGGTGTCCTGAAAGCTGCCGCGACCATCCATTGATGTCGCCGGCTGGCCGACCAGCGCCAGCACCGGCACCCGGCTGGTGAACGATTCACCCAGGCCAGGAAGCAGATTCAGCGCTCCCCCACCCGACGTCGCGGCCACCACACCCAGGCCGACTCCGCTGCGGCTGTAACCGTCAGCCATCGTCGCCGCGGAGAACTCGTGCTTAGCCAGCACCGCGGTGATGTCCGAGCGGAAATATGCGGCGTCGTAGAGATCTTCGATGTTGGCCCCGTCGACCCCGAAGATGTACTCGACTCCGATTCCGGCGAGGTGTCCGACGATGTGGTCGACCACCCGGTGTCTGCTCGGCATACCAAGTACACGACTCGCGGGCGGCTCGGGTTCACGCCCGGTCGCGATGAACCGCATAGCGGTGGCAACCGTGTTACGGGGCGGGACCCGTGGATAAGGAGCCGTGTCGCCTGTGTTCAGTGACCGCCAGAGCAGACCTGACGTCGTCGTCATTGGAGCCGGGCCGTCCGGCCTCGCTGTCGCACGCGAGCTCCGGCATCGTCATCGGATTTCGGCTCTCGTTGTCGACAAGGCCGCAGCACCTGCGGTTTCGTGGCGGAATCGCTACGACAACTTCCGCCTGAACACCAACGGGTTCTTGTCGCATCTTCCGGGTCAGCGGATTCCTCTGACGGCCGGCCGTTGGCCGACCAAGGAAGACATGGTCCGCTACTTCGACCGCTACGTACGCCAGCAGGACATCGCGCTGCAGCTCGGATGCGAGGTAAAGCGCATCGATCGCGCGGCAGGCGGCTGGTTGGTTGACACCTCGTCGGGGGAGATCCGGACCGGTGCCGTGGTGCTGGCTACCGGCAAATACCGCACGCCCGCTGTCCCGCCGTGGCCCGGCCTGAATCAGTACGCCGGCGAATTGGTGCACTCCGGCGACTTTCGCAACGCATGGCCCTTCCGGGGCCGCGACGTTCTTGTTGTCGGCGCGGGCAATTCGGCCGCTGACATCGCGGTGCAGCTGTCCGACAACGGCGCGCGCAAGGTCTGGCTGGCGGTACGCACGCCGCCGCATCTGGTGCGCCGGGCCATCGGGCCGATTCCGTCCGACGTCTTCCTCGAGCTGTTCGCGCGGGTGCCCGCGCGCATCGTCGATCCGGTGATCGGGCGGCTGAATCGTCTGCTGTTCGGTGACCTCTCGGTGTACGGATTCCGCCGGCCCCCGCTCGGGCTGAAGGCGACGGTGGAGCAGCGTGGCCGCATTCCCACCCTGGCCGATGAGCTGGTTGACGCCGTGCGGGCCGGCCGCGTCGAGGTGGTCGCGGCGGTGGCCGCGGTCGACTCCGGCCGGGTGATCCTCGGCGACGGCACGGCCGTCACGCCTGAGGTGATCATCGCCGCAACCGGATTCGACACCGACCTCGACGGTCTCGTCGGCCACCTCGGCGTCCTTGACGAGCACGGCGACCCGCACGGCGGTTTCGCCTCGCATCTCGGCGACGGGATGTTCGCGATCGGTTACGGCATTCCGCCCAACGGTCCGCTGCGGGCGATCCGGCTGGCCGCAACGCCGTTGGCCGGTCAGGTCTCGGCCTATCTGGCGGCCAGGTCGTGCGCCACAGACCGGGTTGAGCGTTCAGCGGCGGTATAAGGGGACAACGATGACACTGCTCCGCGAAAAGCGGTTCTTCTACCGCGGCACGGACGGATATGAAGCAGCCCGCCGCGATTCGGTGTGGAATAGCATTCTGCCGGAACGCTTTCCAGCCGTGATCATGCAGGCGCGGGATGCTGGCGACGTCGCTGCGGCGCTACGCCACGCCCGGGCGCAGGGCTATCGCGTCGGCGTCCGGTCGGGCGGGCACAGTTGGAACGCCAGCCATCTGCGCGACGGCGGCATGCTGCTCGACGTCAGCCGCCTCGATCACTGCCACGTCGACACCGAGCGAATGATCGCGCACGTCGGGCCCGGCAAAGTCGCCAGCGTCTTTGCCACCGAACTCGATTCACAAGGCTTGTTCTTCCCCGCCGGCCATTGCGAAGGCATTCGCCTCGGCGGCTATCTGCTGCAGGGCGGATACGGCTGGAACAGCAAGATCGTCGGACCAGCGTGTGAAAGCGTGCTTGGACTGGAAGTCGTCACAGCCGATGGCGAAAAGATCTACTGCGATCCCGAGAATCACCCCGATCTGTACTGGGCCGCTCGCGGTTCGGGACCGGGTTTCTTCGGTGTGG
>Ga0187772_10001844_pt1 | contig 10278 bp, 9 predicted proteins | sample 0116_SJ02_MP15_2_FD_133137 | JGI IMG/M metagenome (GOLD analysis project Ga0187772, IMG submission 133137) | Tropical peat soil microbial communities from peatlands in Department of Meta, Colombia - 0116_SJ02_MP15_20_MG | ecosystem: Environmental > Terrestrial > Soil > Wetlands > Peat | place... | reverse complement strand
TGGTCTATGACCATGGAAGCCACGACGATCACGGTGTCGCAAGAGACCCGCAGGTTGCTCGAAGGACTGAAGACCGGCGGGGCAACCTACGATGACGTAATCCGGGGGTTGCTAGTCTCCCACCCTACTCAGCTTACGATGGCTGAGTTGAACCGGCGCATCCGAGAGGGCAAGCCTCACCCGATCGAAGACCTGATTCAACGGAGCCGCCGGCAGGCTGATTGAGCGGGCCGTGTCCTTCCGACTCCTGAGCATAGACGAGGCGGACGTCGAGTTTCTGGCGCTGCCCTCGGATGTCAGGGAGACATTCATTTCGGCCTTCCGCGAACTTGCTCTCGTCACTAATCCCGTTTGCTCCGGCCCGGGCTGGTTTGTCGAGGAACTTCGTCAGAATCAACGCGTTGCACCTGAGGGCCTCTTCTCTTTGCATGTCGGTCAACTGTGGCGAGGTGCGTTCTACCGCCGAGGTGACGCCCTTGTCTTCGTCGGGTTCGGGTTTCGGGTTCCCGAGTTCTATGACAAACTAGGACGATTGAGAAAGGTTCTTTCAGAAAAGAGACCCCACTCCCTACGCAGTCGGTAAGTGCCCGGCGTCCTTGTACAGCTGCTAGACGCTCGGCTCTCCGAGCAGGGGTCGGCTGTAGCACCAAGCTTGCGCCCACTTCGGGGGGCTGTGATCCGCTATGCACCCTCGAGGGGTGTGAGAGCCAGGCCTGGCGTCAAGATCCACGCCTCGCCTACGCCGTGTCTTGGGCCGGCGGAATCCGACGGGCCACGTGGCGGAGAAGGATTATGGCCGGGACCGCAGGAAGCAAAAGCAGGAGCCAGATTCCCAACGGGTTGGCGGTGTACTCGAGAACGGCGCCTCCCACGAGGACGGATAGGATGAACCCGCCCCCGGCGACCATTCCGAACGCCCCGTTGTAAGAACCAATCTCCCCGGCAGGGGCGATGTTCGATGGCAGGGTTGCCGACGGGATGGTGATCAGGTTCTCTCCGACGGTTAGCACCACCACGGCTGCGAAGAACGCGGCGGTCGGAAAGAGACTGAAGAGCCCAGCGGCCCCCAGTCCGAGGAACGCGACCAGGTAGAATCCGACCCCCAGCACTGCGATCGTCGTGTGCCGGCGACCGATGACGCTCTCCGTCGTAGCCGTCTGGCCAAACACCACCACGAGTCCGTTGAGCGCGAGGCCAACGCCGAGGAGAGAGTAGGGGATCCGGAGGACATTATGGATGTACAGAGGGAAGGTCACTCCCCACTGTCCGACCACGAGGGCCGCGAAGGCGAACGCGACCAACAGCTCTAGGGCGGTCCGGTCGCGTGCCAGCACCCGAAAACTTTCGAGCATTCCTCGACGGGAGGTATCGGGGGACGTGGGAACCGGTTGCCGAGATGCCGGGGATGTCCGTGCCAGCTCCAGATCCCGCGGGGAGGGAGCGAGAGTGAGCGCTAGGAACGCGCCCCCGCAGGCGATGATTCCTGTGGCCACGGATACAGCACCCGCGAAACCGATGGAGGCGATCAGGAGCCCTCCGAGCGTCACGCCAGCGGAGTATCCCGCGTTGAACCCGATCCGGTAGAAGGTGAAACCTCGCGTTCTCTCCGCTCCCTCAGCGAAATCGGCGATGTAGGCCGAGAACGAGGGTCCTGCGAGAGAAGTGACGACCCCCCCTCCCAGCGCCGCCCCGATGGCGCCCGTCAGGGATAGGTGGGCGAAGGAGTATGCGAGACCCGCGGTCGCGGCGGCCTCTCCGGCGAGGCCAATCAGGATGAGGCGACGTCGGCCAAAGCGATCCGTGAGCAAGCCACCGAGGAAGTTGAAGGGGAGCAGCGCCACTCCCACGCCGGCGATGATGGTTCCAACTTCGAGGTAGCTGAGCCGAAGCACGTTGACGAGGAAGAGGGCAAGGAAAGGGTTGTAGAGGGCATTGCCCAGCATCCGGATACCGACGCCCACGCCCAGGAGGCGAAGGTTCCTGTCCACGCCCTCCTATCAGGCATGCGATTAAGAAGGGAGACTCACGAGTCGTGAACTCCCTGCGTCCGTACGGGATCGGTCTACCGCCACTGTCAAGCCTGTCTCCCCCAAACCGGCCTCCGGGATGGTTACACCTGGCTCACTGATTGCAGCAGGAATCGCCTCCGCAGCCCCGGGGCGAGCGGGAGTGCGCTCCGGGGAAGCTTTGCTGAAGCTGTCCACCGAATCCTACGGTGTCGCTCCTGGATCATCGACCCAGTACACGCAGCCGCTGACCCTGGACACCGCTTGCTCGGTTCGGTTCACCGTCAGAAAACCCCTGGCCGTCGAGCATCGGACTATAACCCGGTTTGTCTCCCTTCCGTACCATGCGCATGCCCACCAAGCGTTCGCGGATGGCGACGGGATGGAACCCGATCAAGGACCCAGAGGGCCACTTCTCGACGGGGATCGCGGACCTAGACCGCCTGCTGGGGGGCGGACTCAAGCGGGGAAGCTTCGCACTCCTGAGTCTGGACGACACGGTCCAGACGGAGGACCTCGACCTAGTGCTCTTCCCGACCGTCCTCAACATGCTCTACCACTCCCGCGGCGTAGTGGCGGTCCTCCCCTCCCGAGACTCCCCTCGAGGGTTCCGAGAAAGGATCACCCGGTACGTGACGCGCCGCCGCTTCGACGCGCGCGTGCGCATCATCGACTATGCCGGCGAAGCCGATTCGGCGCCCTACGTCGTCCACCTGTACGACCAGGATTGGTCGACCGGCTCCAGTGGTCGGTCAGCAGCTGCGAAGCGGGAGATGGCGAAGATGGTGGCGGCGGAGCGAGCGGTGCAGGGAGGTCGCAAGAAGCCGTATCTTGAACTCATGGCGTTCGAAATCCCCAACATCAAGTTTGGCTCCGAGGTTGCCACGCGGATGGCGTTCGCGGGCGTGAAGCGGGCGCGGGAGGTCGGGAACCTAGTAGTTGGAATAGTCGGACCCGGAGTGGGTTCCGGTGACGCGATTCGACAGATGGCGGATACGGAGTTTCGATTGCACCGCGACGAGGTAGGGCTCTCGGTGCGTGGCCTGCATCCGAGCTTCCAGACTCACCTGGCAACTGTTAGTGAGCATGGGGGGGCGCCCTACGTCGCCTTCGTTCCCCACCCACCATAGCCGAGTTCAGCCCACAGCCGGCGCTAGACGGAACCGGTCTGAGGGCTAACCCCGCGTGCCTTGGCGTATCGTGACGGTTGTCTGGGAATCCGCGAGAGCCATCGCACAGCCTGGATGGGAATGCGTCTCAGTCCCTCCGGTTTACACCGCCGTGTCCGACCGCTGACCCGTTCCTAGGATTGGGTTGAGAAGCCTCGCGCTCGACGGAGGGATACGACATACATCCACTTACTCCGGCGGTCACTGCTCGCGCCGCCCAAAGCGCCTTGCGAGGCGTCTGGTCGAGGACGACTTCCTGACACCGACTTGGGGTGGGCAGCTGTTCTACCCCGCTACCGGATCGGGTGGGAAAATCGGCCCACCTCATGGCCCCAGTCGATCCAATCGTAGACGGGCGCTTCCACGTCGATCTGCCAGAGCAGCGCGTTGACCTCGCCACGATGCTGGAGCTCCTCCTCGACCAGATGCCACAAGACATCCCGGATTGGAATGTCGCAGTCGTGGGATGACCCGTGACCCTTGTTCCTGTGTACCGTACGGGTCAAGTCGGCTTCGGTCAGTTCGTCCATGACCCGCTCGATCTGCGCCTGAATGTACTTCTCGTCCTTCCTTACATCCGCGAGGTTGGGAGGACTACTGGAGTCCGGCTCCTGCGGCGGGAACTCAAATCGTGCACAGTCCTTCATCCAAAAATAGAGGGCACCCTGAGAGTGCCCGAAGATGTCAAGGAGTGTGGGGAAGGACGCTCCTCGGTCGCGAGAGAGTTCCGCTGGGGGAAGTTTGGAGAAGGTCTCGAGGTAACCACGACGCGCCGCTGCAATGTAGGCGAACCAGCCACGTAAGTCTTCGATTTCCGAGACCATGTGCGACTCCTCAGCCCCCAGCAGGTCGGGCCACTTAGCGTTGTTAACCGTGACCGAGGGCCTGCAGGCGCCAGGTCGCGCCTCCGCACGGAAGATTCCCCAAGTGCAGCGGAGTACGCAGCCGGCGCAGTGCGACGCCCGGCCGGTCGCAGCCCCGGAACGGTCACGGTGTAATCTGAATTGCAACACCCAGGGACTATCGCCGAGGCACACGTTCGAGACAGAGCCCTCTCCTAAGGTTATCTACTTAAGCTACTGAAGGCTGTGCCTCATGTATGCCCAACGTTACGTTCAGCGTCCCAGACGAACTCCACCGCGAGATGCGTGCCCACCCTGAGATCAAGTGGGCTGAGGTGGCCCGGGCAGCCATTCGGGGACAGCTGAGGCGGCTAGACGTGTATGACCGCCTGCTCGCGAGATCGAAGCTGACGGAGGAGGACGCCGTCGAGATTGGACGGAGCATTCGCCATTCAGCCGCTCGCAGGACAAAGTGACTCGTGTCGTTGTCGATGCAAGCGTACTGGTCGCTGCGGCACTTGCTGACGGCAGCACGCGCCGCACGCTCTTCTCCCTTCAGAATCTCGACCTCTATGTTCCGTCGTTCATCGACATAGAGCTGCAGAAGCAGGTTCGCCGGATCGCGACCCGCTCAGGGACTTCACGGGAAATCGTTCAGGCGTTGGTCCACGGTCTGCTGGCCCGGGTCACGATCGTACCAAGAGAGGGCTGCGCGTCGACCCTGGACCTTGCAAGACAACTGGTGAAGCGAGCTGGCGCCGAGGGAGACGAGGACTACGTGGCGCTGGCCCTGAGGCTTGGAGCACCGATTTGGACCTACGACCTTGACTTTCAACGTGTCGTCGGAGTCCGGACGGTCTCGCGCCAAGCCGTAGAGCGTCTGGACGCGCAATCTCGCTGACGTGAAGACGGGCGGAAGCAGACTAACACCTTCGGGGGAAGGTGCAATGGCTATTGCACCCAGTTCTGCGGTCCGGTAGACCCTGGGACCACAGGGAGGGTCCGCCAGCTCCGCTATCGACCTGATTGCTGGTACTCCCTCTTGAGGGAACGCGCCCGCTTCTTCCAGAGGCCGGTAACGTATGACTCCACGTCCACGGCACTCGGCCTAGCTGCTCGGGAGTGTGCTACCGGCCGGGATCTCCAACGCATATCGCAACGGGTGCGGGACCCTGGAAGGGCGGTTAGGGTGTAGTCGAGAATCGACTCCTGGTGGTTCCCTTTCCCCTCGCAGTGCCAGCGGTTAGGGGGGTGCAGGGTCACGATGTGCCGTTCCCAGCCCCACCCACGGCCCTCGTCGTACAAGTTCTCAAAGACGACCCGTCGGTTCGTCCTCTCGATGATCCTGCGTTGCAGGTGGATCGTGCGATCCTCGCCCGAGAACATGCCGTCGTGAGGCGTGTAGTCGGTACACCATCGGAAGGCGAACGCCAAGGGGACATCGAAATCCACGGTGACGCGGTAGGTGCGCCAACCCGGCACGGGCGTCCACTGGGGGCCGACCGCATTAGGCCATGCCGCGTGCTAGCTGCTTCGCGCCCAGATTATCCTGACGAGGGTGCCCGCTTCGTCGGGAGTGGCTGCAGCGGCTTTCGCACATCCTCCACACGGACCCCCCAGCTCCCGCAATCGCCCCGGCAGAACGGAGCTGCGAGCCGGGTCGACCGAAATCGGGGATCTCTAGGGACGGGCCTCGAAGACCCGGTTGAACGGCGTTTCGATCGGCTTGCGGACGCGACGGAACCCCGCGGACCGGAACACGTTCGTGAGTTCGGCGTCGCTAGCTTGTGCGCCCAGGCCGAGCTGCACTTCCTGGGACAGCGAGGCGGGAACGCAGATCAGGAACGACGCGTTGTAGAAAACGCGCCCCACAGCCGTCATGTTCTTCTCGACTCGGTCCTGCGCGAACGGCTCGACCACCATGAGCGTCCCGTCTGGTTTGAGCGCCTCACGGACGTGGGTCGCGGCGCCGACGGGGTCTCCCATATCGTGGAGGCAGTCGAAGAACGTCACCAGGTCGTAGTCCTTTCCCCGGAACTCCTTTGCTGTAGCGACCTCGAAATCCGCGTTGCGGCTGACGCCCTCGGTCACCGCGTCGTTCCGTGCCCATTCGATCGACTCCGTGTGGTAGTCAAACCCGACGAACTGCGACTTTGGGTAGGCTTTGGCCATGATGATCGTCGAGGCGCCGAGGCCGCAGCCGACATCCGCCACACGGGCGCCCTTCTCGAGCTTCGGGATCATTCCCTCCAAGCTGGGAAGCCACGAACCGACCAAGTTCGCGAGGTAGGAGGGACGGAAGAACTTCTTGGTCCCGACGAAGAGGTCGTTGTGATGTTCGTGCCAGCCGAACCCCTTGCCGGTCTTGATCGCCTCGGCGATCTTGCGTTGGTCCTTGTAGGCGGAAGCCACGGTGTAGAAGGCTCCGGGGATGTAGACAGGGCTGTTCTCGTCCGTGAAGGCGAACTTCTGCTCAGCGGTCATCGAGTAGCGCTGCGTCCGGGGGTCATACTCCACGTAGCCGGAGGCGGCCTGCCCGGCAAGCCACTCCCTCACGTAGCGCTCCAGGATACCCACGCGCTTCGCGAGCTGTTCGGGGGTCGAGGGCCCCGCCTCACCGAGGGCCTTGTAGAGCCCCAGCTGCTCGCCGATGAGGATCGACGGTCCGGCCAGCGCCCCACCCATGTCGCCAAGGAACTTGCCCGCGAGCGCGTTCAGCTTCTCCGGATCGATCGCCATCGGTGGCTTCCCGACGACGTCCTGTAGATTAACCTACCGTTTACCAGAGGCTAACAGACTAGGCGGCCGCCCCTGTTGCGGTCACCCCCCCGAGCGACCTTTGCCGGAAAGCCAGCGGCACCCATTCGACAGGGGGCAGCCGCTCTTACACCCACGTCAGGCCCTCTTCGCGTGTTGGTCGGTGAAGTCGAGGATCCGCTTCCATGAGTCCTGGCACGCAACACGGTGCTCCGCAAAGGACCGGTCGAAGTAGCTGTGCGGCGCCCCGGGATACGTGTGGGATTCCACGTCAAGACCACGGGCTCGCACGAGCCCAGCGAACTCCTCGAACTCCGCCGGAGGCGTCCCCTTGTCGTCGCCCGCGAGCAGCATGAGCAGAGGTGCGGTCATGTGGGGGATAGCGGCTCCGGCGCGCTGCATCGGACGGCCACCGTAGAATCCGATGCATCCGGCAAGGCCCGGATTGTCGCCGGACTGTCGCCAGGAGGTCGCGCCGCCGAAGCAGAAGCCTACCGTGAAGATCGGCAGTCGGGGGTTCTTTGCAGCTGAGCGGAGCCACTGGATCGCCGCCGTCACGTCGCGCGAGATCTCTTCTGGGGTGGTCTTCTCGAAGTGAGACTTCCAGTCGAACGAGTCATCCCTCGGGCCGACACCCGCGGTGCGACCGAAGTAGTCCACGGCGATCGTTCGGAATCCTGCCTCCGCGAAGCGGACGGCGAGATCCTCGTAGTACGGGTGCAGCCCTCGAACGTCCGGCAAGATGACGATGCCGGCGTGCGACACTCCCGCGGGGGCGGCGGAGTAGGCACGGAACGAAGCTCCGTCAGAGGCCTTGAGCTCAAGTCCCGCGTGATCTCCCACCGGTCCGCGGCGAGGCGGCTCCGGAGCCCGGGAGTCGTCCGTGTGGCACATGGCGTGACGCTACACCCGCCTGGTTTATCGCTATCGGAAGGCAAGCAGCCTTCGACCTGCCCGTTGGGGTGACGAGAGCAGGGAGTGTCTGGCGAAGGTTCTACGATACGAGGCCGGGGAGAATCCACTCTCGCGCCGCATCCCCCCTGGAGCCCGGCGAACCCGTCCTCGTTCGCCAGGCGCCGTCCCTCTTTGGACGTGCCTGAGCGCAACCCGAGACGTCTGAGGGCTCCGAAGCCTGCGAGTTCGGCGACCGGGCCTGGCGGGTCTTCGCCCCGGCCGGCCACGCAGGTTCCGCCGGCCACGCCGGAATTTCGGCCCGGTGACCCCGCCACGTGGGGAGCGGTGCTGTGGCATCCTCCGGGTCGCCCGACGGTCCTCTGTCGAGCTACCCTGCCATTAGGGTCTCAACGCCTACCCCAGCCACTACCGTCGCTCCAACCTGAGCACTGCCCGTTCGCTCGCCTGGCCGAGCTATAAGGCGGAGGGCCATGCCGCCGCGCCGGGAGATTTCGATGCGAGCTCAACTTTGCTGGGTGGCAGTATGCCTCTCGCTGGGGCTTGTTTTGAGCGGGGGAAGTTCGGTGGTGGCCACGGCCGTCGGGAGCGGCCACGGCCCGGTTTCCCCTGCAGTACATTCTGTGGGGGCGAAAGGGGTCCCCCTGAGGGCAGCCTCGTTCCTGCGGATGTCTCCAACCGGGGCGTCTCGCAGCGCGATGCCGATCTCCCCGGGCCCTCCCGCGCTTCCCGTCGGGTCGGGCCCGGTGGGGGCGGTGTACGACCCGGCCATGAACCAGATCTTCGTCACCAACCTGTTCTCGAACAACGTAAGCGTCGTCTCGGCCCTGACCCACACGGTCGTCGCGACCGTTCCCGTCGGAAGCATGCCCGTGGCCGCGGCGATCGACCCGGTCGAGCATGCGATCTACGTCGTGAACGGCAATTCGAGCAACGTCAGCGTGATCTCCGACCGAACGGATCGGATCATCGCGACGATCCCCGTCGGGAGCATTCCCCAGGGGATCACCTTCGACCCCAACCTGCGCCAGATGTTCGTTGCCAACACGAACTCGAGCACGGTGAGCGTCATCTCCGACCGGACGAACCGGGTCGTTGCGACGCCCAACGTCGGCGGGAACCCGATCGGGATCCTCTACGACCCCGTCTTCAACGAGGTCTTCGTCGCGAACACCGGCAGCGACAACATCAGCGTGCTGTCGGACGCCTTAGACCAGACCGTGGCCAGGATCCCCGTGGGCAGCAACCCGTCCGCGCTCGGGTTCGACCCGGCCAAGGACGAGGTGTTCGTGGCGAACTTCAATTCGCTCAACGTCAGCGTGATCTCCGACGCCACGAACAAGGTGGTCGCCAGCGTTCCGGTCGGCGCCTGGCCCTGGGCGGTAGCGTACGACTCGAGGACCCACGAGGATTTCGTGGCGAACTACGGGACGAACACCGTGAGCGTGATCTCCGACCGGACGAACCGTGTCGTCGCGACGGCCGCCGTGGGGGTGGGCCCCGACGGGCTCGCGTACGATCCGGCAACGCGGACGATGTTCGTCGCCGACTTCCTCTCCAACGACGTGTTTAGCGTGGCCCGGTCCACCCCAGCGCTGACCGCGACCATCCCGGTCGGAACCTACCCGGACGGCGTGGCCTACGACAAGGCGAAGCACGAGACGTTCGTCGCGAACTGGGGGACCAACAACGTGAGCGTGATCTCCGACGCCACGCGGAGCGTGATCGCGACCGTGCCGGTCGGGGTCGGCCCTCTCGCGGCCGCCTACGATCCCTCGAAGCACGAGGTGTTCGTGGCGAACGGCGGCTCCAACAACGTGAGCGTCATCTCGGACGCGACCGACCACGTTGTCGCGACCATCGGGGTCGGGACGGCCCCGTACGCGATGGCGTACGACCCGACGTTGCACGAGATGTTCGTTGTGAACGACCTATCGAACAACACGAGCGTGATCTCCGACCGGACCGACCATGTCGTGGCGACCGTCGCGGTCGGGGGCTATCCCTCCGCGGTCGCGTTCGACCCCAACGACCATGACCTGTACGTCACGAACTACGGGACAGGCAATGTGAGCGTCGTCTCGGATAGCTCGAACCATGTCGTCAAGTCGATCCCGGTGGGGACGGACCCCGCGTCCGTCGCCTACGACCCCGGTACGTACGATCTTTTCGTGGCCAACTATGTCTCGAACAACACGAGCGTGATCTCGGACTCCACCAACACGGTCACGACCACGATCACCGTCGGGGCCGGACCGAACGCGGTCGCTTACGACCCCGCACGGCACGCGATGGTCTTCGCCGACTATCTCGGCGACAATCTTACGCTGGTCTCGGACGCCGCCCCGTTCCCCGTGGTCACCACTCAAGCGGGGTGGGGCCCCTACGCCCTGGCGTACGATCCGGCGACCCACCAGATGTTCGTCGCGGACGACGATTCGGGTCTGGTCAGCGTGATCTCCGATACGACGCCGGTCTGAGGGCCCGGCAGACAGGACCAGCGGCCTGCCCTCGGCCTCTCCCCCGGCGGGGGTACACCTCTCGGGTCCGGCCCCGGAACGCTCCCGTACGAGGGGGCACGAGCGTCGACCC
>Ga0187772_10001843_pt1 | contig 10279 bp, 6 predicted proteins | sample 0116_SJ02_MP15_2_FD_133137 | JGI IMG/M metagenome (GOLD analysis project Ga0187772, IMG submission 133137) | Tropical peat soil microbial communities from peatlands in Department of Meta, Colombia - 0116_SJ02_MP15_20_MG | ecosystem: Environmental > Terrestrial > Soil > Wetlands > Peat | place... | reverse complement strand
TCCGTCGGCCGGAGAACTTCCCGCCCCAGCGTTCGTGGAGCGTGAGGAGATCGGCGACGATCTGGCAGGGATGCTCGACGTTGTCGAGCGCGTTGATCACGGGCACGGTCGCCCACCGGGCGAGCTCGACCACGTCCTCGTGACGGAAGGCCCGGTAGCAGATCGCGTCGACGAACCGGGACAGAACGCGCGCCGTGTCCGCGATCGTCTCCCCCCGGCCGAGCTGGAGGTCCTTCGACGACAGGTAGAGCGCGTGGCCACCGAGGTCGTTCATGGCGACCTCGAACGAGGTGCGCGTGCGGGTCGACGGCTTCTCGAAGATCATCGCGAGGTTCTTCCCCGCGAGGAGGGGCGCGAGCTCCCCCCGCTTCCGCGCCGCCTTGAGCTCGGCGGCCCGGAGGAGGATCGGCCGGAGGTCGCCGGCGATGTCTTCGATCGACACGAGGTCGCGCTTCGCCGGAGGGTCGGACATGGCCGGACTAGCGGGCGTACGCGCAAAACGGTTCCTCCGGGGGGCGCGGGGCCCCGGCGTCCACTGTTAAGAACCGGGCCCGATTGGCCGCCCGAGGGATCGAAGTGCCGACCCGATCACGACCCAAGGCGAAACGCGCGTCGATGGCCCCCCCCGCCCGCTTCCCCCGCCCCGTCTCGAAAGGACGCCGGGTCTACATGGTGACGGGAGGGGTGACGAAGTTCGCGAAGGCCCACCCCGCGATGGACTTCCGCTTGATGGTCAAGCGCGCGTACGACTACGCGGCGAAGGACACCCCGGCGCTCTCGCCCGAACGGATCGACGGGACGCGGATCTCGTACTTCTCCGACCACTTCTCGCGCCAGCTGAAGGCCGCGAGCATGGTGCAGGACTTCCTCGGGATGAACCCGAAGGGCTCGGTCCGCATCGAGTGGGGCGGGGCCACGGGCGGCGAGTGCTTCCAGGCGGCCTACGAGGCGATCGCGAGCGGACGGATGGACGTCTGCCTCGCCGCCGGCTACGAGACGATGAGCCGCGTGCAGACCTGGAAGGGCAACGAATTCATCGCCCTCGCCTCCGACACCAACTTCGACTTCCCGCTCGGCGGGTTCTACACCGGCTACTACGCGCTGATGGTCCAGCGCCACATCTACCAGTACCTCCGCCTGCGGAAGTTCGCGGACGTCAGCGACGAGCGCGAGGCCCAGCGCCTCGCGATCGCCGAGGGCAGCCGGATCATGGGCCTCGTCTCCGTGAAGAACCACCTGAACGCGCTCCACAACCCCTACGCGCAGTACCCGAAGCGGCTCACCGTCGACGACGTGCTCAAGTCGGAGATGATCAGCTACCCGCTCACGCGCGAGCAGATCTGCACGATGAGCGACGGCGCCGCGGTCGCGGTGCTGTGCTCCGAGGAGCGGGCGAAGGAGTTCACCGACCGGCCCGTCCTCGTCACCGGCGTCGGGACCGGCACCGACACGATGCGGCTCGCCGACCGTCCGTTCGGCAAGGTGCCCCTCCTGCCCCAGGAACGGGCGAGCGACTACGAGCACCTCCCGTACCCCGGGGTCCACTCCTTCCGGGCGGGGCGCGCGGCGGGTCTCGAGGCGTACCGGATGGCGGGGATCACCGATCCCGTCCGGCAGCTCGACTTTGTCGAGCTGCACGACGCCTACGCGTCGAGCGAGATCCAGACCTACGAGGACCTCGGTCTCTGCAAATACGGGGAGGGCTACTCGTTCACCGAGTCCGGCGACCCGTTCCTGAAGGGGATCGACTACGGCTTCCCGACGCCGAACGCGGGCCGGATCCCCGTGAACCCGTCGGGCGGTCTCATCGCGTGCGGTCACCCGGTCGGGGCGACCGGTCTCATGCAGGCGGTGTTCGCCTTCTGGCAGCTCCAGGGGACGATCCCGAAGCACTTCGGGGACAAGACCCTCCAGCTCGCGGCCCCGAAGCGCGGCGCGATCCACAGCCACGCGGGCACGGGGTCGGCCGTGACCGTCTCGATCCTCGAGCGGGGGTTCCGATGAGGGCCCGTCCCCCGACCTACACGAAGTTCCGCGACGTCCAGGCGGAGCTCGAGAAGAGCGGCGCGGCGATCTTCCGCGACGCGGACGGCGTGGAGAGCCTGATCATCCACTTCCCGTACTCGGTCAACTACATCCACAGCTACGCCGAGGACTCGACGTTCTTCCTCGGCCTCGCCGAGGGTCGCCTCAAGGGCTCGAAGTGCCGCAAGGTGAAGTGCGGGTACGTCTACGCGACGCCGCGCAGCCACTGCATGATCTGCGGCACCGCGACCGAGTGGATCGACCTCCCGCTCGAGGGTCGCCTCCACTCCTGGACGACCTGCCACTTCGGGAGCGAGGCGTTCCTCAAGGAGACGCCGTACAATCTCGGTCTCGTCGAGTTCAAGGGGGTCGGGAGCGTGCTCCTCGCCCGGCTCAAGGAGTGCGTCGAGTCGGACCTCTACATCGGCATGCCCGTCGAGGCCCGGTTCGACCCGAACCCGAAGTACTCGATCACGGACGTCTGGTTCGTCCCCGTCCGCTAGCGAGCCGTTCCCGCGAAGTCCGGCCCCGTCGCGGGGCGGGTCGGGCTAGTCCCGCGGCGGGAGGCCGGCGAGCTCGAGGATGTCGCCGTGTCCGCGCCCGAGCTGGTTCCGGGCGAGGGAGCTCACCGGGACGAACCGGAGCTCCTTCCAAGCCCGGGCGCGCGGGGCCTCGGCGCCGGGCCAGGTGAACCGGTAGATGAACTGGAGATCCCAGTGCGGGTCCTGCGCCGACGAGCCGGGGCGCCGGTACGACTCCGACACCACGTGCGGTGCGGGCAGCACGGACGTCTCCGACTCGAGCTGCTCGCGGAGCACGCGACGGGCCGCCTCGTCCGGTCCCTCGAAGAACAGGAGCTGGCTCGCCGGGAGCGTCCATCGGGAGCCGAGCGCCGCGATCCGCTCCGGCGAGAGCGAGCCCATCGTGGACCAGTCCGCGCCCGGGTCGATCTGGCCCAGGAGTACCTCGCCCGGTCGGCCGGGCCGTTCGATCACGAGGAAGGTCGATAGACACATTCCGTCGTCGGGGACGACGTAGAGCCCGGGGCCCTCGGGCGTGGCCCCGCGACGCAACCGCGCGAACCTTCGCTCCACCGCGCGCCTCGGGTCCCCTTCCCGTCAGGGCATGATGTACAGGAGATCGTAGTACGGATCGGTCACGTACACCATGTTCGTGAAGTCGACGAACACCTCGCCGGTCGGATCCGCGGAAGGGAGCACAAAGATCTCGGTCCGGACGAGCGAGGTCCCGTGGATCACCTGAAGGTACCGGGCCTGGTCACAGGCCGCGTAGATGTCGAGGTTCTTCTGGTCGAAGAGGACCGCGACCGCGAAGGTCCCGAGGTAGATCGAACCGGCCTGCCCGCCGTCCCCCGTAAGGAGGGTGATGTTGTACCCGTTGTAATTGTCCACGTAATCGAGCTGGTCGGCCGGATCGTAGGCAATGAATCCGGGGGTGGTTCCTACCGGCACATCGGCGACGTGGGCCAGAGTGACCGCCGATAAGATCGTGACGTTGTTCGTCCATTCGTTCGCGACCAAGAGGGTCCCGTAGTACGGGTCGTACACGACCGCATGCGGTTCGATGCCGACGGGAATGTTCTCGACCACACTGGAGCCCTGCACGAAGGTGACGTTGCGCCCCATGAAGTCGGGGACGATCAGGCCGGCTTCCCCGGGATCGTAGATCGGGTTCCAGGGCTGGTCGAAGAGGCTGCTCGTGATCGTCTTCTTGATCGAGGTGCCCGAGATCGCATAGAGCTGGCTCAGGTTCGTGTCGGCCACGTACACCCAGTTGTCGGACGGGTCGTAGACGGCCGAGGTCGGATCGCTCGAGGACGGGAGAGCGATGGAGGCCACGGTCTTGCAGTTCGGCGTGACCACGGTCACGTTGTGCGACCCCTGGTTCGGTACGTAGATGTAGTGGTTGCTCGGGTCATAGGCCGGCTGATAGGGAAGGCTCCCGACGCCGCAGGAGTTGGTGGTGATGGCGGGAAGGGCCAGGTCGGTCGCCGGACGCACCGCGGCCGGGATCGTGACCAGGGTCGCGAAGAGCAGCACTCCGACCGCGACTCCGATTCCAGTCGTCTTCCACACGCTCGCTCGTTTCGACGATTCGCCCTCGTTCATGGGAACAGGGGGACCACGGTCCCGATTTCCCATCGGCATCCCCTAGAAAGACATTGTTCTCTGAATTTGCGGAAACTTGCGAGCCCCCCGCGGGGTCCCGTCGGGCCCGCGACCTCGCGGAGCTCCGGGGCGGGGAGGTGCCGCGGGCCGGGCTTGAACCGGCGGCTTCAAGATCTTCAGTCTTGCACTCTCCCAAACTGAGTTACCGCGGCGCCGGGGGGCCCGACCTATTCGGAACTATAAAGGGTAGGTTCGGTCGCTCGCCGGGGTCGGTGCGGAGCCGGCGGCCCCTCGCCCGAGACCCCTCCGTTCGACCGTCGTTTCTCGAACGCGGGCGCGCACGTTCGAGCGCCCGGATCATCGCCGACCGTCCCGTGATTTTATCTAAGGTGCCCCGCCTTGAGAAGGGTCTGTGACCCACACGCTGATCGTCGCCGAGAAATTCAACACGGCGCTCCGGATCGCCGTCGTCCTCTCCGACGGGCGCATGAAGCGCTCGCGGATTGAGGGCACAAACGTCTTCGAGTTCGAGCGGCCGGAGGGGCCGACCGCCGTCGTCGGCCTGCGCGGTCACATCGTCGAGCTGGACTATCCGAAGGACCTCTCCGAGTGGACCCTCACCGGACTCCCTCGCCTCCTCGAGACCGCGCCGTTCAAGCGCGTCACCGAGCCGGGCATCGTCGCCGCCCTCCAATCGATCGTCCGCCGCTTCGAGCGGGTGATCATCGCGACCGACTTCGACCGGGAGGGGGAGCTGATCGGGCTCGAGTGCCTCGAGATCCTCCGCGAGACGAACCCCCACCTCGAGGTGCGGCGGGCGCGGTACAGCGCCCTCACGCGCGACGAGATCGAGCAGAGCTTCACGCACCTCCAGGAGCTCGACCATGCGCTCGCCGAAGCGGGGGAGGCCCGGCAGGAGATCGACCTCGTCTGGGGGGCGTTGCTCACCCGGTACCTCTCCCTGACCGCGGGCCAGCGCGGACGTAGCTTCCTCTCGGCCGGCCGGGTACAGACCCCGACGCTCGCGCTCCTCGTGGAGCGCGACCAGGCGATCAAGGAGTTCGTCCCGCAGCCGTTCTGGGAGATCGTCGCGACCGCGGCCAAGGGCGGCGAGGAGTTCCGGCTCCACCATGCCCACGGGATCTGGGAAAAGAAGGACGACGCGCTCCGCATCTTCCACCGGATCGAAAACGCTCACGAGGCGGTCGTCCGGGAGTTCCGCGAGGAGGAGACCCGCCGGCGGCCGCCGGTCCCGTTCTCGACGACCCTCTTCGTGGCCGAGGCGACGCGGCTCGGCATCGGCGCCGCCTACGCGATGCGGATCGCGGAGGACCTCTACACCCAGGGCCTCATCAGCTACCCGCGGACCGACAACACGGTGTATCCCCGCGGGCTCGGGCTTCGCTCGCTCGTCGAGAAGTTCGGCGAGGGACCCTTCGGGGAAGCGGCGCGCTACGTCCTCGAACAGCCGTCATTCCGCCCGACGCGGGGCCGGACCGAGACGACCGACCACCCGCCGATCTATCCGACGAGCGCCGCGGATCCGGCGAAGCTCCGGCCGGAGCATGCCAAGATCTACGAGCTCGTCGTCCGACGCTTCCTGGCCACCCTCGCGCCGGACGCCGTCGGCCAGAGCCGTTCCGCCACCCTGGAGATCCGCGGGGAGCGGTTCGAAGGGAAGGGCCAGCGAGTGCTCGAGCCCGGGTGGTACCGTGTCTATCCCTACTCCCACCCCGACGAGTCGGTCCTGCCGCCGCTGGTCGTCGGGGAGACCGTACGGGTCTCGAATGTGGAGCTCGTGGAGGACCAGACGAAGCCCCCCCGGCGCTACACCCAGGGGTCCCTGATCCAAGAGATGGAGCGCCTTGGGCTCGGCACGAAGAGCACCCGGCATGACGTCCTCCAGAAGCTGTTCGACCGCCACTACGTGAACCAACGGCAGCTCGAGCCGACCTCGACGGGGATCGCGGTCACGGAGGCCCTCCGGGCCCATGCGCCCGTGATCACGCGGCCCGAGATGACCCACCGGCTCGAGGAGGACATGGAGCTGGTCGCCGAGTCGAAGAAGCCGAAGGCGGACGTCATCGAGGAGTCGCGCGAGATGCTGCGCGAAGCCTACGCGCTCCTCTCCGCCAACGAGACCGGCGTGAAGGAGACCCTCACCGGCGCGCTCGACCGCCAGCACTTCGTCGGCCCGTGTCCGAAGTGCGGCGGGGCGCTCCGCCTCGCCCGGAGTCCGCGGGGCGCCCGGTGGGTCCAGTGCGTCAACAATCCGGCGTCGTGCACGGCGAACTACGCGCTCCCGAGCGCCGGCTTCATCGAGCCCGCGCCCGAGTTCCTCTGCGCCACGTGCAAGGTCCCCCGGGTCAAGATCATCTTCCGCGGGCAGCGCCCGGATCTCTACTGCATCAACCCGGAGTGCCCCGAGCATCACAAGGCGTTCCGCATCGGGGTCTGCCCGAGCTGCGGCAGCCCGCTCCATATCCGCTACTCGTTCGCGGGGAAGCGGTTCGTCGGCTGCTCGGGCTACCCCACGTGCCGGGTGACCTATCCGTTGCCCCAGCGGGGCAAGCTCGAGAAGGACCAGCCACCGTGCCCGGTCTGCCGAGCGCCGGTCGTGACCGCGATCGAGGCCGGCCGTCCTCCGTGGACCCTCTGCATCAATCCGGAATGTCCCACCCGCGCGAAGGGCACTAAGCCCGCCGCTCCGAAGGGGGTCTCGAAGTCCGGTCGGAAGGCCCCCGCGGCCCGCCGAAAGACGCCCACGCGAGCGAAGCCTGCTGCCGCGCCCGAATCCGGGGGCGAGGTCAAGGCGCAGAAGCCGCGCCGGGCGCGCCGCTCGGAGCGATCGGCGCGTGCCCCGGTGGAAGACTCCGCCGATGCCGCGCCGGCGGAGCCGTAGCCCAGTACTCGGGGCCGAAACCCGACAGCACACGATGCCGGGCTAAGAGCCCGGCTCCTCCCGCCGTCCGACTTCCTCCGGGTGAGCCTGTTTCCCCACCTCTCGCCCCGCGTTAAATACCGACGACCCGTCGAACGGTCGATGCCGTCCTCCCACCGTCTCCTCGACCTCGATTCGCGCTCGTTCGAGCGACGGCTCCGCTCGAATCCGCTCGTCATCCTGCCCGTCGGTGCGCTCGAGGCACACGGACCCCACCTCCCGCTCGGCGCGGACCAGATCCAGGCGGAAGCGACCGCGCTCGCGCTCGCGGATCGGATTGACGCGTTGGTGGCCCCGACGATCCCGTACGGCTCCGCCCCCGGCGCGCGAAAATTTCCGGGCACCGTGTCGCTCACGATCGCGCAGCTCGAGGTCCACACCCAGGGCGTGCTCAGCGAGCTCGCCCGTTCGGGGGTGCGTCGCGTGCTCGTCCTGTCGGGGCATGGGGAGCGCGGCCACATGGCCGCCCTTCGCGAGGCCGCCGAGGAGGCGATGCGCGCGCAGCCGGGACTCCGGGTCGTCGTGCTCTGCGATTACGACTTCGTCTACGAGCTCCGGGGCAAGGAATCCCCCGCGACGGACGGCCACGCGGGCCTCCTCGAGACCTCGCGCGTCCTCGCGCTCGCGCCGGAGTCGGTCGGGACCGAGCGTCCGGTCGTCGAGTACAAGCACAGTCCGTTCGTCCCGGGATCACCCACCGAGGCGGCCTGGCCCGAGAGCGTGATCGGCGACACTCGCGCCGCCTCCGCCGAGCTCGGACGCCGGGTCCAGGCGCACGTGCTCGACCGCCTCGCAGCGACCGTACGCGCCGAGCTCCCTGCCTGAGAGCCCCGACCCATGCACGAGCCGGCCGACGCGATCCGCATCCGGGGCGCGCGCCAGCACAATCTGAAGAACGTCTCGCTCGACCTCCCGCGGGGCCGGTTCATCGTCATCACGGGCGTCAGCGGCTCGGGGAAGTCGTCCCTCGCGTTCGACACCCTCTACGCCGAAGGGCAGCGTCGGTACATCGAGAGCCTCTCCGCGTACGCCCGGCAGTTCCTCGGCCAGATGGACAAACCCGACGTCGACTCGATTGACGGGCTCTCGCCGGCCATCGCGATCGAGCAGCGGGCGGGGAGCCGGAACCCCCGGTCCACGGTCGGCACGGTCACCGAGATCTACGACTACCTGCGGCTCCTCTACGCCCGGATCGGGATCCCCCACTGCCCGAACGACGGTGAGGAGATCGCTCCGCAGTCGATCGACCGGATCGTCGAGGCGGTGCGCGCGCGCTCGGGCGGGGAGAAGATCGACATCGTCGCCCCCGTCGTCCGCGCGATGAAGGGGGAACACCGGGACGTCCTCGACCGACTGCGCAAGTCGGGGTACCGCCGGTTCGTGATCGACGGCGTCGAGGTCCGGCTCCCGGGCCCTGAGATCCGTCTCGAGAAGCACAAGAAGCACACGATCGAGGTCGTGGTCGACTCCTTCGAGGTCCGCCCCGAGGAGGAGAGCCGGCTCGCGGAATCGGTCGCCCTCGCCCGGGAGCTCGCGACTGCCTGGTCGTGCTCCGGCGGGCGGGCGGGAAGCGCGAGACGTTCTCGAGCCGTCGCGCGTGCCCCGTCTGCGGCTTCTCGATCGAGGAGCTCACGCCCCGGATGTTCTCGTTCAACAACCCGATCGGGGCGTGCCCCGAGTGCTCGGGGATCGGGGCGACGCTGCACGCCGAGCCGGACCGGATCATCCCCGACAAGGACAAGCCGCTCGCGCGCGCGATCAACGTCTGGGGCCTCACGCCGAGCGCGGAGTCGCTCGCCCGATTCTCGGCGATCTTCGGCTACGACATGCGCCGGCCGGTCCGCGAGCTCTCCGAGAAGGGCTGGAAGGCGCTCATGTACGGTTCGGACCGCAGCGTGGGCGCGGCGGTCCGCGGTCCGGAGCACTGGTGGGTCGCGGGCTGGATCCGGGAGGGCCTCGTCGCGGCGGTGGAGCGCCGGTGGAAGAGCACGAAGAGCGAGGGGGCGAAGGAGTACTACCTCGGCTTCATGTCGTTCGTTCCGTGCCGGAAGTGCGCGGGGCGCCGGCTGAAGCCCGAGAGCCTCGCGGTCACCGTCGAGGGCCGCTCGATCGCCGACGTCGCGGCGATGACGGTGCTCGACGCGGCGGCGATGTTCCGAGGGCTCGTACTCTCGGACCGCGACGAGCAGATCGTTGGCCAGGTCGTGAAGGAGATTCGGGCGCGGCTCGGGTTCCTCGAGAACGTCGGGCTCACGTACATCACCCTCGATCGGGCGAGCGGGTCGCTCTCGGGCGGCGAGGCGGAGCGGATCGCGCTCGCGACGCAGATCGGCTCGGGACTGGTCGGCGTCCTCTACATCCTCGATGAGCCGTCGATCGGCCTCCACCCCCGGGACCACGCGCGGCTCCTCGAGACTTTGAAGACGCTGCGGGACCTCGGCAACACCCTCCTCGTCGTCGAGCACGACGAGATGACGATGCGCGCGTCGGACTGGCTCGTCGACCTCGGTCCGGGCGCGGGGGTGCACGGCGGGGAGATCCTGTACTCGGGACCGGCGACGAAGATCGGGGGTACCCCTCGATCGCTGACCGGGGAGTTCCTCTCGGGCCGTCGCGCGATCGGAGTACCCGAGCACCGGGCGCCCCCCGGCGCCCGGTGGCTGACGATCCGCGGGCCGCGGGAGCACAACCTGAAGGGGGACGACGTGAAGATCCCCCTCGGCGTCTTCGTCGCGCTCTCGGGGGTGTCGGGCAGCGGGAAGTCGACGCTCCTTGAGGAGATCCTGTACAAGGCGGTGCGCCGGCACCTGGGCCTCGGCCGGGAGACGCCGGGCAAGCACGACTACATCGAAGGGATCGACCAGGTCGACCGGGTGCTGCTCATCGACCAGTCCCCGATCGGCCGCACGCCGCGCTCGAACCCGGCGACGTACACGGGGATCATGACGCCGGTCCGCGAGCTGTTCGCGGGCCTGCCCGACGCGAAGGCCCGCGGGTTCGCCCCCGGCCGGTTCAGCTTCAACGTCGCGGGCGGACGCTGCGAGGCGTGCGAGGGCGACGGGGTCCTCCGCTACGAGATGCACTTCCTTCCCGACGTCTACGTCGTGTGCGAGGAGTGCCGCGGGAAGCGGTTCAACGCGGAGACCCTCGAGGTGAAGTTCAAGGAGAAGACGATCGCGGACGT